>Ga0179593_1282379_pt1 | contig 13289 bp, 12 predicted proteins | sample CZODoug2_1_08_16_FD_185931 | JGI IMG/M metagenome (GOLD analysis project Ga0179593, IMG submission 185931) | Vadose zone soil fungal communities from Angelo Coast Range Reserve, California, USA - CZODoug2_1_08_16fungal (PacBio error correction) | ecosystem: Environmental > Terrestrial > Soil >... | reverse complement strand
TCGCGAAATTTTGCTATTGCCCCCCGACTTTTCAAGAAACCGAACGTGCCCCCCCTTTTACTCGGGTTTTTCTCCCCTCTTAATCGGTCCGGTGCCTACCGTAGCTATTATGAAAGATCTGCCTTTTCCGCGGGCTTTCAAAGTTGGCGACGAGCAACGAGATTGCCCATTCCCTACCTTCCCCCCCACGTAAGAGTTGTATTTACCTGCCTTCCCCCCTTCGATTACTTACTAGTGATGCCCTTCTATACGGTTAATATTTCGTACAAGTCCGGCATCACCCCCCCTCTCTCCCTCAGTTTATTCAGTTGAGAGTGGCAGATACGACCAGAGGCCCGAGTTTAGCAGTAGTCTTTCCTTCGTTGGAGAAAGTTGAGAAATTTTCCCCGGGAGATTCCTAAACTGTGGTTATAGCAGAGCCGTCGTCTGTAGCGTTTGAGTGAACGGAGAGATTTGGACATCCCCCGCTAATAGACACCCCACCCAGTTTGTCTGTAAATCTCCTCCTTAGATAAGCTTCTCGTCTGATTTCGTGGCTTTTCCTGAGATTCCACACAGCCCAGAACCGGGCACTCACAGGTTTCCCCCTTCTTACTTAAGTCTCCCGCAGTTTGAAGGACTTACAACTCCTTTCTCCTCCGGCCCTAATTGGTCCCCCCCGAAGTCCCCGCAAACTGCGATCAACCCCCTGGTGCTCGGAGCAGAACAACGCTTGGTCATTTGGCTCGTTGCTGCGCATCGAAGGCATGTTCGCTCACTCCTTTCTGCGTTGCAGGAGTCCAGTTCTGCGGGAAAGTCTCTACCCCTGATACTCCGTCCGCTAAGCGTATGCCAGGAACGGCGAACCAGTCTGCAGCTTGCGCCCCCTATTGCGGTTCCCTGCTAACCAGCTTCCCCCCTCCTGATGCCGGTTGCCTTTGACACGCCAAGGTTGCGTTCGATTGTTCCCTCCCCCCTGGGTGGGGTACGTGAACAGTTCTTGATGCTTCCGGCGTTTGCTTCTAAACCCCCTTCCCTTCGACCTATCGTTCGTTCCTTTGAAGGTCATCCCCCCCTTAGAGGTCTCTCAGATGCCCACGCCGCGAAGAAACTCGCGGTCGCCTTCCCTCAAGTGGTTCCGACGTACATGGAGGCAAGATATCTTCCCCCACCCCTTTCCCCTTGCATTGCGATCGGTCTTCCCTTAAAATTAACAGTCTGGTACGTTTTTTACCACTTCCTCACCAGCCTTTGGTCAGGCCTTCTCCGTGTCACACAGTGCGTCTCCAGCGCCGGACTTCCCCTACGGAGTCCCCCTCCCCCCCCCCCCTCTGCTCTTTTCCTCACAACTTTTTGCCTCGACCCTCCTTGTCCTTTCGCTCTCCTGCGTGAATTTTTGAAACACCCCCTTTCTTACATTGTCCGCTACCCGGAAGTCAATGGATCACCTCTACGTCAGCACCTTTCCCGTAAGGCCTGGGTTCCTTCCTTGATGCCTAAGCCACTCGATCTCCTTGACTCTTCCCCTACGCATTACCCGACACGCCACTTGGTATAGAAGGCTTCCTTGACTTCTTCCTTTCTCTGTCTTCTTTAAATCGCTTCAACTTGAGCTGGATCCCCAGTCCTTCCGTTCCTCTCGGTGGCCTGCCGCACGCCTTTCGTAGTACCTCGCTTTATCCAACATTCATGGTTAAGACGCATATTTAGACAACGTATATGCCTGGCCTTCCCGGCAAAGGTCCCCCAGCGCAACTTCCCTGATAATGATGCGTCTTCGGTTGTCCCCCGATGATCTAGTCCAAATTCGATTGACCGTCGGACTGTAGTAAGAAAGCGAGTGACATCTTTCCCTCCCCCATCGATTCTCATTGCCTTCCCACCACCCAGTCCCGGCGACCTCTTAATGCTGTTTTAGTTCTTTTCCACTCCCTCATTTGGCGTTGAATCATTTTGTTTAGAACCCGACTCTTCCCACCATCCCCCCCCCTCTTTATCAGCGTCTGGCTCCGTTCTTAGTTGTAAGTTTTTACTGTTTACTCAAAGACGTTATGACGTCAGAAAACTGTTTGAGTTCTCTTCACTTGGACCAGTACAGCTCTTTCTTCTTGTCCCCCGACCCTGACTCTTCGCTCTCCCAGGCATTTGTGCGTTTTTCCGAAATCTCCCCCAGCCATACATCTGATCTGGATTCCTATCCTTCTTTTGAGTTTTCCTGCCGGCCGGCGTTTCTCAACTACCAACTCTATCAGTACACCCGCGCCTCGCGTTCAATTGGGTCCCCGTGACTTCGAATTTTTCTCGAAAAAAGAGCGAAGGTCTTCCTCTTCCATCTCCTTTTATGCCGGCCCTCCCCGATCGCGTCGATCGACTTTAAACCGCTTTCCCCACTTCCCCCCCCCCAGAGGCTGCACTTCCCTAGCCCCCCTCTACTTCCTCGTACCCCTGACCTCAACGTCCGTCGCAAGTCACACATGATTCCTCCAATGTGCAGTGCAGTTCTCTATAAAATGATGCCCGGCGATTTATTATTAGAGACGCCCCGCTCCCCCGCCGTTTTTGCTTTTTTTTAACAGCATGCCACCCATCTATCTATTTCCCAAGTTTTGTTTTTTCCTAGCGATGGCCTTCCTTGGTTCCCTCTCACAAGGCTCGACGCGTGCTCTGCTCACTTTCTCTCCCCTCTTCCCCTTTTTTCTTTACCGCAGTTCAATGTGCTCTGGTGGGAAGTTTTTCCCCGAACTCCGTGTCGTGATTTTTGTACCTCTTCCTTCGACTCTTTGGAGACGGCCTTTTCTTACTCTTCTGATTGTGATCTTTGAGAGCCCCCTTACGATCTCTTGATAGGCTTGTCGTCCTCCCCCCCCGTCTGGGAGCTGACGACTTTTACCATCCTCCTCTTTCGGTCTCGTTATGCAGAAGTAAGGTTTGCACCATTGGGCGCGACCGCCAGGTCGGGTTTTTCTTAGGTACGCCCCTGTTTCCTTGATCCCCAAAGCCCAGTGCCTGCAGCAGATCGTTCCTTACGGGATGATCTGTTTGTTCTTCGCTTCTTTACCAGGGGAATGTCTATAGACTTAATCAATGGCTTCTTTTCCCCACTCCTACTAGGGTATAATTTCCAGCCCCTTTGGTTCACCTCCGGAAATCACTTATGTCGCGGGTTTTATCCCCGGACCTGCCCCAACCCGTAGGATACACTTTTATCGGCGAGCTCTTTCTCGTTGGCATGGCAGCGGCGGTGTATCTTTTCACTCCCCACCCCCCCCGGCTTTCCTGTACGAAAATCCCCAAGGATAGAGTTTACTGGACTTAGGGCTTGGGAAGAAAAATTCCCCCTTCTCTTAGCTGGTTTCATCCCGTACCTTGTGGACTTCGCTGACATCGGATCATCCTAGAAGTGTCGCGATCCCTCTCTTTTCCAACTCATCCGATCATGATCGCGATTTGCCGCGGCCCCCCCCTTTTCACCCCCTTCCGTCTTGCTCCCTGCGTTGTGTGTGTTTGACCCCCCCTTCCTTTTTCCTGCTTCCATCTAGAGCTGAAGCGTTGTGCGGCGCCGAGTCCGGTCCCTGTACTTCACGGACTAATTACCTTATTGCCTTTTTTCTATTTCCGATACAGTCCGATCAGTTTCCTCTTGTCACCTACCCCTTGACGCTCCCCTTGCGTTCTTGGTCACTCGGCGTCAGACCCGGATCATCTCGGTTTGTTGGGTTTCCTTTATGTCAGCCCCACATTCTTCCTTGTGGGAAGTTTTTCTAGGTCCCGCAGTTGCACGTACCGTGCGCGGCTCACGATAGTTCCCCCTCTCCCCCTTTGGTTGTTACCTGGGTATAGTCCCTCTACCCGGCCCTGTCTCTCAGTCCTTGGCGGAACGTGCTCGTCAGCGGTCGCTTTTGGATAGGACTTCTATGGCTACGAAATGTTTTTCAGATATACCTCTCACCCGGTGATTTCTCTCCATTGGTACAGTCGGAGATTAATCGGTTCTGGTCCGTACTGTCCACCCTCTCTTCAAGGATGCTAACACCTTTGTTGCCTCCATAGCCTGCTTTCCCTCCCTTTCACGTCGGCTCTCTGCACGTTCCGATAAGAGCTTTTTGTCGTGGGCTGTTCCAAGCTGGGAGCTTCACCTAAATTTATGCCTTTCACGTCAAGAGGACGATATTGGAAGGGCCGGTTTGTGTTTTTGATAATCCACCCCCCCTCCCTGATTATTAAGCAACTGTCCAAGAAACATACCCGATGTCGGCCCCCCCCCCCCCTTTTAACGCAACCTTGGGTCGGGTTTCTAGTATTGATGCGAGTTCTTTTTAGGTATGACCCAGCAATCTTCTCAAATCTCCTATTCCTAACGACCATGGCCAGACGGGACTCTTCCCCTCTGCCTCTTATCGGAACGTGGTTTGACGGTCCGTCGAAATGTGGAATAATTGAAGTCCCCTTCCCGTTAGTTTTTCCCCGCGACAATGACTTTCTATGCGTCATCACGCCATTCCACCTTCCATGATTTTCTTTGTTCGTCCAGAAGAAGAAAGTGTTCGAACTTTTCCGCTAATCTCGTTCGTGGCCTTCTGCTCCTTCGGTTAGTTGTCGCTATTCTTCGGTTCGATTGTTTTGACCGAGGCCAGTTTTTTTTTTGGTTTCTTAGAGAATAAGCACAAATTTCGCACCTTTCTTCTCTTTCCTGCCACTAGCGCGATGCTTTCCTCGCGCTTGTTGCCCTCCTTACGACGACGGTAGGGATGCCACCCCCTTCTGCCTTTGATTTCTCCGAAAAGGCTCCCCTTGCTTCACAGCAGTTCACGAGAAGGATTTTTTTTTCCTTATGGACGGTTCGAGCGCTTCCCTGCCGACCATCCCCCCGAGGTCCCTTAGAGAGTTTTTTTCCGCCACGTCTAGATGACTGATAAGTTTCCTTCCCTCGGCGCCCTTTCCCAGAAGTGAAGTCAGCACGGTCGTAGAATTTTTGACGTTTTAATTCCTAAGGCTACCAGTCCTTTTTTCTTTTTGTTCGTGTCCCTCTCGGTGCTAGTAATCTAAAGTTGTATACCACTGAAGTTTTTTCTCCTCTCTACCGAACCGGCGCGGATCGTTACGATCACCGTAAGATTCAGATGATAAACCCCCTCCAATTGTCCACAGTGGTTGACCCCTTTCGTGGGGCTGCAACCCCTTCTTTCCCCATAGTTCTCTTAAGTAGAGACCCCCCGATCTATTAAGAAGACCTCCCATTTTTTTTATAGATGTTCGCGCCCTTCCAGAGTCCCGTTGCCGGACCCTCCCCTTTCTTCCCCCTGTTACAGGTCCGTATCCACCTCTTCCAGCCGGCGCACAGTCTCTCCCCTCCATAGCCTTTTTTCTTTTTGTCCTCGTCGCGGTTTTTCTCCAGTGATGATTGACCTCTAAAGCCCCAGATTTTTTTTCCTGTACCCCTGTAGAAGTCGTCTTTTCCCTTCCCACGCCCCCCCCAATGTCGATGCCCCGTTCCTCCTTCGCTGCCCCACTTAGCGGTCGCCCATCTCGTACCATATTTTCTCTCCCGGAACTAGACGTCGAACCCCCCCTTTCGAGCAGTCCTTTCTTTCTTCAGTCTCCCGGCTCTGCGTCCAGGAGCTCCAGTTCTTATCCGTCGTCTGCCCTCTTTGGATCAAGTTGCTCCAAACGGATTTCGGCGTATCTCCCTTTTTTTGGTAATCGCTGAGACCCCTTAGTTCTTTAGTTTTTGAGCTCCTCTCGGACATCATCGAGCTCATCGTTTTTCAACCTCCTATCCTTTGCCTCTATGATTACTCCGATGTCGTTCGCGAGCATAATCATTGACTGGCCCTTGCTACATCGTCCGAAGTCGTTTGTCTCGGATCAAGTACCCCCCCCCAGACGTAGCCGTCAAGGCCCCCCCTAGAGGGCGCAGTTCGCTCCTCTCCGCAACCTCCCCTTTTTTTTCCGATTTTGAAGTAACAAATTTTTTTTTATTTCATTTAGCGTTTTTGCCTCATCATCATCCCGGAATGGCTCCGAATTGCAGTGCCTTTCGTCAATTTCTCCTTCTCGTCACTGTCTCTTAACTCGAGTTGTTTCTTCTCTAAGCAGAGAGCAAGTATACTTTGTCCCAGTTCTTCACTATCATGATTGCGCCGACCCTTTTCTCCTCAACCCTCTCCGAGACCTAGATCCGGCGCTTCCCCCCGACCAAGTTTCGTCTTTTACTATCCCATTTTCTTTTCTGGCACAGTTGATCTAGTCTTTGTTGATGATCACATTCCGGAGTAATATTCCTCCCCTTGACCTTGTCTTCCCCCGTAGCGGGTCTCGAAGCTTGCCACTCCACTCTCCCCCCTCCCCACGCAATAGAGCTGTAGCGTTCCCTCCACCCTTGATCCCGACGACCTGTAGTAATGCGTAGTCTCCAACTTTATTCCCTACTGGAGACTTTCGTTCGTGGAGTACCTACCGCCGGTTTCCGACGCATTTACCTTTCCCCTACCCCTTTCCTCAGCGGATGAGTATTTTTCTCCGTTGACCACATTCTAGCCGCTACGAGGAATGAGCAGATTCTTTTTACCTATTAAGAGTCTTAGTTTTTTTACTCCACGTTGCTGAGCCCCGGGTCCTCGAGTCTTCCGTGTCCCCCTTACCCCAACACAGTAGAGGTACATTTATCCGAGCACTTAAGTCACTTAATTCTACTGAGCACTTTCCCCCCCAGAAAGTCCTCCATGTTTTCTGCTGACCCCCCAGCCCTCCCCCAGATTTATTATCATTGCACCCTCCGACGCCGTAACTCACTGCCCCTTGTGATCTTAAGTTTCCACTTCGGGCATGGATCTTCCTTTTGACTTCCTCCCGTTTACATTGTATATCCCTTTCCCCCCTTATCTCGGTGTCCGCCGCCCTCATGCCCCCTGAAAGTCTACATAGTGAGGACGCCTCCTTTTCCTGGTTCCTTTTCTTATCCACCCTCTGGCGGACGTCGTTCACAGTTTTTCCTTTTAGACTTCCCCCTCTCTGATCATTCTTCGGAGGGCTGCAAGAGCTTCTTCCCTCCTCCCCCCGACGTTCCGGTCCCTTGCCTCGCCAGAGACTTTTTACCCCTCCCTTTTTTCCGCGCCCCGATCGATTGCTCGGACCAATTTTTTCCCTTCAACGTGATTTCCCCTCTCTCTTATGGCTTTTTAGGACAGGTCCCGAGGTGGAGTGATATTTCTTTGGCTGTCCCTCCTCTACCCTTTAACCCCATGCCTTATAGCACGATCCCTTTGGCTACTCTTTCAGGGTGCCCCCCCTTTTTTTCCTTTTCCTCCCCGAAGTCGGCCGAAATAAGTGATGTTCCTCTTCCCTTTCCCCCTGTACTGCCAGATCGGTTTGGCCAGCAGGCCGTTTTTTCTCCTATAACCCCCCTTCCCCTCTTCCCTCTCGTGCATCACCCGCCCCATTAATTCCCGAGTATCTGGCTGCGGACGGCTTTGAGAAGGACGCTTCCCACGAGTCCCCCTGGACCCCCCTGTGCTCGTCTTCAATTTTCAACTTCAATTGCAGAATTGCGCGACCGTATTTCTTCTAGTGCTTCTTCCTCTAATCGCCGGGCGCTCCCCCTCCCTCGAAGTCTCGAAGGGGATACCCCTTCTCACACGACTAGTCGACCCTACTTCGCCCAGCACGCGTTCCTCATAGTCTCCCCTCCACTCAGCTTTTACTTTTCAACAGAGTTCTGACGCAAGGGCCCCTGCAGTCGTCGATCACCGTGTCCAGGCGATCGTGATCTCCCTAGACAGCCTCATTTTCTGCTACCAGCCGGAACTGCACCCCTTTCTCCTTCTCTTTTCTTACGACTTTTGTGAAGAGAGAGGTGCTTTTTCCAGCCACACGGCGTATGCTCTTTCTGAGCTTCCTGATCCCTTTTGAACCCTTCGACCTAAACTGCTTGAAATGTAGTACTTACCCCTGGTGGGTCATTTCTCCCCGTTTGTTTTTTTTTTTCCGATTCCTGTTTGTGATGGGTCGTTCTTAAGTTCGATTCCCTTTTTGTCCGGCAGGTGGATAGCCGCTACGATCCTTAATTGTAGTGCCCGGGAGCTATTCCCGACGACTCCACCTCCCTCTTTCTCTTCTCGCCACCGTTTCGGGAGCAAGTTGGTTCACCCCCCAACCCAAAACCTTCGTTGTTGTTTCTTTGAGCGAACCTTTTTTTTCCCCTTCTGCTCCCTGTGTTCTCCTCCGGCTTTATAATCAAACGTCCCCATAGATACGACAGCCCCTCTTCCTTTTCTCGGTTTTTCTTTGCGGTAGGCGATTGCACGAGGCCTTTTGAGATCGAGGCAGATCTCTCCTGCCAGTGCTGATTTTTTTTACCTCGCTTCTCCCGGCCGCGTTCCCGCGTAAATCAGGATGTCCCTTTTCGACTTCTCTTAGTACACTTCCCTAACACCTCACGCGGATACTTTTAGCCGGTTCTATCGGTTTATGGTGGGCATGTATCCCCGGCCCCGGTGGCACATTCCATCGGTGAAACCGCCAAAGTGCCCAATGTCGTTTCCGTTTCACATCCCCCCTCGACGCTGATATCCTTCCCTTTGGCCGTGTTTCCTCTTCACGGGCTCTTTCTCAGCGCGGACAGCGGGTCTACGGGCTCGCTGACGATTTAATAAGCGCTTTTCATCATGATCAGCTAGTTTGCCCTTTTAAACTATTATTCCCCCTCTTTTTCCCTCTTGCCTTTCCCCGTGCCCCCCTCCCCGGCCCCTCCCCATCGCCGGGGTGTAGCAGCTTTTAGTGCAACATTCCTTTTAAGGCACGTACCTCGATTCTAGCTTCCCCAGAGGTCTTTGATCCGCGAGCCCTCCTTTAAAGTCAAATGCTTCCCCCATCTACTGTCCTTAGGTTGATTTCCGCGACGCGATCCTCCTCTTTTTTCAATATTTCTCCCATGCCTGTTCTGGTGAGTTTCTTTTTTAGAACGTCTTTAGCTCTGCGTCTCTTTCCTTTTGGCGTCTGTACCTCCGCGCCAGGAAACCTTCTTCCTTCGGGGAACTTTTCTTTATTACTTCCTTGCGTCGTGCAGTCTTTAGAGTCTCCAGAGCTAGGAAAGTTGTTTTTCCCCCTTCTCTTACCCCACCTTCCCCTTTCTCTACCCGGCAGGATGTATAAGACCGACCGTTTTCCTTCACTTCTCCCGTAAGAGGTCTACCCGGGTCGGCTCGGGCTGATTTGCTCTAAATTTTTTTGTCATACATATACTCCGTAGGGCTTGTTAGCGAATGGTACTCCTTTATTCCCTTCTTTAGGGCCGTCTCGTAAGATCTGTCAGGCTGACGACCACGCCTCGATTGACCTAGATGAAGAAATGTATTTGCTCCAGTTGCAAGGCCCTACGCGCTAGGACCGTTGCGCTTGAGTGGTGGTGCAATCTTCTCGACATCTTCCTTGATGCATTACCCGTTTTCCCAGTTGCCATATCCCTTTGTTATAGTTTACTGTAGATTCAAGCAAAATGTTCACGATAGTTTTCTGTAGAGTAACAACCCCCTCGACTCCCCTTTTTTGATGGTTAGGAAAAGTCTTCTTTTTCTCATGTTTAATGTTAGAGGGGGAGGAGCACCCCTTTTGGTCTGCCCGATCTGATTTAAGTTTTTCAGATCCTTTCCCCCTTCCAGGACGGTTCGCAGCCAGAAGCCCTGTCCTGAGACGGTAAGAGCAACTTTCTTCCAGGTCCCCTAAGTCACGGCGTAGAGAACATTCTTAGATGTATGCTCACCAGATACATGCCACCCCCGATTCCCAGGTTTCCTTACTGGCAGAAGGCAACGTTTTATTTTGCGCTTCCCCTCCTCGTTATTTGCCTCAACCCGGTTTTTTCTTTCAGATCCAAGGTTCTTTTTAGGCCACTGTCCATCCTTCGCCCGTGGTTCACGTTCTGATTGATTCCCGATCGGAAGCCCTTATGTTAATCTCTTCAAGGTTTTTTTTTTCCTTGGGGCCTACAATATGACGCGAGAGGCTTCCTCGCGCTTGCTGTCACAGCCGCCCGACGACGGCTTCTGCCGCACCCAAGTGAGTATCCCGTCCACTTTCACCTTGCTCACCGCCTGTTAACCTAGACGTCAGGCACCTGCAAGACTCTATATGCTCTTTCGATTCGGCTCCGCCGCAGTCCATCCAGGTCTTTTTCGCGAGCTTGTCGAGCCCTTTCCCTATGCCTTCGGAAGAGCTTTCCCTCGCTTCTAACCCCTAACCTCAATTCTTGCCCCGTCGTCCGGTTTTCCTCTACCTGTGTTTCCCTTTTTCTTTTTCCTTTTTCCTACGGATACCAGCTCTTTTTTGTTGGGTTTTTCTCTTCCGAAGTGCCTCGTTTTCGTAAGGTCCCCTTTTCTCCCCGCGCCTAGTCATCCTTTCCCGAACGCGCGGGCGTCTACTGTCAGATGCCCGAGCGAACACCCTACCTCTTGGATCCCCCTTTTTTGGCGTTACCCGTGTTTGCTAGGCCGCTGCTTCTCTCCCCACTTTTCTTTCTTCTTTTACTACTACCTTTGTTTTTGTTGAGTTTTTTTTTTTATTTTCGCTCCTGCCGCGCCGCCCTCCACCTCAGTTTTTTGAAGACCCCGAACTTTCCCTCCCCCCAATTGTACCTGGCGCTTTCTCATCTCTTTCCGAGGTTCTTGTATCTCCCTCCCCTCCCCTCGTTCTCAGATCGACTAGTTCTCTACAGTATTGCTGACTCTCCCCGCACTCTGCCCTCGGAATCACCCCCCTGCCGCGATTTTAGCCGTACCGTCCTTCAATTCCGTAACCCTGTCGATTTTCAAGGAAGCTTGCGAGGCACCTTCGAGGACGGCGCCATATCGTTATTCCCAGACCCGCATAGAAATCTTGTCAACCTTTTCTCGCAGACCCGGTTTTCCTTAGTGCTAGAAGAATACCAAGTAAAGTCCCCCCCCCCCCCCCCCTATTGTATTTAGTATCGTGCCCGGCGTTGCGGCAAGGTTTTGAGCCAAATTCTGATCTATCACCCAATAGCCTATCCTTCGTGTAGCGGCTTGCAGCAGCATGCTCTATTTGGACCATCACCTTAGACTGATCCTCATGCTTTTCTTTTTTTAAAGAGCCGATGGACGTTACGCATGTTTTTTTTATCCGAAGATGGGTCCCCGTCGGATTAGTTTCGACCCTCTAAGCCCCCTCACCTTGCCACCCCACCGGGATCCCTCTACCTTCTCGAAAGCCCCGGGATTGCACGCAACTAATGGCGCTTTGAGGCCACGAAAAGAGTTCGCAGTTCTGACGAGCCGAACCCCCCCCGGTGCCTCGGCCGCTACCTCCCAACTAAGATTTCCTGACGTGATTTTGAGCAATAAACTCCTGCATGGTTATTTTTTTAAACTCGTTCAGGGAGCACTTTTGATGACCCTTTAGCGGGATATGTACCGCTTTGAGGTTTCGGGGACCTCAGGGCCCAGGAGCTCATCAATGAAAGGAGCGAAAGAGAAGATGCCCCCGCCGAGCGGAGGTGAGAGATCTAAAAACAGCGCAACAAGAGAAATCTCTCCTGTTTAGCACCTGAAAAAGGTGTCTTTAAGTTTGTCCGCCTAAAGGTTGAGGTGTCCCCTCGCTTGATATTCGTTGTTTTGATTAACACAAGAAAGTCTCCAGATAGTCCATTACCCGTCTCTTAAGGCATCACGTCTCGGTCTGAAGATAACACGGAGAGCTCACCTTCCATTCCTCGGCGCATTGCCTCCCGGGGCTCCCCGAACGGCATGGAAGGAAGAGTCACGTCATCGTAGGTACTCCTTTCGCAGGCCTTGCCCTTTTTCCCCCTTTACACTGGTCGCCCTTTACAGAAGGTCTCCTTTCTACCCTTCGCCCAAATACTTCCTCCGCGGAGAGGTTCTGCTTTGACCACATTTTTTCGATCTCCGAGAAGAGCCTGGCCGTGTGACTGAAATTGACCCCACGTTTTTCTCAGACAAAAGGGGAGAGACCCTCAGTTCCGGGCTTATTGATCGTCCTTTGGAAGTGCTAAATGCCCAACCCTTAGCGGACTGTGTTTTTCCCGCCTCAGTGATCAGGTCTCACAACCTTCCCACTACCTCAATGCTACGTTTTTCCTTGCCTGGAACCCCGACGCACCCCCCACCCTTATGACCCGGTACGACTACCTCCCGCCGTTCGGACAGTAACTCCCTTTTGCTGTCTAAGGGAGGTCCCCCCCCCACTCCCGGTAGAGGCCCATGGATCTGCTTTCGGGATTCTCCAACCAGCGTCCCTTTAGTATGGAACCCCGTGACATGTAGTACACCCCCTTGTGCCCCCAGCCACCCCGGCTGCAGCATCACTCTCTTTTCCTATCACCGTTATTTTTTCCCATAACCCGGCGACACTTTACTCTTGTTCAGTTGACCGTCGGCCTGTACCCTCGTCAACTCTGTCATTTTGTCTCGGCTGCAGCTTTTCTAGTGACCACGCTAGGTCCTGATGCCGCGTCATAACGTCAAAGTCGCCCCGGGTCAGACTAGATAGCCTTCTAGGCCCCACGCACACATGCATATAGATAATATTTATTTCGGACACTTCGACCCCCCCGGTGGAGTGATGTATGGCTTTGGTCCGCTTTGACAATGGACCACCTTTATATTAGCGAAGATTACCTTGGGGAAATACGGGCTTCCGTGGGTCCGGGTACTCCCACCCCTACCAGTCGACGACAAGACTAGTGATGCCTTTAAACTTTGTCCCTTTTCCCCTCTGATGCTTGTGTCCCCGCTGCCGTCCCCTACCATATGATTCCCCATGGCCCCCCTAGTGACGTGCCTCCCACGCCCCCTATTTTCCTTCACCCGACTTTCCGATCTGGCTTTTTCGAGAGGAATTGTAGTTTCGATCGTCGGTTCGCTCCGAACCCTTGATCCATCGGTGAACACCCTTGTCTCTGATCTCGTCCAATAACCCGGGATCTCCCCCCCCCCCTCCATGTTCGCCGGACCTATCTCGTGAGTGAGTCTACTTAAATCAGGGAGACCGCAACGCCTTTCGCGGAGTAGGAGTGGTCTATCCAAAGAACCACACCCCCCCCCCCCCCCCCCCCCACCCCCACACAAGGTCGCAAACTAGACCCCGTTACGACTTTGGAAGTGACCCTTTCCCCTCTACCTCAGAGAAGAACCCAACCACTCAAGTCAGAAAGGTCCCCCCCCCAACCGTTATGACGCCAGGGCCAGCCTTTTATATATCACCTGTGCCGCGCCCCGATTTTTCTTATAGTCCTGCTGCCTCTATTCGAAGTGATGGCAATTTTTATGGGACATGCCAAA
>Ga0179593_1639549_pt1 | contig 13290 bp, 23 predicted proteins | sample CZODoug2_1_08_16_FD_185931 | JGI IMG/M metagenome (GOLD analysis project Ga0179593, IMG submission 185931) | Vadose zone soil fungal communities from Angelo Coast Range Reserve, California, USA - CZODoug2_1_08_16fungal (PacBio error correction) | ecosystem: Environmental > Terrestrial > Soil >... | reverse complement strand
GAAGGTTCATGACCTCCAAGATGGATGTTCGCTGATCCCCGTTTGCGGCCCAATCACTCCTTTGAGCCATTGTACCGTAAGGTTTTCTTCCAACTCTTAACTCCCATTTGTGAAAACTGCACATTTAGCTGACTCCGGCAGGCCATTGAAGCGTTTTCCCCCCCCCTGTTTGTTCTTTCCGTTGTATGTTCATACATATGTCATCAACGACTATGACACCTTACATATCCCTAATGAATGTGCCCAGATGATTTTGACTTATTAAAGCTTTATTCCAGCCCTTCAAAGGAGCTGTAACCTTAATGGAAGGATGTTTCCCCCCCTCTGTAATTTTGCACTAAATGACCTGCTCCTTCCTTTGTTGTATCCTTTCTGGCATTCCCTCTTGAGGAAGATTCTGGTCTTGTCTCAATCCTTTCTTGGTTCCCGGCTTGCCCATCCCCCCCCTTTCCCCCCCCATCCCTTTTCCCTGAAAAGGACTTTTCCACATGGGGATGGAGTGGAAGACTGATGTGAACCCTGTTTTCTTCTTATCACTGAAATTCGCAGTCCCATGAAGGGCTCTTCTTTCTGGCCCCCCCCCCCCCGGATTTTTGTCCCAAAAATGATTTTGTAGTAGGGTCGGTGGCTCATTGTTTTCCAGCTTTTTGGTTCTTGCTGCCCTTCCCTTCTCATGATTAAGGGAGGTTGTCATATTCTTTGTCGACTTCCAATACCTGGGGATCCCCCCCAGTTGAAAACATTTTATGCTCTTTTGACGCCCACTCGAGTATGTGGTATGGCTCCCTTTCAGGGTTTCCTTGTTACAGCCCAACATGGGGGGGGGAGGTGTTGCATCCTGGGCAATAGTTTCAGCAAGGGGTTTTTTCTTTCCAGGCTTTTTGTAGACTTTTTCAACTTCTGACTGCAATGGTTGGTGGAAAGTTTTTTCCTTACTTTGTTGGCCCCCAATACCCCCCTCACTAGTTCTTCCTTTTTCTCAAGCCCCCATCTTTTGGCACTTCCAACAGAGTTCCCCCCCCAAGAAGACAAAGCGTTTTCCCGTTAGTTGGGTCGCGAAGATTCAACCTAGCTTTTGGTTTGTGATGACAGAATTTTATCTCTATAAGGTGAAGTACTACTGGGGGTGCTGTTTTTTGGTCTTTGTGCGGTTTTTGACAAAATTCTTCCCCATTCAACCTTCCTTCCCGTCCCCGCTTTTCGGTTAATGAGAGTGTGGAATGAGATTTTTTTCAGAGAGTTTAGGGTTGGTCAAGAGTTATGTTCTCTTGAATGCTTTTTGTTTTCCCTTGACCCCATTCAGGTCGGCTTATGTCTCTCTTTCTTGCGCGTTTCTCTTTGTTTTCTGAATGTCTTCTTCGATGAGCTTTCCAAGCTTATTGGTCCTCTTTGGCCAAATCACATTTTGTGTGGGCTATGGCCATGTGCCTAATAATCTTTTTGTTTGGGGACGATCTTTGGGGGGGGGGGGGACAATGGATTTCCTGTTGGGTTACTTGCGTTTCCTGAGATTTTCCTGTAGGTTAGTTTTGGGTCGTCTTCATTATGCTTGGAGGCTCCTTTTCTCTTGTTTCCAAAGCCAGATTCCTTTTGATTCTCCGGTTGGACTTTTTTCAAAGCACTCTTGACCCTTCCTTTTTTGGATCGGGACCTTGTTCTTGTTTGGCAGCTGATGTTATTTTTTCTGTAACTTCCTCCCCTTCCCAAATAATGGGAGCGATGATGGAACCTTTTCTGAGGCTTTTGTGGTTCCGTTTGTCCTTGATGGCCCCCCCCCTTCTCTTTTTTGATCAGTTTTTTTTCTTCTCTCTTTCCAAAGGAGTGCCCCTCCACCATGGAATAGGATTTGCCTGTGAACTGTATAAAAGAGTTCTCTCTTTTTTTTTTCTCCTGCATTAGGCTCTTTCCCCTCTCGTACGGGTCATATTACCCCCCACAGTCTTCTCTTTGTTGCTGAACCTTTTCTACTAATGCCCCCCTCTGAAATCCCCCTGTATGGTGTTTGTAACCCTCTAGTGAACATTCCCCTCTTCATTAGAGGAACTTTTCTTTCCCTATCTCCCCCCCTTTCAATTCAGTTTGCCCCCCCTAATAGAAAGGCGCGTTGTGAGGGTTTGTCTCTTTTCCCGGGATTCCCTTTCTTCTGGGGATGTTCTCTTGGGTGTTTTTTTAGTGGATTTTTGATCATTCGCTGTTTAATCTTCGGATTTGGTAGGGTGGAAAACGGATTGTTCCTTGGGGGGTCTTTCGGTTTATTCGGCTTTTTTGATTTCTTTTTTGGGCTAGGTCAGACCTTATGTTCTTTTTTTTCTGATTTTTTTGCTAGGTAGTTCCCCCTCTGGAGTTTCCTGTAGCCAGGTATGGAACTGGACATTCTCTTAGTTCTCGTTGTACCCCCCCGTGCAATGATGCTGCGTGGTTTGGGGTGTTTTCCCTCTTCTTTCCTTTGAAGCGTTCCTTTTTTTCCTGGTTTGTTCCCCCCCTACCTTTTTCTGTCCCACCATCATATTAGAACATTAAGGTACAACGTTTTGGTCAAGTCTTCCTGGGGGAAGATTTTTCATATTCAAGATCAGAGTTCCCTGCAAGAGTCAGGTTTTTCGTATATCTATGGCGGACAGAAGTCTCTCCCCCATTGTCCTTTCCTTCTCTTCCTGGACATAGGGACTTTCAGCAATTCCGAAACAAGTAAAGCTCTTCCTCCCCAAGTGACCTTTCCTTTGCATCTCCTCCGTTGCTGTTTGTACCCCCCAATTTTGCTATTTCCCCCCTTTGGTTTTGCCTTGCTTCCCAAGGTCACCTATGTTTTTTTCAACTATTCTGCAGTTATATCCACCCCTTATTTTCTTTTTCTAATTCTGTTTCCTTCCCCCCCTGACTCGTCTCTCATCCCCTCACCCATTTCCCCTGAACCTCAACACCCTTTCCTTAAATATCGGGACTTCCCAGAAGTAGGTGCAGTTTCCCCCCCATTCAGGTCCCAAATCAGTTCACCAATCAGCCATTTACCTTGCCCAAGCCTTTCTCTCCCCCCTGTGCCAATGATTCATACCAGTATATACAAACCTTTCCCTCCCTTCTGATTTCATGTACAAGTATTGCCTAACAGTTTTTTCACCTTCCAGATTCCAGGGGAATCCTCCCCTCGACATCTGAGTCACCCCATCATCTCATATTTACCTCAACTGGCTTTTGCATCCTTTTCAAACCCCTCCCCCCCCCCCGCATCCGCCCACCCTCCCCCAACCAACCCCCCCCCAACCAAACCCATTTCCCCCCACCCTTCCCCCTCCGACTCCCCACACATCAAACATAGACCTAACTTTCCCCCCCCCCCCTCCCCTTAAACTATGAAATCCATAACGTTGACAGATAACACCCTCTTCGCCCTTTCCCCCCCCTGATTTTTCACAATTGCCCAGATTTTCTTCGGTCCCCCTATGTATGTCTTTCTCCCCCCTCAAGGGACATGGCCCTTCGTCAAACCCTTTGGAGGATTAAGGTTCATTTTTTCCCCTTTCATCCCAAGGAACTCCCCCCCCACTTTGGTACTATCCTTTTTAAGAGAAGCTGAATCAGAGCTGACGTCTCCCTTCCTTTGTATCCCCACCAGGATACCACCCCAGATTTTGCAGGACATCCATTTTGGGTTTTTGCAAGTGTATCTCCCCCCCCCTCTTCAAAATGATATGCCTAAAAATGTCCCACGTGTGGCCTCAGGAAGGACCTCCCCCCGACCCCCTCTTTTTTTTCTTTCGTCCTTTTTCACCCCCCTCGGGATTCCTCTGTCCACCCTTCCCAAGAACAATGCATCCTTTTCACTTCCCGCTAAGGGAATTGCTTTTTTCTTATAAACCAATCAGTCTGGCTTTCCACCCCTTGTCTCTCTCAGTTTTCCCTTCCCACAGACCTCTATCCCTCTCAGGGAAAGAAGCACCCTAACCCACAGGAAGTCCTCATCTCTCCAAAAAACTATGTTCGACTCCTGTCCATATTTAGATTCCACCCCTTTTTTTCCCCCCAAATTTCCTCAGCCTCCCCCTGTTCCTCTCGGACTCAAAAAAACTGGCATGAGCAATCATCGAGACTAAGAACTCTTTTCTTTTCTTCCACTGAACCCTTCTTACCTTTCCTGGAAATAAAATCTTTCCCCCCCCTTCCTAATCCTCCCTCGATTCGATACCCCGCCCCTTTCACTAGTGGACTCTTGCTCTCTGTTCAATTGACTTTTCCCCTTGTTACATCAAGAACAACACCTCACAGATATTTTTACTTCCCCCCTCTGGAACCTCAAATTCTGTCATCACCCCTTTCTTAGTTTTCCTATTCGCTTCCTACTGGTCTTCTTTCCTTCTTTTGTCAATGGTTGGGTCAAGGTTGACGTTTCCCTGGCTCAACACCCCCTCCCCTTTGGGTATTTTTCCCCATACCCCCACCTTGCAGCATGAATCCAAGATGGCACCAATCCCCCCACTCCTGTGAACCATTGTCCTTCTCCCCCGTCCCTATGAATGATTGCCACCTCTCTTTTTTTTTAACACCTACACTTTCCTTTCCCCCTAAATCCACTTTCCACCCTTTTGCATGCAACTAGAAGTTCCCCCCTGTTTCAACCTTCTCTTTCATCCCCCCAAGGTATTTCGCCGCGAAAAACTTTTTTCAGTCCTGACCGCCTATCCTTGGTAAATATTAGAAAGACCAAATCCTCAAAACTCAATGAGCCTACCCCTACAATCTCACCCTCTCCGGCAGCCCCCCCCTCTTTTCCCCATCCATTCTCCCTTCCCCTTGTGGCTATGATCCTTATGAGAACCTCATCCTGTTCCATACTTCTCTCTCCATCCAACCTTTCTCCCTTTTAGGACCAAAAGGATGTTCCTTCGTCATTGTTCCCCCCCCTAAACCCCCCCTTGATTGCTACCCCTCTTCTCGGACCTCCGTGTGCCCCCTAAAGGCAAAGGTTACCCCCCCAACTTGACCTTTTTTCATTAGTCCACTTTGAGATTTCCAAGACATCCTCCCCAGGCTGTACAGCTCATTTCTTTGGTAATGCCAGAAGGTCCCTCCTGCACCAGAACCCAACATTCATTTTTATACCTTCTATGATTCTTCCCCCATTTCGTTTCACTGTTGACATCTTGGTTCCTATCGACAACTGGAATGAGCCCTCCAATCACAGGTTCTTTTCCCCCCCCAGACTTCAATCTAATGGTCTTTGCACCCTTTGGAGTCATTTTTCTTTATACCTCGCATGCTATAACCGGGCCTTACAATGGCTCTAACCCCCCCCCCCCCCTTCCCACATCATTAAGGCTCCTTTTGAGAGTCCGAGAAATTCCCGTATCCCCTTTTCATTTTTTCCCCTCTTCTGTCCTTTTCTTTTGTTGTTGTTGAGTCTCTTGATTTTTTCATGAAACTTTCTTCCTGGATGTCCGGCCCCCAAGGTTTTTTCCCCCGGGCCACTCCTGAATTTCTTTTTCACTTGTTTTCTTCGCAGGAAATGGGTTGTTGAACTTCCCTTCGGTCCCTTTCCCCTGTGATAGAAACCTCACATTTATCTGCTCCTCCCTGCCATTCTTTTCTCCCCAAGCGGTCCAATGTGGTTGATTCTTTCAGTCAAAGTTGTCTTTCGACCCCAAGATTTTGGCCCTATGAAATGATGGCTATCTATCCACTGTTTCTCGACCTTTAAAAGCTGCTTTCATTAGTAAGCACCTCGGGCATTACCCATTCATTAGCCCTTTTCAGGCTTTTTTCTTTCCTCCTCTCCCGTGTTGGCACTAAATTGCTCTCTGCTGAAGGGAAATGTTCTCCCTCTTCCCTGCTCTTTTCCTCAGGAGGTCCGAGATGCTTGATTTTGTTTTTTTTTCCCTTCTTTTTTCAATTTTTTTGGCATGGAACAACACAGATATGTCGAAAAACAAATTGAGCACGTGAGTTCTCCCTTCACTAATGACCATTTCTACCCCGCCCCCCCCCCCCCCCAGACTCCGGATGGAGAGAGACGTATGAACTTCTTGAGGTTCTTTCCTTTTCACTATTCCAGAGATTTGGTGAAGGGATTTCACCTCTACTGCCTGTTTCCCCCCTTTTCGTCCCCCTGATTTTGAGCTTTTAGGGTTCTTCCGTGAGTTTAGTTTTGTTGATGAGTCCCCCCACTTCAGGGATTTTGTAGGCGACTGAGTTTGCCGGTGAGTTACCCAACCTTTTTTCCCTTCTACTTTGAGTTTTTTTTTGAAACCTTTCTTTGCATGCCTTCTCTTTTGGCTCTTTCTCTTCTCATTGTTTATGAGGGGTTTTTCATCAGATGGTTTCCCGACTCCTTTTGGGTACTGACAATTTTTCAGTCTGGTAGATTTTCCCTTTTTCTTTAGCCTTGCTGACAATTTGCGTATGTGTTTTCTCCCCCTTCCCCCTGTGGATGTATGATTCCTCTATCCCCCTCTCCACATCTCCCCCCCTTTTTTCCCCCAAACAGTTGACCCGTCCTGACCCCTTCCTCAGAGGACCTCTTTTTCCCCCTGAGCCTTTTTTGGGGTTCACAGAATTTGTCCCCCCCATCTATAATTCTGCTTCGGTGATTTTTTTTTTTTTCCCCATGCAGGATTCCCTGAACAAGTACAGATTCTTCCCCCCCTCTTTCTTGCTAGGTCCTTTCCCTTAGGTCCGATGTTAATGAGAGAGTATTTTGTTTGGGAAGTTCTATCTTGACCCTCTCCCCTTGGAAATCTCCAGGTCTGCGTAGTCGCTCTTCTTCAGTATTTTTTGAGTACGACTCTTCGGCTTTGTCTTTTTTCAAGCTTAGTGGTCGTCATTTTCCCCTTGCCTTTTTTCTACAGGAGCCTCCACAGACCCCCCTTTTCAAGGTTTTGTAGAGAGACCCCCCTCCCTTCCTGTTGGGTAGCATTGACCTCTCTTTGTAAGAGATTTTTTTCTTCTTTCGCTCTTGAGGATTTCCTTGCTTTTCCCTTATTTGAGGACTTTTTCCTTCCCCTTGGACTGCAAAGCCCCCCCTTATCGACTTGGTCCTCTGGATTTGGCCAGAGGCCGCTGTTTTTCTCTACACTCCCCCATCCTGTCTTACGTCTTTTAAACAAGCTTCCTGCTTATCAGTGTCAGTTTAATGATGGGACTTCCTTTCCTTTTTGGGATCCCTTATACAATGACCCCTTTCACCCCCCCGGGTGACCTTTCTCTTTTGAAATGATCCCCCCTTTCTGTGTTTTCTGTCCTTACTTTTCTTTCCCAATCCTAGGTTTCAGCTTCTCTTAATGGGTCATCTTCCCAAAAAGGTTGTCTTTGAGTTCACGTCTTCAGTTGTCTTTCCCCCATTCTACCTCCTTTCTGGGTTTGAACCCTTTAGGCCATACCCTTGCGGAGAGGACCTTCTCCTGATTTTCCTTAACACTTTCCCCCTTGCCCTGACCTTTTCTCTAAGCTTTTTTCTTTTGTTGGATATGTCACAAAGGTCTTCCCCTTTTCTCTGCTGGGTTTTTTTGGCTTTGATCAGTGCTTTTGCATATTCGGAAAAAGTTTTTTTTTTTTTTCTTGTTTTTTTTCCCTCTGTGGTCGATTCTTTTCTGTTTGCTGTGAGTGGAAATTTTTTGCCTTCCTTCCTGATTGAGACCTTTGTTATGTGGGCTCATCGTGCTTCTCCAAATATGGATTTTTTCTGGACCCCTCTTCCCCCCCCTAAGGTATTGAGGGTGTATCTAATGTACCTCCTGCTGAGTGGATTGGGTGTTGCCCCTATGGAACCTCTTCTCGGGTTCCTTGGATGGATGTTGGCTTCTTTGCACTGGAACAAGACCCTTCCCCCATTCAAAGTTCTCCCTTTTCCTGGAAAGGTTTGGTATTTGAGTTTACCCTTTTTTTTCAAGATAAGCTTTCTGCAAGCTTTTTTTTTTTTCCTTTTTCATTATCTGATCCTTTTCCCCCCAGAAGTAGAGCAGATGATTGTTTCTTCTTCACTTCCGTCATATTTCACATGAAATGAGTTCTCCTGTCAAGAAACAAGTCACGTGCTCAGGGGCAAGTTTCCCCCTTCCCCCGTGGTGTTTTTTATCTTCTCCTAAATTTGCTCCCCTTCATATTGACTTGTGTCTGGTCCCCCCTTCATGCAGGTCAAATGTTCTTGCTCTTCCCCCAAAATCATCTGGCTCCCCCCGACATAAGATAGATACCTCCCCGCCTCTTGCAATCTTGTTACTTTTCCCTTCATAAAACCCCCACCCACCCTCCCTCAACTTCCCCTTCCAATCGGACTTGTCCCCCTTAGGTTGCAGTGCACCCCTCAAGCCAAAATCACAGCCCCTTTTTCTTCCCACATCCATCTCCAACCCAAACCCCGCCACCTTTTTTCACTGGCATTCATCCCCTCTCTCAGACTTCTTTCATCCTCTTTGGTCCATAATTGACACCCCCCCCGGAAACTCCAGATGTGCCGCCCTCCCTCCTCCCTCTGATCCCTCCCTCAACACCCTCCCCTCCCCTTGTATCCCCCTCCCACCCCCTCCCCCCAGCCGGACCCCCTCACCCCCAAAACAATCAACCCAGGCAAAAACCTCTTTTTTTCCCCTCAAACCTCCCTGCCACAGCAGGCATCCATCCCCGATGACCCCTTCCCCCCCCCCCTCCCCCCAACTCTTACAGTCTCCCTGATCCCTTTGACAGACCCACCCCTCAACAACTCCGCAATTTCTGAAAACTTCTGTTTCCCCATTTCCTCCTTTCTTGGTTCCCCCAGTACTTTGTTATGTCATATAATCTCAAGGGTATGTGGACTCTCCGTTTCCTCTTTTTTGAGGATCTGAATGTTCTCCCAACTTTTTTCCTCCCCATCCCGTGGACCTAAATCATTTTCCTCCACCAGTAGAGAAGCCTCCTCCGTCTCTGGCCCCTTTAGCACCACCTTTTTTCCCTCCAGTTCCCCCCCATTCCCCATGTCCATTGGGGTGAAGTGCATCCTTTTGCAAGTGTTCCTTATAATCCCCTTTGATTTCCACACCTTCTTTTCATTTTCCCCCCCTCATTGCTTTTGAGGAAGCTGTCTTTTTATCGATCCCATTATTGGGACCCCCCTTTTCAGGTATCTAAGTTCCCTGGCCACAAGAACAAGAACACTTCCCATCACTTAACACTTTCTTTGATTCCCTCCATAAATCAGTCCTATGGCTTAAAAAGAAATTCACAGCTCCTAGCTCCTCCGCCCCCTCCCCTCCAGAAGTCAGGTGCAAGACGCCCCCAAAAGGCACGGCCAGTTGTTTTCTTCGACCAAAAACCATATGAAATCCTTTTTTTCTCTCTTCCCCCCCCTATGTCCGCTGCCTCCCCCCCCCTTTTGGCCAAAGCTCTTCCACTAAGCTTGCCCAAGTCAGCCTCAAGGTCCCCTCTTTCCTCCTCACTCACCTGAGCAATATCGTAGGCTGAGTTTCTGACCCTAAGTGTCACTAGTCCAATATTCCCCCCCCTCCAATTCAAACCCCATACTTTCCTCCTAACATATGACTCGCCTTTTCCCAGTCCTAGCATCACTCGTCTCGGTCACGACTGTTAAGTGCTCCCTTTCCCACTTTTTTTTTTCCCCCCTCAAAACCCTCTTTCCTTAAACTTATAGATGAGACCTTTTCCCATATTCCTCTTTCGCTTTTACCCCCTCTTTTTTCCCCTTACTTTTTCATTCTTTTCCCCCCCTTCTTCCCAAGGTTGAACGGGATTTAGTGGTCTACTGCTGATAAAACAATACCCTCCCCTCTTTCTTTTTATTGGGACACCCCCCCCCCCATTGCAGATGATCTCTTGTCACTTACTCCCCATTCAACCCATTTTCCTTTTTATCCCACTCTTTTTTGGTCCCCCCCCATGAGGTAAAAATAATCATGCCACAACTATAGTGCCATTCCCCCCTCTTTTTCCCAAGGTTTTCCCCCTCCCCCCCCCACAAGGTATTTCCCTATCCCCACACCTCTTCCCTTCCCCTCACTGAAGAATCTCCCTTGACATATCAGCAAGACCCAAATTTGGAAAAACTACACTTTTCTTTCCTTCCCAATCTCCTCCCCCAGCCCATCATGTTTTCCCTACCTTTCCTTTTCAACTTGGGCCTTTCCTTCCTCATTCCCCCCCTAACTCCAGTTTCCATCCCCCCCCATCCCCAGTGAGATCCCTTTTTTTCATTAGGTCAAAAAGGATGTCCCCCTCCCTCTTGTTGATCCCCTTTTAGACGGATGCTTCCCAACTCGCTGATTTTTGATGCACCAAGACCCTTTTCACACCCCCACTTTCTAGAATTGCCTTTCTATTCAGTTCCTTCCCATTCTTCTGAAGTGCCAGCCTTCCTGAATACTCCCGTTGTAATGCCTCAGGGCTTACTAATTTCCCCAAGCAGATTTTTCACCCCATTCATTACTCTTGATAGATCTTTTCTTCCCCCTGTTCTCTATTTGGATTCTTTCCCAGACCCTTTTTTCGCATCAAAAATTTTCCCAGTACTTTGCAGGACTCCCTTCCTTTTTTTAGCAGATCCCCCCGTAATTCATGGTGACCTCCCTCGTTATCCATGTCCCCCCCTTTCCCCTCCCCCAAAAACCCCCCCCCCCTCCCCCCCCTAGGATTGGTGCCCCAAACCTTGGGATTACGTCCGATTCCAGTCTTTACCTCGTTTTCATAAACTTTCCTCCTACTCGTTTTGTTTCTTGTACCTTATGAAGTTAATTCCCTGAGGAAAATTCAAGATGATTGTCTCTCAATTTTTGCCGATTGGACTTGTGTGAGCCTGGAAAGGAACAACCTGGGGGACTTGATTTTTTTTTTGGTATGATGTTTTTCCCTTATCTGTTTTTAGTGATCCCTGTCCACCTCACCTATTTCCAGGCAAAAAAAGTCCCATGCGTTTGAGTGACTTTTTTTTTCAATTTACTTCCAGCCGTAATTTATTGCTCCCCCTTGTTGTCTGAAGAGACCCCTTCGTAATCCAAAATTGTCCTTTGTCTTTTAGATGTTATCCTTTTCTGTCCCGTGTCTGTAAAGCCCTTCTTTCCTCCATTAAAAGGAAGCTTTTGTTGTAAAACTTTTCCCTTCTGCTCCCCCCCAGCTGTACGCATACTTTCTCGGTGTCTGGTAGACCTGTGAATTCTGTGCATCAAGGAGGTCCCTCTCTTCGTGTTCTCTCCCATCAATTATGGAAATTGTTTCTGCTGCCCCCCCTAGTGAGACCTAATGGACAAAGGGATCTCCCCCCATGGGGATGGAGACTTTCTCTGAACCCTGTAGTTTTGTTTTGAAATTTCGCTGCCACCCTTTTCCCTTTATATTCGTTACCTTCCCCCCAAAGAATTGGGTTTCCTTGTGAACCCTTTTCTTCTATCTTGTAGGGTCTCTTTGTTTTTTAGCTTGTCCCCACAAGTACTCTCTTCTCCCCTTTATGTTTAAGACTGAGCCTGCTGATGACCCATAAAGTTTTTTTTTCTAGCTACCACATTGTGACCTTCCCGTACTTTCCTCTGTCAGAATTATTTCGTTGTAATAGGTTTTTTTTCTTTGGGTCTGATTGACAGAGGGTTTGTTTTTCCCTTTTGTCCCCCTCCTCCGTTACATTGGACCCCTTTTCAGTATTGGTAGTCACATCTGGAGTATGCTTCTTTTGGTTGTTTTTGACCCCCCCCCCACTCTTGTAGTGTGCAGCATCCAGCAACACTGGGCACCCCTTCCTCCACAAAATGTTTCTTCCCCCCAAAGAATCACCTTTTCAACCTGCAAGGACCTCTTGAAAAGCAAGAGCCTTTTTCTTACAGAACCCTCCTTCTTTCCATGCTCTCAATGTGGGATTCGGTGTCGGTATGTCCTTCCTGATGTAAATGAACACCGCCCTCCACGAGGGCTGCTAGTCTGAGTTGTTTACTCTCCCTTCGTCAGATGTTAATGAGAGTTTGTTGGCCCTCTTCTGAGACTTTTAACATTGGTTTTTTTTTCGTGCAATCCTAAGCCTTCTCGTCTAGTTCGCTTTTTTTCTAATTTAAGTCTCCCTCTTGCAAATTTTCGGATGAGTCTGTGCCCGCTAGTGGTGCGAGATTTGGACACCCCCTTTGGTTCCATTCTGGACAGGAGCTACAGCAGAGATAGGTTCACCAATGAATCTTCCTGTTTTTTTTTTCTTTCTTTCCTTCTTCTGAAGAGAGGAGGGGGGAGTTTTGCTCTGAGTCGGCTTGCAAGTGACTTCGTTACCATCCCCCCCTCCCTGGAGTTGTGTCCCTGCAAAGACACTCTTTTTAGGGGAATCTGTTCTTTGTTCTGTGGCCAGAGGCTTTTTCGGTTTGTAGTTTCGAGAACTTTTTTTTTTCAATACCAGCTCTGGCCCCCTTTTTTTTTTTCATTTCTTACAGATCCTTTTTGTTAGCTTCCTTACTCCAAAGAGTGAAGACTCCCCACTGGACCAGAGGGCCCCCCCCCCTTTTTCACTTGATAAACCTTCTCTTTTGGGTCTCTGTCGATCGAGCTTTCTTCTCTTACTCCCCGGTACCAAAGTTTGATTGAGTTCCTTTCCCTGAAAAGTCTGAAGTTGTGTTCACCTCCTCAACCCGTCCCTTCCTTTCAATACCCTTGATTTTGGAGAGTTTTCCCTTTGACCGTACTTCCCTTTTTGAAAGATCTTTTCCCATTTTCCCTTTTGGAACTGTAATAGGAAAGTGCTTCTTGTGAGGGTTGGATTTGTTCAAAGGTGCCTCCTTTTCCTGTTTTACTCTGACTTGTTACTGAACATCTATTCTTGCTGTTTCCTTCTTCCTTCTTGTCGGACACCGTGTGGTGGGCGTTGGGTTTGGTTGGTTGGGGGCTTTTTCTTCTTCGGTAGGTTACTGTTGATTCAGGCCCCCCCCCGGGGTTTATGCATCTTTGGTTGTTGGAATAGAGTGTTCTTTTTCAGGATTACCTGTTTCCTTGGAGTTTCCTTTTCGTCCAATCTCCCTTGCCATCTAGTGCCTAGGTCTTTGTAGTTTCCCTGTTATGAAGACTTGGCACCCTTCTGTGCGGGGTTTGTTTTCAAATCTTTTCATTCTGATGTTGGTGCCTTTTTTCCTTCGCCTTCAGTTGTTTCCCTGAACCCCTTACCCTCTTTCTTTAGAACAAAATCCAATGTTTTTAGTAAGGTTTTTCTTCTTTTGGAAGATACAGAGGTACCCGTGCAAGAGTCAGGGTGCTGCTTCTTTTCTACAGATGACTTTGAATATGAACCACCAGAGTATTTTAGCAATCCCCCTCCCCCCCCCACCTTCTTTTGCAGGAGTCAAAGTGCGT
>Ga0179593_1459959_pt1 | contig 13290 bp, 17 predicted proteins | sample CZODoug2_1_08_16_FD_185931 | JGI IMG/M metagenome (GOLD analysis project Ga0179593, IMG submission 185931) | Vadose zone soil fungal communities from Angelo Coast Range Reserve, California, USA - CZODoug2_1_08_16fungal (PacBio error correction) | ecosystem: Environmental > Terrestrial > Soil >... | reverse complement strand
TTTTGTTTTCCCCCAGGGAACCCTCTTGCACCTGTCCCCCCTCTGTTCTTTTTTCAGTTCCCCAACCAATCGAGGCAAGTGCTTTTCCCCCCCTACTTAAACCTTTCTTTCCCACCCTATTCTTCCTTGATGACCGAAAGTGCTTCCCCTTCTTTTTTTTCCCTGCCCTCTTTACTCTTTTCTTTTTTGGGACCCCAACATCGTGACATTCCATAGATGAGGTCGGCCGTTTCTTTGCGTGACATTTTCCATGGGTTTTAGTACTTCCCCCCTCCCTCCCCCTTTCAAACAGCTTAGGGTTATTCCCTTTCCCTCTCCTCCCCCCCATGAACAAACAGGTTTGGTTAGTTCTTTTTCCCGGATCGCTCCACTACGTATCTTGTGATACTTGTGACCCCCTATTCTGTTTTGTTCGGACATTCACTTTTTTTTCAAATTGGCTCAAAGCTCGCCCCCAGTCCTCCCCACTAGCCACGGTCTTTCTTTTTTGTTTCTCCTCCTTTCCCCCCCCCCCCAACCCAGGGCCGGGGTCTTTTTCCCAGTCGATTTGTTAAGGTAGAATTATCAGCACCCTTGACCCCCCCTCTTTTTCCTGATCCTCCTTTGCGGATTGTTCGTTTTTTTTAGCGTTTGCTCCCCCCCCCTTTTTCGATGTTTTATCCTTTTCCCTTCCCGAGAGGTTTTTCCTACCCAAAAACCTTTCTTTTACTCCTTTCCCTTTACTTCCGACACGCCTTTTCCATTCTTTCCTTGGGACTAGGTCCCCCCAGTCCACTTGTCAGGAAAAAGGTTCGACCTTTTTCACGATCCCTCTTTGCTCTCACGGCGACTTTTATTCCCTTCCGTCGAGAGTGCTCTTGGAGATGGAACTCCCCTCTTCTTATTTCCCCACTTTTTTTTCACTCCCTTTTTTCGCAAAAACCGCCTCTGCTTTCCTTCCTTATTTCTCTTTGGGGAGCCGTGGTAACGTTTTGTTTATCCCCTGTTACCTTTTTCCACCCTTCCTCATTCGCGCCGGCCCTTTTCGCTTACCCTTTCCCCTCTGGTCGTCGTTTTGGATTGAACCCTTCCCAGTCTGGTGCTGTCGTGATAAAAGTATTGTGACCCTCTTTTTCCTTCGTTCCTTTCTTTGCCCGTCCATTGATGACCCTTTTTGCAGTATCCCATTTTGAATCTCGAGGCGTATACAAGTGCCTTTTTTTTCCTGGATTTTTTTTCTTTTCCAACGAAGTGGTATGCTCGTTTACAGGTCCTTTGCGTATTTTTTTTTTTCTCCCCAATCTTCTGTGGTTTACCTCTCCTCCCTGCTGTTCGTACTTTGTCTGTACCCTTCCCCCCATCGTCCCCGTCTTTCCGTGGGCAACAACACACCCCCCCCCCCCCCCCGGTTCCCCTCCTGAAATCCTGATTTCCTTTCCACAGTTTCTGGATCCGTTATCCAATAATTTTTTTTTGTTTGCCCTCCCCTTTCGTGCACCCCCCTTGGCTGGCGGCTTTTTCAAACCGCGTCCCCCCCAAAGCACCCCCCCCCCAACACCCCCAGCCTTTTCCCCTCTTGAAATCTTCTGTGATTTGCTTGCTTTTTTTTTCCCTGGCGGCCTGTTTTTTTTTTTTCTCGGACCCCATGTTGTTCTTCCCGCCACCCCAATTTCCGGCCTCAATCTTTTTTGTTTTTTTCCCCACCCAAAGTGGGCCGCCGTCCGGGAACGTTTGGGCTAGTCTTTTTTGCTTCCCACCCCCCCCCCACGAGGTATTGAAACTTCTATTCCCCGAACCCTTCGCAAACGTGCTTGGCAGGGTACCCCCCTCTGTCCCCTTTTGGGGGGGGGGTTATCTCTTCGTTCCACTCCAATATTTTTGGTCGTTAGTGTGTGTTCCTTTGTTTCCCTTTCCCCCCCCCTCTCCTCTGGCTTTGCCCTGCTTCCCTCCCCCAGCCCTACTTTTTGGATTCTTATCCTTTTCCTTTTTTTTTTTTTGCCCCCCATGGCACGGGATTGGTGATTTCCCCCCCCCCCCCCTCCCCTTTTTGTTTTTTTCTCTTTCTGGCCCGGCATCGCTTTTCAACCACCCAAACCTGAACTCCCCCCCCCATGCCCAGTCTCCTGTGTTTTCTTCCCTCCCCCCTCCCAATGACCACTGATCTTTTTTTCCCCTTCTGTCCGGAATTTTTTCCTACCCCTTTTTCTGGGCCGATTTCTCTCGGCGTGTTCTCCTTTTTGGCCCGCTCCCAGATGCCCCTTGAAACACGTAGTCCGTGAGAGGAAGGTGTCTTACTACCCCCTTCGAAGTCTCTCTGCCTTCCCCCCTCTCTCTTTCCTTCCTCCTCGTTTTTTTTTTTTTTCTCGATTGTTAAAATTGTCCTGTTTCTGTCATTTTTCAACCCTGCCCCTCCCCCAACTCGCTCTTGGGCAACGTTTTTTTCTTTTTTCTTGTTCGCTTCCACAAACGGATTTTTTTTTTGAGATTTGGCCGTCGTACGTGCCTCCAACAGTTTCCTGTCACCTATTTTCCCCTATTCCTTTCCTTTTCGTAGCGAATAAACAGACCCGATCATCGGCCCTTTCCAATGGTCTTGGAATCTTTGTTTCTTACCCTGAGAAACGTATTTTTTACAAATTCTTCCCTCGGTTTTCCCCTTCCTGGAGACTATGAGTGACTCCTCTTTAGAACCATATGTGAACCTTTAAATGTCTTTCCCATGGTTTTGACGAACAATTTTTTAGTTTCACTCACCGTTTTGGACCCCCTCCACCCCCCCCTCTGGTCCGTCCATTTTCCCTTTCTTTCACTGTTTTTTTTCTGAACAGCAGGTTTCCCTCTTTTGTCGATCCCTGAATAGGTGTCAGTAACCCCTAACCTATTTTGGTTTGTCCCCCCCCTTTTTTTGTGCAACTTTCCTTTCAGCGTTCTTTCTTTTGAGTTTCCTTCCCCAGTTGCCGTTTTTTGAAGGGCCTTCCTTTCACAATAGAGTTTTTCTCTTTGATTTTTTTTCTTTTTTGCCCTCTTTCTTCTACCGCTGAGCATTTTCTATGCTCCCCCCCCCCCCCAATACTTTAGAATCTTCAATAGATCTTTTTCCACTTTTGGGAATTCACCTCTCCTTTCGAGTAGATTTTGCCTAAGATTCCCCTTTTTTTTCTCCTACCTCTTTTGCTTTCCCCCCCCCCCTAGGATTTCCACAATCAACCTTCTTTTTTTCCCCCCCACCCCATTTCGGTCGCAGCACCCCCCCCTTTTTTTGGCTTCACTTCTCCGTCAGTCCAGTACGGTTTTCCGATGAATTGCCCGTCTTCATTTCCATTTTTTCATTTCAGCCCTCTCCCCCTAGTTCATCAAGGCCTTTTCTTTCCCCTTTTCCCCCCCCCCTTTTTTCCCCTGTTCTTAGGCCTCATCCTTCTTACAAGCCCTATCCTTTCCTGCTGGACAGGGGCAAGTTTAGTTCATTTCCCCTTCTCCTCCCCAACTTTTTCCCTCACGCACGCAAAATCCTGGGCTCTCCTTTCCTTCTTCAGCCTTCTCGGATTTAAACTCCCGTTTTGAGTCGCTTCTTTTAGTAAAGAGACTGCCGCGTTCACTTTTTCTATTCGCGGGGTATGAGCATTTCTCTCCAATGTTTTCCCGCTGGCCTAATTTTCTTTTTTTTTTTCGTTCTCCTTTCCCGTGATGATGCCCTTTTTTTCCACCGGGTAGGACCCTATCCTTTTCCTCTTTTTTTTTTTTCCCCCTCATCCTTCCTCGTCCGCATAGCACTCCCCCTCCTTAACAGATCCTCTTTGGCTGGACTGGATTCACCCACATGTTTAGCGATAATGGCCTTTTCCCCTTCTTTTTCCTCCCTGCTTCCCCTTTCCCTTTTTTTTTGGGGAGGGCGGGCCAATTACCCCAACTCGAGTATTGCTCTCTTCGACGATCCGACGTCTTTCCATTCCCTTCCCCCCCCCCCCCCTCTTTTTTTTTCGTTAAAACTCGTCTTTGTTTCCTCCGAACCAACTGAGGTGGCTCCCCTTCAGTCCCCCTTAATTAAGGACTGCCCTTTGTTGCATTTTGTTCTTCTCCCCCCCTCGCGAGGCTTTGTTTTACTTTCAGTTTGGGGCGTAAGACTCCCCGATGTAAAACCAGTGTTTTTTTTTTCCATTCCTTTTTTCCTTCCCCCCTCTTTTCCTCAGCGTGTGTATTTACGATCTAGACTTCTCTCCCCTTTTCCTCTTGGCTATTTTCACCGGTGGAGTATTTTTTTTTTTTTCCCTCTTTTTAGTCATAAACCTTTGCAAGACCGGTTGTTTTGTTTTTGCTTTACCCTACACCTCCCCCTCTCGGCCTCCTTTTTGCCGTTGACACCCGCCTCTCTCTTTAAGCGTGCCTTAATATGGTTGCTGCCCCCTTGACACTTTTTCTACCGAAGAAGAACCCTAGTTCACCGTCATTCCCGTTTTCCCCCCCCCCCCCCACCTGCCGGAGCGGACTTGCTTTCGCTCCCCTCTTTTATTTTGGATTTTTGTGGATTTTGTCCTTTTATCTTCAACCCCCTTTTGTTTGTTTGAGTTCAAGCCAAACCCCTCCTTCAGTTCCCACCCCCCCAACAGGCAAAAGTCCCTGTTGTTTCCTCCTCTTTAAGCTCCTTTGGACCATTTTTTTTTTAAAAGGAGTACTGTCCCGGTTTTCCTTTTTCTTTTTCCCTTTTTCCCCTTTCCGACAATCGCCTGCGGTTTCCCCCCCCCCCCCTGGGTTTTGCTGCGGTATGACTCATGGGGGGGTTCAAATTGTTCCTTTGCCTCGCCTGGACTTTTTCTTTTTGGTCCACGGGCCGTTTCTTTTTTTTTCACCGCCCCCCGGTCACCCGCTTTTTTCCTTTTCCCCAAAACCGCCCCAACAATTAGCAACCCCTTAGGCCTTTGCTTCCTTCAGGATCTGATTACACCGTTTTCCTCCTTACTTTAAGTCATTGTTTTCTTTTATCCCCCAAAGGTTTCTGGACATCGTTTTTACCCTGGAGTTCCCCCTTCCTAATGAACCCCCGCCAGGCGTTTTGCTTCTTTTCGGTTTCCTTTAGCGCATGGAACCCCAATTTTTTTCCTTCGTGTAGCTAGACGTCGTTCTTTTAAAAATATTTCTTTTTTTGTCTTTGAAAGATGTTGGTTTATGCGACCCCCCCTCCTTTTCCCCCCCAATGGTTGTGCCACTTGTGAGTGTCTAGCCAGAGCTGTGCCTCCCCTGTTTCCACCACGCCTCCCCCTCCTCTTCTTCTTCCATCCCCCAAAACTGAAATGTGCGCGTCCCACGTCCTCCCTTTTTTTCCCCAGGGCATTTTCCCTCTTTCCCCTGCTGCCCCATTTGAATTTTCTTGATTAGTTCGAATCCTGGATCCCCCGTTTGCTGCCCCTCTCCCCCTCTTTTCTCTATGGGCGGACGGGCACTCCTTCCCCCCGCGAACCTCCTGTCCTTTGCCTCCCCGACTCGCGGTTCCTTTCTCCTCCCCCAGGACCTTTTCCTTGCCGAGAGTAGTTTCCTCAAGTTTCTCGACAGCAGAGTTATCACCTTTCCATCCCTCACTGTATTTTCTTCTTTGCCCCGGCGAGATGCTCTTCTCTGCTGGGATCTTTCCCCCTGTAAATCTCTCAACCCTTTTTTTTTGTTTTTCAATACTTTCCCGAGTGATTTTTTTTTTTTCTTCACGTGATGACCCGTCCCCTCTATTCCTGTGCCCCTCTTTTCCCCCCCCTGTCCTACATCGGTGTTTTGCTCTTCATGCGAAACCCTGTCTTGGTTCTTTCGAGCGACAGTCCTTGATTGAGACACCCCCCGACTTTGTCTCTTCCTTCTGGCCCCCGCATTCTTTTTCACTTTTGTTGTTCATCTCGGTCTTAAGTGCTCATTTCCCTTCCGAACGTTCCACGGTTTTTTCCTATCTTCCGGCCCCCCCCCCGTCCCCCCCTGTTGAGTTTTGTGTCCCCCAGTCTTTTTTTTGTTCATTTGTGTAGAGCTGAAAATCCGCTTCTTTTTTTTTTTGTCCCCCCAGGACGTCCCTTCTGCACCTGTTTTTTTCCCTTTTCTTCCTTTATGTGAGGCAAACCAAATGTTTTTTTTTTTGAGAATTCCTTTTTTCTTCTGTGACCTTGACCCCCGGTTGTCAGCTTTATTCTTCCTGGTTGGCAGTTTTTCCCATGATTTCTTCCATTTTTCCCCCACCCTTACTGGCTCCAATTTTTCCCCAACCTCCCCCCACCAGTCACATTAAACATATTTCCTCTTGTTCGTTATTGGTACAGTTTCTTTCCCCCCCTTTTTCCCGTTTTTCTTTGACCCCCAACTAGGTTTAATCTTTCACCAGGAAGGTTGAAGGAATGGCACCCCCAATTCCTTCTTATTCTTTTTCAGGTGAGGCACAAAAATACTTTCCAGTTCTATGACGCCACTGTTGCTCCGAGTCCTTCGGAATTTGTCCTTCGAGGTCTGCCAATGGTTTTTTGCGTTTTTTTCTTCTTCCTGGCGGTCTCTACCCAAAACAATTCTCAGCTTTCTTTCCCTCTTGTTCCTTTTCAAACATCCATTTCCCGTTTCCCCACGTCACCGATCCGGCTTTATTTCTTTTCCTTTAATTTTGCCCCCCCACCCATCGCATTTTACATGCACCACCACGTCCTTTGTTTGCCTCTCCGGATCGAAACTTTTCCAAACCCCCCCCCCCTTTCCCCCCCCTCACGCGCGCAATTGGCATTTTCTAATATCGTTTATTATTTTTAACTAACCCCCCCCCCTTTAAGTCAAGTTGTTTTCGACATTTTTTTCCACTTCCTTTCTTTTCCGTTATTCTTTCACTTTCGGGGTTTTGAAGTCTGCGACCAGTCACTAACCCCGATTCCTTCTTCCCTTAGTTCAGTTTTCTTTGTCGGTGGTTGGTTTTTCCCCACCCCAACCAAGACCGGGAATCTGTAATGACACCGGCAAAATTGCACTCGTTGTTTTTTTTCGCTCCTAGATTTCCTCTTTACCCTTTTCGCTTTTTTCCCCGGTTTTTTTTCCACCCAAATACGTCCCTTTTCCCAAATTTGTGGAGGACTGTGTGTCGAGACCGTCGTGTGGCTTCTTTTCACATTCCCCCTCCAACAGTTTCAGTATCATCTTTCTCCCCCCTTCCCGATTACCCTTTTTTTTTCTTTTTCTTAGCGTACATCACAGTATTTCCCAACCTGCGGTTATGGACTTTTGACCCTATTGCTCATGCGCCCACCTCTCAAATTATTTTGTGAGTTTTTCCCCCCTAGCTTCTTTCCCCTGTAGCCTCCCTTTTCTCTCCCCTGTTACTGCGATATTTTGTGGAAAAGGCCGTTCCCCCTTGGTCTTTGTTCCCCCTCTTTCTTGCCTTTTGGGCTCTGGCCTTTTTTTTTGATGCCAATCCAAAAATCTTTTTGGTTTTTCACCAATTCAGGAATGGAAGTCTTCCCTTGCCGGGTTGCGGTTTTCCTTCTCGTTGCAAAATTTTTTCCCTGTTGTGTGGTGAAGAAAAGTACCCCTACCAGGGCTTGGTTTTCCCTTTTTGGAACCGAAGCGTCTTAACCTTTTTCTTTTTTTCCCATTCCCCATTGCCGACGCCCCTTTTTTCCTAATTTCTCGGTGCCCTGTTCGTCTGATTTTTGTTGTTCTTTTCGCCTGTACGCTCCCCCTTCTCCCCTTCCCCCTTTTGCCGCCAACACCCCCCTTTCTTGGTAACAACTCATTTTTTCGAAATTTTTTAATGATCGATACTGGCGGTCTATCCATTTTTAAATTCCCCCTTAACTTTCGGATCTCAGATCCACCTTGTCCCTTTTTGCGTTGCCCCCAACATTTCTTTCCTTTTCCCACCCCCCCTTTGTTTAAACTCCTGCACCCTCCGTTGCAACCTGCCCTCAATTCCTTCCCTGCCTTTGAGCTTTTTTTTTCCAGATCAAAGCGGCCCCTTCCTCCTCCCCTCCGGTTTTTCCTTCTTCCTGAACCGACCCCATCACTGTGTGACTGCCCCAATAATACGTCCTCCACGCTTTCCTCTTGCGAGGCGATTTTTTTGAGTTTGGTTTTCCCTGTTAACCCCGTTGTCGATCAACAGTTCGCAACTCCCCCCCCCCTGCTTTCGGGAAGACCCAGGCCATTGATTCTTTTTTTCTCCAAGTCTTCCCCCCCCTCCCGAAGCCATTTCTCCCCATTTTTTTGCATCCCCCAGAATTTTCTTTAGCCGTTTGAGCCACCTTTTTTTTTTACAACTGTTTCCTCCTATCGGTCTCACTTGTTCTTTCGTCTCTCACTCTCCCATTTGGTTCGGCACCTTGTCCCAGATCCTTTTGTTTTTTTATATTCCCTTTTTGCGATTTCCCGCAAGGGTCACCCTGGGTAGAGGTTTCAAGAGATCCACTTGGAAACAATTTCCCACGTTTCTAGTTTCTTCCTGTGCCCTTTAAGTCGCCACTTTTTTTGTTGGGGGAAGTTTTTTTTGACCCGTCCCCCACAAGTTGTCCATTGGAGCCATGAGGTCCTTCTCTATTTGCTTTGCCAGAAACAAATGTTTGTTCCCCAAACACAAAATCCTTCGCCGCATACCCCCCCGAACCCACCCCCCCTTTCTAGCTTGTTTTGCACCCCAGCAGGATAGTTTCTGACTTCCCCCCAATTTTGCATCTGTTCCAATCTCTGATGTTGGCATCTTCTGGCGAACCCCCCACAGAACGACCAATTACTTTCACCCCTTCACACCCCCATATTCATTACGAGGTGTTCTTTTCCCAAACTGATATAGCGGGCGAGCTCTGCTGAGTTTAGTTCTCAGTTCTTCTAAGCGTCTTGAGTAGTAGTTCTTTTTCCAAGGCACCCTTTCCTCTCTTTCACTTCCAATCCTCCTTCTTTTGCCTTGACCCCCCTCCATAACCATTGTTTCTGAGACAATTCCCTGGATGGCCTCCTGCGAACCGTTTCCACTCGCCCCCCAGAAAAAACTCCCAGTTAATTTTAAACCCCCAGACTGCCCGCTGAGGTTTTTAGAGAGGTTGACGTGTTTTTTTTTTCCTTTTTCTTTGCTTTAGATATCTTTTCTATTTCCCCGTGTCTTTTGTTTCTTGCTGAGACAACACCACCGCCCGATCCCAAACCACTTCCCACCCTTACCATCTTGACCTCCCCCCCCGTTTAAGAATTGGTTTTTGTAATTTGCCCCTTTTTTTTTGTTTGTATAGGCGGTAGGTCACTCTCTGGTTCCCCCATTGGGTTCTTTTTGGGTTCTCCCCCCTTCAATATTTATTTAGTTCTTTTTTCTTAGTGACGTTGTGGATTGGGTTACCTTGCCATTATCTCGGTTTCTTTCGAACCAAAGCGTCAAGTTTCCCATCACTTGTTACTATTCAACCTTATTCCCCCAACATAGCTTCCACCACCCCGGGTCCTTTTCTAGGTCTTTTTCTTTTCTTTGATCCGTGGAGCCCCCTTTCCCCCCTCGACGTTTTACCTTTCTTGCAAGTCCTTGAACTGGGACTCAAAGGTCATCTGAGAGCAGAGGAAGTTCAGTGGTGCGACTCCCGGGATCCTTCTCGTCCGTGGTATCAGCTTTCTTACACATCCTTCATCAATCCCAAGCGCAATCCTCTTTTAAGGATCACGTTTTTTCCCTGCCCTATTCTTCTGTCGTCTCATTCCTTTTGTTTGATTCTCTTGGTTTGCCCCCTGTAAACAAACCTCCTGAGGCTTTCCTCCTCACTAGGTTAGTCAGTTCACTTTTCTCGAGGTTTTTGAGAGGCACAGTCCACGTCGCTGTGGGGGGGGCATTAGAATCCCATTAATTGTGGTCATTGATCTGAGTACCAATGCATTAGTCTACACCCCCCTTCACTTCATTTTGGTTTGTCTTTACTGCACCCCCCCCTCGGACCAAAGGTGTGTTCTCCGATGACTTTCTTTTGAGTTATGGATATCATCGGACCTTACCAACAGATTTTTCCCCCCTGATATCTGGCCTAATTTTTTTGCCTCTGTTGCTCCCTGATGCCTATTGGGAATTTAGGTTTTGATTTTAGACAACTCTTCCTTAGTAACACCCACCCACGAATATCTTCTCCCTTGATCACCTCCCCCTTCCAGCGTTGTTTACAGTAGCCCTTCAATCCAGCAGGGCCAGTGGTAGATCATCCTGGTATTCATTCCCAGTTCAGTGGTCTCCTCCGCGCTCTTTTGTGCCCCCCAACATGTCGTCCTCGTGGAGGATATTTCTTTAAACCCGCACGCCGTTCTTTAATTACGAACCCCCTTTGTTTTTGAGTTGGCGGTCGCACGTTGGTTTTCCGCGTACACATGACTAGCCAAGCTCCTAGCCCGACCGAGCTAGTTTTTCTGGGCTTGCGACCCCCTTGTAAAATTGGATTTGGGTCGAGCGAAAATTCTTGCTGTTCCCCCTCTGTAGGAACGGGCCACATGTGTGTTTATGTCTTTCTTTTTGCTTTACATAGGTATTTTGCCCCTGGCTCCTCCTTTTCTTACTTGACCCCTTTTGCAGTTCTAGTCACCCACGTGGTTGCAGCCCCCCAAAGCCGTGCTGCTTTCTCTACCCTTGAGGGTTCTGCCTTCGTATTCCCTGGAACCCAACTTCTTCGTAGGATGGACGGTCAAAACCCGTTGATCTTTCAAATCAGTTTCTCAACTGTTTCCCACACCAATTGAGTTTTGATACGGGATTTGCCCCCATGGCTCAATATCAATTTGCGCCCCTTTCTCCAAACCCCCAACCCTTCTGACTGAAAACGTCTTGTCCCGATGTGACTGTGCGCTTTTAGTTCGACGATTTGGACCCCATCCATGGACACTGCGCCGGTCAGGCCCCAGTCTGCCCATGCTGGTGAGTGGGCCACAGAAGAACTTTAGACATTTTTCCCTATGGACGCCCCGTGAACCGCCGCGCGTTGCCGTACCAACCCCCGGAACTGAATTTTTGAACGTATGGTTGCATGGTTGTACGTCTTTTCCAGCCGTCCCTTTCCCTGCAACCTTTAGTCACCCCCCAAGATCAGCACCACTGAGTTCGCTTCCGGGCATGGCCAACTTATGTGATTTATTTGGACCTCCCTTGTGATGTTTCCTCACTCTTAAACAAATTCGCCGCGCCCACTTTTTTTTTTTATGTCTTCGTTTTTTTTTTTCTTTCACCATCACAAAGGACCCCATACATTTTTTTCCCTGTGCCGCCGTTCGGCCCTGCAATTTGTTTTAAAGTTTCCCCGATTGAGTGCTCTTTTTTCGCGGTCACCCCCCCCGTTGCCTTGGCTAGTTCTTTGGGCGTGCTTGCACCGGTCCCGTTTTTTAGAAGTATTAATTCCCTTTTTTTCTTTTCTCTCCCCCCCACCGTTTGTGTTGCCGATTTCTCCCGGGATAACCTTCGGGCTTGTCCGTCACCCCTCACGGCCCAAATTTAGTAGGTCCTTTATCAACCTTGTTGCGGACCAAACCCAACTTCGCTGGCGTTTCCTGAACGCCCGCCCTCCTTTTTTGTTTTTTTTCCAAGATCGGTCATGTCGGAAACGATTAATGGCTTTGGTACCTGAAACCTTGCCCGCCCACGATCCCGTTTGTGGTTTTTCCCCAAACAATGAGAGTTTCTGCGACTCTAATGATAAAAGATTCCGATTGCCGCTTTTTTCTTTTGCCATTTGGTAAAGAAACTCTGCCATGTCATTCCGCTTCGTTTTGTGGGGTTCCCGGACTTCCTTACCCTCACCATCTGTTTGTATCCTCCCCCATTTCCTTCAAGGTTGGTACTCCGGCAAGATCACGCCGGGTTCCTGGTTGTGGTTCACCCCTGAATCGGTTTTTGGGACACTGACATAAGTCGTATTCCCACTTTCAAGAATTTGTTCCGTTTCAACCGTCTGCTGGCGCCCCCCCTTTCAAACGCCCTGTCCAGTCTGTTCGGTCTTTTTCCCTCCGCCACCTCCTTTTATCTTTGAAGCCCCTGCGCCTCAGTGTTGGTCATGACCCCTTAATGCGCAGGGTGCTTTTGCCCCTTTTTTTTGCAATATTCGATTTCAAAAGCTCTATTTGCCCTGTCCATTCGATGAAATTTAAGGTTAAGTCGACTCCGAACACCTTTTACGGCTCTTTCCCAAACCCCATTTTTTTCGTCTCGTGGCAGGAGACTGTTCAAAAAGTAACCTGCCCTCGCGGAGTGATTTTCTTCCGCGCCTTCTCATGCGGGTCCTCCGAGTTTATTTCAGCCTTTTTTCCCTGATCGAGGCCACTTTTTTTGGAACGGCATTCACTCCCCCCCCTCCCCTCCTGTATCTTATTTTTTGGCTTGGGAGGGGTTCGCGGAGGTGGCTTTTCGTTCGACCGTGCTCCCCATTTTACACCGACTGGCTCTCGTCATGTTCAAAGTCCCCTTTCTTCTCCTTCCCAAAGAATACTTCCTCCTACTTTTGCTTACTGTTTTTTTCGAAGGAGCTGCGGCCGGTATTTCGTGCATCCTTTCTTATACCTCTTTTTCCTCCTGGGCCTTCCGTTTCTAATCTAGCATCCCGATTTTTCGGGTTGTTTCCACCTGATTTTTCTTTTTTTTTTGACGCCTTTTCCTCCCCTGCCCTTACAATGCGCCGCTGCTCCGACTTCTTTAGCGATACCCCACACCCTTTCGCACTCTCCTTTCTGGACCCCTTTCCTTTTTAGCTTTTTGCCCTCCCTGTGAAGGGGCTCACCCCCAACCCATCATCCCGCCTGCTGAGAATCGAGTTTTTTTTGCGATCTTTTTTCAACCGTCTTCCCATTTTGATTTCGGTTTCGAACACAACTCGTAGGTCCGCTCCCCTAACCTTGGGCTTCCCGCTTCCTTTCTCTCCCTCAACCCCTTTTTTGTTTTTTGAAGCGCCCCCCCTTGAGGAGGGTTTTTTGTCTCGTTGCCCTTACGCCTCATCTGTTCAAGACCTTACCCTTTTGGTTCTACCTCCCCAAACTAATTGTTTGATTTTTTTTCCTCTTTTTCACCAAGTTATTCCCCCCTGTGCGTACTTCCCAAGCTTGTTTTTAGAACCCGATGGTGCCAGCCCCCTCTTTTTACTAAATTTTCGCGTTTTCTTTTTCGCAGTTGAACACCCCGCTACCCCTTTTTTTTTTCCCCCCCCCTCCCGCCCAAGCCCGTAAAATAGGGATGGACCCCCTGGAGCCCCCATGCGCCGGACCCCCTTTCCGACCACGTCGCCTTCTTCCCAACAACCTTACGAGCCCCTGTTGAGAGGGCGGGTTTTCTGCTTATTGTGCGTTTGTGTTGGTTTTTTTTTTTTTTGCTTTTCG
>Ga0179593_1727425_pt1 | contig 13291 bp, 14 predicted proteins | sample CZODoug2_1_08_16_FD_185931 | JGI IMG/M metagenome (GOLD analysis project Ga0179593, IMG submission 185931) | Vadose zone soil fungal communities from Angelo Coast Range Reserve, California, USA - CZODoug2_1_08_16fungal (PacBio error correction) | ecosystem: Environmental > Terrestrial > Soil >... | reverse complement strand
GCATGCCCGTTGCACTTGCACGTCGAGATTCCTATTGCCTCGACATCTTTCGGTGAATTCTACGCTAGAGCCCTTGCGTCATCGCTTTCCGGGATTCTTCGCCGATTTTCCCTTCTCCTTTTTGCACCGTTCTTCTTAGGATGCTCGTTTAACCTTATTTCTCGGATTCGGCAATGCTCCCCTGGGGCGGCCCTTCTTACGGATTTTTCTCCAGTCTTGTTCAAAATCTTGGTTCCAGAGAGCAACCCTCGACCCCTAAGAAGGTGCTTTTTATTTTTCCCCTGACTGTTTGACCTTGGGAGCAATGCCCGGGTGACGATTCTCTCATCTCAATTGCCCTTTTTCTCCCTTGGAATGCTCTCCGGAAAAAAGACCTTTTTTTTTCATCACTTTCTTTGACCCCCTCTTCTGTTCGTCATGTTTTCCTGTTGGCGACCTTCATTCGAAAACCCCCCCCCCTTTCTAGCTCATGTTGTGACCGAATCCAACGGGCGTCCAACCACGGATAGAGGCTTGATAGAGGACGGAATTTTTTTATGGTTGACCCCCCTGCTTATTCTCTTGGCCGGTACCCTACAACCGGAAGATTTTTTTCTTTTTTCCAGTGATATAGAAGCCACTCCCCCATCCGCTCCTCTTAAGGCCTCTTGCTCCTTCCCATTGGTCTTTCTATATGCGGAGGCCTGAGCTTTTTCCTTCGCCCTCTCCCCCTTCAGGTCCCCCGTAGATTAATAAGGAATACCGAGCCTTTTCTTTTTTTTTCCCTTTTCCGTCTCCCGAACCTTCTTTTTTGGCCCCCCTCCCGTTGAGCCAAGCGACGCCGGCAGACTCCACGCCTTCTCTCCTAGAATCGAAGAATTGAGGATAGAAAAAATCTTTTTGATTCTTCCTCTACCGCCCGATAGTTTAAGTCCCCACTGCTTGTGCAAGTAACCCTTTTCACCGGCTTTGCGATCTTTCACTTTGTTACCACTCGAGCACTTTCCATTCCAGCTTATTGTCGAATTTCGGAAACTCTTTGATACGTCTGCTATAAAATACGCTTTGGATAACCGATTAAACCACTGTGAAAGCAGAACCTTTCGAACCTCACTATTGGTAGTGAATAAATTTTTTATTTTTCTTCTAAGTCTTTCCTCCTTCTTCTTCAGGAGTCTCCCCCGACACGTAAACGCTCCATTTCTAACATCAAGGTTTTCACTTTAGCTTAAAGGATAGGTCTCCACAAGGTCTTTTGGCTTCCTATATCAGATTCCCTCCGATCCCAATCCCACGCGGTCACGGATGACGGCCTTCCCTTTTTTTCTCTCAGATCTTCAAAGAGAATGATTTCATCTTTTAGCCCTCTCTTTCTGCAGGCCTCTCTCCTGCGTGTTGTCTTCCGTTGAAATTTTTCCCTTTCTTCCCCACTCCAGGTCGAGGACATTCCCGCTTTTTTTAGCCTCTCAACTACTCTTTAGTTCGTCTTTCTCTCCCAGCGAAGACGATTTTTCGATTTTTTCTCTTAATCCCCGAAAAGATCGACTCTTTACCCGCCTTCCTCTCTCTCGAGTGGACACACTTACATTTCTCGACATGCGTGCGCCAGCCTCAAGAGAGTTTCTCCCGGGCCCGAGAAGAGTTCAGGCCTTTTTTTTTCCTTTGGTCCCCCCCTTCCTCAGCCCCTCCTCATTCCTTAGCACGCCGGTTTTTTTTCTCTTCGGGCGCGAACTGCCCCGCCCCGGTAATTTTTTGGCCCGATTTCAGTTCTTCCCCTCTGTGTAGACTTGCGACTGGGGACGCCTCCTTCCCTCAAGCGGACCGGTAACCGCGATCCGAATTCCCCTCCCGTGCTTTCCCTTTGTGGTGCCCTTGTTAATCGAGCTAACTCTACCCTTTCCTTTCTGCCTTAGTCTTCTTAGGTCCCCCCTGAGATTGAGACCTTTCCATGAAAGCCGCTTTCTCGCCTTTCCCTACCCGAGCAATTTGATATTCTTTATAGACGAGCATACCTCCCTCTTTTTCTTTTGTTTTTTTTTTTTTTTTTTTTTTTGCGAGGTCTTTTTCCTGGCTCGTCCAGGTGCCTTCCACCCGCTTGATCTGTAGGGCTCAAGATGCAGTAATAGGCTCCCGCCCCTTCCCTTCTTTTTTTTTTCCATCTTTCGAAGGCCTGCCTTCTCCCTGCAAATAGCCCCGGACTCTATGAAATTTTCGGAAACCCCCTTTATTGGTTTTCTAATTACTCCTCCCGGCTGACCCCCCCCCTTACCCCCTAGCACGTTTATGTGCATCACTCTCGAGAGACCTCCTATATTCTGACAGTGGACTTCCCTACCAAAAGAAGTGAGATTCCCCCGGCTGTCTCTTCCACTGCTAATCCCTCGATAAGATCTGTGGGAAATTTGAGACCCCCCTACCTTTTCCTTATGGCCCTGAAATCAGACCTCACACTTCGAGCGGCGGAACGCAATCCAAGTCTCCTTCCAGCTCCAACTCCCCAGCCAGCCTTTTCCCACGCGTCCCCCTCATAATGACGGCAATTGCAGCTTCTCGTTCTTTAAACCCGAGAGCAAGAGTTTTCGGGTCGCGTCTCTCCCCCCCCCTCGTGCTCCCGTCACGATAGCGAGGCTCCTCGACCATCCACCTAGCTTCTTTCCCGTCTTTTCAGCGAGCTCATAAGATTTGCTTTTTTTTCTTATCTTTTCGTATTGACTGAGACAGACCCTTTTTCCGTCCCCCTTTCCCCGGTCCCTTTTCGTAGTCCGCCCTTTTTCCTCACTTCCTCCCCCCCTCCTGCCTCCTGAGAGAACGTCGCTTTTCCCTTCTTTTTCTGTTTGTTGGTTCCCCCCTTGGTTGAAATTTTCCCGGAACCCCCCTTTCCCTGGGGGTATTTAGCCTTCATATGCTTTCCCATCTTCCTTCACGATCTCGATCACGCCGCTAGTTCACCTTAAACCGTTTTTTTTTCTCCCTGCGGGTTTTCTCCCCCTTTAGCCGAGTCGGTCCTTCCGGGTCCAGCTCTGCGGCGGCTGGTGGTTCTTTCACCCGGACCCATCGAGAAATAGTCTCTCGTTTTATCCCCTTTTTCTTCTTTTCCCTTTTTGTTGTTTGAGTCTCGATCCTATGATCCCCGTCCGCTCGCTCGATTTTTTTTTTTTCATCGTCCGAGGGACCATGCAATCGTTTCGCAGGAGATGACCGTCCTTGATTCTTATTTTTCTCCTCCCCCTTACTTAGCCCTTCGTAAAGGAAAGGGCGTTCCCTTCCCCCCGTCTTTTAGTTTCTCCCGGTCGTGACCTCTATATTTTACGCGTTTCTCCTGAGTCTAATAAGACCGTTTTTTTTGTCCCTCTTTTGCCGGCACAGTGTAACCAATTTCACACTGTCCCGTCACCCCATGGAGTCCTCTTCTTCGTGTGCTCTTTGTGAGTTTTGAGATTCCCTCCCCTCTAGAGGGACGGGAGGAATGGTGTCTCGAGGCATTTGCTCCCTAGCTCACCGACGATTTTCCACGTCCTTTCCCCCCCTCTTCCCCCTCCTCCCCCCTCCGTCGGACGTTTTCCCGACCCCCGGCCCCCCTCCGATGGATAAAATGCTCTTCCCTCCGACGATGTCTAGAGAGGGTGGAATCTCTTTTTTGACCTTACGCCCCCCTCTCCCCAAAAAACTCCTTCATCTCTGGGTATTATTCTTCCTTCGGTCTCTCGCGGGCGGGTACACTTAAGAGTTTGTGTCCCCCCCCTCTCACCCTCGACCGTTTCTTCATGACTCATGCAGCCCCTCACTCAGTAGGCCTTGAATTTTGCCTGTGGTCAAGTTTAAAAAAACTATTCTCCTCGTTAAACGCGTGAGTTCCATCACCGAGGACGGTTTCCTCAATTCTGGGTACTCAAATTCCCTTCCATGTAAGCATTTATCTTTTTTTTTTTTTTTTAAAAGATCCGGCACCACCTCCTTTTTTCCCTCTTCTCCTTCATGTTGCCCCCCGTTTTTCTCCACATCCTGGATTGACGCTGCTATTTGCTCAAGCCATCTTCTCTGACATTTCTCCTTTGGAGCCTCCCTGCTCGAAAAAGATCGCTTGTATCGGTCATTCTCTTCCGCCCTTCTAGCCACTAAATTTTTTTTCGGTTTCTCCCCCCGCTGGTTGTTTCATGCCTCCCCACCGTTTGCTGGAGACGAGCGCTCTGCCTCTCCCCGGATCATTATTGCGTCTTCTTTCCCTGCTTCCCCTTTGAACTGCGTTCTCCCCCCGGTCTTATACTTGCCTCCTCCCCCCTACGCCTTGGCAGTTCTCGAGCTTTTTTGTCTCCTATATACTCCCCACCGCGCCTCCCCGGACAAGCCCTGTTTTTCTAGGATTTAGTGAACTTCCGGTTTCTTCCATGACCGCGCGACTTTTCCCCATCCGGCCCCTTTTCCCCACTGATTTCCAGCCTTTCCAGACTTTCCCCCAGCCTTGGTTCACAACTGAGCCTGGCTTCAAAGTCCTCTTTTTGTTAGAGTGGGGACCCCTTTCAGGTCTCCCCCCCCTGATCTCTCTTCTTCTTTTATTCGGGCAGTTCCAGAGCATTCTATTTCCCTCTCGATCGTTTCGTTTGATAAGACTTTTCCCTTCTCTCCTTTCTTTTTTCTTCTAGTATTGGTAGAGTCTGGCCTTTTCTATCCCGAGTTACCTCAGTACTTTTCCCTTCGATCCCCCCCAGCCCCACAGCTCTTCCCTGTCGTTGTTTTCCCCGTTCTGACGCCCCCCTTCTTATGGCGCGACCGGCAATGTTAGGTACCAAGCTTTTCTTCCCTTCACCTCCCCCACACCACTGTTTATGCCGGCCCTCTCTTCGCCACTTCTATCCCTTTCCTTTTTCGGCATTCGCTCGGCAGAAGTGACCCGTTTTTCTCCTACATGGGGAGACGTATATTCCCCATGCCCTCTCTCGCCTTTTCTCTCAACCCCCTCCCCGAAGCGTCCACCTTGAGGTCGTTTGTTGGGTTCCCCCCCCCCCCCCTACTCAATGGAAGTGATCGCCCTTCCGAGGCTGCCGGCGCTTTCCCTGGTTTTAGCCCCCAGGTAGAGCCCCCCCCTCGCGGGTTTCTCAGTCTTTTCCCTATGTTGTTTTCGCGGTTTTTCTTCCCCCCCCGTTTCTCGGATTCTTTTTCTGCGTCTGACTACGCGCAGCGAATTTTTCAATCAATACCGTGTACTTTTCCCTTTTCCTGGTGAGTCCGACCCTTGACATGATATTAATCAGTTCCCCCCCTATTAGGGAAAAGAGTGCCCCGTCTCTTTCAGATTGTCGTTTCGTCTTCATCTGGTAGTTTTCCCTCCTAATAACGTCGCCATTTTGATCCTCTTGCGTTTTTATTCTTCGGCTTCAACTTGCTGTTCTTACATGCCCCCCCTTCCCTTGCGGTTTTTTTGCTGTTGAAGCCCCGATAGGAATCTGGGTCCTAATCTTCCGTCAATCATTTGTCGGTCCCCGGGTCCTGTTTTCCCCGCAGGCGGCGCATAGCTCAGTCTCCCCCCAAAGACGCTTCCGCCTTCCCACGGGAGAAATGGAGTGCGGTCGCTGCTTTTCTCTTTTCTGCTTCCCCAGAACAACCCCCCCCTTTCTGGTTGCTGAACCTGCCCCGTTTTTTCACCAGTAGCAAGAATTTGCCCCCCTTACCCCCCCCCTTCCTCAAGGGTATTCTACGTATTTAGCTTTTTCGGCTACCCCTCTCGTTCCCCGTCGCCCGGTGGAAATTCTCCTGATTTTTTTTTGCTGTATTTTTGCTGGATCTTTTCAACACTGCCGCCCCTTCCCCGATAACACCCCTTCCCCCACCGAAAACATCCCAACTGTCACTGGCCCCCTTCCTATTGTTGACGGATCGCTGGGCCCCACGGTTCTCGATGAAGAGTCCTTCGCCCCCGCGAGACTTCAGGGCTCCCCCCCTGTTTTTCTTCAACTTGATGGAGCGGAACCCTGACTTTCTCCCGGACCCCGGTTTCCCTCCTAACAGGAGTGGGCCTCTTTCACTGCAAGAATTAAAATTGGGTCTCATTCTGCGAAGTTAAGGAAGTCCTTTCCTTCCCTTGCTTCCGGGGTGGTTTCACGTCTTATTCCATACTCCACTGTTTCCTTTGGACCCAGCGCAGCCCTATCCTAACCCTTCGCGCTGACTCCCGCCCCCTATGCTCTTTTTTTCCCGTTTCCTCCCTGTTTTCCCGATGTTAAAGGAATTTCTTTCTCCCCCATCTCCCTTTGCCTATCGTCTGCTTTTTTTCTGAATCTCTCTTTTCCTCCTCTTGTTTTTTTTGTTTTCTCTGTATGGTTCCTGTGCCCTCGGCAAAATTCGAGCGCCCCTTGTCCATCATGTCTTTTTTTTTTGGCCTTCCTGACGCAAGAAAGAGCACTTTTTTCGCGACTTCCTTCGGAGAATGTCGTCTTATCCCGTTTCCCCCAACAGTTCCCAGGTTCTTTTTCTTCCTCTTTTGAAGTCCTCCCACCACCTTATTTCAGTCTCTCTAGGCCCATTCTATTCCATGCTCTTCCTCCTTCCCCCTCCTTGACATTGGTGACAGTGAACGACTTTTCATTGCAAACTCTTTTTCCCTTAACCAAAGGAGCCTCCCAGGTGTAAGTTTTACCTTAACCCTGCAGGAGGTGCTCTCTACCCCCCCCCTTTGACTCCTGTTTAAATCGGAAATACTCCCGACAACTCTGGAGTCGACCCCTCCTTGCCCCTTCTTCGTTAAAAGACCTTCCCCGGTCCCTGGCTTTTTAATGATTCTTGGCATCGCATTCTGTCTTTTTCCTTTTTTGATTAATTTTGTTTTGCACCCTTCTCCTCCACCTCCAGAAAGATAGAGATTCAGGTTTTTTCCCTTTCCCTTCGCAATCCCGCAACCCTGGTTTCCCTCGCGGACTCCCCAGTAAATTTCCGTCTTTTGTACTTTTTCCTTTGCTGGTGTAAACCGTTTTGATTTTTTCCTTTCCTCCCGTGAGTGTTGTTTTTTCTGGTCCCGAAGTTTATTTCTCCGATTCCTCTGATTCCCACCTTTAGACTGGTTCTGCTAATGAAACGTTTTTTTCTCTACAGTCTCGAGTTTATTTTTTTCGGGTCTACCCCAGAAGCAAGCTAAGGAATTTCCCTTTCATAAGGGCAACACTCATCCCTTCTTTTTTCAATTTCAACAACCCTCACCGGCCCGAAGATCTTTGTTGAAAGCTAGGTCCCTCCCGTCTCCTGGTCCCCTTTTTGAATCCGAATAAAGAGAACGTCCCTGGCTCTTCAGCCCGCAGCTCCTGAGGACTACTCTCTCAACTACCCCATGGTTTCTTTCGATTCTCCCTATAAGAACCAGTTGACCAAAGGGAAATAGTGACCACGTTAGTTTCCCTTTTGGCCCCTGTCAACTTCGTCCCTTCCCCCACAATTCCAGATAAGCACAGCTTTTTTGTATGATCCTTTCGGTGCAATGTTATTCAGTCCGCCTTGCTGAAGTGATGGCAGTCCTCGAACCCCTCGCCGTTCCACGAACCTTCTCCCAACCCGAGATTTGTCGTGTCCTTCCCTGTCCCTTCTCTAAGGGTCCCTTTTTTGATTCTTTTAAGGCCCTTCAAGACCCGCCTAGGGGATTCGCCCAGGTCTTTTCCCCTGGCAACATTCGATCCTTTCCTTTTTTTTGCGCGCAACTCTTATAGTCGTTTTATGGCCTAATACCACGATTTTCTTTTTTTGATGCAACGCACGGATGACCAATAGTTGCGAAGCATCACTTCTTAGGTCCATCATCCTTTGCCGCTGGATGCCGGCCCTCGAGAAAGCTTTATTTCGTCTGAAAAACGGCTGCACTTTTTTTCTCCTTTTCGATGATTTTACTTATCGTCGTATCTGAAAGATTGTCTCTTTGCTTCTCTCTCCGATCTCGAGCGCATTTTTCTCTCTCCCCCTTTTTCTACCAGACAATTGCATTCATGCCTGCCTCGCGTTTCCCCCTCCCCTTACCCGATCGTCGACATTTCTTTCGCGCCCGTCATGAAGAAGCCAGGAAGACCGTCAGGAGGATCAAGTTTGGACCCCAGAGAGAGACTTTTAATTTTTTTGGGACCCTGGGACCGTCTTAGTGGTTCCTCATTTCCAAGGTTTCTTTACAATGCTGGCCCTTCTTGGTGGTTCGGTCCTGGATTTCGGGTTCCCGAGCTTGAAAGAAGTTGCCCTCTCCGCAAGCGCAAATCTATTTGGCGTGTATGTGGGGGCTTGTTCCGCTCTCAAGCCCGTTCCCCCGACTCCTCCAGCTCGGAGGGCAAATCTATCGAGACAGGTCAGTGATCCCCCCCCTCCTTTCTCCCCACAGAACCGACTTTTGCTGGATTATCTCTATGGACGATCGAGCACCTCACCGTCTGACGGTTGGCCCTACCCATCGCGACTTATTGAGCCGAGTGGAGTCGCTCAAGCCTCCGTCCTTACCGAGAACGGCGATCCTTTGCGTGTCTCGGCTAAAGGCTCCCACTGTGCCCCCAGCCCTTTTGAGCTTTCCATCTCAATTTTATGGTGCTCAGGCTCGCGTTTTTTACACCAATGGGCTTGCATTACTGTATTTGGTGACGCCGGGCATATCGAACAGCCTCTTGGATGACATGGACGTGTTTTCTAATCGTGGCGGAACAAGGCTTTGGTTTTAATCCTCTTTGACGTCGTTCCCTCACCCTTTTCCTCTAGTAACGTTACGTAGAAAGCATCCCGATCTCGCTCCATGCCCAGCCGCGCGGCTCCAGGAAGGAACACCAGATGACTCCCGCCGCCCAGTCTTCCCTTCTTTCGAGATCCGGTCCTCCCCCACCCCCCCTTTTTTTGAGCGTGTTCTTTTTTGCCGCAGCCGTGTGACCAGTTATGCTTCGACATCCATCGTCCGTAGCTCATAGACACTCATGAACGCGTTTCCTCCGAGAAGAGTCAACTTGTTTTAGCTCAGGTAAGAGCTCTTTTTTCCTTTTTTGTATTGCCCCCCTCGAGACAGACCAGTCTTTCCCTCGATCCGCTCCGTCCGCCCGCTCACCCTCGTCAGCAAAGCTTTGCCCCCGACCTGCTCTTTTTTTCGACCGTTTTTGGGAAACCCCATTGGTGAACGAGTTTTCGCTGTGTCGTATTCTCATAACTCGTCACTTTTGCCGATCCCCTGCCTCGTCTTAACATCACGGCACAGGTAACTGACTTTCCCTTCGCCCCTCCCTCAGGGCTATTCAAGCCCAATCCGGATCTCTACTGGGTCCTCCCACGATGAACCAAACCGAACCTTCCCCTCTCCCTCGGCTATCGTAATATATCTATTTAATCCTGTTTTTTAGGATCCTAATCAAGCCGATCAGCCGAGGCTAGCGCTGGCGTTTTCATCTTTCGCTGGGGATCCCTCTATGACCCGTCCGGTTGGCTTATGGGGACGCCTCTTCGTCGACCTTTTTCTTACAGGAGGTCCCTGTTTTTAGTTGCGGGACCTTAGATAGGGCGTTTTCTCTTAGGTCTACGATTAGATTTTTTTTTTTTTTTAATTGTTACGTCTACCTTCCCACGGCGGTTTCCCCTTGTTTTGCCGGCAAAAGTTTCACCCCCTGTTGAAGACGCACTGGCGGCGCATTTCTCTCGGCTGCCGAGGGGTGAACGGGTCGACGCAGGATCGGGGACGTTAGGTCGAGGTCTCCCCCCCGACGTGGTATGACCGAACCCGCTGTGAGCTTTTTCCGTTCATTTAGTGCTCTTTGATGGTCGCCCGCCTCGTCACTTTACTGGGCGCGCGCGCCCGCGGAACTCCTTGTCTTTTTTCTTTTTCAAATTTCCTTTTATCTATGTGCGTCGGGCGCGCTTCCTTCCTTTGTCGCGTTCCGCCGGTCTGGCCGACGCGATCCCTTTTCTGCGTCTCTCTCACGGCACGGTCGAGGGGCTTGCCTGTCGGAGCGCGTCAAAGTTCCCAGGGCCACCTCTGCCGTTCAACCCCTTCGTGTTGCTATCTAGGGCCGTTTTTCCAGCCGAGAGGGCTACGTTTCGTAAACGGACGACTTCTCTTTATCAATTTCTGTTGCGAACGTGAGGATTCCCCTACCTCCCTGGATGAAGATGCGACGTGAATCAGCTCTCGCCGTGTCTTCTTCTCATTTTTTCCTATGACAAAAGCCGCCTGCCGCGACGGCACGTTGCGTGAGCCACACCCGGGCTGGTCTCCGCGGTGTCCAGTGCCGTTACCCGACTCAATCTTTTGTTTTTTTTCGAGATACATTCTCTTCTCGACAGGTCTTGAGCGTTGATTGAGTCGGGACCCCTTCCGTCCACACCCCGGTATCGATATACTTTCCCTCCCGAGCGGTTGCAGTCTTGCCTGATCGGCTTCTCTCAAACAAGCTCACCCACGTTCCCTCCCCCATCGATTGCGTTTTTGCTTTACCTTCGGCTTTAGCCCAATCCCGCGGCTTTCGACACCTACAAGTGGACCTAAACCTGCGGAAAAGAGGGGAAGTCCGCTTCTTGCAGTTCGGTGCCAACCTCATCTTTTCGCCCAAGCTTTTTATTGCGGCGATGTGGGCAGCCGTTCCCTCTGCTTCACCGCGGCTCGGACGTCGAGGCGCAGGACTCTCCCGCTCGATCGGTGATTGGCTATTGTTATATTCGCGGCTTCCGGTTGCGGTGATCGACTTCTCGATTTTCACCGCGTCCGCCCATGCTCGATCTCGCTCGCGCTACGCCAGCTAATTCGTCGCGGCTCCCAACGTCAAAGCTTTGAGTCAATGTGTTCATCCCGTTTCAGTTTTCCCACGCGGTGCCTCTCACGATCCGCACCGAAGGCCCTTCGTCTTTTCAGTCGCTCGTCCCCAAAGTTTTTTTCTTTTATTAGTGGATGCGGGGTTCAGCCGCTTCGCTCTCATGCCCTTATAATGGTCCCACATCAGGGTATCTCCGTTTGCCCTGGAGTCGGCGAATGGTGGTTATGTCGGACTGGCCGTGTATCCGATTTTACCGTGCACTCGTCGACAGTTCTCCTGACGCCATCGCGGTGTTTAGCCGCGTTCCTCGATGGTTCTCCTTTCGTCGTCCATCGTTCGATGGATATCGCGGAGAGTTTCCTGAATAATTTTTTTTTTTTTTTCCTATAGCGAATCCCCTACCTCTGTATGCAGCGTTCTCGAGGTTGGTCCTTCGCTTCCCCTTCCCCGTTCAACGCTGACGGCATTGACTTTCCTTCTGGTTTGATCGTGCGTGCGGGCGAGGTCCACCTGTCCGATCCGCTCCGCCATTGCGTCCGCCGCGGCGGGTTCCCCTCTTTTGCTTGCCTCTCCCCGGGTATGGTCGCCGCTTGCCACCAAGCCTGCTTTTTTTTAAGTTTCTTGCATCTGTTGATTCCTTCTCCATGTCCTTCGGGCGGGCATCGTCTAACCGCAGGGCTTCTCTCTCCTGCCCACTCTTTCAGTACGCTTTTCCCGGTTTTCCCGGACCTCACATGTCTCTGGTAGATGGTGGGTCGTCCTTTTGCCCCCCTCCACCCATCTGGTTTTGTCTCTCCCCCACCTTTGGTGACACTGAGAAAGCAGACCTTACCCGACAACCCCCATCGAAAGTTTCCCGCGAGATGGGGTCACCGTGATCGGGATTGGCTCTCTTTTCTCCCCAAATTCGGAGCGGGCTGGTTTGATTTCCCCCACCACATGACGCCAGGTTTCTCACATCCTCGTTCCCACCCCCCAACCGTTTTCTTCCAGGGTAAATCCTTCTTCCCTTTTCCCCCCGCAAGATGTAGGGAGAGACAGCCACCTGCTCATCTTTCTCTCCTACGAGGCACCAGGGCCCACCATGGTTAGTAAATCATTCCTTTGCCCCACGGAAAAGGCTCTCCTGTTTCTCCCCAGATGAGCGTATGGGCCCTTCATTTCGTCCCATCCCCTTATATGTAGATGGCAGATCCCTTTTTGTGAAGAATTTGTTCACTACCTTCCTCATTCAGAACCTTCCCTTCCCCCCCTGAGAAGGAAGCCCCTTTCCCCATCCTCTCCCGTATGCGCAGTGACCCATACCTTCGTGGCTTTCGAATGCCAACAAGCCCCTAGGTTAAAGTTGAGGTCCCTAGACTTTGCCTTTGCGCGTCCCTTGCATCCTCCTAATCCTTGGGTGGTTGTCTCTTGTTCCCGAGAAACTTGGCCCCCTTCTGATCTTTTATTCCTTACAATAAGCGGTGATCTTGACGCACGTATTCTCACTTTCGTCCTTGCGCCAGGTCGGAGATTTATATTGCACAGGTTTTCTTGACGGATTCTCCCACCCATTATGAATCGTAAGATGTTACTGCCTGGAGCATAATTTTCTCTCCGTTGTCCTTCTGGTCTACCTTTCTCCGTACCCTTTGGCTCCGAGAGACAAAAAGGCTCCCGCCTTTTCTTTATGCCGGGTGAAGAAATTTTTCCTGTGGTTCCCTTTCAGGTTTACATCTCCTCGAGTTCAGTTTCCGTCTTTCCCCTATTCCCAGAAATAACCTTTCTTCCATTTGATGTGCGGATGTGAGAATGGGCGTCCTTGGCTCCCCCTAATCATCAGCGCTCGCGCTAATGGTGTGTCCCTCCTTCCCAAGTTCCCTCCTTCCCATCTCCTTTTCGAGTCTAATATACTTTCACTCAGCCATTTTCTCTTGTCTTCTTACTTGCTTGTGTAACCCTCCTGTTTGTCTTACACGGAAGAGGTTGTGTCTGTAATCAGAAGCCCTCTCCCCCTCATCCGCGCATTTCCGCCTCCGGTTAATAGTCCTTCTCCTTTTGTGTTGCTCGAAGTGTTCGTCTGGGAGATTTTTCTATTTTTTTCGCAGCCCACTCAGCCCCATTCTGGAATTAAGGATAATAAGCAGTCCCCCCCGATGCCCCCCCGGGTAAAAACAACTGCACCTTCCTCCCCTGTATCTTGTAACGACCAGCCTTTGAGCTGTCAGCCGCCGGTAATCGCTTTCTTTCGGGAAGCAAATGACGACTTTTTTTTTTTTCCCATGATTTACTTCCTCCGCTGCGCCCTCCGTCCCTCTCCCCCAACTGGGGCCACCCCCCTCTGCTCCCGGTCCGGTGAATGGGCGACCCTTTTCACCACACCTTTCCGAGAACGCTCCATGCTGTTTGATCGCTCAGTCTCGAATTGCGCCGTTATTCAGCCTCTTTATCTTGGCCGCGACCGCCCTGACGAAGGACCGCCGTGCGAAACCTCTCTTTTTTGGCTCATACCAATGTAGACCAGGGTGCTGGCATGGTTCTACCTCGCGTGCGCGGGGAATCACTCCCAACCCACATGCACGTGTTCAAGCTGG
>Ga0179593_1610615_pt1 | contig 13291 bp, 15 predicted proteins | sample CZODoug2_1_08_16_FD_185931 | JGI IMG/M metagenome (GOLD analysis project Ga0179593, IMG submission 185931) | Vadose zone soil fungal communities from Angelo Coast Range Reserve, California, USA - CZODoug2_1_08_16fungal (PacBio error correction) | ecosystem: Environmental > Terrestrial > Soil >... | reverse complement strand
CCCAGGGAAGGTTTTTTGTGCTGCATGTCCGGCAGAGTTAGGGTTCGCCACTACTTGTCTTCCACCGTCAGGTACCCTCTTGGCCTCCTCCCCAAGTAAATCTGGCATTGGACAGTACTTGTCTCCTCCTAAAAGTAATACCCGGGAGGACTTTTTTCGTATCCTGAAAAGCTTAAAGCCCTATTTCACCTACGGTCAGAGCAAAGGGCTTGCCTTCAAGTCCCCTAGAATATACCTAGAGATGGACCTGGCTTTCCAATAGACATAAACCCCCCCATCCCCCCGACAGGAGAAGAGTTTTTGCCCCGACGAGTATTTGTTGTAATGCAAAAATTTCTCACCTTGGACACACTCTGTTTTCCCGCCGGTGTACCCTATAGAAAGGCCTACCCCCAGTAACTGCCATAGTAACCGCTGATGTTGCCGATCCCCAGCAGCTTAACCCTTAGACAGAATGCTTTTTGTCACAACCGCGGAGCGCCCCCCGGCCGCACATCCCCTCGCGGGCGGAAACCTTCCGGCCTGCATTCCTTGAGATTCAGGGATTTTTGGACCCTCCGTGTTTTGCAAACGCCCCGTTTCTCAGCCCTGGCCCAATCCCTCCAGGACCGTCCCAAACACCCCCCATCCCCTTCCGACGCCCCGTCCGACCCAAAACGCGTGTTTTATCCCATCCTCCGGTTGAAGGCCCGTGCCCCATCGAACGGTTTTTCCAGACTCCCCCCGACCTTCCAAGCTCTCGTCACTTAGTTCCTTTCGAGCTCCCCCGTTCTGACCTGTCGGGTTTAAAACATGGCTTCGGCCGTGGCGCCCTCCCCCTTTCCCCTCCCGCCACCCAGAAACAGTCCCCGCCCCCCCCTTTTCCCCTTCTCTTTTCATTGTTCGGTTAATATGAACTGTACTCGCCCGAGGACTTTGGCCCCTGTTGCGTCACTTCCAAGGGGATGCGCAGTACCATCATTTTTTTCTGGCCAACTCCCTCGGCGTTTTTCAGCCGAAGAGATAGGCCTTTATCTTCGCTGATCCTTAACAAGTACTGGCCGATGCAGATGCAGCGGGGGGACCCCAAGCTTCCCCCACTTAAACTGCCCGTCCGAACCCAGGTCAGTGCCCATCCTTTGAGCCTTCCCCCTAGCAAAGACCTTCCCTTTTCCGGCCCCTCCGCCGGTACTCCAGAGAAAGTACCCCTTGAAATCATCCGTCGTCCGTCTCGCTCCCATTCCACAAAAGTTCCGCGTCACGTTGACCTGTCTCCAAGATCGGTTTCTCCTCCCGCTTACTCGGTCTTACCTCCATTCACTGAGTCTGACCACGCGATCCCACGACTTTTACATACCCCTCCCTCTTTCATCGCGCCCCCTGGACACTCGCGGCTCGTGGCGCCTTAGGGGGGAAGGTTTCTATTGTTCCTTTCGATCGTGGGCTCAGAGCCTCGACAGCTTCATGAATGAGATGTTTTTATACTTGCGCCCATGCGCTTAGTCTCTATCCGGTTGGATTTCTTTCCCTTCTCAAGTGGTGCTGATCTTCCGATCGGCTTGACACGGTAATAGACTTTTTTGAGTTCATCCTCTTAATTCTCCCCCAGTTTTCTTCTGGTTTCGGTAGCCCGCCGTACAGGCCTTTTTTCCCCCTTATACCTGCGTCCTCGATTTAGTCTCTCCGAGCGGCCCCGGTACCAACCCGTTGCCTTTCCGCCCCCCTTTTCAACGCTGGTCTCGAATCCCCCCTCAGCAGTCCAATTTGTTCCCTAGCCATCGGGATATTGCTGAGGAAGTTCTATGACTTTCTATTTGTCGAAGAGGTCCGGTTGTTCCTCTTGATTTTTAGGCCCGTTAGATTAGAAGCGTAGGACCTCTTTTTTCGGCCCTTTTTTCAACTTGAAGCCGTTTGTTACCTTCAACCGCTTTCAAATCTCTTGTCCCTCTTTTTTTTTTTTGAGAGTATTTGGCCAAGGTTTTCGCACTGCTTTAGTTTTGCTTCCGATGAGGCTTTCGGTTCAGCATGCCCTTCTCCGTATTACCCCCTCCAGTAAGCGCCAGCCGGACCAGTAGTCGTACACCCGACTTCCCATCCCATAAAGACCTCACTCATCCTTGGAGTTGGACTCGATTTTCCTTTTTTTTTCTGGCTTTTTCCTACTCCTTTCTTTTTCGAAATTCTGGTTAAATTTGCCGCTTTTCGTATGGAACCTCGATACGGTTTTTGCAGAAATTTTTGGGCCGTCCCCCCCTTCAGGATCCAAAGCCACCGCCCGAGACCAACAATGTCTTTGATTACATGAGCTCATTTTCCCCCCGTTCCGCTGCCAAGATTCTCAATCGAAGCGACTTTAGCCCATTCGAACACTTGGAGCTTTATCCTCACTCCCTTGCTCCCGGACCGCTGTATTGATATTAAGTCCGTAAGTCCCCTTCATGCTCGATGTTATGTGTCGAGGTTCAGGCCCCCCTTTCTCTCAATCCCCTTGGGAATCCCCCAGAACAGCCGTCCCTGTTTACGACTTTCCTTCATGTGACGAGACGGTCTTTTCTCCATTTTCTAACGTCTTGATCTCCGCTTTTCAGTCCTTTGCCGCATGGAATGTCTGCACGGCCCCTTCCCCAGAGGGCATGCGCTTACTCAGGGCTGATCCCGCCGTTGTGGCTAACGTGACGAAAAGGACAACTTTTTTTCCTGGGTTTTCAGCTCGACAGTCCGTTCTTACTATTATTATAACTTTCGATATACATAAGGGCCTGTTTACTCTCGACAATGTGCGTGAATTTATTTGATATACTTGCCTCACCGTAAACTTGTTCTTTGTCTACCTTTCTTTTTTTGGTTCTTTGTGTCGCCGCTTTGGGTACGCCGCTGCGTTTTCATTCTCCCGAAGAGTCTGAAGGGTACTTCCCCTTGGATCGCGGGATCCTTCTATCGATTTGATGAGACCCGGTCCTTGTCCTGGTTGGCCGCACAACCCTCGGAGTTCTATTTCCTGGTTGCCCCATTGACGATCCCCGTTTTCCTTGTACTAAGGTTTGGTTACATTTTCACATATGACGCACCGATTGTCAGGTATGCCGTTCCTGTTTTTCGGTTCCTTTTTTTTTTTTCAAACTGGACTTGCGTTGTCCTCGTCAGTGAAGAAGGTTTCAGAAACCCAAGACAGGTTTGTCTCCCCTTCGGGCCCCCCTCGAGCACCGATATGGGACGCCTTTTAGGTTGGGTGCTTGGTATCGAAGGATCTTTGCCCCCCCCTCTTGCCGGTCACCATGCCGTTGGATTATTCATTACGCCCGCTTTTTAGGGGGTAAGGCTTCTGGCTCCTTTGGTGTGTTTTCAGGGCCACCCGTATTGTGAAAAGGGCTGCTTTCCCTTCTGTCTCCTTTGTTTATCACCAGAAAGACATCATCTCATCTTTCTTCTGTGTGACAGTCTTCCCCGAAAGTTTGAAGGGGCACGAGAGATCACGAGGTGCGGTAGAGCGTCAACATCCGGGACGTACCCTCTTTGATCTGTCACGGCCACCATCTTGATGGGCCAGTTTCTTTTCGGTATTCCCAACGAGCAGTGACAACAGCGGTTTTTTTCCTAATGTGTTTCAGGGAAACACCTCCTCCCGGCTAAAAGGGGGCCAGTTTTCTTCTTTTTCATCTTCTGTGGTTCTTGACTCAGGGGACCACCCCCCCACATCAGAAGCAACCCTGTCAGAGCGAGGTTCTAATATCTCTATACTTTTGGGATGATTCTAGTATCATGCTTCCCGACTTGTATTAGGATACCCTTATCCAGTACGCCCTCGGCGTATCCACGGAAGGGTGCTGAAGCCGGCTTGGGCAATTGAGGTTACTGTTGTCTTGCCTACGTCCGGCCCGGAAAACGTCTCGGCTTCATGGTCAGCCCTGACATAGCGGGCTTTTTCTGTCCACAACCCCCCTCTTTTCTGGGTCGCTCATCTTGGCACTTTCCCCTGACCCATCACCTTGCTTGGCGTGTTACCTTCTCCCTCGGTCATTGTGCGATCGCTCGCGAGAGCACGCGCGCGAATTCATAGGGGTTTTTTCTACCTACACCGCCAATTTTTGCCACGAAAACTGTTGGTCCCTTTGAAATGGCCCCCCCCTTTCCGGTGAATTTTTTTTGGGCTCCTCACAAAATTAGAAGAGGAGGGGAAAAGATACTTTTTCCTGGGTGTAGATGCTTTCCAACTTTTTGTGATAGTGGTTAGTAGTTTCATATAGGATTTCCGGAGGCTTCGCGGATACAGGGGGTTCTCACTTCCCCTGATGGTCTCACCACAAAACCCTTGTTTTCCCGTTGCTCGTCCTTTTCGCGGCTGTGAAATTAGAACAAAAAAGGATGTCGGCGTCGCCTTGATCGCCTCCCCCCTGAAACCTTCAGCCCCAATTCCCCCCCGCCGATGTGTCGAAGGTTCGCCAGGGACCTTGCCCGGAGTATGAGTTCTTTTCAACCCTGGACGGCGTTGAAGGTTTTAGGCATCTGGGAGGCTGCCGCAGACAGAGGTTTTTCCTCTTTTTCGCAGTTTAGCTTACAGTATGACGCGCCTCTTTCCCGAAATGTTCGGCACTCCCCCCCCCCTGGTTTATAATGCAGAAAGACCTCCGGGGCGTTCATGAGCAAATATAAGGAATGCCACACTTACGATTAGTTGCATTGACTTTTTCCCTCTAACAAACCCCCCCCCTTTCCACGATGATTCTCCCCCCTTCTGGAAGTTCATGACTCCCTTTTACAGAGAATTTTTACCTCTACCTGGGAAGACAGCTCTGCTCCATCTTTCCCCCAAGATACTTTTGCTCCTCATTTTTTCATATTTGGACTCTGGACCCTTAATAGACCTGCAACAGGCTTTATCCCCTGTCCCCCTACGGCCCAGGAAATTTGCTTTTCTATGCTTATTTTACACCTGCACAGACTTTCTTTCTCTACGCTCCTGCCTTTCTTCCTGAGGTGCCTCCGGGGCCAATTGGGGCTAGTGTAACTTAACCTTTTTTCCCCGATGCCGGATACTTGTTGGAGTCAACTCCTAGAAATTTCGGTTGTTTCTGCTTTTTTGACCCCCTACCGTTAGGAATGAGGGAGCGTGCCATGGTTCCCGGCTGTCTATATATTTTAGCTCCTCGCCGTTGGGGGTTTTAGAGCTCGGACCGTTCCCGTGCCAATGAGCCAACTCGGACCTCATCACCTTTCACGTTTTTTTCGCCGGAAAACAGATGGGTCGACCTTGCCCACACATTCTTTTCACCTGGAACATTGAGGGCCCTTTATATCCCCCCGATAGGCTGCTCCCCGGCCCTCCCGCACTGCAGTGGACGTCTCGCCTTTTGAAGAAGGGCTGCCACCCACAGATCACCCAGGTTTCGTCACCTTCCAGGACGATGGACTAAGTAGACAAGTCCTCAATTTACTTGGCCATTCCAACCGATTCCAAAAGATGCGTTATTCCAATTGTGTGGACCCTATCGAGATGGAGTTTTTATCTCCCCCTCTGTAGCCCTATTTCAAGGGCGAGGATGGGCGCCTGCCGCTCTTTTCTTTTCTCCTCGAATTTATGCAGGGCACAAAAGGGTGGTGAGATCCGGCCTATATGCCCGTCGCCGATATCCTCTTGAGGAATAGAGTTTCGCGCCCCCGAGACCCTCCTGCGTCCTCTTTTGCGGTATCCTGCTGAAACCTTTGAATGCCGGGGGGTCTTGGCCCTTCCCCCCTTTCTGTAACCTCTGATTCTTTGCCCCTTTATTGGAGGTGTTACGTTTCCCCCCCTCGTACCCGCTTTGATGCCGAACATCCCGTCTTTTCCCCGACATTAATTACCCGATTTAGATGGATTTAGTTCCATGAACTTCTGGACCATGTTCCCCCTTCCTAATCCGACAGGCCCTCTCATTTTCGATGACGTTTTGCTTCTTGGGGAAATCTTATCGGCCCCCTCAGCAGGACCCCTGTCCTTTGTCGAATAGCCACACCTACCCTCAAACGTGCACCAAGCCAACAGTTGGTAGCCCCCCTGGTAGTCCTTGCCCTTACGACGCAGACCTCGCGCCATCTTGGCCGGAACGAGCGCATCCCCCGCCTTTATAAACCCCCTTCCATTCTCTCACGAGAATTCACCCCGATTTTCCGGTCCTGCTCTTGGGGACCGGATCCCCCATCCTGGAATGCTTTTAAAGGTTGCCGGCTGTTGAAGGCACCATTGGTAGTTTTTTTTTTTTCCTTTTAATTGCGACCTTGCCCCGATTCGGAATGCGATAGAACCTTTGCCTTTTTCGAGTTGCGCCACCGCCCATGAGTTCGGACTTTCCTTCTGCGATGAGGTTCCGAACCCATCGTCTACGGTGTTTTTTCTAGCCTCAAGAATGACCCAGATTGTTTGGTCTGACAATTAATGAGCTCTTTTTTTTTACTTTTCCCCAGGGACCCCAGCAGTTTATCACAGAGCCAACGGCCAACCATAGGAAATAATTGGAAACCTTTTTTTTCCCCCCTAGGAAGTACACATAGACTGAAGGACAATCCCACGGAGTGAGGAGGAGAAGGTCTAAGAACGGACTGGCCAGAGAACCAATCGGGAAGTCCACCTAACAGAGAACCCGTGGGACTTGTCGACCACACCAGATCCAAGTTTACCTCCCTGAGCTATGTCCTCGCCCCGGGCTTTTTTCGTTTATATGTCCCTGACATCAAAACGAAAGGAAACCCCGAACTCTTTCCCTTAGAAGAAGAGACTTGCTGCACCGCACCTTGCTAAAATTGAAAAAATCCGGCCCGATGAGTTCCTTCTCGGAATGGGACCACCTCCCCTCAATGTCCAGAGCTTTGAGTGGGATGACGTCCATGACAGAAGGAGAAGCGGTCACTCTGTCAGCTGCCGAAGAAACCAGACAGCGGAACATCCCTTATCGAAATGCTAATAAAATTAAGCCGTGGTCTGCACTCGCTTCCCTCCTCAATCCGACCTCCCCCCTCGCTTGCTAGAGGTTCCATTCCCTCATTGCCCTTTTCCCTTACAACACCCTACCGAAGCACGACCCCACCATCAGATTATCGGCCCAAATACAGCTCCCCATCATTACCGGTATTCATCTCTAACGCACCCCCCCGCGGCCTGTGATCCTCCGCTCCCCCGAGGTAGACACCCAGGACCCATCCCCCGGTGATAGACACCCACCGCCTCCTATCCTACATCAACTCTTAGACTTAACCAGTCAAACTGGAAACCCCCTACCCTCCTCCCCAATTAAATCGCCCCCCATCACAGAGGCGCTAAGGTCCCCTTCCCAAAGCACACCTCGCCGTAAAACAAAAAACCACCAGATAAAAGACGAATTCGTTCATTCCCCGGGAATCAAAAAGGACAAACACGATCCCACACACTCTCCCAGCCGGCAGCACGCACTGATTCTTTCCCCTTTTCCCCCAGTTAGTAGGCCCCCCAGGAGCGTAAGTCCTCTCAAGGAGGCAAAGGGTTGGGGACCCAGTAGACGGCGAGTCTCAACTAGTCGAACAGACACACCAATACGACAGTCCTCGTGACCCCCCCCCTCCGGTCCCACCCTGAGTGACAGACTCTCTACGCTTACGAACTAGGGTGACACCCCGGATCGAGGCGCCCCTCGAAGCATCCAGTTTTAACACTGAAAAATCCCCCTCAATCCACGGACGGTCCCAGGGACAGCTACTCCTTTTTCGTTCCTTTAATACTGTTTGCAATCGACCTTCTGAAGGACTGGCCCTGTCCCGCTTCCCCTCACAGGAAAATCTTTTCCCATCACCCCCGCCCTGAGTTTGTCGGACACCGCTCCCTTTCACCCGATAGATGGTAGAATCACTCTACACCAGTATGCCAAGAGAGATAGCTGCCTTTGTCCCAGAATCCGAGGAACCCACCCGCGCCCCAACCCTCCCAGCATGAAGACCTCACGTCTCGGGTGGACGTTTCGGATACTTGCACCGAAAGTCCCAAGCTTCGCCATGTTCGAGATGAAAATGAAGAAGCTCTTTTAATCAGCGAAAGTCCCAGGCACTCATCATCTTAGACGGCCCCTCCGAGCAGGCCCCTTAGACCTTCAAAACCTTCTTTTAGTTACCTTGACTGTCCGGGCAAAACCCCAGCTTTCCACCGTTGGAGAGCCTGGAAAGGATACCCTCCTTTTACACTCAGGGAGGTTTTGCCATTCAGACCTCCCTACCTCTACCCAGCCCCGGTTATACTAGGTCCACGTTCTGCCATTTTATCGAGGGCTGATGTTCTCCCTTACTTATGTTCTTATAGATCCCACTTGTTATTTTTTATGCTTTGGCCCTTAGCGCCTTCGACTCTATCCTAATGAGCGGTTTGACTCATTCTTCCTTCTCTTTCGCAGGTTGATTCATCTTTCTCCCCCCACATTTTTTCGTGTCAATGGAGATTAGATCTACGATCCTTTTTTTTTTCGTTGTGGAATCAGCAAACTTTGTCCCCTTTGGTTCTAGTGTCGTTAGGTGCTCCCAAACTCCTGAAAACGATTTATTAGAACTTTGCTTCCGATGACTCCGAGGCGCAATGTTTCCCCTGATTCCAATTGACCTTACCCACCGGCGTATTAAGCCGAAACCCTCAACCTGTTTCATTCCCCCCCCACTGGACTGGTTTGTTTCGTCAGTGTGTTTCTGATTGATGGCTCAGTACTCGGTAATGGGTGATACCTTTTTTTAGGGTCCCCGGAGTTTGTTTTTCTTTTTTTTTTGTTTTTTTTTTTTTTTTTTCTTTCCAGTAGTACGCTCTCGGCAGCCTGTCCCCTCCCCTGTTGTGCTCCATACCTTTGGCCCCCCCCCCATTTTTCCCTCTCCTCCGTGTTTTTTATCTGAGATTGCCCATCTTTTCAACCCCGGTTTTTCAGTTTGCTTCCGATGAGTGTTTTTCCTTTCTACTCCCCGATTCTCCAGCGTCTTACCCCCAAGAGCCCCGACTCCGTATCCCTTCTGAAGGCACCCCCGAATATATACAAATTATTCCTTTTTTTTCCTCCCGTTTACCCGTTGGTGTCGCTTCTGATACAGACCTTTTTTTATTGGGGCTCCTTCATGGAATTCTTTTACCTTTTTTGCCGATTCGGGCACACCTCCTTAGATAACCGCCGGTTCCCCCCCACATTCGAGAATTTACCTTGCGCCCCTACAAGAAAAGCTAGACCAACCATATTTTTGCGACTAAATTTTCCCATACCCCCCCCCCATTCGATTTGACCTTTCCTACCCCAACTCCTTTCACGCCCCAGGATCTAAGAACCTGGAAGGATCAGAACTCACCGGATCCCCCCCGACGTAAGGTCATCAGGCCATACCCGACCTGAATATCACTTGCCTCCATTTTCCAGTTGGTTTTCTATAGTTATCTGAGCTGTCTGTTTCTTTGTGGGATAAGGGTGACGCCCTTTTGTCTTATGGTTTAGTCTCCGTCCTGCCCCCTCTCCGTCCGCGACCCCACATGACGGATCACCGATCTTTTCCTTTTTGGCTCCTTTTTGGTGGCGCAACGGTTTCATTTACTGTAGCCCCCCTCCGCCGTACCCCGGGGACGGACTTCTTCAGCGCCCCCCTGAATCCCCATTGTCTGCATAGAGCATCCCGCATTCAAATATCAGCGCGCCTTTTTCACCCTTACACCGATTTTTTCCGTTTTTTCATTCCCCACTATGTCCACTGATGGTTAGGCTATTGTGTATGTTCCCCCCAGCTCTCCGCACTGTCATTCCATTATGGCAAATATTAGTTCTTAATCCTCTTTTTTTGACCGTACTGGCTGTTTCTGTTTCCTTTTCCCTGTCTGCGGTTGGGGTTCTTCTTTGTTTCCTTTCAGTGACTTCCCTTCCGAACAAGCACAAGGCCTTTTTTTACACCTTGTCCACTCCCCGGGTTGCGGATATTGCCTCATGAGACAAGTTTTTAGGTTTGGGACTAATTTTTTCCACATCGCGACCGGAGCTCTGGGACGTCCTGTCCCCTCTCCGTTTTCTCGTTTCAGTTTCTTGCATCTCGTCTTCTGGAATCTGAGCCCATCTTCCTACTGTTTTGCAGATTAGACGCCGCCTTGTGTCATCTTTACGTGACGGTGAGCCTTCGTCTCTTGTCTTGAATTTTGCCCTGTCTTCTCTCTCTCGTTTCCCCCCCTCCCCCCACCCCCCGACTGTCGGTTGTTTCCCCCTCTTGTGCTGCCATCTTTTCGGCTGTTGCTTTTGGTGTTTTGGACCGGGAAGTTGTACTTATTTTGATTGGGCCCTCATCATCCCATCGACATGTCCCCAGTGTCATCGTTCAGATCAGGCTTTTGGTTACTGTTCCTCTTTTGCTGTTCTGCCTTCCCCCTGGTCTCGGGATTCTTAGCAGAGTGTTTTTCCATCCTATGCCCTCTTCCTCCGTTATTTGTTTTCTGTTTGGTTTTACCAACACCCAGACCAACAACGATCTTTTCCTAATGGAGATACGGTTTTTCATGCCCCTTCGGGGGTCGGATTTCATTGTTTTTTGTGTGGGACTCTGACCGTATTTCCCCCCCATCCTCTCCAGAGGCTTCATGATATTCCCGTTTCCCTCTTTCCTCGCCCCCGGACTCATATTTGTGGTCCACACACTTTTGTTCGGGAACGACCGACCCGCATCGTACCCGTGGCCACCCATTTAGAGACAATCCTTTCCTACACCGCCACTCTTCTCTTCCTTACACTTGTCCTTTTTATTTTTCTGTCCTATTCCCATCCCTAGTTTTTTTTATCTTTCATACGCTTTCCCCCCCTTCCCATTTTTTCTATTTCCCCCCATTCTCATTTCCCCCCCCTTCCCCATTCCTTCCCCTTCTTTCTTCTTTTCTTCCTTCGACTTACCCTTACCCTCAACCTTTTTATCCTCCCACCCCCCCACTTTTTATCCTTTCCACCCTTTCCCTTCCCACACACACTCTTTACTTCCCCCCCTACCCCCTTATCCCTCATCTCCCCCCCCCTTTTTCTTCCTCCCTCCTCCTCCTTTCTCCCCCCCCCTCTCCACCCTCCCTCCACTACACCTTTCCTCTTTCCCCCCTCTTCCCCTTCCCTTCCCCCCCCCCACGGCGGATGAGGACCCAGCCACACCCTTTTCATACTGGGGCGCTTAGTTGGAAGGTTTTGAGGTTTTTCTGGTCGGGGCCCCCCTTTCAACATCCGCGACCGGCCCCCCCGGCTGAGTGGACATTCCCAACAGAGAGTTTTCCGCGTCTCCCGATACGCAACCCATTGGCGTACGAAGACCCTACCACCACGCAAGCCTCACACACCGCCCACCGTCCCGGCTCCCCCGCCCCAGACTTCAGTGCCAGACGACGCCCAATAACATGCCATCCCCATTCCCCGCACGACTACTCCCAACCTCCTTCGCATTGAAGCACTACGCTCGCCCTCCAGTTCTCCATGGGGTCTCCCAACTGAATGGGATTCGACCTCTGTATAGCCCTTTGACCGCGACGGGGCCGACAACTATGCTGTACAGAGGACCCGGCCCTCGTCAGCTGGACAGTGAGTAAGGAATCCAAGTCATGTTGTTGTTGTTTTGATCGGGGTCCCGGGGCGGCCCTTCAGTTATTGGGGGGGGCTTTCCCCCCCCCCCCTGGATAACTATCTTATCTGCGGATCTGTCAACGCTGAACCCCCTCTCGGGTGGCTACAGGCGTTTCATTAAACCTAGCCCTCTTCTCCTTTTATCCTCTGCGGTTTTATCCCCCCTCGATTTGCTTTTTTCCGGAGAGCGCACACACTCTTTTTTCGATGCGTGCTTCTTTACTTACAATGTGTTGTAGGACGAAAAGCTGCGCGACGGGACTTGAACCCCTCATTCGGCAGTCTGCGGTTCTTTCACCGGACTATTTACCGTTTTTTAACTCTCCCTCGGTGCTGTTTCCCTTCGTTGTGGGTTAAATTTCCCCGTAGGCTTACAGTCGTCCATGGTTCTGGTTTGTTTGTTAGGTCGGACCCTCAGAATGGCTCCATAGATTCTCTTTTCGATAGCTGCCGATTCCACTTTGGAGATTCGCCCTTCTCTGCTATTCGTGAGCTCTTTGCTTACTATCCCTACCTCTCCGTGGGAGTCTCGCGTGACAGGATCTGTTCTCTGCTTTCTTTTCCCTCACATAAGCGACAGCGGAGGAGAAACGGAATGTGCGCAAGGACTTTGTCCTAAACCCACCTTCGCCGTAGACCAACACTTTTCTAGTTTGGCTACTTCATTTAATGGGACCAAATCCCTCTCTTCGTTTTCCCGTTCGCCCGGGGGACCCTTTTTTGATGATTTAGAGCAGATCATTCTGCCAATTCGGCCCCTCCCACACAGAGTGTACTAAAAATTGTATTTGAAAACGTTGGCCGGGAAGGATGTGGGAATCTCAACAATACGGGGGACCGAATAGGTTGCCCTCTGTCTCATGCCATGGTTATGGTTGCGTCTCGTTTCTTTTTAGTTCGCGTTTCTTTCTTTTCTCTTGGTACTCCCTGTCTGGGCTCAAGGACCAATTGTTCTTTGGTTTTTCCTGTCGCGTCCTATTCTTTTCACAAAACCGGATAACCCAGACTGGTGAAACAACCGCCTTGAACCCTCAAGTCATCATGAAAAAAAAGCGCCTTTTTCTGGGGTTTATTTCTTAGGAGAGTGATTTGCCTACCATAATACAATCTTCCCCCGGTTCTGCAGGTCGCCTGTCTCTTCTTTTCAGGCATTTGGTCCGCATCATGCTTTTCTGAGGGGGTCACTTCCCGTTCCTCGTTACCTCATTATGCCCTCTTATCGTCCGACCTGTGCCCAAGGAAACTTATTCCTGTTTTCAGGCATGAGCCAGAAGTACGCAGGGGTCTCGTGTTCGCGCCCAAATCTCCTTCCTTGTCTCCGATCTTGCCCCGATGGCCTTGCCTCTACTTTCTTGTCTAACCAACAACTTTTCCAACCCTCTTCTTCGAAACCACGCCCTCCTGGCGCCCCCTGCTGGTTCGATATTTTACGCAGGCCGCCATAGCAACAGATCTCTCCATAAATCGCTCTGGACCTGAAATGAATCTCCCAAGGGACATGGCTCTACGGCGGTCCTCTTTTTGGCGACACGGCGGCTGTCTCGCCCTGACCTGCCTGCTGCTCGAACCCGAGCCCCTTGGTTTTCGCGGTCGTTCGATCGCTCTAGTATTTCCGCCCCTCCACTTGTAAGTTCGTCCCTTTCTCCTTTCCTATATCCCGCGGACGGATCTGCGGACCCCGTGGGACCTTAGAATGATTGCCCTTTGTATATTGGGAAGGC
>Ga0179593_1550749_pt1 | contig 13291 bp, 17 predicted proteins | sample CZODoug2_1_08_16_FD_185931 | JGI IMG/M metagenome (GOLD analysis project Ga0179593, IMG submission 185931) | Vadose zone soil fungal communities from Angelo Coast Range Reserve, California, USA - CZODoug2_1_08_16fungal (PacBio error correction) | ecosystem: Environmental > Terrestrial > Soil >... | reverse complement strand
GAATTTGCCTAGATTTTTTACTCTACTACATTTCACAAGTATGCTTCGTTTGTCTGTTTGCATGACCTTTTCCCGAGCTGTACCATCTTCCTCTCCCTTCTGCGTACAGGCCAAGCTGTCAGGTAACAGCTTCCAGAGCTTCCCCTCTCCATAGACCCCCCAGACCGGATGGAACTATTTCGAACCCTGCTCTCTTCCGGAATCTTTCGTGGTCACCCTCCCTCACGCCCCAGGACCAAAGCTGACCTCTTCCTTTCCCGGTCTCAGTTTTTTTACCTCCCGAGAGGGATTAACCCGCTTTCATTTCCCTCAGTTTTCACTGCGTAGCTTCTCCGCGCACAAACTAGTCTTGTTTTTGATCTTCCGGAACTGTGGGTCCCGTGACCCACGGCATCTTTAGACGCGGGTCTTGGACCGCTTCTTTTGTCCCTGCGCTGCTCTCCCCCAGTTATTCTACTCGCCCGCGACACTTTGTTTTTCCGACTTGCCCTTCGATTCCCTTCCTTTCTTCACCGCCGTTTTTCTAGCTAAGGCAGGCCGTTGTTTTTTGCGCTGCGATGTGACTAGTGACGTCTTCTTTTTCCCCTCCACTAACCCGCGACCCCTCAGGCTTTCAAGGTCTCTGACTTATTTGACTGCTTCCGTTATGCCGGTGCCCGCGATTAATTTGTTGGAAGTTTTCTTGTGCTTTTTCGTGGCACGATGCTGATCTTGGCAATCTCTCGTTTTCGCCATTTTTTCATTTCCCTCGGTTCTTTTTTTGGCTGCTTTTTTTTGACTTTCGCGACTCGGGAGTTTGATTTTCCTCTCGCACTTTTCATCAGTCCGTCCCCCTGTGCCTTCTGCTAGCGGTGCCATGCTCATTTAATCGTTGGCCACTTCTCTGACCATGATGCACCGCCTACCCCCTGAGTTCCTCGCTCAGAGCAATCTCTTCTTACTAATTTAGTACCCCTTATTTTCCAGGTTGGTACCACTGTTTTTGTTTTTTTTCTTGGACGTGCTAGTAATGGGTGTTTGCCTGATTGGGTGTTTGGTCTCCCACCCGCTAATTTTTTTTCTTAGTCAGTCCCTCCCTTTCGTGTCCGGCCCTTCTTTCCAAACCATCCCCCCTTTTTCTTCGAGGTTTCCCTTTCACCCCTTTTCCTTTTGCTTTTTTATCCAATCTCCGGACTGTCTGTTAGAGACCTGCTTTAGTCCTTCTCGTTCCCTAATCATCCTCGATTATTTCAATGTCTTTTCGGAATCGACCGTTATTTCTTCAACTGCTTCGCGGCTCCGTCCCCGTGTTGTTTTCTTTTCTATGCTCTTGATTCTGTTGATCCTTTTTTTCTCTGCAGTACTATCTGCGGTTCAATACAATGATCAGTCCAGACCGTCTTTAGCTTCTCTAACACTTGCACCTTTATCCTTTCGTCACCTCTGCAGCGAGGGATGTAGCCCCCTTTTCTCCCTTTGGGTATCTGAGTCTTCCTCTCCGGCCCTATCTTTCCTCTCACCCCCTCTTCCGGTAGATTGGCTGAGCCCGGTACCCCGTCCCCCCTTAACTGTACGTTCCGCGATTTTAAGAATCACCCCAGGTTTTCTTTTTTCTTGAAGAGCTGGTGGCACCCTCGGTGCCGACCCCTCGCTTTCTTCATCTCCCCTACCCCACAGCGGGACCAGCCCGGTTTTTGGTTTGTAAGATGCTCTTCACATATTCTGGTACCGTCTTTTTCTGAGGACTTTTTCCTTCCAATTCCCTTCCTTGCCCCCCACCCCCGGCAGTTGTTTTCTCGATATATTTCCCCCCCTGTCTCTTTCCAAGCTCCCTACCCTTCTCTTAAAGACTCCCTACTTTGTATCTAACCCCTCTTTTCGCCTCGTTCTCTCTCCCTCTTCGGTTGTCCCCCACACCTCTTCGTAGCTTGCACGTCTTTGCGGTTTCTTTTTTTTCTCCAGCTCTGGCGCCTCGCGTCTTGGACCGTCCCTGCTCCTTTCTTCCTCACCCCCTTTAATTATTGCACGATGATCTCTGCTCATCCGCTCACATATCCCCCCTTTCAAAACACTTCCCCCCTCGCCTTTTTACCCATGATTCACCCTTCTATTTTTTCCCTCCCTCCTTTCTTTTTTTTCGAACCTCTTCTCCTTGTCACCTGACAACTAGTGTCTTTTGTGCATGTGGCCCCATGCGCTGAGGCAATTCATCTTCCCCCATTACTGCTTCCTTTTTCCGAGCGAGTCCCTTCTTTCCGCTCGTTGTCTTCTTACTTTTTTTTAAAGCAATACGCTAATCCCAACTTTTTGGTAAGTCGACCCCTTTTTCTTTAAACGACGCTCCTATCGATTCTTAGGTTCCCGATGTTCCCCACCATTTCTTCTTTTTCTTTTTCTATCCCTCCTTTCGGATCTGTTTCCCATTCAGGTATTGATGTCAATCTCCTCCGCGCCCCCTCCCAACTTTTTTCATCCGATCTTTCTCCACAAGTCCTCTTCCACTAAGGACGCTGTCTTGTTGACAAGCTCTTGCGGTACCCCCCCCCACTCTGTTCTCGCCTCCCTTATTGCCAATTCTTCCGCAAAGTCCACCCCTTCTTTACCCCACCGTCCGTTCCGTCACTGTGTTATGAATCTCCATTTTGATTCATCAACCCTTTACCCGTGATATTTTAATCGCAATTTCTCCGCTCCCTTGTGGAGGACGCTCATGCTGACCGCCGCCAGCAAAAGTCTTCCGATCAATCAGTATCTCAGCCCGCCTCTAAATTCCCCGACCCACTCTCCGCCTCTCTCTTTCTTTGTAGGCAGTCATTCAAATCAGCGGTGTCCCTTCTACTCACGGCTTTCCCGCCGCCTAAGAACCGAACTCTGGACACATCTTTCTAGCACCTATGTAGATTTTATCCTCCAACGACCCCCCCTTCTCTTTTGAATTGGCGCATCCCGACGTACCCTGATTGTTTTACTCCATGCCCCTTCTACGTCTTTTTATTTTTGATTGCCACTAGAGTCTCGCTCCCCTTTGTTTCCCTCAGAGCGTGGTCTAGTAATGTCCTTTTCCAACCGAACCAGGAATCTTTATGGTGGGGTTTCTCCCCCAGTTGGCAAAGTAAGACCTTGTCCGTCTTTCTAGGAATTACCGTTCAAGGCTTCTCTTCCCACATGCATCCCCTCTGCTCACAACCACCCCATCTTTTCATAGCTCCCCGGACTCACATTGTTCCAGCGACCGCCCGCACTTTACTAGCTCGACAATCCTTAGTTCCCTTTCTGGAGCTCCTATTAAGCTCCTCACTTCGTGTTCTCATGGATATTTTTCAAATTATGCTTTTGTCCTTCTCAGTTCCCCCGATGGCTCTTTTCTCCTTTCGCTTCAGTCCTTCCTCCATTGAAACTCGGATATGCCAGCAAGACGACCTCCCTTTTTTGTATACCACCCCTCCCCGCGACCGTGTTTTTTCGCAACCCATCAGCTTTCCAAATCGCCTCCCCACATTGTTCCTCCCCCAGTGCTCCCGAGCTGATTAAAGATCAGCATCCTTCCCCACCCTCCTCCTCGTTTACCACCACAACTCCTTCTCCTAATTTCCTGTCCTACTTCTCCTCACCTCCCCTCTTCCTTTCCCGTTTAATATCTCCACATTCTTTGTTCCTTGCCCCAGGAATCCACCTCCTCTCCTTTCACATCCGCCCCCCCCTCGCTTCCCCTTCCCAACAAAATATCCTTGCCGATATAAACGTCGCATCCCCTTTCGTTGAATCCGGCTGTTTCCCCTCCTGCAAGTCTTTTCAGTGGTGAATTATTCCCGCTTTCTTCAGGAGAAGGCCTCTGCAGAGCTAGTAAGAAGGCCCACTCGGCCCAGCTCCGTCGTGAACTGATCGGGTGTTTGGATGCTCTTATATTCTCACCCCTACCGTCCCTGTTTCATTTCTCCCCCTGACTCTGCCCCCTTCCTTTTATTCTCTCCTTCCCCCGTCATTCTCCCCTTAGGTTTTTTTCCACAAAAATCTTGCCTTGTTCGGGCCGTCCCACCCCCCTGTCCTCTTAAAGGACCATTCGTTTCCGTGCAGCGTTAGGATTTACCCCCTGTCCGTACCAGATTCTTTTCTCGGGAATACCCCCTGTCGTCCCACACCCTGTTTCCTTTCCTTCTCCTTTCGCAACTTTCGTTCTTGACCCCGGCCCCTACTACACTTATCAGGGTCCCGGTATCTCCTTCGGTGGGTTCTTCTCCAAGCTCTGCGCCCTTTGCCACCACATCCGTTCTTCACCTCCGACTTTGCCAATTCTCTCCGAGATGCCCAACGATTCCTATTGCCCCGCAACTTCAGGCTATTAATGACTCCTTCTTTTCACACTTACCCGCTTACTCTACGGTTGTTTGTACCTTTCTTTGCACTTTTTCACGCTCTTTCACGACCTCTTTATCGCCGGCCTCTCCTTGTTTGCTTTTAACTAAGGACTATTATTTGGAGCATTTCAAGCCAGCCTCCCCTTACCTCTTATCTTTTCCGTTATGACATTTTGTCACTCTTTTTTTATTTCCTGACAATACTAAAATAGGGTACTTCAAGTCTTTCTTGAACCACCCCTTACTCCTTAGACCGTTCCGTTTCCCTGATTAACAGTCGATTCCTGCGTTTTGCTAAATATGTTTTCACTCCACCCAAATGTGAACACTGGCGTGCGCCGATTTGTCGACAGTTGCGCACCCGCATTCCCCGGTTTTCTACCTGGGGATTCCTACTTTTCTCTTATCTAGCCAAGGCACGATAGAGTTTACCTTTCCCTAGGTTCCTTTTTACTTTTTCACCTCTTCCCATTTGTTGTTTTTCTCCTTAAGACCCCTTTTTGCGTCGTCTCGGTTACAAAGTTGCGCTTCCTTTCCTTCACTACTCCCCAAAATCCGTGGTTCACCTCTAATCCTTTTCTGTCCGGGCATCTATTCCCCGGCAGTGCAGTAGGATTTTTACTTTCCGCAGCTTTTTTCGTAGCATAGTAGGTATCTTCCCTTTGTTTTTTTTTATTCTGCCCCCTATATCCTTCTTCTACGTAGATGACTCAACTCTCCCCTTCTAGGACTTCCTTGCTTTCTTCATGCCTTTTCCGGCCCCCCCTCCTATTTGCACTATTTTCCGCATGGGCCGTTTCCCTGCTGTTGAAAATTAACCCCACCCTTTTCAAAATGTGACTCCGCAACAGCCTGTTCGTATTCGCCCTCTTTCCTGCAGTTCACCTTGTTCTGTCTCAGGTGTCCCCCGCAAGCCGGTTTTCTTCCGTTTCCTCACGTCACCTCACAACCCTTTTCCGCCCTGACAGCTCCTGTGGAGGATTTCCCCCCATTTTCGAAGGTCAACTTTCCGCTACTGCTGTCTCCTCCAGTCGAAGACATTGGTTTGTTCGCCGTTCTTTTACCTCACGATGGCGCCCTGTCTCTCCCTGCGGAGCCCCTGGTCCCTTTGATTCTCCTTCTTCTCCGTTTCTTTCTTTTTTCCCAGCAATCCCGTCTGTTCCCTCTGGTGCTAAACAGAGAACTGCCCCAGGCCCCTTTTCTCGTACGGATTATCCTGGTCTTGTGGCTCCTTTCCTTTACACCCTTGACCCAATCCGCATCCCCTGTTCCCTAAGCGTCTCTGCTTTTGCCTTGACTGAAGATCCGCCTGATTTCCCTTTTGGCCGTGTCTCCGTTCATCATTCAATTCTTTTCCTGACAGGCAGATCCTCCTATCTTTCCCCCCCCCTACCCCCTTTGCTCTCCTTCTGGACCCTTCGACCCACCCCCCCCCCCGTAATGCTACCACGGACCGGGCTCGCCCGGACCCCTCGCAAGCTGACCCCGTTTACTCCGACGTCTCCTGGTACCGGCGGTGCGCGTCGGTCCCCCAGACACAAGCCGCCTTTTTCTCAGCGTACCCGCATCTGCCTATCCCCCCCTGCCTGGCAGTTCTGGTTTCGGAAATGTTTCGGGCCCAACACATGCAGAATTTCGACTCCGCCTTTTGTGTCTTTAAGATTGTGAACATTTTGGCGGTGACTCTCCTCCCCTCCTCTAAGTAGGATACATATCTACCGTCCCCAGTCAAACGTGCAACAGTCCCTGTCGCACGTTAACCCTTGCATTTCCTGTTCCTGGATCTCAGAATCTTCCTTTGGGTCTTCTCCTTCTCCGTCGTGAGCTATGCCCGCTCTGCCGTTTTGGTCTCCAAGTCCGTACCCCATTTTCTTTGCCTGAATGGATATTTCCGTGCCTTAATTGAGTTCCCCCACATTCCCCCCACCTTTCACCTCCCCCCACCCCCCCCCTTTGTGAAAAGGTTTTACGTTTGCCACTCCCCCCCTTATCGTTGCGTGCTTGCCTTCTCGGACCTATCGGCGTTTCTTCTATGTGTCGCACCAGCTGCTTACGTTGGCTCTTTGTTTTGCGCATTTTCTGCGGTCTTTACCTAGGAGTTCTTTCTTCTTTCTCTCCCTTTTCCACTTCTTCCCGAATGACCGAACTCTTATCCCTGGCTCCTCTTTGCCATAAGACTCCGTCCGGATCGCCCTTCTCTTTCATGACCTTTTTCTGATACCTTTCCTGACCCCAATTTTCGAGCTCGTTCCCGAGCCACGCTTGGCCCTCCCCTGTATTGTACTTCTACTCCGGTTCGGCCTGGTAAACCATTTGTCGTTGCAGTTTTCTTCCTTCACCCTGAGGGAGTTTCCTCTCTTAGACATGACCCAAACGTCTCTGCCCGATTTCGCCTTCACCACATGGTACGGTCCCTCCTTTCTCCTCCATCCCCCTTCATTTTAGGTTTTCCTTTTTCCTTTGCGATCCGCGAGCCCCCTGAATGGATAGTTCGTCCCCCCCTCACCCACAGGGCCCCTGATGTTCTTCCCGGCAACCTAACGGTCCATTGGTTTTCATGTTCTGTACCTCCCCCCTCAGTTTCATTGCACTTGATTTCGGTTAAGCACGATCTTTACATGGTTGTCCCCTATAGAACGGTGTTACTTTCGCTACTTTGCCATCATATTTCTTCTCTTGGCAAACATGCTGCAGTTTTTTCCCCTCACCTTGGTTTTTTATTTCCCTTTTCAGCTGTCTTTTTTTCTTACGTTCGATAATGGAGTCCAAGTCTTTCGTCTTGAGACATTACCGGCATTCTTTTATGGCGCGGTTTCCGCGTCCTCCACACAATACATCTGCCATTCTCCTGAGATGGCGGTCTCCCCTTCCCCAATGATCTTCGTCTCTTTTTTTCGCTCCCGTTAAACAATCACTTTTTGTACAGTTCGGGGGACTCCCCTTCGTATCGATGTTCAGAGAATCAACCCGCTCAGTTATTTTTTCCCTTCCAAATATGACGTTTTCTTTTAATTAGCGAAGGAGTCATAGTTATTAGTTTACTGTCTCCCATTCATTTTTCCACATTCACCTTGAGTTCGCCAGTCCCCTTCCCCCCCCACCCCCCCCCCCCCCCCCCCCCCACCCCCCCCCCCCCCCCCCACCCCTGCCTCCTTTTCCCCTTGAATCATTTTCTTCACCCTCGGACTAACTTCTAAACCTGACTAACCACATTTTCCTTGTGAACTTTCCTCTTCCTCCCGAGCGTCGCTCACAACATTCTCTTTCAGCTGCCTTTCTTTTCCTTTTTTATTTCTTTCTCCTTCTCAGAGAAGCCCTTTCCTTGCATACTGGCGCGACGACTAAGGATGCATTTTTTGAACTTTCCTTTTCTTGTCACGATGTCGCCCTTCAGCTAGTAAGTCGCCCCAATCACCTTATTATTCCTTCCCCTTTCATCCCCTCTTATCTCTACTTCTCCCTCATTTGTTGTTGTTTAGATCATTTCCCTTTCTTACTCCAGTCACTAGAAGGTTTACATGTGTTCTTGCGGTTTTCATGAGTTGATGAATCTTCTTTCATCCCATTTGAATGATTCCGGCTCCGCTCTATTTTATCTCCTCCGGGATTCTCGCCTTTTCGTCTGAAGCTCGTCTACAATTCCTGCCCCCTTCTTGCCGCCCACCTCTTGCAAGCTTACGCCGCCCTGTTGTGCCACCGCCCCCGTCGGCATCTTTGAAGGGTCCACCTTCAAGACATTCTTCTTATTTCTTCTGCCCTCTCTCCGTATGGAAAGTGGTTCCGATCGATTTGTCTTTTTCTCCTTCTCTGCTCTCCTACTCCATCCCTTCTTTAGCCTCTAGTTATTTTCTCCCCTTCCGTTTCAATTCTAGGAACCCTTTCCCCTGCCCAAATCCTCCTTCACTTGAACCACCCTCCGCTTTTGTTTCGCTTCTCCCTTCGAGCTTTCCTCTTACCTGATCCTTCCTCCCCCCACTACGTGTTTAACACGTGTTTTCCTCCCCGTCAGGATGACGCGTACCTTCCCCTTTGCTCCCCCCTAGATTCCTTCCCTATGAGATTTTATGGTGTGCCGTCTCTTTTCATCTCCTCCTCACGTACCCCCTCTTTACAACTATCCCCCTCAGGAGTCCTAGCCACCTCCTGCATTTTTTTTGAAATTCGGTCGAGCGCCCGCACTGATACTGTAGTATCGAACGCGTTTTTTCTTTTTTTTCGCCGCATGGGTCATTTCTCAGAACTCTCACCGAACGTCCCAAAGAAATTGGCTGCCCCTCCCCTTCCTCTCCAGGAGCGTAACGATATGACCACGGTTTCCCTCAACGCCCCCTTGATTTTTTCCGGCATTCCCGCTTTCTCATTCCTCTCCTTAAACGATTCTTCCCGAACGTAGCTGCATTTCTCATGATTAACTCACTGCGAATGTTATTTTCTTTTCTGCTACCAAGGCAATCCCGCCCTTCTCTAAAAGTACCTTCGCCCTTCCCTGTTTTACACCTCCAAAGTCCCCCTTTTTTTGGGTTCAACGTCTACCTTGACTTCCCCAGGTCTGTAGATCTCTGTTTCCAAGAGGACCAGATCGTACGGCGTGTCTTTTCTTTTCTTACCGCCCGCGCACACCCTCCCGGCACTTACTCTCTCCTTCCAATCAAAATTGTTAACTTCCTCTCTAAATCTCTTATCCCCTGCCTCTGTATTCCCTCTTTGATATGTACATGTTCCCCCCTAAAATGAGTGTTCACGACTTTCTTCCTGCCCTCAATGACCGAGAATTTGGATTAGACGATTTTCCCTTTCACCTCGCGTCCTCTCCTTCTATGACTTGCCAGTAATCTTCTGTCCAAAGCCGCCCCAAAGAAGATTAGTCCCCTTTCATCCCAACTTCCCCTCCTCCCACCAATCTCAGCCGATCACCTAAGAGTTTCTCAACACGGAGTCATCCCCCATCGATTTCTATCCTCCTCAGAACCGCATCGCCTTAGCCCATTTAGATGAGTAAGTGTCCCGTTTCGAGTGTCCCTACACTAAGGGCTCACGTTTTCCTTTTACAACCACTCTGTTATTGTCCCTTTTTGTGTCCCCAATTGGTCTTCGCCTTCTCTTTCCCCATCAGTGAGCAGTCCCCCCCTTTCACACTTGACTCCTCACTTCAATCTTCCTTTCTCTCCATGGGCCAATCCGTGGGGCGACAGTCTCCCCTTCGCTGTTATTATCTTGTAGTACGGTAAATATTTTTACCCCCCGTATCCTGTTACAGCTGATCGCCTCTCAGTTTGTTTAACCACTTCCCCCCGGTCTCATGATGCCTTTTTCGCGTCCGTTGCACCACCCTTCGTTAGCAACCCTTCAAGCGCATCCACTTCACGTTTTTTTTTCGAAGTACTCCCCGCCGCCCCTTACCGTTAGTTCAACCCACTTGAGTTTCATTCGTTGCCCATAGTAGAGTTCTCCTTCTCCTTTCATGTAGCCAGATTTGCCGGGGGATTACAGCCCCCCCTTTGTCTCTATGGACACACTTTCGTGCAACGGTTTCTTTCCTTACCTCCCCATGCGTTGAGGTTTCACGAATAAAACCTAGACCGTCTCTCTTCCTCCAGCAGTTTTCCTATCGACGCTTCTTATCCGGGATTCCCTTTTCAGTTTGCCCTACATTTTTCTCCCTTCGAATTTTCTCTGTCGCTCATTCTCAGCTTCGGTCGGTCCTCCTTTACCAACCGCTTCCCGACCCTCTTCGCTTTTTTACTGTGCTTTCATTTCCCGTCCGTCCCTTGCGAAGTCCAAAGGCGTAGGAATAACTCACTCCACCTTCTAGCGTCTGCTTTTTCCGTCTCCTCTCCTCACATCGACGTGCTCCTTCCCTAAAGCCAGCGCGACGCGTTTCGACGTGATTCGCTTTATCCGACTTTCTCCTGACTCTAACTCGTTCCGTCCCTTCTCTCCCGTGCCCCCCAACCTTTCTTCCTCTTCCTCGACGGTTCTTCTTCCGCTCTCATCCCTTTTCTTTCCTGTCCACAGTTCCTTTTGGCTTGGAAATCGTCGGCGGGTTTCCCCTTTTTTGGCCACTGCTTTCCTTCTTAGTCCCCTTCAGCCGAATGCTCTCTCACAGCACAGATCCCGTACTTTTCGCCTACGCCCCCCCCTTTCTTTCGCCCAGTGCGCCTACGTCTTTCCACCATTTTAGTGTTTTTTTGTCCGACGTTGGGCCCGCGGCCCTCTCTTAATCCCCCCCCTCGTGGTTCCCCCCCCTTCCAATGCCCTTCTTTTCGTGGATACTCGGAGCCAGATTCCTCTTAGTTCTAGATTTCCCGCGTCTAAACATCGTAGGTCTCCCTTTTTATCAATTCTTTTGTATGTCTGAGAGAGCCCCTACCGGAGACTCCTTTCCCTCTACCCTCTGCTTTTCTCTTCTTGAAAGGACTACCTCTGGCATTTTCCCCATCGGCCCCCATTTGTGAGGAGTACGATGACTTTTTGCGCCCTAGTCAACACTCCCTTCCCCCCTCAGTTGGAGAAGATAAGACAACAGGTTGATTCTTCGTTTTCCCATCTGTTTTTCATCCCCCTCTTGCCTGTGCGACTCTCTTTCCTCAAGCACATGCTCGGTTTCTTGCGCCCTGTCCACGTCTCCCCCCTCCCTTTTCCCAACGCCATCTCGTTTGTGAACCCCAAATTTTCTTCCCCTCCTTCACTTTCCGAGCGAAGCCGCCTCTTCTGCCTTCATCCTCCCCTTTCCTACCCCCTCCTTCGTTCAGAAGTCGCCCCTGCCATTGCCGAATTGAATTATTCCCTCTGCGCTTCAAATACGTTCCCTCTTCCCCCCCCATGTGTGCATTCATCATCCGACTTAAGGTCTCTTTTCCAAGGAAGTTCTTTAAACCACACATCTTTTCCTATCAGCCTCAATCTTTCTTAAGTTTTCTTGGACCCCCGTTTAGTTGCTCTCGACCCCGCCCTGACTCCTTTTTTCAAAGCGTCTCTTTCTTCTTGACTCTGTTGCTCCTGCTCTCGAATAGTCGCCCATGCTCTTCCTCTCCGATTTGAAGAAAGCGGTTCACCTTTCGCCCTTTCCCCCGACTCCCACGACACTTAACCCCCTCTTTTATGTCCAACTCCTGAGACTTTATCCTGTTCTTTACGAGACTCTCCTGTGAAACCGGTTACTAAGGTACGTACCCGCTACTTTCCCATGCTGATTCGACTAAACTCCTCCTCCCTTTTCGCTCCCTTTCATGCCATGCACACCGACGTTCCTGTCCCCTTTCAGATTCCCGGTGTTGTGAGATTCCTTTCCCCCCCTGTGGAGCGCTTTCTTACACATGTACCCTCCCTTCGGTGTGTCCCTTGTCCCCTTTTTCTGGGTCTTTTTATCAGTGTCCCCAAGATTCGTTTCATTCCAGAGGCTGTAAGCCATTGAAGTGACACCTGTCCTTTAGGCACTTCCAGGATTTATATTTTCCTCCTTCACGGCTTTGGTTGGTAGCTTCTGTTATCGTTTTTTTCTGCTTGGCAGGATTCTTCCTTCAACCACCATCACCTGGTTTCCTTCGCGTTCTGAGCGTAGGACGTGCCTGCCAGGCACTTCCGTTTTCTCGTTTTAAGGGCTTCCCTATTGTGCTTGGGGTAGATTTTTCTCGAATCTGGCTGTAAAGTTCTCGGTCTCCACTTGGCTTTCTCTTCTTCGTGTTTTTGCGCTGTTGCCGCGGTTTTGGACCTTTCCCCTGGGCTTCCCATAGCAATGTGCTCTTTCATCTTATTCTAATCGCCGTCTCGCTTCCTCGCCTCTCCTCTACCCTTCTCGTTTCCTACCGCTTGTTCCCTAATGATGCCCTGATTCCCCTCTTTATTCCGCGCTCAGTTCCTTGCGCCCACGACGCATCGGTTTTCCATATTTTAATTTTTCCTTTCGCGGGCCGTTTCCCTTTCTGAATTTGCTGCTCGGCGTTCTTTCTAATAGGCGTCTGAAATGACCTCTTCATGCTGATCTTAAGCTTCCAGTCACTCTTCCGTCGGCCACCGTCCACAGCTTTCCCTTTCTTTTTTCCATGGACGATCCTTTTGTCGAGACGCGCCGGATTCCTCAAAAACCGGGGAATCGAGATGTTACTTCAACCCCCCCAGCCGAGACGCGTTGTCATTGCCTTTCTTCCGCCTTTCGAAACAGTCTCGCTTTATAGTTTTCTGTCACGCGGCGCTCTTCCGTGTCCGCCGGGACTTCATCTCTGCTCCCTTTCCCATAAGTCCCCGAATTACGCGTCATATTTCTTGCCTCTCAATCAATGCGGACGCCGCCTCACCTTTCTCTCACTTTACCGCTGATACTCCCCCTGGCAGCATTTTGTCCACGATCTCTTCTGTCCTTGTTGAGACCATCGTCCGTCTTTTAGGTATTTTCTCCTGTTTTCCTTCCATGTAACCCATGGTTCCTCTAGTAGCAACGCTACCTTACTCCTTTGAACCCTCGGCCCCTTATTACAGTTCCTCCACGCGTTCCACTTTCCTTTTTTTTTCAAGCTCGGTTTTCGATTCGTTTGATCAGTTTCTACTAACCCAAAGCGTGCCCATTTTTTTGTCAAGTTTCTCTGTTTTCATTCTGCCCACAATCGTCGGCTTCTGATGACGTTAGGATCTAATTAATTCAATCCTTTATTTCGGTTTTCCCCGATCGTAAATCCCTTACTTTTCTCAAAAACTCTTCCGGCCCGCCCTGTCCAGTCTCCCTCCCTCGTTTGAACTCTCTCCTTCTTGGCGACAAACAGGCGGATGCCGTCCAGGTCCGTCTTTCCGTTTCCGTGCATGATACTCTGAGTAAGCGCACGCACAGTAGAGCTTCTGAATCTTTCTTCCCCCCGTCCTCTCTCTGCACCCGTCTCTGTCACATTTGAACATTTCATGTCTTTGCCCCTACGCGCCTCTTCTCCCAACTCCCTTACAATAGGCATTTTTTTGTTAGTCTTGAA
>Ga0179593_1339811_pt1 | contig 13291 bp, 14 predicted proteins | sample CZODoug2_1_08_16_FD_185931 | JGI IMG/M metagenome (GOLD analysis project Ga0179593, IMG submission 185931) | Vadose zone soil fungal communities from Angelo Coast Range Reserve, California, USA - CZODoug2_1_08_16fungal (PacBio error correction) | ecosystem: Environmental > Terrestrial > Soil >... | reverse complement strand
GCGTGCCCTTTTTTTCATTTGGTCACTTTTCCAATTGCCTCCCCAACCTTGTTTCTGTGATTCATCCGTCTCCCCGCGTTACCACTTTCACGTCGTTCCCAGCACCTAATCGAGCCAACCTCCGCGCGTCTCCCCCTTCTTCACAAACCCCTTCCCCCTCTTTCTTGGTCCTCTTTTGTGTTTTTTCCCCTCTGGCGCTGGTGATGATCTCGCCTCTTCCAGCGGCCCCGTCCTTACCCCCTCAGTCAACCGCACCTCTTTTTGTTTCCCCTTTCCTCCGATCTTCTTGCAGGGTTTTGTTTTGGTTCTGGTCTTCCTAACACGGAATATCATCCCACCAGCGTCAGTTCCTTCTACGACGAAAGAGTATCCAATTTTGTTTCTTTACTGAAGCACTTGCCTCCACGGTTTGTCGGTATGGCATTATCGAGCGCATTTAGGATGTTTCAAAAACCGCCTTCGATGCCACTTCTTTTCTGGTCATTCTCCTTTTTTTTCAAAAGCCCGTGCTTTTATTGAATTTGACTCGAGATATGTATAGATATCCCATTTTCGGTGAGCGTTCTTTTTTTTTAGAAATGTTTCCTTAATCCTCCTCCGTGCGGTGTCTTTGTAGGTCTTTCTGTCGGTCGATGGCCCTTGAATAAATTTCCTCCTCTTAACCTTCCCTTTTCCCTGACCGCCCAAAATTTTTTCGGTGTACCTAGTTCAGACGTTTCTTCTCGGTACAAGGAAGTTAAAAGCTGTATGTCCCTCGACCCGCTTTTACGCACTTTCTGTGGCCTCTGATCTGGCCCTGGTTCCCATGCTTAAACCGAATCACTCCCAAAGCTTCCAAAGTCCTTATTTGGTGGTACAGCTTTTCGGAGCTCCCCTCCCTTTTGAAATCTTGGTCCGTCCGTCGCCCGCTTCCGTCTTCCTCTACTTCAGCGCGACTCCCGCTTTGGGTCGCGGTAAACCCAAAACTGATCCCTCCGATAGGTTCACTTTGGATGAGGGTGCCATATCATTTTTCAGGAATTCCAGTTCATTTTGCTCCCTTGCAAGCTCAATGCGACTGGCTCTGGCTCGTACCTCGGTTTACATTTTTCGACTCGACCAGTTTCATCTACCTCGTCTTTGTTCCTCACACATGTAGCCCTCCTCTACTCCCCCCCTTCAATCCTTATGATTACCGTTATCGCGCTAGGTCCCTTGACGGAGCCATTCTCTGTTGTCGAGTACGTACCCCCCCCCCACTCAGCCTTTTTCCATCCCTCGTAACCCCACCCAGTGCTATAATCGGCGGTTCTTTTAAAAACTTGGCTTTTCGGTTTTTCCTTTTTTGTTTTATTTTTTTTGTTTTGTGTTGTTTTTCTTTGTTGTTTTTTAGTTATTGTTTATTTTTTTTTTTCCCCAATTTTACTTAATAAATGTTTGTCCCGCCCCCGTGCCTTAATGGGACCGACTGTATTTATTTTTTTGACGGTCTAACTGACTTTCAGCCATCTGGTCACTTATATAGGGTCTTGCCAACTTTTACCGCTTACAGACCCGTTCTTCACGGCGCTCCCCCTTCGTCCATCCTTTTTTTAACTACCCTCGCCCGGTAACCTATCGCTCCGTATCTAACCTTGATGCTTTTAGGCATTCTCCGCTGCCCCTTAAGGTCGCCTGCGTCGTGCCTTCTTTAATACGCGGGGCGCATTTAGCTTATCCCTGTCTGCGGATTGTCACTCCCCCTCTTTCCCGCATCGGTGAGTGTTCACCATCTTGAGTCTCCACCTTGCTTTTCACAAGGAATTCCCTCAGCGCCTTCCAGATCGATTTTTGCCTGTTTTTGTTGATAGAATTCAGTGTTAGGCAGAGTGGATGGTGGGGCGCTCTGTACTCTCTATCAAGATCCAGTCCTGGAATCGGTTCGAACTATACGTCTCCTACTTCCCCCTCCCCTGCTCAACTGTCGGTGAATTTTGACTTTCATGGAACTTATATTTTGCGATTAGTCCCGATCCCTTTGTATCCTTGGTGTGCGAACGCTGACCCCTCACTTGTTACGCGGTCTTTTTTTTATTTGTCCTTTTCTTGTTGATCAGTGGCGCACTGTGGTGTAGCGCTTCAGGTTGTTATTTCCTGTTTTTCCTTCCGAAACTATATCATGTGGCTTTTGGATTCAGCGTCACCATATCGTCTTCGTTTCCTGTCGTGGCCCACTTTTGCATAGGGGAACTTTGAAATTTCGTCCCTCCCCAGCGTATCCTTTCCTTGAACTCCCGGTTTCTCCCGCCGAATTCCGTTCGCAATTGTGCCGGCTCTTTGCTGCTCCTCCTTTCTGATTACTTGTTTCCACCGTGAGAAAGGTCCCTTAGGCTTCCCCTTTGTCCTCTGCCTCCACTCTAGATCATTCTTTTGGAATCTCGACAGTTTTCCTGTTATCCCATTGTGCATTTTTTATGTGTTTTTGACTGATATACAACTTCGTTTACTTGTTTCGTAAGCAGAAGCCTTAGGTCACGCCGGTCGCGGAGGTTCCCCGATTCTTGACTCTTGCATTTCCTTTCGACTTTCTAGCTGTGCTCCCCCTTCTTCCACTCTCCCCTGTGCTAACATCCTATACCCAATAACGCGCTTCGTGGTCTGGCGGCCTTTTGTGGGCCAACTCTCGCAAAGGTTTTCTTTTAAGGGGTATGAGGGTTTACGAGGGCGTTTTTTGATCCCCCTCTAGTTCCCCCTCCCGGATCCTCCTCCTTCCGCTGTGAATCACCCCCTTTATGACTTGCGCGGTTATTGCTTTCGTTTGGGCATGCATGCCTTCTGACCCCTTTCTATAGTTTCGCACACGATCCTTTTTCCTAAAACCCCAGGGCTTCCGTGGGCATACATTGGCCTTGGAAGCCTCTCACGTCACCCTGTCGTTCCCCGCCACCGTGAACCCAATTTTGTTTTCTCTGGACTTTTGTGTTACTTTTCGCGGCCTTCCATGCAGAGACGCCTTAATCCAGTGGTGACCCTTCGCCCCAGAGGAGGCCACTCTTCTACCCTTTTTTTTTCGTCCCCTTTTCTGGCTTGCAGCAACGATTCTCCCCACGCCCATTTTTTGGGAGGTTATACCTCTATCCCTTTCCAGAGTCTCCCCTTTCGATGCCCCCTGATATCGATTCACGCAGAGCAGTACTTGCACTCTCGTTTGAGCAATTATAGCTTTCCTTTAAACTTTCCAGTCGGTCTTCCTTGATTGGATTTTGGATTTTTGGAGGGAATGACTCAGGCAGGTGCTCGTTCTGGCGATTTCTCTTGTGTTGCCGTTATATCGGTATTTTCTTTTAATTTGGTGTTCAGTCCATCCCCCCCCCAAGCAGCAGCCTCTTTGAGGCTCCCACCAAAAATCGATGTTGACGTACGGCATTAGTTAATTCCCTTTATAAGTTTCCTTTATTAGCCCATACTGTTTTTCTTTGCTGCGCCTTGATTCCCCCCCCATCGGAAGACACGAAGCCATGGGACGGGATTTCTGAAGCGGGAAGGGACTTCCTCCTGTGTGCTTTGTCGTTTTTCCTTTCGACACCTCTTGGTGCTCCCTTCAGCAACAGTTTCAGCCTGAAAAATCCCCCTTGACCACTTCCTCTTTCGTTTTGTTGTGTAGATGCGGCTTGTACCAGGGATTCCTTTTTTCACTCCTTTTTAGTTCTGGCACTCACTATCTCCATGTTGCCTAGTAGTATTTCCGAAAATAAGAGCCGCACACCGCGAGTCCTTGATTAACGGCTTGTCTTAGAATCGGCGCTTTTCAGGTTTTACTATCTCCCTGGTGTGCGAATTTTGCTATCGCTTTCTACTTTAATAATTCGTTCACTTCGCACCACAACTTTGGATTGACCTTAATGAAGACGTCTCATGTGTTTTGATGTTTTTTTTCTTCCATCATTACATCACAATGCTGCAGCTACCCCCCAGAGATGCAATCGAAACTGACCTTAGAACGACCCACCCTCCGTTTTTGATTTTTCCAGACTTTTCTTTTAGCCAGCCCAAAATTCATTTCCCTCACGAATTATCTTCTTCTTAATCTCTGAATACCGTTTCAACATCTTTTTGATTCTGATTTCATCTTCTTCATTATTCATGGGTGAAGTTTCGGGGAATCTTCATTCGCAAGTTCCTCGTAGAAATATCCTGTGTTGCTTTCGCCCGGAGATTCTTCTATTGCGCTTCTGCGTCGGTGCTGAAACGTGATGTCGGTTTCTAAATGCTTCGCCCCAGAAGCCTTCTGGTTTCTCAGAAAACATTTTTCACAGGACAACTTTTTAGGCTCCATGGCACGAGACACTTAGCCCACGGCGAATTTTTTGTGATCGTCTCTTTTTTCCTCCCGATAGTCACATTTTCCCTTCATGACTCGTCCACTCACCCGCCGGATACGTCCATGCATCTTTGGCGATGTTGGGATTCAGCCCTTTTTTTTTGTGATGTTTGCAGGCGTTCTTTTTTTCGCGCCCGGCGGGCCTTCAGCTCGACGGCCCCGGCGGTGTTCGGTACCACCCAGCCCTACTCGCCGCTTCTTTGTTTTTTTCCCTATAAGTGCCGTTGACTTTTGCGCATCTAGAGCGTTCTGTACACAATCTCATTTACACAGGCCCGGTAGTATTTTATCCCCAGACCGTGGCCCTTTCGAGGGGTTCGCCCATTGACACCTGCTTGATTTCCCGATCCTTGCCCTTGTCTTTCAGCCAAAGACATTCTCCTCATCGTTGCCTTTTTCGCCCAGGTAAGACCGGTGGCGCACCTTTCTACAGTTTTTCCCCATTCGGCGGTTTTCCGAGCAATTGGACGTTAGATTTCGATTCCCCTTGTTGCAGCCGCACTTTTACCCTGACCCAGGTGCATACTTCGATTCAGCCTTCTCTTTTACCGTACTCCCTCTGGGTCAGTAAAACGATCTTTTCTTCTATCCCCATTTTTGCGCTCCTCTGTTTTTCGCAAGACCTTTCCCCAAGTTTTCTCCCAGTAACCGACATCGCGCGGTTCCTCTCGTTGAATTATTTCGTGCACTCTCGTTGATCTTCCCAGACCAAGATTGTTCCCCTGCCCGCTGCGCATTGCCCCTGAATTGAGGGGAGGGGTTTGGCGAAGTTTTTCTTCGCCGGATAGTTCGATCCCTTTCTTCTCTGTCCAATCTCAACTTATCTCGGACTCGACTCTAATATCCTTTGTGTTGTTGACAGAACAGCGTGAGGATTATGAAGTGGCCGTTCTATCGGGCTCCCGCATTGAAACCAATGTTATGGCCTCTTAGTATATCCGGCTAACGCAGACTTTACCTCTAACCTGTTCCAGGATGGCCTTTTTGCGAGTCTTCTTTAGGCTCCTTGGAATGACGTTTTTATAATCTCCCTGATGATCGGTTCGAAAGGCTCACCGATATGTTATGCGATTCTGGTTTAGAACTCTAGTGTTTCAGTGCAATTCTGCGCGTTAGGTTGTGCCTCTTTAGGCTCCTCCTAAAAAAGTAGTTTTCTGGCGGTTAGCATATAATCGGTCCCAGGTTCTTGTGAGGCCACGCCAGTATTTGCAACCTTTTCTCCTCTTACACCTTCAAGTTTTTTCGCGCCAGATTCCACGTATAGTGACGGAGTTGATGTCCACGGCGTTGATTGGTTCGGTAATAGTCCCTTTAATCCGCCAGGCGCTCATCTCTCTTTTGTCTTCCAAGAGCGCGGTTTGCAATGTGTGCAGCAGCTGTGATAACCTATTCCACGCACCTGTTCAGCTAGCCCGTTTCCGTCACCTTTCGTCGTTGCGTGCCCTGCTTACTTGCGTCATACCCTTTTTGCTACAATTCCCCCTGATATTTCATAAGTACAGTCTGCATCGTCAGGCATTATGTTTTACAGAGGCCACCCTGGGAACGACGTCGCGCGTCCTTCGCGGGTGCTCTTGTCGATCACCTGCCCTTTTTTTCGCATGACCTCTCGGGTCCTTGTAACCCAACATCGCCCCTCCTGATTCGCGAAATTTCGTCGTGTTTTGTGCAGGATCTTTCCGATTTGCGCAGTCTTTGAAAAAAGCCGTGGTCCTTCGCCTTTCCTTGAAGCTCAGAAACCTCTTTCTCATGTTGACCCAATTGGAGGACAGGGAGTTCCTTTACGGGGCATGTTCCTCGTCACGACGACACTCACGTTGACCTGTCACATTACAGGAGCTACCTCCCTCTTGCCTCCCCTTGCGCGGTGAGCAGCAATGCGGCTTGTCTATACGATATCTTTTTCACCTCACCGAATCTTCTTGACCAAGGACCGATTTTCTTTTGAAATAACGTCCTTGCTGAGCAAATCATTAACGCCGCTATCCGTCCCTCCTTCCGTAAGTCTTTTCTTTTTCGCGTTCCAAACCCTTCAGCCCCCTTCCTTAAGTTTCGTTGTAGTTTTTGAGTTGGGATCCTTTTTCTCCTTAGGGCTTTTTTTATTTTTGGCCACACACACACCCCGCTGACAGTATCGTCGCTTCGAACAACACCAACCATTTGATCTGACGTTGAGGTTCTTAGCGCCTGATTGGCTCGTTCTCTTTTTTTCCTCTTTCTCCCCCCGCGTCTTTTGCTGCGCTTTGTGAATCGCTTCCCGCCATTGACGAAGCATTTTTTCCGTTAACTACGGAGACCATTTTCCTCCGGTCCTGATGGAGTTGGCGCTCTGGCCTTTAGTGACATCTCCCACACAGTTTCAGACTTGAAACTTTCGCGAGCTCTGGTGAAAAACCTTTTTTTACCCCTTTTCCTTCTGTTGTGAGTTTCCCCATTTTCTTCCGACCCCTTTCCTGATGTTCTTGATTAATCATACCCCGCGCACAATCGTGTAGCTATTCCAAGCAAAATAATCGAGCCAAGCTTCTTCTTCCCCATTCCCAAGGGCTTCCGTTGGCTTTCATTTTTCCTCCGCAGCCGGATTACCATGCTTCGTCTATTCGTCAGCGCCGTCTTAATCCGTCAACGCAGCCAACCCAAAATTTTTTTTGATTTTCCTTTTTCGTAATTTTTCCGGTACTGTCTGCGGTTTGTGTCATGTGTTTACCAGAATTCCTAGCAGTCCTTTCACTTCTGCCTTACGAGTAGCATCGAAGAGCTGCAGTATTTGTCTTTTCAGAAAGCTTCCAAATCCACCTTCACACGGCTCGGCGGACGGTAATTTTTAAGTTCTTATCTTTCCATTGATCTCAATTCTTTTCGTTTAGGAATAGTCCTTATGGTTTTCGGCGCCGCTTCGTCTCGGCGCTGCAAGTGAAGAAGCCCAGCTCCAAATGGTGCTGCGCATCGTCTCTCTCGCCATGCAAATGTTCCGTGTAGGGAATTTTTCCTGCTGAGTGTTTTTATTGATGTGTTCTCGTCGTCCCTGAACCCCGGTCACCACTACGCTGCCACAATATTTTTGCGGTTTCCACCCTTCGCCCTGCGCCGTGCGCGTGCCCCTTCTGCACACCCCTGCTTTCTCCTGACGCTTTGGCGCCCCCTCGGAAAGCTCGGCTCTTTTCTTCCACTGCTTGAACCGATAGGGCGTCCTATTCAGCCCTTTTCTTTTGCCACGGTAAATTTTTTCTGGCTTTCGCCCCGTGCAACTGTTCGTCCGTCTTTTGTTTCTCTTTGGTAAAAAAATGCCTCCCTTACAGAAAAGCTGTTTGAATCAGGGCCCTTCTCTGGTTTTCGGGGGCCTATTCTTTCTCTTTCCAGCAATGACTGTTCACAGGTTGCCCGGTCCCGTACACGGGCGAAGAACAGGCCCCCTCTTTTTCCCATGTACTGATGCACACCTGCAAGCCTCGGGCTCATTGCAATCCTCGCTTCTCTCCATCTTTCCTGCGCGTCTTTCACCAAAGCCACACCGCATTGAGCGTGACTTTTTGGTGCGCGGACTGGTCGGCGTGTCAGTTTTGATCGAGGGTGTTTATATTGCAAAAACCGGGAATCGAACCCTTTTCCCCGGTTTTTTTCAGCACTGCCCTTATAGATTTAGTTATTCTTTAGCGAATCGCAAGGTCGCAACCTTTCCCCCGAACCAATCCCGTGCGATTCAACTAGATAGAAGCCCACCTTTTTTCTCGACAATTCGTTGAGTGGCCGCCCCCCCCGCTCATAGTTATGTATTCTTCAGATATGTTTCGCCAGTTCGACCTCTTTTTGGAATTTACGCGGTTCTTAGTCTTCTTAGCAGGATCTTCGTTGATCGTACGCTTCCCCGCTTTTATGTACCTTCCTCCCCGACCTTGATATTTCCATTCCTTCCTCAGCGACTTCGACTCTCCTTTTTTTCCTCATCTTTGTTTGCTAGTTGAACGTTTATCTGGGCTTCCCGATGATCCAATCAGCTGAATATCGAGTCGACCCCCACTCTTCAGCCCTCCCCGCGTATTCACCTTTCAGTTGCACTTTTTTTTTTCCCGCTATTTTCCCTCGATCCTTCCCGGTTTCGCTTCTTACGTGTTTGCGATCTGGTTTCCTTTTCCCTTTAGTGTTTTCCTTTCCCTTGTGGTTACGAGGTTCCGTTGAGGTTCTAACTATCCCAGGTTAATTCAGGGCTCAGGGTCCTCTTCTTCTCCCATATAAGGTACCTCTCTCATGGGCGGGGGCCCTTTTAAATCGAAAATCCAATTCCGCCCTGACAACCCATCCCAAGGTCTTTCGCCGCTTCCCTGCCGTCCTGTGACGGAGTTTGTGCGCCACCGGGCGTTGTACTTCTTTCCTACGTTCATCTTTCTCGTGTTTGTGATTAATTCGCCGCTGAATGAAAGGCTTTTTTGCAATTCTTTCGCGCTCCAAGACTCGGTCATGGTCGAGAAAGCACCCAGGTTACCCGCGACGGCCTTTCTCCTTGCGTGGTTTTTCCTAAAGCTGGCCAAATCAGCCTTTAGGCTCATAAGCCATTACAAAGTCCTCGAACTTTTCCCTGGCATGTGCGGCTCCTCGCCGTGTCCCCTGTCGCGGAGTCTCGCCCGGGGCTTTTTGTCTTGAACCAGGATTTCCAAGAATTTCCCTTTTTTCCCAACCCCCCCCAATTCTTTCTTCGGCATTTTCTCGTATTGACTGAAAACCGTTCCGGTCGCGTGCCCGACCCTCCTCCCATCTCATCGTGGGCAAGCCTTTTGACTTTTTTCCGAAAGCGACCCCCTATTTGAACCCTTTTTGGCGCAATTTTTAGTCGGGTTGTTGGCTTTAGCCCGTGTTCTCAAATACTGAACAATGATCCCGCATGCACGCTTCCCAATGCTCTCTTACAAGTTTGCCACTGCTAAACTATCGTCCCCCCTTGCGTCTCTTCACTCTGCAGTAGCGTTCCGACTCGCTGGCCGTCCTTCAAATACTTAACCCGATTCCGCCCCTCGACCAGTGTCATCAGGAATGCTAGGCCCCCCTCTTGCTACTCCCCCGCCGTTTTCCACCCGTCCGGCGGGACGTGGATGTCTGTGCCGGTCAAGACTGAAAAGGCAGCCTTACGCCGTTCTCCCCTATCGTCTTTTTTTCTGTACCTCTGGGGTAGTTTTTTTTGCTTATTTAGGCTTATCCACATGAATCACAACTACAAGTACTCGTCGGCGTTTCCTCCCAAACAATCCTTGACTAGCTTTTCCCGGCGTTAAATCGGAGTCATCCAGTGCTCTCATCTACCCTAATTCGATTGACAGCCATTGGCCTTTGTTGACCGAAGACTTTCGGTGGTGATGGCTTCTTTTTTTGCTGGGAATAGCTAAACTTGCTTTTGGTTAGTGATGCTCCTCCTCCACCAGTTCAGGCCCCCCCCTTTCTTTTCGCTTAGCTTTTTCTTTCTCATCCCGTTGTGTGTTGAGAACTTCACCAGGGGTTCGCTCCAATTTTTACTGTCTGTTTGCTTCCATTCCAGTCATCTGCAGTCCCACTAACCCCCCCTCGCGTAGTTAGCGTTCACATTGGCCAAGCTCAATCGGCGCCTCGGGGTTTTCGGCCCTAGGAACGATTTTGGCAATGGCTCGCTTTCGTACCCCTCTCACGATCAACATTGGTTTTGTTTTTAAATTAGAGTAATTCTCGGTGTTTTTGTTGTGTGACCAAAGTTTCAAGGTAATTCAGTCTCAGACCCTGTAAGGTCCTTTCTTCTCTCCTTCTGCACCTGCGGTCCATTGCCGTTAGTTTAAGTGATACCTCCCGGCATTTCCGCAGGGATTTGTTATGCGGTGCCTTTTTCCCCCCACCCCCCCATTCTTTTCTATTGCACTTCGCTATGTTTCAACCTTCGCGGCCTTGCGAATTGGTGGCCCCCCAGTCCCTGCTCTTGTAGGTTCGGACTTGCTATTATATCCGGTTCCATGGAGTCAAACGTCAATCGGTTGTTTGCCGCTTCCACTGTTAGGGCATGTATTGTGCCGGCCTTCCCTTTTTTCTGTTGGTACTTCTAGTTTCCGCTTTTCCTACCCCCCAACCCCCACCACGCAAGACGGCCCTTCCCCCCCCACCTTTTTTTTGCGTTCCCATCTCCGTTGACACTTTTTCGGCGCGGTTCAGTTTTTTACTGAGCACACTTCTGACCACCTTCTCTCTCAAGCACTCGCGCATTTTCTGAAAGTCCTTTCGGAGACTTCCATAAGACGAATTACGTTTTACTCAAAGTAATGGCTTGTTTTTCTCTTTCCGATTTTATCTGCCTTCGGTTTTTCCCTTTTGGGGCAGTTCCCTGCGCCCTTGAAGCACCTTGGTACTGTTCCCGGTCGTGCTCGCTTAAACCACCTCGCCCATGCTGCTTACTTTTCCGGCGCTGTGAAGGATCAGTTTTGCCGTGCCAGTGTGCGGTTAGAGCTTTTTGATGAGTCCACACGTTGATTTTTTCTAATTTTACGTGAGGCTCTCTCTTCCCGGACTGAATTCGTCCTCTATCTTTTCCCCCTGTAGAAAGCATCAATATGCCTCTTCTCTCTTTTTCTCCCCCGACTTGCCTTATTATGACGACGCTACTTTTCCCTGAGGCGTATTCCTATACTTAAATTCAACGACCGGTGTTAACCTCCTTCATTGCGGTACTTGAACCAATATTTTTTTTTCCTGGAGGGTGTTTTCCTTTGCTAGGCTTGTTTCCTCCTTCTATCTGCCGCCCCCACCTCCAGCCAGGAGAACTGGGACCCTCTATTTCTTCTCTATAAAGTCAGGCTTTCGTAATTGATCTTATCTATCTCCTCTAAATCTTTTCAACGCCCAAGACAAGTAGTCTTCTTTAGCCCAATAGATCTAGACCTTTCCCCAGGATCTCTCTACCCCCTTTGCCTCGCTTATAACCTATATAGGAGAGCCTTATTCGAAGCATGGGGAACCTTCAATTGCAATGTTTCCATGTCCCATTACTTGCTGTTCTCGTTATGGTAGTTCCTCCGTTTTCTTAGCTTTCCCCAGATCAGACCATTGTTACCCGTGGTCATCCTACAAATTTTTTTTCCCCCTTCCCTTTCCGAATCATCCTTCTCTCCCTCATCATTTTTTTTGAGTCCTTTCGATTAACGTTAGATGTTCTCCCCTCCCCCTTGCATTTTTGCCCCTTTCTCCAATGGACTTCCCAGCCCCTGTTCCCCTTATTGACGCCTAACACCTTTCCCCAGCGTAATCCCCGGGCTTCGCATGCGTTACTGCAGTGACCATCTTATGGCGGCTTACTTCGATCTTTTGTTTAACTTCCGTTCTCACGATGATGTAGGATCTGGCGTTAGTTGCTTCATCTGTATCCCACTTGTTTGGTACTTGTGTCGGTTTTGGTCCTTTCGTCTTCACCTTTTCCCCCCCTTTTCTACAAGGGCCTGTCTTTTCTGTCGGTTTAGCTGCTTGACTCATCCGCCCAGTCTTTTTCTGGTGCACAATTTCAACCTTAACGTCCTTTTGCTCGTAGTGCGTTACTCAGGTTCTTTCCATTCTTTCACCTCGTCTTTTCGTGATTGCCGTGCCGGGCGTGGAACGATCTTTTTCCCCCTTCTTTAGTTTCCGTTTTACTCTTTCTCCTCGATATTTTGAATCCCCTCTCAAAGAGCTTGTTATTATTTTGCAGCAGGGTATGGCGCGTACTACCCCCGATCTCGCTTGTCCTGCTGATCGCTTTTTTCCCCCCGTTTTTATTGGGTTCGCCCCTTCTCTCTTGATTTTCCCCCCTCCGCTCCTGGCGAACACTTTGCCACGCCTCAATTCTATTTGGAACTCAGCCCACAAGGACCTCTTATCGGCAGGGAGTCCTTTTTGTGGTTTAACGTCACTTTTGTCATTTTTTCCCCCGTTTTCTGATTTATGATGTCTTCGCGCTTTGTTGGGTTTTTTTTCGACGCAATGCTCCCCAGCACTTTCAACGATTTCTCTCCCGTGATATGCTTGAATCCACACAACATCGCCACCATTTCGGATTCCGCGGATCCTTCTTTTTGTGCTTTCATGCATCGTTTTTTGAGAAACGCTTCCGATCGATTTTTGCCTTCTTTTTCCCTAACAAACCCCGAGTAGCGGGTTTCTCTCTCCTGCATTGGAAGCGCCCGCACCGGCGGGATCCCGGCTTGAACCGCACAATTTCGTTTTCCTTTAAGGACCTTTCTTTGTCGTGTATTCTCCTCAAGTATTTTGCGCGCGTCCATTGTCAACTTACTTGTTAAATGCCTACCCTGTTTTTTAATGATTCCCCTTTTCTCTTCCCAGTTTCTTATTTAAGAACCAATGCATTTTGAGATGTTCCCGAGTTTATTCGACCTTCTATTTTCTTTTTCATTACTCCCTAGCAGCAGTGCTGATTGCCTCTCTTCCCTCTACCTTTACCCTATCGCCGAGTTCCTTCTACTTGCTATTCGGCGGAGTTTGACCATCTCGTTTAGAAGGATTATCGTCCAAGTGAAGTGCTCAATGTTTTTCTTTTTTTCGTTTGTCTTTCTTGCAGGCCTTCTTTCTAGGTTTTTTTCGCAGGAGACTCTTCTGAAGGTCTTCTCCTAGCTTGCTTTAGTTCAATTCGCTTTTTTAAACGGAAATAAACACCGCAGTCACCGTTTTTCCTCTCTGAGTATTCCCACCCATGATGTAAGTGCACTCTTTCTTTGACTTTTGGAGGGACTCATTTCGAGATAAGCCTTTGCCATCGCGTTCCGGCTGGTGATGAGGCTGATGAAACCCCTCTCCTTTTCCCTCTTTCTCCGACCTTTTGTCCGCAATTTGTTCTCGTGGATCCTGTTGGCTCCGTCTTTTTCAATATCCACTAGGTTCTTTGGGCGTACGGGTAGTGATTTTACATTTCACCGCCAAAACAGTCAGGAGGTCACAAATTGTCTTTTCGCAATGGTGAAA
>Ga0179593_1303014_pt1 | contig 13291 bp, 20 predicted proteins | sample CZODoug2_1_08_16_FD_185931 | JGI IMG/M metagenome (GOLD analysis project Ga0179593, IMG submission 185931) | Vadose zone soil fungal communities from Angelo Coast Range Reserve, California, USA - CZODoug2_1_08_16fungal (PacBio error correction) | ecosystem: Environmental > Terrestrial > Soil >... | reverse complement strand
GGTTACCTTGCCCCCGCAGGCAACCTGAAAACGGCAATGAGACAACCCATTCCCCGACCCCCCTATGAAAATGTCGCCGACAATCTCCCGACGGTGCTCGAAGGGGTAGCATCTATTCCCTCATAGCAGGTTTAACTTCCCCTTCTCCAATGGCCGCCGGTTTCCTCCCCCCCTATTCGCACAGCTTTTTTTTCCGCTTACCTTTCGGTTTTCCCTTCTGGACAGAAGCAGACCTGCTCCTTTTCACTCGACTGCTTTTAGTTTTTTTATTTTTTTTTTCCCTGGCGACTTTTTTGAACACGACCAATCGGCGCTCTCGCCGTCCCCACTCCACCATCTAGCCGCAAAATTCGCCTTAGGCGAATTTCCCCCTGCTTCTTTTTAAGCCTGCGTAACTACACACCTCAACCCGTTTTTCCTTCATTGTAATCCCCTATGAAACAACCGCCCCGATATTCCTCTTCGCCCCCCTTTTTTATTTTTCTGCATTCCGAATATATATATAATCCCTCCTCCTTTTGAGTCAGATATGCCACCCCCCAACACCTCGAGGCGAATAGGGTTCCGTTTTCTCTTTTTTGGTGAATTCCGGTTTGGTTTCTCCGTTTTGAAAGCGGGGGTCTTTGGTCCGGGGTTGATGTTTTTTTGTGCTTTGTAGTGACCCATACTTTTCCCTCTTTAGTCTCTTTGGAAACTTCGGGTTTTTTCCCTCGCACGTCTTGGTCTTGAATCTGATTGTAGGAGTGCTTTCGGCCTTTTTTTCTTAGTCCCTATTCGTCCGCAATAGAATCGTTTCCCTTTGGTTTTGCCCCCCTAAAAACTGTTCGATTACGGCTCATTGGTCTCCCCGTTTCGAAATTTTTCCGACTATGTTCAGAGATTGTATCTCGGAACCTATCTCTTGTTCAATTCCCCTGACTTTCCCCTGGCTACTCTTTGCAGCTTGATTGTCGCCGGGATCTAGTCTCCAGTTCTGCAAGGTGAGGTCGGTGTGGACTTTTTTTGGCATCGTCTTTTTGTGGTTTTTTTCCATGGTTGAGTTTCCTTGCCCTTGATGAAAGGGCCATTTGAAAAGATTTGTAACTTTCGTGCCTTTTTTTCCCCTAGTCGTGTTTTAGGCTGGATTGCGGGCCGTTTTCGTTTTCTTTCGGAGTGGAGTGGCAAAAGGTTTTCCCGAGTTGTGGGCTGTTCCACAGGATTCTGTTTTTTCCCATGTGGAGGGGTCTCCGCCCGTTGCCGGGGGATTTTAGCTTCTGAAAATGATTGACTCTTTTTTTTTCACCGGTGACACGCAGTTTCCCGACCTTGCTCAAGCATGACATTTTCTGAATCGGAATCCCGCAGTTTTACGCGGCGGGAAGGCCCCCTCTTGTAAGCATTGGAGTAGTCTTTGTTCCGCGTTTGGCCCTTCCTCAGAACTTTCTCTGACCTATTGTCAGCTTTTCGTTTTTCTTGCTGACGTTTTGCTTTGAGAGGATGTTTTTTTTTGCTTTGCTTTTTTCATGGTGCTTTCAAATTAAGGCTTGGCTTGGTCCCTTTTCTTTTTACTGTTTGCAAAACGGGGAGGACCCTCCCTAGAGTTCACCCCCAAGTTTTTCCCTTTCGGTCTTTGACTAGGTATCCTGTTCCCCCAGATCGTTTTTGTGACCTTGGTATCGTCACATGATGGTGGCTTTAGATGTTTCCCCTTGTTAATATGCCCTTCCCACCTTCCTGGTGTTTTTTTTTTTTTCCCTTTGAGGACTTAGTGGCTCAGCAAGGAGCGGAAGAATGGCTTCCATGTTTTGGTGTTTTTTTCCCGCACCCTGGTCCTGCGGTTTTTCAAATCTTTTTTTCGTATTCATTTAAGTGCGAGTTCCTTTTGTTCTCGTTCCTTTTTATCCCGGAGGCGCTGCCGATTAGTCGATGCGACTCTTTACACCTTTGTACTGATTTTTTTTCGGTCCAGCCCCTTGGATTTCGGAGATCTTTTTTCTGGTTTCGCTAGGCTTTTATTCTCGCGAGGTTCTCTTGACAAGTTTTGTCCTTTATCGACGATCCTGAATCTGAAGCCTTGTCGAGTGTATCCCCGATCCCTTAGACGCACCCCCTCTCTTTTGCTCCCGCACGTCGCTTTTCATGTTGTATGGAATTTCCTGCTGGACTGAGAAATTGACTCTTCCTCTGAACTCTTTGTTTTGGTTGGCTTCTTTTCAAGGGTCCCTCACCAACTTCATTGACGTTGTGTCCGTTGCAGCCGGATGCGTTTTTTCCAACTTTTTTGGAGTACTGCCGATTTTTTTATGGCATTTCCCCATCCGTGTTTCTTTTTCGTTTCCCGAGTCTTCCCATGCGGGCATATCAGGAAATGTCCCCCTGAGTCATTTTTCGTTCCCTTGTATCCCTTGTTAACTTCCCCCCCTTTCGAATTTTCCCCTCTTTTCCTCCCTCCAGTTGTTGGAGAGCTCTGAAATTTAATGGAAAATTGATTGCAGGTTCTCCCCCCCCCCGACCTCCTCCGATTCCTCTGTTCCTTTTACTTTGCGATTTTTTGTCTTCGCACTCCCCCAAAATGCTTGTTTCTGCCTGCCCTTACCTCAGTTTCACTCCTCATCTTTTGTCGCCGTCGCTCGCTACTGTTCGGACCTTTGGGCACTATGATTTTCCTTCCCCCCCCCCAACAGGCTATCTCCCTGCTGACTATCCCGTTCCCGACCGCGGCCCTTTCACTTCTTCTTTTTTTGAATGAGAGCACTCCTTCGGGCCCACTCGCGGGAGATTTTAGCGCTTTTTTGGCGCACTGATATGTTGACCAGTTTGACCCTTCCCTTCCCCTGATCTCCCTCTCCGTCGACTGTGACTTACTTGATTTACGCTCAGCTTTTTCTTCTACTCAAGCAACCCCCCTTTCCACCCAACCCTTTGTCATCACCTCTCCGCGCAACTCTCTTTTTTTCTCGCCTGCCTGCTCACTCGAGACTACCCTCAACTTGCCCCTCCAATGCAATTTGACCCAATTGATCCCCTCTACCTTTCTCGGTTGGAAACCCCCCACAAACATGAATTGATTTCTCTAATTTTGCAGACCCTCCGGTCCCCTTCCCACAGACGTTATTCATCGAGGCCCATTGCAACACCCCCCCCCCCGGTTGCCCGTCAGAGTTTCCACCTCTTCCCACCCCTGCTAACGCCTGGTATTACACATACCTTGCTATTTCAACACAAATTTTTGTCCATCCCTCCCGCAAGCCAGGCACGGAAGATTTTTCCTCTTTAAGGGTTTTCCCACTTCCCCCTCCTACTCTTATTGACTCCTTGCGGTCCCTCTGTCTCCCCCTTAACTCAACCCCTACTCAGAATTTTACATCCTTGAGCCTACCCTACAATCACGAAAGTCACTTTGCCAGCGTCTGGAGTGGTTCTTCCCCCTTGTCCCTCCCAAGTTCCGTTCCCCGTCGACGCCGCTATTGCCCTTCTATAATCCTTCCCATTTGCATGGAACTGGAATCTGGTTGCCGTTCTCGTACCTTCATAACGCTGAATCCGATATGAACTCAACCAATAGTCGCTTCTCCTACAAAGATTAGGCCAATTCCCTCCACTTCTTGACTCACTACCTCTATTCCGAGTAACTTTTCCACTCCACGAAGAGCCCCCCTCCCCCTAGCATCCACCCCCCTTTCTTTAGGTAACACTATTTGTCCTCACACTGCTTTCTTTTTGCCTCTTTAACTTTGGCCCCCAAGTAACATTCACCGGGAGAAACAATCCCTCCCCTTAACTTCTATTTACTTTAACCCGTCCCGAAGACGCTGCTCTACTCGGACACTCCAATCGTGTCCGATATGTGCCTGTGTTCTTCCCACACTCCCCCCAAGTATATCGGTATGACTTCCTTTTCCACCCAATTTATTAGGCGCCACTTTAGAGTTGCGCTTTGCCATCGTCCTTATCTGGTTGGAAAAGGACCGCTTTTCTTTTCTCTTAACCAATCGTCTCTCTTCGGTCCTTCCGCCCCCCCCATCTATGAGAACGTGCGTTTCCCGGTGCCGAGTTCACCCGGTCTTTCTACCAAGGCTGCCCCCCCCCCCTGCTTAGTGTTCCAGTCCTCCTCATTTCACCCCGCACCGCTATATCAATATGAGACTCTTTTCCCGATTTTCTTCTATCTTTTCTACTCCGTTGTGTGGTTGTCTATCTCTCTTCTCTGCTTCCAAAACTTCGTAACAAGAGACGTTCTCAGAGCTTTGGAGGTGTGAAGAGGTGTTTCTCCCCTTCTGTTTGGTTTCCGCCGGGGTCGGTGGTTTTTTTTTCTCTTCTTCTGCGTGACCTTCTTCTGTGCTCCGGCGCTTTTTTCTTTTTGTTTCGGCCCCTCTCGTTTAGGGTTCAGTCTCGCCTCGTGCGAATCAGATCCGTTTCCCCTTTCTTGGAAAACCCCTACCCTTAAAAACCTCCTTTTATCTTGATAATTCGAAGACTTTGCTTCCCTGTGAATACGTTTTTATCATCCTGCTATAACGTTTTCCCGAGTGTCTGATCGGTTCCCGGGTGTGCTGGACAGCTGTCTTCCATTGAGATTATCAGGGTGGTCGCATTTCAGACCTTTTTAGTGCCGAGGTTAGTTTCCTTCCGAGCGGGGTCGGTTTTGAGACAGGTGAGTTTCTGCGCTGTCCCCAATTGACCCCAATCTGGAATGATCATGCTGCCTCCCTCTAGGGCCGAGTTCTGGTTGATTCTTCGCGAGGTTGTTTCTCGTGGGTGTGGCGGTATTATCGGTTCGGTTTTCCCCTGGTTCTCTCGGATTTTGTTCCAATGGAGAGAATTTTTGTCCCCTTCCGGGTTGATTTTGGCGCGCCTTTGCTCTTTTTCTTTTCTCTTTCACCTCTTAGACGGGTGTCCAGCGAACCTCCCCCCAATTTTGCTTGTCCAGCATACGGCTGCTTCCTCGTGACTTCATAGATCCTCCGACGCATGGATCCGCTGCGCAGAGTTCTAACAGCCCGGCTCAATCATAGTCGCTGTTCTGCTTCGGTTCCCCGCGCAAAGCCGCGGAAGCTTTCGATTCCTGTTCCCTCTTTGTTTCTTCTTATGTATGGGTCTGAGTTATGGTTTGGTTTTATTTTTTCCCCGCACTTACAGTTTAGCTTGGCCGGCGTGGTCATTTTTTTGGTCTCCCTTTCCCATCCTTAAACTCCCAGATGCTTGGGCTTTCTTGGTCCGTCGTGGATTTCTTTCCTTCTTATCTGTCTGTGGTAATGAAAAGTTAGCGTGTCTTCCTCGGTCTCATCTGGATTCGTTTTGTGAGAGTTTTTTTCCTCTGTATTACCTCTGATGCCAATTACACCTTGTTTGTTTGTGCCCCTTTTCGGTGGGGTACAGTTTTGCCCGAGGACCCCTTTTGCCCCACTGGGTTTGGCACACATTCTCCCGGCTATTTGTGGCGGCCGATCTCTTTCGTTTCTTTTCCCTTTTTTTTTCTTTCCATTTTTTTTTCGTAGAGCTTTTCCGAGGATTTCCCTCCGTCCACCGTCGATTCTCATTAAGGAGTTTTCGGAGGTTTTCTTTAGACCTTTATTTCTCCTTATAGTGTTTTTTTTCTTCGAGAAGCGAGGTCCGGTGAAAGTGTTTGTCCTCTTTCCCCTTCTTTTCCTTGAAGTGGAACCGCTGAGCCTCCTTCTCTCCGACTACATCTTGCCGGCGCCCTCGGAGCTAGAGCGAGTCTGAAGCGTGCGGATTTTTTAGACTTCCTCCAGAAGATAATCCTTGAGGCCTTTTGTTGTGTGATTTCTCTGTACCGTGATCCCCTCCATGACCGCCGGTTGCGGAGACCCTGGCTGGCAGACTCCTCTTTTCTTTCTTTGGAGACCGATTGGTGGATTTCCGCGACCTCCCTCCGTATGCCCTGAAGTGCCGCCAAGAACCTGTCCCCCCCCCCCCTTCTCCTGCGTCGTCTTTATTTTTACCCACTGTTCAACTGACCTCCTATTCTTTCCCCACTAAATCCCTTTTGTGGTTGAGAGATTGTTACTTCAAGCCACAGGTTGCCCCACCGTCTCTCCCCCAAGACGAAGCTTTCATGTTTTTCCTCCCGACCCTTCATGATCGCTGGTTTGCTGGAAACCTTCTTTTTTGGCGTCGCCTAGACTCGTGCCATCCTCCCCTTCTAAACCCGTTTCCGCTGCAAAACAAGACTTCTTCTTTTTCAAATGCGCTCCTTTTGTTTCACTTTTTGACCCCCCCTCTCCTTCCCCAAAACAAATCTGCCTTTTTAAATCTTTTCCGTCCTCATGTCTAAATGCCCAGCACTGTCCTTTCTTCTAGATTCTGCGCCAGACCTTTCGTCGGCCCCGAGTCCTTTTGTTTTCCTCCGCTCCCTTAAGTGCTTGATGTCGGGTAAGTTAATTCCCGCCCACTTTCTCCGATCGGCATTACACCTTTTTTTTTAACAGGAGATCGCCCTAGAACATTTTTTTGCAACATTCACCAAAACCGGTGTCCTCCTTTGGCCGCTTCGCTCTTTTTTCAGCCCTCCATTCTGCCCTGCGAAACGATACCTGCCCAATTCCCCATCCGAAACCTGTTTCCCCTTTAACGCCTCCCCATATTCGACCCCTTTGGTGACCGCCCCCCCCCCCAAAAACATTCAGATTTTTTTTTCCTCGTCGCCCCGATGCCCTCCAACCAACCCCCCCCCCACATAAAGGTGTTAGGAGTGTCCCCCCTTTCCTTTCCCCCAGATTTCTACAACTCACGAAAGCTTTTAACTCTCCTATACTCAGTAACACTCCGAACGCCATTCCCACTCGTTCCCCCTCTTACCGCCCACCGCGCATTCTTTCCTGTTTTGCCGTTCGTCCCAATAACCTCAGCGCCCATCGTTTTAGGAGTCCGCACCTCTTTCGGCTCCAATAAAAACCCATCAGAAATAACGACCTCCTCCTGACAGCAATCCCCAACAGTTTTACGATACAGCAACCTGGAAGATCCTTCATTTTTCCTTCGATGACAGCAATAACTCTTCGTTCCGTTAGATATTGGTCTGGAGTGTATACCCTCCCCCATTCCCCCCATCCCAGGAATCATTAATTTCCCGGCGCTTTAAACAGACTTCCATCACCCGTGATAGTGTATTGCATCCAACCTCTTGCAGTCCCTCGCCCCCCACTACAACGGCCCCTTCACGCATTTTCCGTATTATTCTGTACCCTGGGAAACTCCAGCTACCTCGCCCCCCCCCTACGACCTCAAGTCGAATAGACCCCCCTAAAGTCTTCCAAACCTAGTGCTTTTAAGACAAGTCCGTAGGGATAAACTTTTTTTTTGGTTTCAACCAGAGAAGGCCATTCTAAATTCAGAACCAAACTCAGCCACCTATGCCGTCTTTACATAGCTCCAGACAAATTCGATCGGATAGGCCCTATACAATTATGAAGTCTTCTGGCTCGATCAAGTTGCCTCTCGGTCCCGGCCCCCGTTTCTTTTGTCAAGGCTCCTACGGCTTCGTGCCATCGGAGACACTCTCGTGATGACTTTTTCTCGTACTTCGGCAGTTTTATGCGTTGCAGGCCCCGGTGATTCTTTTTTCAGTCAATATGCGCTTCCGTCAAATCTCCCACAACCCTCTCTTCCCTCTAAGGAGCTAGTCCCCGCGGCTTTCCCAACGCTCCTCCTCAGTAACTCCCCCCCCAAGCATTTCCCCTCTTTGTTTTTATACCAACGCCCCTCGAAATTCAACTCAGATCTCTTTGCCTGAGAATATTTTGTGTCGCTATTTTTCCTCCCTAGGGACCCTTCCTTGATGCGGCCCCCCCAATATCCCTTCTTTGCTGACTAGGTCCTCGTGTGGGTCATCTCTGTGGCGTTGGTCAATTGAAGCTGTTCCCTCCCTTTCGCGGTGGTGGCGTAAGCCTGCGGTCGCTTTCTCCAGTTTTTCCCCCTTAGGCGGTACGAAGTGCTCGTTGAGAGGTTTTTTCCTCGATTTTTTTTAGGAGTTCCTGGCGACTAGTATGAAATACTCCTCGTTTTTTTTGCACAACTGGTTCTTGTCCCCCTTTCCTCAAAATATTCCCCCTTTTCTTCCGTGCGAGCTTTCTGCCCAGTCGCATTTTTGAGCCCGAAGATATTGGAGGTTTCCTTTAGACGCTTTTTCACATCTATTACTTTTGAGTTAACGACTGTTCCCCCTGAACGCGACCCCTCATTTTTTGTAGATTGATCTGTATTTCAGAACAGGGCGTTTCTTTCTTTTCTGGCATTTCGAGTTTGGGAATAGTGTCTGCGTGGGTAAGCCTCCTTTGTCACTGCGTTCTTTTAAGTTCCCAACTCTGGCTCTCAGACCTTCCTTGGTTGGAGAGTGTTTCGAGTTGTGATGTCTTGTAGGTGGTCTGGTGGCTATTTCTATTTTGAGGAATGTTTCTTCTTTCTTACCCTGCCTGTTTTGTCACTACCAGTAGTCCATTGGGCCATTGGTGATTTGTTTTCTCTCCCGGTTTTGATGCTAGGAGTGATTGACGCGGGTGACCCCCCTATTTCTAAACTCCATTGTCGTTACAAGCCCTTTCGCGCTTTACCAGTTCTTGAAATGCATCCCCGCCAGATTCGCGGCCGAGGCTAGGAAATCTTAGAGATGAGGAGGCGGTGAGTTCCATTAAGCACCCTCTATTGAGTGAAGCACTCTCTTTTTTTCTTTTGATTGATGTCCTCTTCTTTGAGTGAGATGTTTTTGGACGGCAGGTTTCCTCCCTTCAAGGGGTACGGCCCCGTCCTGCTTTTTTCCGTTTGTCGTACGGCATGCTTTTCCCCGCTTCTCTGATTTCTGTTCCGGAACTTTTGACATTTATTAGTGCCCCTTGGCCATTGACCCTCGCGTGATAAGAGTTCTTCTTTCCCTCTGCGTTTGGCGGAGCGTGAGTTCTGTTTCTTCATTCAAGTTTTTTTGTGTTTTTCATTTTGTTTCCCCCCTTTGGTCGCCCAGGGCTCTCCGATGAACTTTTGTTTGCTTGTGTTCAACAAGGAACCGGTCTTCTCTTTCCTTTTTTTTCCGATTTTTCGATTTTCGCTTATTTCTTTCCCCCCGCTCTCGGAGGGCGTTGCTTCGCGTCTGATCGTAGATTCTTGCCAAGGGGTTGACTTCTTTTTTTTTATCAGAAGGCCCGGGTTTCGGCTATCGTTTGCTTGGGAGTTTGAGCCCGGTCCTCAGTCTTGAGGGTCTGGAATCTGGCCCAGGTTTGATCCTTACTCGGCCCTAGAGCCCCCCCCTCTTCTTCGCCGCCCTAATTCTTGGTCTCCGTCCCTTGAAGTTCCTGTCTGATTCTCCTCCCCCCCCTGTCCTGTCCGCAAAGACGTTTTGATTTTCCTTTGAGTAGCCTGAGCTTACCCGCGTTCCGTGGGTTCGTTCCACCCTCCTTTCGCCATTCCTCGTTCCTCCTGAACTGTTGTCCTGGAGTTCCCTAAAGAGGTAATTCATTTTCTATTTACCTTTGGTTGTTTCCGAGCAGACATCGGGCAATGGTGAGTTTTGAAAGGAAAGTTGATACTTCGGAGGCGTAGCTTTATTTGTTTCACTCATTTTCATTGCTTTTCCATCTTCTCTCTTTTTACTCCTTTTTGACTCGACTTCCCGGACCTGAATTTTTGTTTCCCAGCGAGCCCCAAAAGACCGCCCTCCGAGCCTCTGGTCCTTGGGTAGAGTGGCCTAGATTCAATCGCTGTTTTGCGCAAGAACAGTCTTCTTTCATCCCAGGCCGTTTTTTTTTCCCCCCCCCCCTCCCCCTCTCCCCCTTTTCCTGAAAGGGCCCCCCCGTCTCCTTGCACTGTTGACCCCCTTCCACGGACGAAATTTTTCTTTCACGTGGAACTCCCCAAACACCCCCTTCTTTTCCCCCCGCTTTGACGTTATTTTCCCCCCGTAGATTTAACCTCTCCATTTTGACCTTTTTCCTCCATCGCGCCCCCCCTTGGAAATGAGGGCGTTTTCCATGGTTCTGTTTATTTGTCTTAAGGTAAATCCTTTCTGATCTCTGTTTTCCCCTTTCCACCCTTCGAGCTCAGCTCTTTCTTTAATGACCTTACCCCCTCTTTCAGAGCCATTTTTTTCCTATCCCCCGCTCCCAACTCATTTCCCCCCAACCCCGTGGTCAAGAAGTCGACTCTTCTTTTAGCAGAGAACTCCATCTCCCCTCCCCCTTCTCCCACGAAATCCCCTAGTCCCCCCAGTGGTTTGACCTCTCAAACCCTTTTCCTTTACTCAACTGTCTTGACCCCCCCAACCCACCATGTAAGATGATTTTCTCTGCTCGCGACTCTTTTTCCATACCTCCCCCCCCACACCAATTGTTTTTCATCTCGTAACCATCTCCCCCCCGCGCCCAACTAGACGAGTTCGCTTCTTCCCGATATAATTAAACATACCTTTTCTCTCCACTCAAAATCCAAGACGTACCTCCTCAAATTTAGCCTCTTCTTTCGTTTTACCTATTGTCGATTCCCATAATACCTCGCCGCAAGTTTAGAAAAATTGCAGCACCTCCACACAAAACCCCCCCTGGGACAGACTTGGCCGCCTCCCTGCAATCCTGCCCGTTTCCTCCCCCCTAGATCATTTTAGTTTGCTTGCTTCTTAAGTTTCGCCCCAGTTCCTCCCTCGTCTTAGAGTGTTTCCTTACCTTAATTTCCTGTCTTCTGGAGCCTTCTCTGACTATCTTTCCCTCGGACAATGGCTTTCACTCTTCCTTTTCTCAGGGAAAAGAGTTTTAATCCCTCTTCTCCCGAAATCTCTTCTCTGCACCAAAAGAAGGTCGCCCAACTTCTCTTTAATGTATTTAAGTTTTCATAGACAGGTCCCCATCCTCTTCTTATCGCCACCCCGAAAGACGAAAGTTTACTCCCACCCCCCGAACTAGGCCAACGGTCATTAATTCTCCTTTTTTGAGCCCCATTATGTTTAAATGCCCCCAAGATTCCCCCCTTAACCTTTCAAAGTACTTGATCCAAAACTGAATTGGAAAACCCGACATGCCCACTTTGAGCTACAAAGCCAATAGAGCACTCCCCCCCTCTCCCGTTACAGAAAATTTCTTTTTCTTAGATCAAGGCTCCTTACAAACCGAGTTCTTTCCTTCCCTTTTGGATCCCCAAGGGTCCCCATTTGACACAAGTCCGCCCTTTCAGAAAGCGTCTCGTTTCGGCATTTAGTTCTTTTTTTCTTTCAACAAGGAAAGCTATGACCCTATGCACGCTAGTAGATTTTCCTTTCATAAAAAATCTAGGAGCCCCCTTTTCTTCCCCCGTCTCCCCGCACGTCTCCATTCTTTTCCCTCCCTCCCCTACCCCACCACCTCCCCCGGCTGTCCCCCCCAGATACGGGCCCTCCCAACCCACAGCCAACCTCGAATTCACCACAGTCTTCTCCCCCTTTTTTCTGTTTCCCTACTTTTTGTGATTTAAGAGATAATCTCTTTCCCATTCGGTTTGCTGATTACGCTTCTCCCCCAAATCTTCTTCAAGTCGTTGCGCCTAGGGAGAAGTTGTGGCTTGGTTTTTTTTTGTTTTTTTTTGATTAGAAAGGATGGAAGCGGGGCCTCCTTTTTTTCTGTTCCCCTGCAGGATCCCCCCCCCTTCGCTTTTCCTTCGGTCGGGGCCCCTCCTTTGCGCCCGTTCTTGCTCGGTCGGATAGATTGTAGTCTGTCATTGCAGCAGTTTCCTCCTGAGCCGCGAATCGAGCTGGCTTCTTGCCCCTCCCTCCCCCTAAAATGCCGGTTACGGCGTCTTGCGTTCACGGCGAACCTCGTGAGCGACCAGTACAACCACTTTACAGCGGAGAGAGACGCCGAGGACGGTTTATTTGAAAGTGCGGCCATCGAAAGCCGCAGTCCTTAGAATGCCCCTCTCCTACTCGAGAAAGGGTGTGGTGGATTCACGGTTCTTTTCGTGTAGGTCGAGTTTTTCTATTTTGTTCATGGTGACCGGGACACCGTCCTTTCGGTCAATTTGCCTTGCGGGGCAAAGGTTCCACTCCTGGTGTCCCCCCAGTCAGGATATTTTGAACTTCCTTTTTTTTCTTTGCCGCTTTTCGTGGGGTTTATGCGAGGTATTGGTTTGACTCTTCTCGATTAGGGTTTTTTAAAGTTTCCGTGATTGATCCGTTTTTCCCCCACCCATTTCCCCCTGTACGAGAGTCCGGGCTCTTTGATGGGGTTCCTCGTCAGTTGGATCCTCTCTTATCCGGGTTATTACTTTTTGCCCTGGACTCCCCCCTTTGACTGGTTCTCGTATTCCTCCGCAGATTGATTGATGCCGTCCCGCAGAGATTATATTATTCTTCCGCAAGCGCGCGATGGTAGGCCGCCATTTTGTTTCGTTCGTTAGAGGACCACTCCATCTGAGCTTCTTTCCCATTATTGTACTCGGTTGCCCCCGATGGCTTCTTTTTTTGAGGTTGTTTTTTTTTTCGTTTCTCCTCGTCCTGTTTTACAGAGCCAATGGCGATGTTCGTTTTTTGTCCGATGGGAAGCATTGTCCACAAGAGCTTCTGTCCTGGCTTGCGGACGCCTTGTTTCCTCTTTAACTTGGAGTCGCTGCCCTTGTAATTTGACCATGCGGTATTCTTGACGCGCGGTCGTTATAGTGTTCATTATGTTCCCCTCTCATGTTCACCTTTCCACGTCTTGTGTGCTTAGGCATGAGGGCGCAAGGCTCTTTTTTTCTATTACCCGTTTTTTGAGGTTCACCCCCTCCCTTCGTCTTTTGGGCTCGGATGGTAAATGGGTCCTCCCCTTTTCTTGTGTCTTTCCTTTGTCATATTATTCGCTTTTAGTTGGAGGCTGGCTTGCTTTTTGAAACGCCCCCGCCGTCAGATTTTTCCCCCCTTTTTTTTGGTTCATTCGTTGGAGGAGGGACGAACCTTGTTAGGGTCATTTTTTCGTTTCCCAGGTATCGGTCTTATATGACCATGTGTGGGACCTTGTCCAATGGACCATCCTCTATCTTTTCATGAATGAAGCAGTGTTACGAGATTGAGTCATTATCTTCTTATTACTCCTTAACTTCGAATTCCTCTCTAGATCTTTTTATTTTTTTCCGCCTGTCTCCCTATACTATCCAAGGCGCTCCTTGTCTTCAGCCGGAATTTTTTCAAGTGGTTTTTCCCCAGGTAATTTCCCTCCCTTTTTTCAGATGATTGTTTTCCGGTGACGGTCTGAATTGGCTTATTCCCTTCCTCCGGGCGGGCGCCATCGTGGTGGCTTGGCGCAGCTCTCATGCTGTACCTTTTTTCCCCTTGTAAACAGATTCGGAGGCGTTTAACTCATTTCTC
>Ga0179593_1395928_pt1 | contig 13292 bp, 18 predicted proteins | sample CZODoug2_1_08_16_FD_185931 | JGI IMG/M metagenome (GOLD analysis project Ga0179593, IMG submission 185931) | Vadose zone soil fungal communities from Angelo Coast Range Reserve, California, USA - CZODoug2_1_08_16fungal (PacBio error correction) | ecosystem: Environmental > Terrestrial > Soil >... | reverse complement strand
GCCCCCCCCCAAATTGTGACCTTCGGTAATCTTTTTTCCAGCTTATCCTCCACGCCGGTGTTACATCCATCTGAGCATCTCCCCGCGCTGGCTTCGTCTACCGTTAAGACCATCTCTATGCTCTCCAAAGTGGTTGTGAGAGGGGTCTATGTTATTTCCATTTTTCTCATATCGGCTCGTCACCACCAGTGTAAAATTAACACTTATCTTTCCCTTCCCTATCGCCTCGTCTACCCATTGAGCGGACTCCGGCGAGTACTCTCTCTGAAGTGCGGCTCTTCCCAAATGCCCACGACATATGTGACCCGTTCCACACCCTTTCGCTTTTAAGTTAGTCGGCCTAACATCACCTTTAATCTTGACCGTATACCCTCCTTTGCATTCCCCCCTGGCAGAAGGGTTGGCTCCCTCGACTATTATCTCAATAGCCGGTTCCCGGGACATCACTTATTATTTTGACCTCTTATAGGATGTTTTCCCGTTTCAGGTTCATGGACTTCCACAGGGGTGACTCGGAGGGGGAGGGTGCGGGCCCGTGGAAGGAGGAGGTGCAGGAGGACTATGGGGGGGATTGGAAGTGAGCTTTGAACCGTTCGTGCGTTGCCTAGCGCTCCGGCGGATTTGGCGTGATGCCGGCTCCTGGAAGATCGCTTTAGTGGGCAGACAGACTATGGGGAAAGAGCGGCTCAGTCCTTGAAGGTTTCCTCCCCTTGGTCCCTTCTGGGGTTTTTGGGCGTATCCTTCATTCGGCAATCTTATCAGTCTTTAACTCTCTCAGCGATTTTTAAGATAGTGAGTTGCTTGCACACGTTCCATGAAACCACCAAGTCGACCCCAACGTTCGCCCCCGTCGTCCCCTCCTGGGGCGCCAGCCTCCCGCTGGCACTAGAGCCTGAGGATATGAAGTGACATCCCTCTTCCTTACTTAATTTTTACAGACTGGCTTTGGCTCTCCCATCAGTGGTTCTATCCTGTACTCGTTTCCTCTTTGTCCTATACTTTTGTTCTTCGGAGGAAATTGAACGCTACAGGGCCCGCCTTAGCACAGGACTTCTGTTCCCACAGACCCCAGTGGAACCACTTTTTCGTCCCACTCTACTGTTCCCGTCTACACGACCTTCCTCTTCACACTTTCCTACACGAACTGTCTACCAACGTACTCCTTTCCCTCATCCCTTTTGGAACTTGTACCTTTGTTTTTTTGGGTTTCCGCGGCTATAGAACTTCTTCTCGTCCTTTTCCTCCATCTTCCGCCTTTTATACTTTTTTTGTTGAAACGCTCTCTCTGCTTTTGCGGGTTTACGCAGCTCTCTCTTTCCAAGTTATTGGTGCACGTTTTCAACCTCTCTATTGGCTTTCCCACCCCGAACGTCAATTGCAAGATTCGTTTTGGATATGAACCACTCCCAGTTCCTGGTTACCTCTGCCATCTGCAATTAATGGATGTGTTTTACGGTCTTCTCCTTTCTCCGGGCTAACCGTTTTTATGTCCATTTCCCAACGTGTAACCGCTTTGGTGTACCCGTCACGAGGGTGTCGCACAAGCTTTTTTCCTCCGACTTTTTCCCCTAAGTTCCCGGTCTGCACCTCCCTTTAAAGACTCCCCGCTTTTTCGCCTTCAGCCTGTGTGGATATCTTTTCCCAGCCCTGTTGAACGTATTTACTTCTACGTCCACCCTTTACACCCTTAGTGTGGTTTTGTTCCTAATTTTTCCTCCTCCCCATTTCAAGACGGAAGGCAGTTTAATTAATCTTGAAGTTGATTTTGCTCAGGATTTTTCGAGTGTCCGGCGGCAGTGAGCGCAAGTCGGTTCCGGCGTGTATGTGCTGGTTCAGCCCTAAGTATCCGGCACTCCCGCCGGCAATTGGACTTTTTCACATCTTTCCGTCGGTTCGCAGCGGGTGTTGTGCTTATTCCACTAGCATTTTTTGTTTGCCGTCAGTCTCTTTGTGCACCTGACAACAGCCGATTGTCCCGCCCTCTTGTATTGCGTGGTCCATTTCCCAAGGCCTTCCTTATCAACCAATTAAAACGGCCACCTTCTCTTTCATGCTGGAATTCCGGGTCTTCACTTCTGCCGCACATCTGGCGCCGGTGTCTGGGAGGGTATTTTGCTTTGAGGAATCTGTAGTTGAAACCACCTCCCGGCTCCACTATACCCGTTCCTTGTAGGCCCCCCCCCGCGTTTGCTTCGGAGTCGGTCGTTCTTTGGAGCTTTTAGTCCCTGTTTCCCCCTTCTATTTGAAGCTCGGCAGAGCTGTTGTCTGCAATTATGGAGATTGTTTACGTTCTCCCTGTGTTAATCCACGTTTTCCTTTTGGTCGTTGGGACTGTTTATGTTCGTAACGTTGAGGCTTTTCCTCTATTCTTAGGCATTGTTGACTGGGATGTACCGAGGAACTGAATTTTCTATCTGGCTATCATTTGTTGCCGGGTGTTAATCTCGGATTTTTAAGGTGCCCCTTAGGATTATATCTTGCCTGACTTTGTCGAGTTCGTTAACCAGAGCCTGTGCTTTCCCCTGTCTTTCCCCATCGAGCTTGGTTTTCTGAGAGGCAGCTCACGTTCCTCGTTAGTCTCGGGTGTCTAGGGTGGACTGTTCAGCAACCACCAGGTACGAGGAGCATTTTCCCCTCGGCTGAGTGTTGTAGACCGAAGTCAGTGGTTGATTTCATTGGGTACGGGTTGGTTAGGTATTAGTAATATTCCTGGTGTTCTAGGTTCCGCCAACTTCTTGGGAGCGCATGTGTCACACCTTTTCCCGACCGCCCTGCAGCCCCCGACTACCTCCAACCCCCCAACCTTGTGCCCCGCCCATCCACCCCGGCTACTGTTTGTTATATCAGTGGCTGATTCTCAATTTCGTACCCAACGAGATGAGTTGATGAGAGGCTTTGATACCCCGTTAATTCTCTTCCCATTAGCTCCTTTTGTTTCCCCTTTGCTTGCTGCAATCAACATCTTGTGCAACGCTTTTATTTTGGATCGTCTTCCCAGGGGTAGTTGGATACGGGGGCGACACGTGTGGACGGCTCTACGTGCATAGCGTGGGCTTTGTGATGGGAGGTGAGGGCTTGAAGGAGCGGGGTTTGTAGAACTGTGGTCCATTTGTCCTGTTGACTTGTGTCGAGGTGGCGGTCGAGGATTGTATGGATTTAGTTTCCGTTTGCTGCTTCCCACTTATGGAGGAACTGGTCCCCTTCCCGTGCGGGAACTGTCGGTCGTTAGCTCTGCGTTTGTGTGCCGGGGGAGGCTTTCAACCCGGAGCGAGAGTCGTTTTGCGAGCTGCACTTATGGTAGAAGGAGTAGAGGCTGTCATCCAGGCCAAGCTTGGTCGCGGCCGTAACATTTGCCATACGTCGGAGGAGAGAAGAGACAGCGGCGGGACACGAGCTGGTAAGGGTGAGGGAGTGACGTCGAGAGCCCTCTTTGTTTCGGATGACAGCCAATGCGGGTGTTCGGGATTGCATGCAATTCTCGCTCGTACGCAGCGGTTTTTCCTCCTGGTCCCCACTCGCCGGTATCTTTTTCCCGGGTTTCAGGTATTTTTGGAAGTGTGACGAGCGCGGAGGGCGAGAATTAGTCGGAATAGTCCTGGAGAGGAGTCCCAGGTGCGCGGTATTTCCCAAAGTACTACCGCTTTCCTTAGGTTCTAAAGATATATGTCAGTATGGACCCCCTTTTCTTCACATGCTTTTTCCTCCTTTCCATGTGATTGTTTTAACTTTCAATTCCTCTTTCTCCCCGCCCCTTTAATTAAATTGGTTGTGGATTATTCACTACGCATGTTTCTTTGCCTCCTACTCTTAGCTGCTGACTTCCATAGAGGAATGACCGCGTTTCATAAATTGGTTTTTGTCGCGATCTGGTGTGATTTATTCCCCCCTTGCCCAGTCTGGCGTTAAACTTGATGCTAGTATAATGATTCGATCCTCTGAAAACAACCTTAGAACGCCCCTGCCCCCATCGACAGATACCAGTGTTACACAGATTTGCTCACTCTTGAATACCTTTCCTGGTTTTTTCAATCGTACACATGCGTGGTTCTCGGGCGGTCCGTGGAGATCAAGTTATGCACTTACCTTTTACTTGACACTGACGTGGTGGACTGCTGACTTTTCTCTTTTCCCCTCCCTTGTGTATTCCAGTCTGGGACCTGTGTCGCTTCGGGCTCTCCCTTTTACCTAAGTTACATCTAGCCAACGTGCGCAGCCCTCACCGCCGATTCGGTGCTTCTAGGCTTTCGCCTCGCACCACCGTTTCTTTCTAATATTCTTTGGCCATGTTGTAGAGGCGGTTTGTTTGATTCCCGTCCCCTCTTTAGACACCTCCCCCTCATAACTCATCGCGTCCTCCTGATCCCGCGCTTCTCTGCAATGCTAGCGTTCCATTATGCACTAGAAACGACTCAATGGGCTTTGTGCAGTCGGAGAGCTGGACAGCAGCTCGACCTGTGGGAGCGCCTTCGTGACTTTGCCAGGTCTATGCAATTAGTTTAAGCATCCTGCCAGCCCCCAAAACCCCTTCTTGGTCAGTTCGTGGGGACACATGCGGGACACTAACTTTATATGCGGTTTCCTTCGCCTAGCGCTCTATTTTGCAACGCTCCTGTACAATTACACGGTCCATCTTTTTACTTACCCAGTTAAGGGATTCCTAAGGTCGATCTTCATCTCGCGTCCTTTTCGTTGCCTCTTTTTATTCGTTTTTCGCCGCCTCCTATACTTGTTATTCTGCCTTCTCATGCAACAGACAGGTCATCTACACTCGAAAGAGTGATTTTTTAGTAAAGGGCTGGCAGCATGGGTGGGGTAAAATGGTTGATGCCTTCTCGGAACTTTTTTTTCAGAAAGGTCCCTCTCCGCTACATTTCACGGTGGCCTAGTCACCATGGTTAGTCCTCCGTATGTTCCTTTCCCGTTTCCAACTGACATAGAATGTTCGTCCGGTCATGATACTTCTCGTCGTACTTCCCTTACGTCGACTTAGACAAGCGGCTGATTCGACAGTTAGGACAATATCGAACATTAGTGTGAGACCCCCCCTTCTACTACAGACCAGGGCAGGCGTCCAGGTTTTGCTTTGTGAACCAAGATCCCGTCTGAAACCCTCCACATGTTCCTTTTCTCCCTGGCAATACGGATTGAATTCATGTCCGGTAGCCGCTCCTAAAAACCCCTAAAGTTTACCCACCACGGGTGTTTCCCTTTCAGACGCGGGTTGGGTTTACCTCCGTTCTCTACTCACTGCGTCCTTTATTTGTGATTTCTTAGTGTCGCAAATCATTTCCTGCAGGACCCGTTCACGGATTATTTGCTCCCCCGTCCCCTTTTTTCTTCCATGCCCTTTTGCCCGCCGGTTGACACCCTCCTCCTAACCCCCCCGTCCCTAACAAACCTCCCCTTTTCCTCCACCTTATGCTCCCGAAGGTTACTTTTGTCCGACCCCTCCTCTTCCCCTTACGGAATCTTTCATATCAATTTGGTAGTTCATGGTCTCTGTTTTTCATTTCTCGCTGACAATGGTCGTCTTTCCACTTAATATAGGACCTTTTCCCCCCGATTTTTTTTTACCCCACAAATGATCTTTTTTCTCTTTGGATTGACCCTTTTAATTTCCTCCATTGTAGCTGCTGCTTCCCTCTTCCCTGGAAGTAAAGATCTACGGCGCCTATCATTTTCTTTAAACTTTAACCTTCCAGCCTTCCCCACCGACACAAGTTGCCTCCCAACTCTCTTTTTAAACCCTTTACCTTCACTCCTCGTCCCCTTCCCTCTCAGACTCCCTCTTTGTCAGAACTTGGGGATAGTCTGCGCTTTATTCACTTCCCTTCCCTTCCCCCCCTAAACAGACGAGGGCAGACGGTTTTCTGGCCACTACTCAATTCCGTAAGTGCCCTTTTTCAGATTTTTGACGGTTGTGTTTGACTAGGAGCTGCTTCGCGTAAGGGTCTTTATCTTGTACTTCTGTTCTCCTTCCCCCCTCTTTCGTAACCCCTCTTCCTGTTTAAATATATTTAGTGTTTGCCGTGACTCTTTACCTAGCCTTTGATTTACTGATATATGGTGCCACAGACGCAGCCTGCTTTTTTTCCCGCCTCCCCACCGTCCCCCCCCCCCCCCCCCCCCCCCCACTTCCCCCGACCGTCCCCCCCCAGCCCCCCCCCCCCGACTAGCCCCCCCCCCCCCCCTCCCCCCCCCCCCCCCCCCCCCTCCCTTCCCCCCCCCCCCCCCCCCCCCCCCACCCCCCACCCCCCCCCCCCCCCCCCCCCCCCCCCTCACCCCCCCCCCCCCCCCCCCCCCCCCCCCCCCCCCCCCCCCCCCCACCCCCCCCCCCCCCCCCCCCCCCCCCCCCCCCCCCCCCCCCCCCCCCCCCGCCCCCCCCCCCCCCCCCCCCCCGCCTAGCCCCCCCCCCCCCCCCCCCCCCCACCCCCCCCCCCCCCCCCCCCCCCCCCCCCCCCCCCCCCCCCCCCCCCCCCCCCCCCCCCCCCCCCCTTTTCTTTCCCTTTCTCCTACCCCCTCCCCCCCCCCACGATATTAAAAGATCCTATTTTAGGGGCCCCTCCCACCTCTCAACTTTCATTTTTTATTGCTTTCCTGATTACCCAAGGGCTCAACTTCCATTTTTCCCTTTCCCACGCTTTCACGTCTTCTAGTTCGGTCCGGGAGGCTGTGTTTTTTTCCAACCCAGACCTGACCAAACTTTTTACCTTTTATCTGACCTAGGCCCCAACTTTATACGGTGTTAAAAGGTGCCGGTGATATTCCCCTCTTTCGCTTTTCTTCGTCTTGACTTTCCCGTCCTTGATACCTGCCCGTCTTGTAATTTATCTTACTATTCCCTCTTGTCTCTCCTTTATGTCAAGGATGTTGAGTCTTGTTATTTTGAAGGTTGCCCTTCGCTGATTCTCAGTACCCGGTAGATTTTCAGTTTGTACTTTTTCAACAACTATTCCTTTTACCGACCCTCTCCCAGTCTTTTACCCATGACCGTCACAGTCTTTTCTTTCCACCCACCGTCCCTTTTCCCCGGGCTGAGGGAGTCCTTGCCCCTACTATGTTGTTCGACCGGCTGTTCTTATTCTTAGGGTACTTCCTCTTCCCCCTTTGTCTTCTTTTCTGTGTACGACAACAGTTTTTACGTTTCTCTGCTCCCTACAATTTTTCCCGGTTTTTCGCTCTTTGACTCCAAATCTTCAGTTAAGACGTATAAACTCCCCTTTCGGGTTCTTCCTCGCCTTTTTCCAACCCCCTGTCTCAACTGAATTTATTTACTTTCAGTGACCTGAGTCGAGTTTTCTTTCTTCCCGCTGGACTGTACAAGGCGGACGAGGTCTCTCCCGTGGTTCTCCCTTGCCTTTTCTTTTCTATTTCTTTTCATTTTTTCTCCCCTCTTTACAGTTCTTCCCGGGACTCCCCCTATCAGCCATCTCTCTCAAAAAGTTCGATTCATTTTTTCCTCTATTTGATTGTGGAGGTCGGGCCGGTCAACTCCCTTCCTTCGCGCCTCTTCCTCATTAATGCGTCACATTTTCGCACGCCCAGAGTACTTGTGGCTTTTTCACTCCATTCCTTCTCTCTCCTCCCCAAAGTTCAGCTTCACACTTCTCCTTTCTCCCTGTTCTTGCCCCCTTTCTCCTTGTAAACATTTGGACCCAACTTTTCCCACGATATATCTTGTTCCTGTCTTACCTAAGCTGTCCCTTGCCCCCTCCCTTTACTCTGTTTGCATTCTGCTGATTGATCTCTTGTCGGATTCTATTTCTCCCGATAGATCTCTGCTTCTCTTGTTCCGCCAATTGACTCCCGCGCGAGCCCTATCTTTCCGCCCTCTTTTTTCCTAATGGGTTTATCCTCTCTAGTCGTTAAAACTTCAGAAGCATCTCCCCCCCCCCTTTCGTCTACATATCTTTCCCCCCCTTTCTGCCCTCAAATGACCTTCTTCTATGTTCTCACGTTTCTTTTGCGGTTTATATCTTTCGCTCCGTCCCCTCCTTTTGGTCTTCCTTTAATTTTTTTTTTGTGATCTCCCCAAGTTCTTTCACTCCCTTTAATCCTTCTACTTCACTTGAAGCCCCGGCGAGATGCACTCCCCCTTGTCCACTTTCCGCAGACCCCCCTTTTCCCTTTTCTTCTGCCCCCCTTTTTTTCTCGCGGTTATTCTACTTTTTTCTTCTTTCATACAGAGTTGCTTCCTCCCCCCCGATCGAAACCTCTTCCCTTTTCCCTCGATCATAGATCTTGAACCTCTCTCCGTTTACCCGTTTGGTCTCGGAGTTTTCACTTATCTCCTTCTCCTGCCAGCATCGTCTTCTTTCCCCCCTTTTCCACAATCTTTTTACTCGCGTTCCATTTTAAGTACTGTTAACCCCACTCCTCCCCCCTTCTACACTTCAATTTTTCCCAAAAATTTTTCTAATGGTCGTAATTTCAATCCTCTTGATGCAGGCTCTATTCTTAAGCAAAATTTGTTTCTCACGTATGTGCCTTCGTTACCTCCCCTCGACCGTGTAACTTTGTTGTGCGGTGGCTGTCATTTGCAACTCGGACTTTTCCCGCTTCCGTCTTCAACCTGTGGACTTCTCGTGACCTTTTTCCAATCCCCTCATCTTTCCCATATCTTGCTAGGAGAATAGTGATATATTATATTTCCTTTCCAGACCTTTTCTCCCCTTCTTGCGACAAGGTATATGACCCTTCTCACAAAGCCGTCCCTTCTCACCCGTTTACCTCCCCCTAACACTTGAATATCAACGGAACTCCCTTCTTCTCCGCGCACCCTTTGCATCTCTCCATCACCCCTCCTTTCTCAAAATTCAGTTTAAGGTCCTCCTTTTTTTAATTAACCCGTTCTCTCATTCTCTTTTCCTTACCACCTTTTTTCCTATTTTTGATCGTTTCCTCTTTCCCTCCTTCCCCCCGTCTCTCCCTTCTTTTGGAGCAGAAAATTTCCCTGGGGAGTCCACGAATACTTTGGTTCTCCTTGATTTGATTACATCTTCATCTTTAACCACCTTCTTTGAAACAAACACGTCTTATTACTTCTCTCCCCCCTCCATCCCTTTTCCCTCTTTCCTTTTTCGAGAATCCCCCCAATCGGTTTCTTTTTTCTTGATCATTTCCCTGGTCATTTTCCCCTGCCCTTTTTTTTTTTCCCTCTCTTTTCCCGTTATATTTCCCCCCTTCATATCCTTCTTCTTTTGCCCCCTTCCCCCCCCCCTCTTGCTTTCGTGTAATAAAATGACGATTGCGTTCCAGGACTTGTCCCCCTTACATTAAATTCCGTGCGCTGACCGTGCTGCTTTTCAACCCAAGTCCTCTCTTAGCATCCCGTGGCACAGTTAACCCGTTACCTGTTTTCCACCAGTTTTCTGATCCTTTTCTTTCCCCCCCCTTTTTTGCAAACCTCTTTTGTTTCTAGTAACCTCCTTCCTCCCCCACTCCGGATTTTTCCTAAGACCTCAACTTACTTTTTTCGAACGGTGTATTTATTCCTTTTTGACCCCTTTCCTTCACTTCCCCTTACCCTTTCCCCTCTCCTTGGTGAATTTCCCCCCCCCACACATTTCTCTTCATCCCTCTTTTCCAATTTTTTCCTGGATGAGTACTAGTATGTGGCAAAGAGGATGTCACGGCTTTGCATTTCCCCCTACTCTTCACACTTCCCCCCTTCTTCTTTTTTTCCCCTTTTTTTTCCCCTTCCTTGTTGTTGTTCTTTTTGATTCCAAAACTCTCATTGTCTTCTCTCTTATTGGTTTCATCCCTCCACTTCTTTTTCCGACGTGACGAGATAGAAATTATCAGCTTTTCCCAAAAATAACACCCCACCTCCTCCCAATCTGATCTTTGTCACTTGTAGTTCCAGATCCCCCTTATCACTTCGGTGTAAGGGGTTTTTACGATGACTTTTCCCTTCCCCCCCCAATCCTTCCCCCGGAGTCCCCGGGAAGTTGGTCTTTTCTTTCAGGTCTTTGAGGCCTTTTCTTCCTTCAACCCCAATCCCCGGTCCCCTCCAAGGTGAGCCCAGGATCGTACTATGGGGTTACCCTTTTTCTCCTTTTCCACGTTGTTCTAGGGACAGGAGTCATTACCTTCCTGGCCCCTAGCCTTCATTTACTTATTCTCTCCCTATAGAGTCCCCCTCTTCCACCTTTGTTCATCCTTCTTGTTCACATTGATGGAGCTTTCCTTTCCTTCTCCCGATTTCCTTCCTCACCCTTCCAAAAGCCTTTTTCCCCCTCCTCGTTATTGACCTTCCTTTCCTCCAATGCTTGAAGGTCTTTTCCAAAATTTAAACGCCCCCGTTTCTTTTCTCTCCGTTTGCTAATAATACTCTTCTTTTTTTATTGGTCTGGATTTCGGCGGTAACCCTTTTGCTCCAGTCTCGTGGTTCACTTTTGGCGCAGACTCATAGTAGGGTTATTTTTCTCCTTTAGACCTTCTTCTTCACTCCACCTCCCAATGGTATTGATCGATTCCCTTTAGTCCTTGTCTTATTCCCCGCTCCACGAATTACACTTTTTAACATTTTTTTATTTATTTACGTCTGACCCTGATACTCCGAGGCTCCATCGTAGTGCCATGAGTTGGACCTGGTACCCCCCCCGTTCTTTGACTTCTCTTTGGAGGAAGCCTGTTTTGCTTTTAGACTTCAGGACCCCGTTTTTCTCTTAGATAGCCTTACACCGTTCCTGCCAGTGCTCCCCTAAATCTAGGCCTTTGAGTTTAAGTAGAACCCTTTGTCCTGAGCTCTTTATTTTTTCCAATAGGGTTCCTGCAAAAGGTTCACGTCATTCTCCCTGTTCTCAGCTTCCCTTTTCCATCACTTAACACTCAAATGTATCAGGAGGTGGTTCTACAGTTCCCTTTCCGATCTTTTATCTCCCCATTTTCTGCCTTCAAATACCGATGCCGAACTCCTTTTGTATTTTCCAATATTCCTCCCTCTTTCCCCCCATTTTTTCTTCCCTCTTTGTCGTAATATCCGGCTTCCGAATCAATCTTTATTTTTACACCCTCCTGTAAGATTTTTTCCTTTCATCTATGTGGATTCCGTGAGCGCCTGCATCTCACCTGATAGAGTCCCTTTTCTGCTCTTCCTGTGTAACATGGATAGCATCAGACTTCGTCTTTTTTTCTCATTCGTTGACTTTTCACACTTTTAGAATCTTCTTTATGTGGCCACCCCCGTCCATCCCCGCTCTCCCCCAGCCAGAATAGAGGTCCCAATTTGTCTTAAATTCTCTTCGGTTCTCTGCCTACTGTTTTTTCTCTTTGTAGCCTTTTTTCTCCAGTTCATCGAAGTTTTCTATCTTCCTTTTCTCTTTTACTCCCCTTTTTGTTGTCTCGAATCTCCAAGAGGTTGACGTACACTTGCACTCCTTTACTCTCACTTTCTCCCACCGTAGTATCTCTCCACGACCTTCTTCACCTTTTCGTCTTTTAGTGGTCATCTATTCTCCCTATTTTTTTTCCTCTGTGTCTGGTATTTATATCTTTTTTCCCCTTCCTTTCTTTTTTCCCCCCTCCGTTTTAACAACCCCCCTTGTGTTATCGAAACTTTGACCAGGCGATACCATTTTTTTATCAACGCTTCATCCTCTTTTCTATCGTCTCTCCCTGAGATCCCTCCTCACCTGTATTTTCCTTTCACCCCTATTCCCTCCTTTTTCCCCTTGGAATGAGACATGACAGTTTAACTCTTTGTGTTCAACACTGTTTTCCCTAATTTTCTCTTTAAATAACTGAGGAGGAGATACTATGTGCCCTCCCCCCTTTTTCTCCGCTTTTCCTCCCTGCGACCTAGTTTCGGTTTGTCCTTCTTTTAATTGTAAGTTCTTTTTTTCAGGCACTTAGGGAACAGATGAGCTTCCGGATTCACTTGTGGCGGTCCTCTCGACCCATCCTCTTTACCCTTCTACGTTTTCTCTCCTTCCTAGCTTCTATCTTTCCTTCAAGTTGCCAGACAGTGCCTTACGTCCATTCCTCCCGCAGTCTCCCCACACCAGTCCAGTCCGTCACACTTCCCCCGGACGTCGTTCCACCTTCCCTCTTTGGATCTCTTCGGTAAATATTCGCTCGTCTGCCCCCCTCCCCCCTCTCTTTTTCCTCCTCATAACTCCCCCCTTCTCTCCAAATGTGGGTTCAGGAGATTAGTATAACAGTCCTCCTTCCTTGTTCTTCGTCATCCTCCATTTTCTACGTTTCTCTCCTACCTGCCAGTATCACTTTTCGCGTCCTTTTCCTTCGCCATCCGGCCCCAAAGCTGGACTTTTCCCTCACAATTTCCCGCCTACAGATTTCCGCAACCGCAAATCTTCTCCTACTCTTACATTTCTATCTACACTTAAATTGTGTCAAGAATTTAACGGATTCGAATTGATCTCTCACGGCCTTTGTGTCCTTGTTTCCACCGGTCTAACCCCATATTACTGATAAGAACTATACTCTTTCAGGACCCTCCCCCCCCACCCAGCCCCCTTGGCACGTGCAAGATGGGTCCTTGAACCTAGAGTGTTACAAATCGGACTTGTCCGTAAATTTATTCTCACTTCTTCTATAGGTCTGCTCTGCTTTCTATCCCTCCGTCATTTGTGCCTCCCATTGGAGTGGGGGTCCAATAATTCTTTTTTGTATTTGTTTGACAACACCATCCTTTTCTCCTTGCCTTATTATCTCGGTAATGGCATTCCCCTTCCAATCCCGATCGTGTTCACCCCCTGCCTTCCCCCCCATCTGAATCATCTTTGTAGTGATAAAGCCCCCATTCCTATGTCATTCTTTCTTCGCACTACTTTCCGATTTCTGACAATGCCCGAACGGATCGTTGATCCTTAGTTCACTTTCTATGCAGACACCTTTCGTACCTCACATAAATTTTTTTCTTGACCTTTCGAAACTGTTCTAGACCAACCTTCTTTATGTATACCACAACTTGTTTGACAATCATCGAGAATCTACTTCCCCTAGTTTCTCCCCCCTTCGCTTTTTCTGCCTTTAACCGATCTTATGCGAATAGGTTATTTCTTTGTGTGCAGAATATTCAGCATTTTTATAACTTCCGATAACCCTTCACGCATGTGTCCCCCTCCGTTGGGTGTCTTTCTGTTCCCATTTTAATTTTCCCCCCCTCCGGCTTCCCTTATTTTTGAGTTTCGGTTTTTCTTTCTTTTTTGTCCTTTTGTTTGATTCTTCTCTTCCTTCCCAAGTTTTTCCTTCTTATGCCTACCCACCTTTCTTCCTCCCCAAGTTGTATTGTCCATCTCTTGCCTGGGTTACCAGTTTTTTTGTTT
>Ga0179593_1377347_pt1 | contig 13292 bp, 22 predicted proteins | sample CZODoug2_1_08_16_FD_185931 | JGI IMG/M metagenome (GOLD analysis project Ga0179593, IMG submission 185931) | Vadose zone soil fungal communities from Angelo Coast Range Reserve, California, USA - CZODoug2_1_08_16fungal (PacBio error correction) | ecosystem: Environmental > Terrestrial > Soil >... | reverse complement strand
TTCTCCCTACCTGTATCACGGCGTAGTCCCCTGGAAATCTTTCTCTTTCTCCTTGGGCTCGTGGTCACTCTTGGTGCAGCGAAGCCGTTTTTTTCGTGCGTTGTTTGCCTAGTGCTTCCTTTTGTGGCTTCCCGAGCGCTAGCAAGCGAACGGCGCTGCCCCTATTTTTCCTCCCAGTATCGATGTTTTCCTAACCCGTGATCGACAATCCCTTTCTTTTTCCTGGAAGTTTTCATCCCGTGTTTCTTAGTTCATCTCCTGTTGTTTCAGCGCCCTTTTTTTTTAGCCCGTGCAGCGGTCCTCTCTTTTGTCTACATGAATTGCCCTCCGCTCGGAAGCCGCAACAGCTTTCCGGTCTTTCTTCTTCGTGTTGCTGATAGCGCCTTTCTATTAGTACTTTCCTTCTTTTCTCCGTCAGCTGTGGTCTCGGTTAAATCCTTACCGCGTTTTAGCTGTGGCGCCCTCGAGCCCCCTTCACTTCCAATCGCCTTTTTCTCCACAACTTTCGGTGTTGTCGGAACTCGTATCATTCTTTCTTGGTCCCCCCTGAATCCTTCGCCCTTGTCCTCCGTCGCATCTTTTTTTGGTTGCATTCTTTACAATGTCCCGTTGACCCCTAGCTTCCCCGCTCTTCGCGACTCCCCCCCCCTTCCTTTGAGTTCTTTTGTACAATTCCCCCCCAATGTTCCTTTAACACGACTCCGCGCCCATCTCTTTCATAACGTCTTACTCCCGCTTTTCCCCCCCCCGTCCTTCCCTTTTCGTCCTGAGCTCAAGCTCCTCTCTATCCGGTTTTTTGGAGGAGGAAGTTTTCGCCCTAGGTACGTCTTTTCTCCACTCAGCCCAGACCGACCTTTGCTTTCCAAGCGGCGATCCCCGCTTTGTCTGGCCATCACCCAACTTAAGACGCACCTGGTCCTTCTCCAACGGGGAGAGTACGATTTTTTAATTTTTTAATTCCCGCCCAGGAACCTTTTTCGTCCTTTTAGTTAATCCATTTGCTTTTCCTGCCCCATTTTTCCTATACCACTTCATTTCTTTTCCTTGGCATGCGCGTCCTTTCATTTTTTTGTTTGCTTTACGTCAACCCCCACCCCAAGAGAAAGAACATCGAAATTAGTTCTGTTTTGATTTAATCATTTTCTTATCATTCCATTTTTCATCGCGCCTTTTCGTTTGCCATTAGCGAGGGCATGCATCCTTCACCCTTCCCCGACCCAAAAAAGCCATTTCCTGATTACCCCACGTACCTGTCCGCTAATCGGGTGTTGTTTTTTTTTTGTGTGTGTGTTTTCTTTTTTTTTTTGCAGGTTGTGTCTTTTGTTTTTTTCCTTGCAATACGGCCTGGCTTTGTCCGCTTCTCATTGCTTTCTCCGTTCCATTCCTGTTCCTCTCTGGAATCCCCGACGATCGATTTTCCTCTTGTCCCTTTCGTGGCAAGGTGCATCCCTTATCTTTTTCTTCTTAGAAGCTCGTTCCCTGCGAAGGGTTGACTCCTTTAGGCCCTGCCTTTTTTCTTTTACCCAATGGTGGCAAAAGGACTCTTTTCCCCCCCTGTTTGGTGGAAGTCCCCCCCCCCCCTATTATCCTATCACCGCGCCTTCTCGGTGGCTCTTGTTGCGACATGGTCAGCATTTTCCTCCACGTGTCCTCTCTGCGTTCATAGCAGTGATCTGATTTTTTTTTTTGCGCGTCCGACCTTTATAGTCGGACATTACCTCCCTTTTTTTTCGGATTCACTCCCCTCTCCTGGCATCTTCTTTGCGTCAGCCCGGGTGCGCTTGTCCCTTTTTGTACTTTATATTGCCCTACACATCCGTTCTCCCCTCTGTCACCCATCTCCTTCCGTATCCGAAAACCACTTTCCCTCTATGGATCGAAATCTTGTTGGGAATTTTCTCTTCTGGTGCCTTTCGGAGACGGTCCTTCCCTTCTGCACTAATCTTTTTTATGGCCAGGCTGCATTCCGCTACGCGCACAACCTTCTCCCTCGCTCCCCCTTTTTTTTCAGAGCCTTTGGTTCATGGCGCACGAGTTTTCTTCTTTTTTCCGTACCGCTTCTCTGCTCTGGTTATTTTCCCGTGCTTTCCTGTTCACCTGGTTTACTGTCCCTTGAACGGACCTCTAATCTTTGCGTTTTTTCTCGAGAATCCTATTGGTCTCAATCTCCACAGTCTCCCCCCATCCGTCTCTTTGTCTGCCAGGCCATACACCCGTCTCTTTTTTCTCATTTTTTCCCTGCGAATACCACGGCATAGCTTCCTTTTCTATGCCACCCGTTGAGGTCGGTACGGGCGCAATTCTTTCCCCCCGCTGTCTTTACCTGCACCAGCGTTGCTATCCCCCCCCCCCCTTTGGATCCCCTACAGAAAGAAAGCCGGACTGAAGGAAACGTGGCCACTGTTTCCCTGGCCCCTTCCTTACCCCTCCACCCGCTCACAGAGATGTTTTTTTTTAGCCGCTGCTCGCGAAATAAGGGGTTAGGTTTCCCCTCAGATGGCGGTGCGGGATTTCGTCTTTTTGGCCCTGCTCAAATAATCTTTTTTTTCCGGCACCCGGAAGCGGATCTCCTGCATTTCCTGGCGGATTCCCCACGTCCCTAAGTTTCCCGATCTGTCTTTCTGATATAGGCTCACCCCTTACTCCGTGTGTTGTTCGTTTGTTTGACCCCCTCCTACTGTCCCTCACCTCGGTCCATGGAGATATTCCGTCTTTTAAAACCCCCCGTCCCCCCTTTTTTTGACCTGAGAGTACGCTTATTTTTCCCTTTCCCCTCGATTTCGCTTTCTTCCTTCCCCCTCCCTCAGCCCTCCCCTCCCCCAGGATTGCGACTTTTTTTTCCCTGTAAATATTTCCCCCGTTTGCAGGCAGCCGCTCACAACTCGCCCGGGGCTGGTCTTTTACGTGTGGGCCTTTTCCCCCCCGTGAAATGGTGCATTTCCCCCCGGTCCTTTTTCCTTCTTCTTGGTCGTCCAGTAACCCCCTGACCTCTGAGGTCCCCACCCCTTTTTAAATTTTCTAATTCCCTCATTTCCATTTTTTAGAGCCCCGCTCTCGGGAGGCGATGTTTTTTCCCTGCTCTGATTTCCGGCCTAGCTACGGGTGTTTTACCAGGGTTAGCATTTTCTTTCCTGGTCAGTAAGCAACACTGCTTGGACCCTTTTTCAGAACTTTTTTTTTGAGGCGTTTGAATTCATTGCCTTGCGTTCTTGATTAGGTGCGGCCTTCCTTTTTCCCGAAGCGCCCTAGATTCTCGTTGGAATCGCGTTCGTTCCAAAGCTCCCCAAGCTCTGTCGTCGTCAACTTGTTCGCGACTGTCTCTTGGCCCCCGGCTATTTCCAGAGAGGAGAAGACCCTTCTTGTTCTTCCCCCTCAGCTCCTGGCCCCGTCCCGTGATCCGCGAATTCTCCCCCCACCCTTCTTTCATGATACCATGTCTGATTCTCCACTTTTCGTGAATTTCGCGCCTGCTGTTTTCTATTTGCCCTTTACGCTAACGTCCCTGCTTTTGTTTCTCAAACGTCCCGCCCTTTCGAAAGACACTTCCCCAAGCTGGTGTGAGCGATGTTTTCTTGATTCCCCAAAATTTGCGCGCATGCCTGACTTTTCCTTCATGGCAGTCTTAGAACGCTCTCTGCGTCCGATCATCTTGAATTCGTTTCCCCCGATTGCTTTTCTTGGACCCCCTTGTCTTCCCCCATCCATCCAATTGCACCGTACCTCTCCCCGCGTTTCTATTTTTTCCAGTAGTTTTTGGGGCGAAATCCTTTCCCTGGATGTCCTCTTGTCCACACCACCATCTTTTTTTTCCTTAAAGAGGGTAACACCAATCCCAGGTCCGGCCAGTTTGGTCAGAGAGTCTACTCTCCAAGCCGATAAGGCCCGATGCACCTTCCCCCCTACATCGAATCTCGATAGGCTTCCCCCCCCTCCCGATGTAATGAATGGCTAGGGTTTATCTCAGATCGCGTCCTTCCCCAAGTTTCCCTTCCACCCACCCAGATCCCCAACCCTGGATTTAGTGGTGTGCCAATTCGGAAATTCTGTTCTGTTTTTTCCCATGGACACTCGGGCTACTATCGTAACCTTTTTTTTTTTTACGCTGACGGCCATGCCCTTCCCCGATGCATTGCGCGTCCTTATGGAATCCTCTTTTGTGATCGCCCCTGCGCCAGGTTTGCCTTGCGACCCCACCTTCCTCCCTTCTTCGCATTCTGGTCGTGTATCTTTTTTTTTCGCGCAAACAAACTCTTCCCCCCCCAATTCGCGCACCAAGCTCTGTAGTGGTGTAGATCTCAAATTTCTTTCCTGGAGGACCAGACCCGTGGTTCGGTAGGCCGGCTCGGCAGTGTCGCCCCTGTGCACGCCTGAAGCATCGTACTCGCCCGTTTTTCCGTCCCCCCCCTTCAGGAAGTGTTTTTTGACCCTTGTTTGTTGACCTCCTGATTTTTCGAGTGGAGTCGACCCCTCAATCTTTTACGCGGCGCCCCTCCGCATGCCAGGATCGGCCGCTTTTTATTCTTTTTCTCCTTTCCCTTTACTTCCCCTGGTAAGGTGCTCCTTGGCGCTTTATCGTGTTTTTAACGTCTTTTCCCTTTTTCCAATGTAAAACTCCCTGCCGTTTTTTTCTCTCGAGCCTCAGCAGGGGAACTTCTTTCTTTTCCTGAGGTCCCAGTTGTGGGCCGGCCCCACATTCAATCTCCCGACTGATTACCCCCTGTTTTAACCCTTTGACCCCAGCCGCTGATACTAGTTCCTCTCCCCCCTCCCTCTTTTTGTGTGTGCCGTTACAATCCTGTGTTCCCAGCTCCTGATCCGGCCCCTTTTTTTTCGTTCGGCTACAGCGCGTGAACGCCTCATAAGTCTTTCTATCTTTAATCCTCCGTCTCTGCTGCCTTCCACCGTGACTTTTCTCATTCCCCGCTTTTCGTCTGCAGACGAGTAGCATCCCCCTTGACTTTTTGCGAAATCTCCGATTTTTTTCGATGCGTGAACCCCACAGACCCTTCCGAATCCGATCACTTCCATCCTCGGTCGCCCCTTTTCTTTCTACAGGTCCTGTCCGTGTCCACACTTTGCCAGCCGCAGCGTTCCTTCTACTCGAGGCCTCCACCACGAGTTACTTTTTCCTCGCACGATCACCCTCCATCCTTTCCACATCCTCTCTCGCCCCACCTTTCCTCGATACCACTCGCCACCTTCCCTCTTTCCTGTCGAGACTTTGTTTTCGCTTCTCTTTTCACAGGTCTCGATTTTCATACATCCTCCTTTTGGTTTTCTCTCCTTTTTCCTTTTATGGGCGATTGTGACCCCCCGCGTGAAATCGAGAGTTTGCGGCATTTGTAGCGTTTTTTCCCCCTTTCTGTTTTGAAGGCGCGACTCCCTTTTGATTTGAGACTTCCGGAAGTTGTTTTTTTTTTCTACTCTAGCCGCTTCAGCCCACAGGCGCTGCGGTACTTTCCACTCATCTTCTTACTTTCTTCCGCCGTAACCTCTTGCCTTTCCTTTCTTTTTTCTTTTTCTCTCTCTGTTTTTCAGAGCCCATCTCTATTCCCTCTCCTACCAAGAGGTCGTTACTTGCATCATGAATTCCGGCTTCTGTCTCCCCCCCTCCCGCTTGTTTTCCTTCCCCCTGCAGAGTTGCGATCGGCGGGTGCCCGCTTGACGCATCCTCTTATGTCTTTTTCCTTCTGGATCTGTTCACGGCTTCCGTTTTTCATTAGCGGTTGCGCGATAGCCTACTTTCTTTGTCGCCCCCCACTTGAGGCGTGTGTTCCCCTTTCTCCCGCTAAAGTTTCAGCTAGGCACTCCCATTTTTTCCCAGCGTTTGATTGGCTTCCCCCACCCTCCTTCCCTGTTTCGACGACGAGTCTTTCCTTCATTCCTTTTTTTTTCTTCATCCCCCACCTCGCCGGATTTTTACCTCTTTTCCCGTTAACGCCCACGACTACCTTTTCAGACCTCCCGACCGATTCTAATGACACGGAGCATGGGTCCCCCTCCAGGCAGTGATTCCCGGCATTGGCTCGAAGTGTCGCGTTTAGGCCTCTTTTCCGTCCACATTACAATCTTTCATCCTTCCGCGTGCAACTTCTTCTGGCCCCTTCCTGAAGCGCATCTGGTTCCCTCCGTTTTTCCCCCGCTAGTAAGATGTGCTGGCTTGACATCGTTTTTTTAACAACTTCTCGACCCTTTTTTTTCCGCTTCTTTTCCTCAGGGCATCTCCCTTCGCCCCATTCCAAAATCCTTTATTTAGGGTTTTTCCTGTAGAGTGTGATGTTGTCAGGCCAACTCCCCCTCGCCTTACCAGATTCGAATCAGTTTTTTGGTCGAACGCACCTGCCGATTCTTGTCTTTTTTCCTCGACTCAATCGGATTCTGTTGCGTGTTTTTTTCGAAATGTCTCTTCTGGTCCCCCTCCGGATCATCATTCTACCGTAACATCGAACCAAATTTCGCGATTGAATACTTGTTTCGCCCCCTCTCTTCCCCTTTCACCCCCCTAATCTGGCAGTGCTTTTTTTTTTCCCCCCCCCTCATGGAGTGACTTTTATGCGCTTCATCACCGTTCCACTCGTACACGTTCTCTCTGATGCTTGCGCTGGAAGTGACCATCGGTCCTTTTGTAGCTGTCGTTCCTTTCCGTATGCCGCCGCCCCCTTCTGGCCTTGAACTGGTTTATTTTCTCATCGTAGTTGTTTTTTGAAGTTTTGTGGCACTTCTTCTCTCCAGTTTTGCACTTTGGTTTTCCTGCCCACCTACGATATATCCTCCACCTCTTTTCCGTACTGGCCATGGTGGATGTGATTGACGACATGCCGCACTGGTAAACTCGCCTATTCCCCTAGCCATTGATTCATTTTACCATTTTTTTGGGCTGACTCAACTTTATCGCACCTTCTGCCCCTATTTTTTTTTTTTTCGCTTCCCCTCCCTTTTGCGTTGAAGACTTTCCTCGTCCCCTTTTTTTTTGAGAAGTTTGTTAATCCCCGCCGTTTTCTAGCTTTTTTTTTCCATCGTGAGGCTCCCCCCCCCCCTCTGCTCGGGCGCCGCCCGACCCCACAGTGATTCTACTTACTCTTTTTCCAATCTTGGTAGTTTTGCATTCTCTTTTAAGGGCATCTTTTCCTTCCGGTGCCTCCACTGCAACCCTGCCCTTTCGATTACGAGAGTTCCCGCCCAAACCTTTCCTCCTCCTTCGCTCTCTGGTTGGATTCCTTACTGGTTACTTTAGCGCTTCCTTTCTCCTTTCCTCTTCTTGAATAAATGTACCTGCACCTGGTTTTTGGTCATTGCCGCACTCCACTTTGAGTAAACGGATACATTCTCTCGTTCCCTCCGTGGTGTAATCGATACCCATTCGATCCCCCCTCTCATAAAGACTGGTAGCTCTAACACGGTCTATGGAAGATCCCTTTGCCCCCGAACCTCCTTTCTCCCTCTCTAGCACTGCCTATCCTCCCCCCCCTTTGCTTTTCGGTACGGGCATTTCACTGGCGTCTTTCCCCTTTCGTCGTAAGTCAGTCGTGTTCCTACCCTCCCCGTTTTTGACCGGACGTGGAAGTCAAATGGGCCCCAGTTTTTCCTTGCTCCCTAGTGACTCATCTTGTTTTTTGAGCGCCCAGATGCCTTTTGCGCTTCCCCCCATCATTTGGGACTTCACACAGAATTGCAAATCTTTTTCCCCTTAGGATCCTTCTTTTTTCAGAACATGACATTTACCTCGCGCTTTGGGGTTTTTATTTTCCAAAAAACCAGGCGTTAATATTATGAGCCTTCCCTTTCTTGCCCTTAAATCTTTGACCCTCCCTGTGACTCCCAGAGTTATGGGAACGCTTGCTTTTTCTTATTTTCCTAATAATACTTTTTTTCCTCTTAGCAATACTCAAATAATATACTCCCTTTCCTAGGTTTCACACATTGCCAGACCCAATCCTTGTCTCTTTTCTGTCGAAGATCTTCCGCCTATTTCTTCCGCGCTTATTGATTAAGTTTACCAAAGTCCCTCCCCGCCCCACCCAGACCCATTCGACTCTTTTTTTGCTCCTGCTTTTTTTTGGTTTCGCAGGTCAGCACCTTATACCCACCCCCGAGTGGAGCGGTTCGTAAAGTCCTACCTGCCCAGTGACTTTCCTTTTCAGTTTTTTGGTTAGTTCGTCCCGTCCCTTTTCCACCTTTTTTTAAAAGACTTGAATTCTCCCCAGTTCCCGACCATACCTTGACGATAGATGTAATTTTTTTTCGATTAGGGAGGATTCGCCCTTCTTTTCTAGATGTTGGTTCTTGTCCTAACAGGCGGTTCGCAGCGGCCCTTTTGGTTCTTAATGTGACGCACCACGATGCTTGCCCTCTCCCCCATCGTCTTCCCCTCCGTGTTTTTGCGATTGCTTGAAGGCCCTCCGGTGACCCCCCTCTTACATCAGGAGAACCTCCCTGTTTTTTTTTTGTTCGCCCTTGATCGACTCTTGCACGCCAGCCCCAGCATTACCCACCTTTCTCTCTTTTCCCGCCCTTTGTGCGCGACTCAATCCCTTTTCAGAAGCGATTTTGAAGACCACATTCCTTCTTCCCTTAAGTTCTCGTTTTCCGTCCCGGCCTGATCCCTGAATGCGCCCCCATTCTTTCCTGATCAACATCGTCGGGACTCTCTTTTTTTGCCTGTCTGAGACTCTTAATAAGTGGTCCACGATTGAGAGTCATCTCTTTTTCTCCCCCTATCCCCACCCTTGTTCTTGCTCTTAACGGATTGATCCTCTTTTCTTGTTGTCTCGAATCCAAAATTTTTTTGAGCTCCTATTTTCCCCCCCTTAGTAAAGTCTCCCCCTCCTTCGATAGGTCAGATCACTGGCTATGCTGAAGTTTCCCAACCGAGTTTTTGATTGGTTTACCAATTTGCCCATCCTCCTTGCCATCCAGCGGGGGCCCGGATATTACGTAGTTTTTTTTTCCTTCCCTCCCCTCTCCCTTTCTGGATGACTTCCTACCACCCCTTCCCCCGCGGCCTCACGCGGCCAGAAAGACTCTGGCCACCCGCCCGTTTCTTTTTTTCCTCGTCCATCGAATCCCTGCGCCTTTTCACTATATCCCCCCTTTCCACGCGATTGCCCCCCGTTCTTTTGCCCCCCCCTATTATCTCTTCGTCGCACGGGTTTCTCCGCGATCGCGTTCCCTTTTCCCCGGGAACTCCCTCCTCCCCCATTTCGTGTTGGCCCATTCGGAAATTAGTTTTGATCCCCTTTAATTCTCTCGTACATGGGTTTTTTTTTTTTTGGTTTTTGTTTCTGTGCGTGGATGGATGATCCTACTTGCCCCCCCCTCGATGGCATTTCTCTCTCCGCTCATGGAAATCCTCTTTTTCTTTCATCTCATGATCCCGGAAGGGTGATTGCCTCAACCCCCTTCCACTTGCTTTTCTCTTCGGCTCGGCTGATGTGGCTTGACCCCACATACGAACCTCCATTTTCAATCAGAGAAGGGTACCTCCCGATCGAAGTTTGGTTTAGAGTTTCCGGCTTGACCTTTCCCCCTGTGAACCGCAGTGCGGTACGGTACTTCCGAGTAGCCTTCGTCAATTCTCCCCTCGTACTCGCAGTTTTTCGCAAAGTGCGTTTTCAGGTGGTGTTGATTTTCTCCCCACTTTTCCTTTCCCGCGTGTTGAATTATAGGGTTATGGTATTATTAGCATCCGATTACGACCTTTTCTCTGAGTCCGGAAACTTAATCTTTTCACTTCCCATAGCCCTTTCTATTGATAGTCGTCCTCCCTCATTCCCAAATTTGGAGGACGGGCGCTCCGTTTCGTTTTATAAAGGAAATGTGTCTCCTTCCCTCCTCCAGAGTTTTGCGGATTCAACTTCTCTTCCAGCTTTCTCAGGTCTGTCCAGTAAAGGTGTTTTTTAGGCCCCGCGCCTTGAGGACCCTTTTGCGCGTCGGCCTTTTACCGCACCCCCTTCTTTTCGACACACGCCTGGTCAATACGTAGGTAGGGACAGCTTGCCCCTCTCCTTCTCCGTACGCTGCTGTTGATTGTTTTTCCCGGATCAAGCGTTTTTCACTCCTTTTTTTCCCCCTTTTTCTTAGGTCTGGCGTGCCTGATGCTTAACCCCCCCCTCTTACTGAATTCCACCGGAACTCCCTGATACTTTTTTCTTTTCATTCAGTCACTTTATGCCCGAAAGAAAAAGGAGAGTCCCCCCGGACCGCATGCGAGCTTTATTTTCGACACAGATTTTTTCCCGTCACTTTCCCCTGCGACGTTTTCTTTTGCTCTCCTTTCTTTCCTTAAACTATACATTCTGTTCTCCCAGGTCGCTCCGCTCGAGGCCGCCCTACTTTGGGACGCTCTCTCGGAATCCCCTCTCCTACTTTGCCCCCCCCCTGCCCCACTCCCTCTACAAATTGCGCACGATTCCTTTTCCTCGTGTAGTTCCCCCTTCGCGTCGAGCGACCCCCCATTTTTTTAGCTTCAATCTCCTTTTTTTTTTTGCTGGAGGTCCTATCCCTCCTCGAGTCCCGGTTTTTTTTTTCCCCCTCTCTTGACTCTTGTAGCGACTTGACCCGCCGCTCTTGCGGTATTTTTTTTTTTCGATTTTTTCCACGGGAGAGTGATGGGTCCTGCTCGACCCTGCCTTCCCGCTCTTCTTGCTACGTTCCCCCCCCGACTTCTTTTATTCTGGACAGACGTGTCCATTCTTCGCCTGGAAGTGATCGAGTTCGGTTAGTTTTTTTTGTTAAGAATCTTCGCGCGCATCCTCTTGTTCTCTTATTTGCTGCACTTTTCTGACCTCTTTTAAGTCTCAGCACCATTTCCGGTTTCTGTGTGCCGATCGTCGCCTCTTTTTGACCCTCACGAAAACTCGCGAGATGTTCACCTACTTCCCCCCCCCCCTCCCCCGCGGCCCCCTGGGTCGTTCACTTTTTGCTTTTTTCCCTTTTATGATTGAATGAGCGGTCCCCCCGTCTTGGTTGGAGATTCCGTTTTCCCCTCATTCATACGCACACCCCTCGAGTTATTCACCTGTATTCATCGTGCGGCTCATGTTTTAGTTTTCCCCTCATCCCGTACTCCGTCGCTTGTTTTGGCTTGGTGCCCCAATTGATTCTTCGTTTCCTACTCGCGTTTAAGCCCATTCCCCCTCTTCGATTTCACGCATCGCCGACCTCGGGGGTTCTTCCTACCAAACTCACACGTTGCATCAACTCTTTTTTTCGTCCCCCCTCCGCGCCTGCCATTTGTGCTGTCCCTGACAGCTTTCCTTCATTTTTCATGCGTGGTCTTCAAAAGAAGAACTCTTTTCTCCTCGGAATTGCAGGTAGGAAGCAGCTCGCCTCTTCAACTATTTCCCTTCCTCGCTTGAGCGTAAGAAATACGCCCATCTACCTAGACAGAGCCAACCGGGGCGAACCGTAGTCCCCGGAAAGTGGAGGGCATCCCCCCCAGCGACCCACACACCCCCACACAAACCCCCCCACCCCTTCCCCCCCCCCCCCCCCCCCCCCCCCCCCCCCCCCCACAACACCCTCTTTTTTCCGCTTCTCCCCTTGAGGTAGACGATTGCGCTTTTCCGCGTGCATTCGACTTTCAACCCCTTACCTCCTGTAACCGCTTCCTTTTTTCTGCCCCTTCTGAATTTTCGTCTCTCACCCCCTTTACCCCCACTTTTTCTCTTTTAACTGAGCGAGTTCCTTCAGCTGATGGGCGATTTGTGTCGTTTCCAACCCCCCAGTCCCTCATTACGTTGTCGCATTTTGTCTTCAACCCTCATGTCCTTTGGCGATTAACCATTCCACTTGCGCGCGCGTGGTGGCTATGAGCAAGGTCTTTTTTCCTTACCCCCTTCATCGACACCCAATGAACGAGTTATGCACTTTCCACCCCATAATACTTCCTTGTCCTGCAGGTTGGTATCGGGGTTCCTTCGTGATTAAGAAAGGACCGCTATCCACCGTTCGCACCTTTACTCCCCATATCCATCGACCCAAGACGATCTTGTCTGTGAAGTTTGTCTTGTCATTTGAGTGCCTTTGTGATGAGATCATGGCTCTAATTTCCTGCTGGTGATGCTTCCGCTTTTCTTCCCCCTTTTAAGGGGGTGTTATTCCAGGCATGCCTATTGCGGCGGTGACTGTCCGCACACCCTTATCCCGCGCGGAGGCGTTTCTTTTTTCAATTTTTTTTTTTCTTATACAATGGTCAGATTCTCACGTTTTGAAACTTTTTTGATCAGACAAGTGATTTTTCGCCGTCCCCCCCGGAGGCGCGCATGCCTCCCCCCCTTCTTCCCTCGTCAGGAATGTCAGACTCGTTGGATCCCGATCCAGTCTCCTCTCCTCCCTTTTCCTTTTAAGGCTTGCTTGCTGCTTTTTCCGCTGAACGTTTTCCTTTCCCCGTCCGGCTGGACTGCTGCCTCCCCAACTGCTGCTTCCCAAGCGTGCAGACGGCGCTCCTATCAACAGTGATCTATCACGCGTTTCCAGTGACCATCTTTTGGTCGGTTTTTTCCCCCTGTTCACTGCGACGGGCCCATGCCTTGTTTTCTAGGTGCCATGTGGCTTTCCTCCTTCTTTTTTTTTTTTTTGTTGTTTGTGGTGGTGTGGACCATGTTGCTTCTTTCTCCTTCCCACCAACTTTTCCTCGCTCGCCTTTTTTTGGGAAGAGATTTTGTTTTGACTTTTCTTCTTCCCCCAATCCAGGATGTGCTCTTGGATCACGTACCTCTTTCTTTCCACGGCTGGTCATGTTTTCCTTCTTCCCTGACCTTGCACACGTCGATAGCTTAGTATTTCAGAATTCCCCCAATACGTTTTGCTATCGTCCACGAAGCCTTCTCCCCTTCCGCCTGGTCGTCCAAACCCTTCGGAAGCATTTCCGCCCTCTTGAATACTCATTCTCCTCTCAGGCACTGTTACCTCTATCCCCTTGAATTCGGTATGCTTCCTCTGTCGGGGGAACGGAAATCTCTTTGCTTATCCGGACCCTTCCCCCTAAACCTAACTACGGACGAATCCGGTTTTCCAGCCCCTGCCACTTGTATGACCCCAATGCATACCTTTACCCCAGCCAGCCCTCCCCCTGTTTTGTGTTTCAGCACTTTCCGCGCGCTCATTTTGGAAGTTTACCCCCTTTTCCCCCCAGTTCCCCAATCTGTCGTGATTCCTGGGACCCCAGCCAGAGAATCGGTTTTTGTTCCCCCCTTAAAAAGGGGTCCATCTTGCGCCCTGCTGGGGTTTTTCCTTTTCACGCCATCGTGCCGAATATATCAATGTCCTACTTTTTCTCTAGTCTGAGGGGG
>Ga0179593_1623542_pt1 | contig 13293 bp, 16 predicted proteins | sample CZODoug2_1_08_16_FD_185931 | JGI IMG/M metagenome (GOLD analysis project Ga0179593, IMG submission 185931) | Vadose zone soil fungal communities from Angelo Coast Range Reserve, California, USA - CZODoug2_1_08_16fungal (PacBio error correction) | ecosystem: Environmental > Terrestrial > Soil >... | reverse complement strand
ATGCGTCTTTCTCCCTCTGCGTCCCTTTCCTCGCGTTTCTTTTCCGACTGTGCACTCTCTTTTCGCAGGCCAGCAGAGCCCATCGTCCCTTCCTTCCGCCTTCCCCCCTCCCGCCTCCACAACTTGACTTTGCTTTCCGATGATAAGGTGCCAGGTCTCAGGATGCCCTTCTTGAAGAAGAGGCCCTTCATATGCTTCCTTTTTTTTTTCTTGGATTCTTATTTTTCTGCCCCTCGAATCCGTTCCCGCTATGTGGCAGCCCAGCTTCCCAAGAACATTGGGGTAAAGCGTGTCCTGTCCCTTCCTTTGTCGTGTTCAGGCTCTCCTCTCCTGCGAGACTTCACCTCCCTTCCCGCGCGGTTGGTAGTTAGGGCCGCATAGGCGGCAAGTCATCCGCCTCTCCCCCCTTCTCCCTGGCCGATGTTCGTTCTTAATGGCCCCGTTTTTTTTTTTCTCCCCCGAGACCCCCCTACGCGCTTCTCTCATGAGGTATTTTGACAAAGAAGGCGTGTCCCCCTTTGGCAGTGACGACCAATGGATCTTCTCCTTCCTAGGGGCTCTCTTCATGAGCACTCTTTTCTGCTGCCGTGATTGTCTAAAGAGAGTGTTCACCCCCCCGCTACCGCAGCTTCCAGAAGATCGCGTCTGTTTTCCTCTTTTTCTTTCTATTCGTAGCGGTTTCTCGCGGTTGTTCCTTTGCCTCTTCCTCCAGATTTTGGTTCTTTTTTTTTGGGGGGCATTTCACGGTTGCTTTTGCGCGTGCATTCTTTCTTTTTTTCTTTTGGATCTTTCTGGGGAATTCTTTTCTTGCTGCCTTTTTCCCCCCCCCACCCCTCTAAAGTATATGCCCCTCCCTTTCTTTTCGGCGGAGCATACACCTCGTCCTCGTCCGAGGCCTCTGGTGAGTACCAACGACTCTTCTCCCCCCGCCGCAGCCTAGGTACCTCCTTTTCTGACAGGCGCGTTTTTTCTTTTTGAGACTTTCCCCTTTCCTTTAGGCTTCCCGTCATGGCATCCCTTTTGAAAACACGCTTCCCCTTCATGTATTCCCCCCCGCTTGAAACGGGATCCCTTTCTCTCTTGCCCATCCCAGGAGGATTTTTTCTTTTCATAGGCTGCTTGGTCTTTCGTGGTGGACATCCCCCAATCTCTTGCTGCACCGGCACACTTTTTTCTTCCATTGCCGAATCCCTCCCATCCCCCTTCCTAGGTCTCTTTACTACCACCTTTCGTATATCTATCTTTCCCCCCTTCTTTTTTCGATCTGAGCCCGAAAGTTTGTTAAGGAAATTGCGATTCCCCGCGCATAAACTTCTCGTAATCTTCTTCCTTCCCCTAAGGACCTTGCGGTGAAGACAGTTTTTTTCGACTGTCCCAACCTGAGGATTAATCGAACCCCTCCCTTTTTCTCATGATCTCCCAGCCTTTTTTCTTCAGGATGGCGAGCTCTCCCGATTCCCTTTGAAAGCTGTTTTTCGTGTACCTGACTGAATCAGTTTTTACCACCCCCTTTTCCCCCTTCGTTAAGCCCTGCCTACAAAACACTCTCCGTCTCCCGCGAAGACCGAGGCTCGCCGAATTAGTACGGGGGTAAGCCACCTCTCTTGAGATACCTCGGTGTCAGGCGCACGCCTTTTCCCCTGATAGACTGGGTTTTTTCCCTTACTTTTTCATTCACCTTTTTCTTAATTCCCATGAAGAACTCCTCCTTTTGATTGCGGAAACTCGTGCGGGGCAGAGCATCCTCCCCTCTCCCAACGTTCTACCCATAGACGATTTTTCCTGTTCCCCGGGAGATCGTCTGTTCACGGCGAGCCTTTTGGGATTCTTATTTAGCGTACCTTTCTTGGCGCATGAACGCCCCGGGCTCCCCCTTCCTACGACTTCATTGGTCGTCAATGGCTCCTTCCTTTTCCCGCCTGAGGCCCTTTTTCCAATACCGTCGACTTTTTTCCTTTTTTTTGGGCTGACATCGTCCACTTTTCAAACGAAATCGGCTGACGGCGCACCTTCTTGAATTTCCCCATCCCCCCCCCTCTTTACCCTCGTGTACTTTACGAAAGAGAAGTCCCCCTAGTTGTATCGGTCACGCAGGCCCTTTCCTCCTTTGCTCGGCGACACTTCCCCCCCAAGGTGCGTTTCCGAAACCTTTTTCCGAGGGAATTTGCCCCCCGAACTTCTTTCCCCGCTACTCGATCAGATCGGATGCTCCCCCGAAGCTTATTTGGTAGTTTTCCTTTGGACCCTTTCTTCCCCGAGGGTCAATCAAGCCAGGTGTTGGTTTTTCTTGTCTTCACCCTTGGTTAGATTCTTCGGCTTGCCCTGCTTTCTTTCCTAAAAAAGTTTTCCCCAATAAGTTCCACGCTTAATTTTTCCCCCTTTGAGTGCCTACCTGTCCTTTTCCATATATATATATGTTCCTTCCCCCTCCTTTGTGTTTTTGTAGAGATAGCGTCCGAACATCTTCTCAGTACCTTCCCCCTGCGCGCCCTTTTCCTTTTTTCCTTCTTCCCTAATCACTGCCTGCTCTCTTCATCGAATAGAGGAAATCGGATTCACCTTACCCCAACACCGGCAATTTTGCTTTCTCTCCTTCCCCTTCACCTTTTCTTTCCGACCGATCAGGTGTGCCCTGGAATTGGATCGCGGACTCAGCCTTTTGATTCTTGGCCCTCATTGGATCGTCGGCGGTGCTCTACTCGACTTTTCCTGCGACCCAGCCCTGTTTACCGATTTCTGCACTTCTTTTTCTCCGTCTTTTTTTAGAGCAAACTCTCCTCTCATTCGTGTGTCTTCACGCGGTGTCAACCCTCCCCCTTTTTTTAGGTAGGTTCCTTCCAGGTCATCGGACCTTTGGCGATGTTCGTCTTTTACCGTGACGATGGCAGACCCCCTTTGCACCACGCCTCTTTTCTTTTTCCAAAACGTTTCTGCAGACCCTCTCTCTTAGGCGCGGCCATTGTACTCCCTGATAGGAGAATTGCCTTAACTGTTTCCTGCGCCAATTTTACCCGCTTCTCTTTAGTGACGCTACCTCTTTTTCCCCTTTCCGACAGTCCTGGCGTTCTTATTTTTCTTTTTTTTTTGACTATCTCGCGTTTGCGTTCTGATTGAGCTTTCCCTTCCGATCGCTTTTCGCAATCGTTGCCTGCGTTTTCAGGGGCTGTTCGGAATTTACTTTTTCCTCCAGTCTAGACCACCGAAGTGTCTTTCCCGGCGGCGCCGATCACGCCAGATCTGCGGAGCCAGCTCTGGTGCGGACCCCCAGACGTCTTTCCTTCCTCCTCCCGGTATTTTTCTTTTCGGAAGGAGTTCCGACATCTTCGGTCTTCCCCCGAAGGGCAGCGCATATGTTTTCCAAAACGGATGCCTTGTCCCATGCTCCCCTGAAACAGGGCTGAAATCGTTTCTCCCTCCTTCTGCCTGAGCCTTTTTCCTTTGGAAGGTTCCCCCCCTTGTCGCTTACTTCCCTGTTGGCCAGCGTTGCCTTACATGGATGCACCTTCCGTTTGCGGGCATTTGCCGAAGAGGCCTCCCTCTCCCCGAATGTCCCAATTTTTCGAAACCCTTATCTACCTCTTTTTTTTCTTGATCCTCTTGTTTCTCGCGATACGAAATGTGACGTCCTTTTCTCCACATGCACCTAGGGTCATTCGTATCTTTCTCTAGCTCGTCCAATGCCCTTGTTTTGATTTTTATCCGAATGGAAACCCCTTAATAGACCCCCATCCTCTTTCTATGCAAGATTCAAGCCGCCTGTTTTTTTTCAGAAGTTTTTCCTATCCAGACTTTGGATGCCTTTTTTGCCAAAGTGCATCCTTTTTTTCCCCAGTATGAGATTACTGCGGGTTCGCTTCGTTCTTACACAATATGCGCCTCATCTCTTTCCCCTTCTCTCCAGAAAACTCCGTCGATCCGAACACTAATCCTCCCCGCGTGAGGCGCTCTAGCGTGACTCTTTTCAGAGAGCAAAGTAGGTCCTCTCTTTGTTCTTCGAAAGACAGTGTCGTTCCCTCAACCCCTTTTCTTGTTTTTCCCCTTCGAAGGTCAATGGACATAGTGATAGGCCTTTGGGCGGGCCAAACTTCCCGTGTCGAGTTCCTTCTCTCTCTCCAAAGATCCCTGAAGATGACCCTTTTTTTCTTTTTAGGAGCGTACGGCGGTGTCTTCCCTCGCTTAGAGCAATCAATTTTTCTAACCGCGGGGTAAAATTGGAGCCTGAACGCCAAGGGACCTCATCCGAGAAACTCTCCACTGAAGTTGTCCTTTCACCTGTGCAACATAAAGAGGATTTTGCGGTAGGATCTTTTTTCCGGGTTCCCCCCTCTGTGGACATTCCCTCGGTCCGGCCTTTCTCCCATCGCTTCTCGATGCCTTGCAGAGAGAGTTCACCCCCCCAGATCGGTACACCGCGTTGGAATCTTTCTACGCTGAAGATCTTCCCGGTAACTCCCCGTGCTCTTCTTCCTTCACCCAAGGTCTGGTTCTTCCCGCTGAAGGCTGCACTACAACCTCTTTCTTCGATTCCTTGGTCTACACTCAGACGCTCTCATTGTCCCCGCCTAGCCTCGTCTTTCTGCCTTCCGACGTTGGCATGGGCATCTGAAATCCTTTTTGCAAATGGGGTGATAATGTTCCGGTGTTTTTGGATGGGCGTTGGCACGGTGTCCGATGCCCGTCTATTGCTCTTTCTCTTTGTCTTTTTCAGGAGTTTTCCCCCCCTCTTGCACAGGCGCGCGACCCCACTTCTGAGCGAGAGAGGAAGTTGGTTTTTCTTTTTTTTTCGCGAGCCCTGCCGGACGATATCTCTCTTATTTCTCTCTTTTTTTTTGTTGTCTCTCTCTTTTCCCGGTTATCGCCACCCCCTTTTTTCCCTTTGGATGCGGGTTCGCGCCTTTCTCGCGGTGTTCATAGCCCGCCGTTCTCCCAATTTCAACTAGACATCGGACGCCGTGCCCCTCACCCCCACCAACGTCAGTTGATTTCTCACGTTTGTTCCCCATGAACGACTTCCCTCCATTCATGATTTCCTCTCTCTCCTCCTAGAGGGCAATGATTGGCTCTTTCCGACAACTCGCATACGTCCGCGACTTCCCCCCTGAGCCCTTCAGCCTTTTTTTTCTAGTGTCCCTTTTTTTCCCTTTTCTTTTTTCTTTCCTTTTAAAAACTCGCGCGCCTTTGCGTAACGCTTCAACTCGTTTCTCGCGGTGGTTAGTAGGTGAACTAGCTCGGCTTCCTCAGCGCCTTTTTTCCCTGGCCGATGTCCGTTACGATGTTCTTTAAGCGACCACCTTGTTGTCGCGCAAACTTTCGCAGTCTTGCCCCCTTTTGAAGAGTAGGCTTGTTACCAATTTCTTTTTCGATAGGGGATTTTTTTTTCAAACTTCCCCCTCTTTCCGAATTGAGTGACGCTTCTTTTTTTGTTAATAAAAAGAAGACCTTCTTCCTCCTACGGGAATTTACAGCGTCTTGATAGCTTCTTCTTTTTCGGTTCCGATCTCGCGTTGTTTCCCTCTTTCCTCTTCGATTGAATTTTTTCTAGGTAGAAAGCGTTTTAGGCAGGGGCTTTTGGGGGACCTTTACAACGGTCTTTCTGCACGGACCAAAAATACCCCGCCCAAACCTCCTCAAGGGCCTTCCGCGTCTCACTCTCTCTTAGACGCGAGAATCCCTATGGTGAGTAAAACCTGCCCTGAGAGAGCCTGTCCCTTTTAGCGGCGCGCAGGTGCGACTTTTCTTTCCTTTTTTCTACGAACTTCCTTCTTGGATTTCTGCCTTTTTCCAAAACGGATTTGTAGAAGGAATGGCAACATTCTCAGCTGGACCCGGGCGAATCGGGTTTTGGCTGAGCCTTCTCATTTCTGCTTGATTTTTTTCTTTTTTCCTTAATGCGTTCTTTGCAATAACCTGGCTTCTCCCCAGTTCGCTTTGCATTGAGAAGAGCCCCTTATCAGAATGACCCTTTTTTTCTCTGACCATTACACTTCCTCCTCCGTATTTTGTTGTTTTCTCCCTTTTGTAAGGAATTGCTATCGAATAACATATGGGTCATTCTGTATCGCGGATGTTTCGTGCAATGCTCCTCTCTCCCCTTTCCGGTGCATGGTAGACCTAACCCTTTCCACTCCGGACCCATCCTTTCTATGGTCTCATGACAATCTTCTTGTACTGCCCTGCAGGATGGGCGAGCTTTTTAATTCATTCGCCCAAGCTGTGGTGTTTTTCTTTTTTCATTCTTTTTTACCCCTTTTTTCCCCTTCCGACTGGCGCGCTACGTCTCTTAGAAAAAAAATGCGCCCCGCTCGACCTTCCTGCTAAAGACCGAGGCTCCTTTCTTCTTCGGGTTTCTAGCATGGTTTTTCTATAGACCGGTTTCTCTAGCCGCCGGTTCCGCAAATCTCCCCCCCCCTTTGCCTAGACCTTGTGTCGTACTTTGTTAAGGGCAGCAATATTTTCCATCTTTTTTCCCCTCAAGATTCCTTCCCTTCCTCTTGCGGACCTCGTGATAGGCTTTCGAGGCAAGCGATCGAAGTCGCTCGCTCCTTCCCCTAGCTTACGCACGATACCTTCTTTTGGCGACTCTTCTGTTCCTTTTTTCCCGTCGGACCCGCTTCTTTCCGTCGGCGATCCGTGGGTTAAAATGGAGCTTAAACGCTTGGCTTTCCCCTTTATCGAATTCTCCTTCCCCCTTTTTGTGTCACCTTTCCAAGAGTAACTTTTCCGTCAGCGCTTTTGCGCAGGACGCGCGTTTTCGGGGGGAGATTACGGGCCTTCCCCTTTGCCCCACATTCGCAGCCCTTTTTCGTGACGCGAATTTCCACTTTTTTCCTTCTTCCCCCCTGAATTCCCCTACCCCCCAACTTTTTTTAAACGCGTTGGAAGCGCTCTCGTGAAGATTACGCGCTTCGGTTCCACGCTCGCACTCTCTAGTGTCGGAGACCATTTCCCCCCCCACTTTGCGGCTTCCCCTTTCTTTTCCCGAGCCCCTTTCTTTTTCTTCCTTTTCTCCACCCTTTTCCACTCATGCCCGCGAGATAGAGAAGATCGCTTTCTGCCAGTGGGCCGTCCCTGATCGGGTCGGGCTTTTCTCCTCTTGGAATCTCTTTAATAGAGGCACTTTCTTGTTGTTTTCTTTTCTTTCTGAGTTCGATGCGCTTTTCTTTGGAGATACGCTGACGCCGAGCGTTCTTCCTATGCCCGTTTCAGAACCCCATCAGCATGGAGCGCTCTCCCCCTTTTTTTTTCCCCGCTGACAGATCTTTTTCACCTTTCGGAATTTCCCCTTTGTTGTTTTTCTCTATTCAGGTAGGCTCGCGTCCCGGCGGTTTCCTCTCCTAGAGAGAGAAATGGGATTTGTTGAATCTGTGTTCATCCAACGCGGCTCAGAAGAGCTCCATAGTCCCCCTTTTTTTCCGACGCAGTTTTTCTACAACACTTCAGATTCCCCCCCCCTTTTTTTTTCAACCAAGGCTGGTGGGGATTCGTATTGAATGACCGACCCGCTCAGGCGACAGCGGCTCCTTCCCTGACGATCTCTTGGATTTCTTCTTCTTTTCCCTTACCTCGAATCCGTCCCCCAGAGTTCAGCAGCCTCCACATTTTTTTTACCGGCGTGCCCCTCTCCCCACTCAAAAAATGTCGCCTATTTGCCCTAGCGTCCGTCGAGGTCAACTCGCGCGCTATCTTGCTTCCACAGATCCCCCCTTTTCTGGTAGGTAGGTTCCCCTTCATTCTCTCTAGAGGACATCGCGTCTTCAGAGTCGTGCGGCCCCCCCCCCCTCGATGTGAAGCCCGGAATTTCTCATGCTCCCCTTTTCTTTGAAGGTGTTTTTTGAAGCGTTTCTTCTTGGCCTGACCAATGGACCCTTCCTTAGATAGGGGAGCCCTTCTTTTCTCTGAATTTTTCCAGGGTTAGAGTAGGCCTGTATCTTCTGTTTCATACCTTTCCCTCTCCGAAGATTTCTCTTAGAGTCGTTATCTTCTGTCATATTGGGGGACGACTTTTGAGAAGAAGCGAGCGCTTGCCTTCCTCCGACGTTTTTAGCATTTCCTCCCGAGTTGCCTGCGCGTTTTCTGTTTTTCATGGACCCCTTCATGTCCTTCCCCTCTAGCACCGAACGGCGCTCGTTTTTTTTTTTGATCAACGATAGAGCGCTCGCCTCGCCCTTCCCCGCCCGCCCTGGCCCTATCGCAGCTCGATTTTTTTTCTTTGACGCGCGGCTTTTCACTTCTGGTTTTTCCCCCCTTTCCTGTTTGGAAAAACTTATTTCCTCGAAGGCATGCAAATTGCCGCCTTCCCGTTCAGATTGGGGAGAGCCGCAATTCTTTTTCCAAAGGGTTTTTCTCCTATTTTTTTCTTTTGTTTCCCCTTCTTTTCCTTTTCTACCTGGCTTGACCCTTTTTCCAGTTTGATAGAGGCATGCCTCCATCCGCCTCCGACTGCCCATAGGTTATTCGTGCTCGTGCCCCCAAATTTCGTAGAGACTTTGTTGTTTCTCTCTCTCCTTAGGAATTGGCTCCAAGAGAAATAACCTCTGGTCATTTTGCTTTCTCCTTCAATTAATCGAGCCCCCTCTCTTTTCTTTGCGGTATTTCCCGCAACTTTCCAACCGTGATACCTGTACCCCAGCAGATGCGTATCCTGCAAGAGTTTTTTCCCCAATTCCTGTTGTCGCTTTCGAGCTAGCCCTTTTCCTTTGGCTGCATTTTTTCATCCTCAAAAGTGCTCCGTTTTTTCAACAGCTGCGCTTCTGCGGCCCCTGGGCGGACTATTAGTTTCGTAGCCAAACCACTCGCATCCGCGCCCTCATTGCGCGCGCGACCTTCCGAATTCTCCTTTTTTTTTTCCCTCTCTTGGCTTGCGCGGCGATCCGGTGATCGGCGACGGCCGGCGATCGTTTCCCCCCCTTTTGTAGATTTTGTATTTGTCTGGGCAGCAAGAACCTTGTCGTCCATACTGGTGTCCCCTTTCCCAGCTTCTTGTGCTCTTTTCCTTTCTTCAAGCGGCATCGACTTCTCGGAAACGGCGAGACTCCTTCTACTTTTTTACGCTGACGACGGCGCTTGGTCCCTGCTCCTTTTTCAAAAATATCTCTTTCCAGATCCGCCCCTTTTAGTTAAAATTGGCGCATGAACGAACCTTTTTCCCTTCGATCCTCTTCCCCCTCCAGTGTCGTCACATGGCCGCTTTCCCCGGTCCGTATGGTATTTCCCAGATTTTTCCACCTTAGGAGGTGTGGTAGCTTAAGGGGAGTTCCCCCGGTCCATTTCTCCGCCGACATCGGTCTCTTTCAATGGCCACCCTTTCCCCTTGACCCCTACCAACCTTTACAAAGCGTGGAAAGCTTTTCCCCCTCTGAAGATAAGCAGCGGCGTTGGTTTTTCCCCCTCTATGACACCCCCATTCGTGCTCGGAGACACTTACCCCCAATGTGCCCCCCCGAACCTTTTTTGGATTTTGTACCCCGACGATCACAACCCTTTTTTCTAGAGAAGATAGGCTGAGTCGCGATCATTCCTTTTTTTCGGTTGGTCCCTTTTTCATCCTGGATTTTTTTTCTCCACTGATCAGGGTTTTTTGGCTCTTTCCAGGCGTAAGTGACCGCGCTTAGATAGGATGAGCAGGAGTGCGTGAAACACCCCTTGAGCCCACTTGTTCCGTCGAGACCCCATCCGCATTTTTCGTCCGATGCCGTTTGAGGTCTCGGGAAGGTCCGCCTACCTCCTTTTTTTGTTTTCGATATGAGGAAGGACAGTTAGGCCTTTCTTGTGACGCCAAATTCACGCGCTCTTTCTGGGGTCTCTCCGTGTCAATCGCGTGTTAATAAGAAAAGCCTTCGCAGCCTTTTGCTCCCTCCGCATATCCCTGACGTGCCCTTCCAACACCGGCACTGTTTTTCCCAGTTGCCAGATTTCCGGCCCACGTCTTCTTGATTCCTCCAAGGATCAGTTGACGGAATGATAGCGACTGCAGCTCGTCATGATTCGGAGGTGTTAGACCATTACCTCGAATCCTTCCGCTTCCGCGTTTGGCATCCTCTTTTTTTTGTACCTTGTCGCCGAGCAATTCCTCCAGAGAGTGAACGTAGAGAAACTCGCGCTTTTTTCCCTTTCGTACTCTCAACTCGGTTGTCTTTCCTTGGATGTGTTGTATCAGCCCCGCTCATCTATTTTTCCCTTAGCGTACTGGACGATGCGGAGAATGGCCACCGTTACTTTCCCGCAGTCTCCCAACCGACTTCGTTCTGCTCGCCCCGTATTCTGAAACAGCCTGTTTTGGACGCGTCTTGCGGAAATGACGCTCTTATCAGATGATCTGGAGACAGGGGTTCCCCCATTACACTCCTTCGCATTTCGTTTTTTTTTCTTGTTACCCCCTCTCTTTCCTCAGACGATTTCAGACGCTCAGGCAAGAGTAGTAATCGGCGTTTCCTTTTTTTGGGTATCTCGTCGTTGGTTTTTCGCTCGCAGGCTCCTCCGAGTTAGCTTTTTCCTTCTCTTTTTCTCTTTTCTGGACCACGTTGCTTTCACGAACGAACAAGGTCTTGCATTTTCCAAAGTTCGCACCTTCTTTTCTCCCCTCCTGGGCTCGACGGCTTCCTCTCGCTCTCAGGCTCTCACAGCCGGTATTCTTTCTCTTCTCGTCCCTTTGAGGCGGAGGCGCATATTTTTTGCCCCGATAGAGCGACAGGGATTCCGCCTTTTTTTTTTTTGGCCCCTTCGCCCCTTTTCTCATGCCTGCCAAATGTTTTGAACCAAAGTTCTTCTCCTGATGTTCCCCCTCTTCCTCTTGTCCTTCTCCCTCTTTCTTTTCCGAGGAAGTAATAGTGTGGCCTTGGCGCGGCAATCTACCTGGCTTCCAAAGCTCTCTTTCTGCGAAGAGCATCCGCTCCCGCCCCATAGGTTCTCTTCCCCTTCCTTCCCCCCCCCCCACTCTTTTTCTCCTTCCTTCCTTTTGGTTTTCATAAGAAATGTGTAAGGAAGTTTCCGCCTAACCTCCGGTCCCCTGATCGGGCGAGGATGGCTATCGCTTTTTCTTGCAATGGTCTTTTTGCCTCCCTCCCCTCCTTCAGATGATTCTCCTTCCCCCCTCCTATGGATATGCAAAGAGGTTTGTTTTCTCCGCAGGATGGCGAGCTCTCTGTTTCAAGCTGTTCTTTCCTGCGACAATTCAACCCTTTTTCCTCTTTTCCTTCTTTTCTGGCGCGCTTATCGGTTCACCCTATGAGACTCCGCGCTTTGCGCAGCAACTCCCCCTTCCTTCGATCTGCCGACTCGTCGGGTTCCCCACCAATAGACTGCTTTCCGATTCTTTGACTCCCTTCCCTCCTCCTTCCAGTGCTAGACTTGGGCGTTACTTTTTCAGAAGACCGTGTCGTTCGTTTCCCCTTTCATCCACCACTTCCTCCCCGCGCAGCAACGTTCTTCTTCTCTGCAAACTTTTACTCCCTCCTCGTTCCCTCTGCTACGCCGATACCCTTGAACGAAGGAGATCGTCTGGAACCGTTTTGCGCTTAGTCTGATGAAACACGCGCCCCTTTCATACGGCAGGCTTGCCCAGCCCCTTTTAAAATATAGAATTTTCCTGTTTAGTCCCCTTTCCTGCGCTACGCGTCCTTTGCCCCTGCACCTTTTCTCCTTATCGGCTTTTCTGCTACGGGGAGGCCAATCGTTCCCGTTTTCTCTCCGCCCGACCTCGGCAAGGACGGCTTCTGTTGCCCCGCCGTCCTCTCCCTCTCCTAACTACCCAACCATCTTGTTACACCGCGTTGGAAGCGTACGCCTCGCCGACCTCGTGGCTTCGACGGTCAAGCGTCCCCAAATGCTCGACCCTGGAAACGCTGTCCTGAATTCCTTCCCGTCCCCCGAAACGATGGGTCTTTTCTCGAGGTAATGGTCTCCTGATCCAATCTTCCCTCGAGCTTCTTGATTCTTTCTTTTTCCATGTTTCTCTTTTTGGCATCCTTCATGAATTATTGCCCTTTTTCGGGCAAGAAAAAAGTGATTTTTTTTTTCTGTGTTCCTTGACCCCCGCTTGATTTACTGAGTTCTTTCTTGACCCCCCCTGAGCGAGAACCAATCCTTTTCGAGCGCAGATGGAATTTCTCGGGACCGTCGCCTCCTGTCGTGAAAATCTCTTTGTTGTTGTTTTTCCCATCTTTCGGGCCCTTCCCTTTCCCCCTCTCGCGCGCGCCATTGCTGTCTTTTTCCTCGAAGCATGTGCAATAGAACGGTGTTCCTTCCTTCCTTCTTCCCTCAATAGCGGACATCGGACCGCCTCCTTCCCACAACCCCTCTCAGTTCTTTCCCCCCGCTCCTTCCCCCTGCCCGACCGATCAGGGTCCCTCCTGATCGCGACGCAGACGTCCCCGCGTTCCCTTTTCTTTGTCGGGAGGTTTTTCCCTCGATACGCTTCTTGTTTTCCCTCCCTTTTTTTTTGTGTCCTTGTCGCGCGCTCGTGGTAGAGGGTGACAGTCGAAGTTTTTTTTTTTTCGATTTCACGGCTGTTTTACCGCTTCCCACCGTCCAACTTTGGATTTTTTTCTTTTTTTTTCCCTCTTCGGCCAATTCCGAGACGCGATGGGCCTTAGAGTACTGAAGATCTTTGGATTGGACTGTTCGATTGGCAGCCCCCCCCCGGATCCTCGGTACCTTGTCCTCCCCTTCTCGCGTTAGGTTCCGTCCCTCCGAAAAACTTTTTAGCTACTCCGGTTTCTCCCGGGTTCTCCACAATTTTGCGAGTATCTTTTTTAGCGCTTTCCCCTGCCGACCGCGCCTAGATCGACAGATAGCGTGGTCCGTTCTTTCTGCGGCTTTTTTGACTTTTTCCTCCCCTTTGGCCTGCTCGACGGTCCTCGCACGACACGAGGTTTTTTGCGGAAGGGCTTTTCGCAGTTGATGGAACCTCGACAAGGTATTGGGCCCGTTTCCCCCCCCTCCCACTTATCATCCCTTTCGCTCGACCGGCGTGTTTTCTCTCTCACGTGTCCCCCCTTCCAGATCTCCTCCCCCCTTTTTCGGCAGGTGCGACGTTCGCGGTTGCATAGGGTTGCTAGGACCGACTTTCATTTGTTCGCCCGGTCTCTGCAGCTGTTGAAAAAAGGAGGCTTCCCTGAATCTCCCTGGAAGACTTTCTTGCTGCTTCTACCATTCTTTCTTTGCAGGAGACAATTTCTTTCGGGTAGCGGAACCATTTTTTCTGCTTCCCCTTCCTCTACTGGCTGCACCTTTCGTCTGATCGAGCATTGCCTCCCCCTTCCCTTTTTATTCTCTTTGTCCGCTTACAAATTTCGT
>Ga0179593_1583897_pt1 | contig 13293 bp, 16 predicted proteins | sample CZODoug2_1_08_16_FD_185931 | JGI IMG/M metagenome (GOLD analysis project Ga0179593, IMG submission 185931) | Vadose zone soil fungal communities from Angelo Coast Range Reserve, California, USA - CZODoug2_1_08_16fungal (PacBio error correction) | ecosystem: Environmental > Terrestrial > Soil >... | reverse complement strand
CTCATTTCCTTTGCTGGATTATGTGCTGATTCACACTCTGGAGGTGGACGGCCATTCGGTGACGATGAGGAGAGAACTTTTCGATTCCCCCCTGTTTTCTTCCTTGGACCGCGCGGGCGTTTTTTCGATTGGTTGCCTTTATGATGTGTGAAGCTTTTTTTTCTTTTTTCTCGCTTCTTTCTCAGAGGGATTTTTTCGGGACAAAGAAACCCTTTCTGTTGGGTTCCCCTCCTTTTCTCCTATCTCCTTTTCTTTGCGTGGAATTATTAGTTGCTTCCCCCCGTCGGTTTAGGACACCTCTCAGGTAAGTAGGTATTGCGTCCCCTTGTGGCGGGTCTCCCTCTTTTATTAGGAAAGTTTTTTCTTTTTTTTCATGACTCGTCTTGTCCAGGGACAGGGTAGTTGCGATTGACTCCGGATTCCCTTCTTTATATGGCTAGGATATTTTACCCGTTTTTTTTGTGGAAGCGCCCTTCGACTTTTCCAACCCTTTTGACGTTCGAGGAATTGGAGTTCCCAGGACCCAACCCTGGCAAGAATTTTTTCAATTCATCCCTCCTTCTTGGGCCCTTTCCCCCCCCTTCCTTGAGAGAAAAGAGTTTTGGTCCTATCCGGTAAAGAGAGTGTTCCTCCCTCGTACGTGACCGTGATTTTTTTTGATATCCCCCCGAAGGGTAGTACTTCATGATGTTTATGCAGTCTCCTTTTTAAGGGAACGTATAAAAGCTGTTCTTCCGAAAACGCCTCCGAGGGAAACTTAATCCCCTCTACCACTGAGCGTCTCCCACCCTTCATGAAAGGAGGGGGCTCCCACGGAATGTAGATCTCACCTCTGAGGGAAAGAGACCATCAAGAGATTTGTCTGAGGATTCGGCTCGTTGGTTCGCCCCTGAAGGAGGACACCCCCTTCTCGGTAGAATGAGGTGATCTTCGAGGTTGACCCGGTCTCCTCAGGGGGTGTTTCCTGATGACCCTTGTTGGAAAGGAAGGATTCTTACGAGACAAGGTCTCCATCTCCCCTCTTTTCCAGGAAGTCCGTTGTCGGGATTACGTACGAGAGATTCCTACCGCCAAAAGGGAACGACTTACAACCCCACCATCCCCGCTCCAGGGCCAAACTTTTCCTCAAGGAGATAAACCCCAAGAGGTTCCCCCCCCGGAAGGACACCGAATAGGTTCCAAAGTACACCCTCCTTGAGAAGCTGCGATCGTTTCCCCAGGCCCCACGAGTCAGTAGAGAGGTTCCCCGCAACCCAGAAATAGCCCCGTCAAAAGGATCCATCTTGCTGCAGCCTTTTTGAATAGAGGGTTCGTCCCTCCACAACGCACTTCGGGGGAATGTAGTGTTTCTCCGCTCGCACGATCTTTGACACCACCCAGCATAGGATTATCCCACGCCGCGTTATATGAAGTTACCGCGGAAGCTTTTTGCAAATTTCACTGGCATTTTCCTACTCCCTTATAAGTGTGATAGGCCTTTTTCTCACGATCGCGTACTTTGCACATCGCTTGCCGTTCCTTCCTTGGGCGGCAAGGCACACCCTCTTCCTGCAATCCCGGCCCCCTATGATTGACCGATCGCTGCTTGTAACCTCCCTCCAATTCCCTCCCTTCTTCCAAAGAAATTGAAAAGTCGTTCGAGAAATTAGAGAAAGTCCCCCCCCCCCTAGCCCTCTCCCTTTTTTTAAAGGAATAAATTAGGAGTTTTTTTCTTCCTCAACCTTGCACGGCCCCTTTGGCAAGGTAGGATGAATTCCCCCCCAAAATTTGACTTCCTAAGACACCCCTTCCCCTTTTTACGAGCCCACTCTTCCCAAGCCCCAAGAAGTCCCTTCCCGCCAGAAACGGACTACGGGATCTGAGAGATGGCGTTCACCCTGTGTCCACGCTTTTTCTTTTGCCACAGAAACCCTGTTCGGTGTCCGTTCCCCTCCGGCCATTTCGGTGCCTGCCCTTAATGACGATTCCCCATGAGCAGACAAAGACTGTCCCTCTCTGAAAGCGTTTTCAAGACCCCCGCGCGTCCACTCTTACGCCTTTTTCGGAAAAAATCAAGGGTCTTCCCCCCCGGAAACCCGAATTTCATCCCGAATTTTTGATCTCTCGGTTCACTTTTTCCCCTAACTTCATCCCCCATATCCGATCCCACAGATACGCATACCCTTAGGAGGAGACCACCCTCTTCCCTTTATACCATTTCCTAATCTCCCCCGGAAGCTTTCCCCCCCCCCTCCTTGCCGATGAAACCCACACCGACCAACCTCTTACGGGAGAGGCGGTACATTTTCCCTCCGGGCGTGAGGTACCCCTTGCCTGAAATGTCGCCCTCCAGAGTGGTGATGCCCCTTCCTGGTTGAAGCCCCCAACTTCTCTTACCAGGACCGTTCCCCCCTCCCCCCATAATAGTGTAGCTCCCCCACAGAATTCCCTGATTACCAACTTTAAGAAACCTTGTCGGCTCTCCCCAAACCTCTCTTTCCAAGACACTTTCCGCGCGGTAAGGAAGACCCCCCCCACAACTCCCCCATTAAGAAAGGCCCCCCATTGCAAAAAATGGACCCTCTTCTTTTCGCCACTAACCCCTCCCCCTTTTTTTTATGAAAAAAGAAGTGATTGATGGACCCCCTTCCCCCTCTGACAGTCAATTTAACCCATCCCACTTTTTCCTTTCACTTTCCGCGCGCGAAACAACACGATAAAGTTTTCTCATCATGCCCCAAGATCCGGCAATGAGCCGGCTCCTTTAGCTCTGCTCTTGAAAGTAGTGAATCCTCCCTCAAGCCCTTGGTTTCAAACCTCACTCATTTTTCGGCTGTATCTAATCCCCCTTCCTCTCGCCGAGCGCTAGAAATATCCCTAAGGACACCGCCTTAACAGATCCAGATTTCCAAAGCGAAATCCCTGACGGTCCCTTTCCAAAAATTGAGATCTCGTGCTCCCTTCAGTGCGGATTATTCACTGGTTGGTAATACTCCTGTGCTCCATGTGGAAGGATCTCTCCGGAATTACTTTTGAAAAAGAATTTCTTAGGGGTCTGCCTGACGGAATGTTCGCTTTATTTAATGGACCGCCGGCTCTTTTCCTCTTAAAGAAAGATTCTTTCACCGATTGTCGCACTCTTACATCGGTTCCAACAGCTCTTTTTCGGTAAAAAAAACCCTTTTCCCCCCCGTTCTTTCCCCAGAAAATTTCCTTTTTCCCTCAACCTGGCGCCCGCCCCGTAGCCCCCCTTTTCCCCCAAAGATTGAGGCACCACGTACCGAGCAGGAAGCCTGAAACCTTTTTATGTTACCCTCAACGAACCTTTTTTTCCTTTTCGCCACCTTTCGTTATACTGGGCTTTTGGGAACCCTCCCCATGAGCTATATTTTCCGTTTTCACTTCCCTCTCTGGTAATAAGGTGACCAACCCTTTTTTGGGAGACACCCCCCCAGTAAGTTGAGATATGCTCACCCTGATTGACAAATTGAGATCGAGACTTCGTGCTTGAGAGCATCTATACCGTTAATGCGCCCTCCTATACAAAGACAAGTACAGTTAGGTCTGAGTTTTTCCTTAATCCCTTTTTCCCCAGAAAAATGCATGTTTCCTTGGACGGCCCTTGTTCTACGTGCCCGCCCCAGGCCCCCGTTGAATGCTTTCACTGAGAGCAAAGGGGGTATTCTCCCCCCTTCCCGGTGGAGGGGCGAAGAGACCTTTTCTCTTTCCCCTCCCGTGGGTTTTTTGCTCAAAGTATAGGTCCCAAAAAGACTTCAGATTCTCTCCACGTGACCTCTACTCGCGAGAATCCTTCCTCCCCCAAGACCACCTACAATCCGTTCTCCTCTCACCAGGTCACGGCTAATCCTCGAACAAGCCCCACAAAGGAGCCAGTCCTCTCCAAAAGCCTCACAACCCTCCCAAGACTCGCAACCAGCGAAAAAAGAATCTCCCTTCCCCCCCCCCCGGTGACCCCTTTTCCAGGAAAGTGAACCCTCCCGTCCCTTCCCCACGGATTGAGTTTCTAAGGTCAGATACCGATTCACTTTCAATAAGGAATAGAACTTGCTTTCATTTATATCCTGTGCCTCTCCCAAGGCCATTTCCCTTTGACAGCCTCTTTTTGCAACGGCGGTTTCCTTCTTTCCGGAAGGACGATTCGCGACTCGGAGAAGCCTCCCATAGGGGATCTCCCAAGCCCCTCCAATCCCGAGGCACCAATGCCCCTCCCCTGCTTTTCTGAAGCGGAAGGACTGAGAAAGAACTCCGTTTTCTAAGGATAATTTCTGTTTTCCGAGAGGGGCCAGGTCCTTGCCTTTTTTCCCAAATCCCCCCCTCCCCCCTTACCTTACTTTTTCGCGATCACCAGGTGCGTGCCGACCGGGCTTCTGATTATACGTACCCTTTATCTTGTTTGTGCGCCCCATGGGTGCACTGTGGTACTTCGAAATTTCCGATGGATTCGCACCCTGGACGGCGGACCTTTTTCATAATTTTTCACAGAAAAAGCTTGTCAGAAAAAACTCTGGGCAGGGCTTTTTTTGCCTTCCCACGGAGGGCCCCTCAAAGTTTGAATTGCCCTGCAACTCTCACGGACGCCTCTTGTAAGGCGGGTACAGCGTCTCCCTCCCCCTGAACCCTGACAGTGTCAGACCTGCTTCCCCCTTCTCAGAAAGGGGAAGGGTTTCGGCGATCCGGGGACTTTCCCCCCAGAAAAGGGGGGGTTTGAGGAGCGTCCCTAAAAAAAGTCCCCTCGAGAGTAAATCTTACCAGTACGCTCTCGTCCTTTTAGCGCCCCATAGGTATTACATTCTCAGATCCCATCTTCGTCCTTGGCACAAGGTTGTGACGCACTCATCCGTCAATCCGTACCCACCGCAACTTGTGCAAACAAAGCTCCCACCAATTAGCGGGGGCGCCACAGTTGCCGTAGCACACGTCCAGCCGATAGGAAAAAGGAGACCTCCCTCCCCACCCCCCAAACCTCAGATTTTTCCTCCAGGGAATATGTCCCACCTGACAGAGCACTCCCTCTGGAATGACCAAATCCCTGGCGGATATTGGGATGGAGGGGAAGACCCCCCCCCGAGGGCCCCCTCCACCCCCCTCTCCCCCATGCCCTCTCACGACTGGGAAAAAAGTAAGGGAGGTCGACAAGTACTCCCCTCCAGAAGAGATACTTCCTTTCAGAGAAAAGGAACTTACGTGGGGAGAGGGTTTGTGACTTTTTTTTCCCTGAGGAGGGTCGAGAAGGGACGTATTTCTCCGGGGGTGAACCCCATTAGCGACAACCCCCTTGAGTGGTTTCGAACCCCCGGTCTAACAAGACAAGGGAGCCCTAATGTTCGTTACTGAAGGAAGACCCTTCGGCCGAAAGGGGATCTCTACAAAACGGTTTTGAATTGCGTCCTTTTCCGTGTGGACTTTTTTTTGTAAGTGGATGCCTTCTCAGGAGGGCGTCCTCTATGTGTGCCGTTTATGTCTTGATTCCCGCAAGCACACCTCCGGGAATTGGCGGGACACCCCCTCCCAAGTTTAGGTGGGATCAAAGAAGTCGGGAATTATGTAAATGCACTACCGCGTTTCTCCCTGCAGTCGATTTCCCCAGGTCCTCCCTTTCAAGGATTGGAGTGGGCCAGCTTTGGTCTATTTTACTTTTTTCGGTGGCGTATTCCCAGTCCACCCATTTTGTTCCGACGCTGAAACCTTTCGTCGTTTTTTTTTTTCGATTGACTCCGATCCTCGTGAGGAGGGCGCGCCTGATTGGATTTGTGTTCCCTGGCGGTGTCCGGGAGCTCTTTGCCCTCCTTTTTCCCAACACTTCGATTTTGAAAACGGCGATGGAAGGGGGCGCAGGTCTTGGTTTCGTTTACAAAAGCGTTCCCAATTAGGTAACCCCCATTTTCCTGAAGTTCCCATGTGGCCGTGCGCGCCTCGGAGGGAATTATTTTCTCCCAAGCGATGTGAACTTCCCTTTTATCTTTTACCCTCGGTACTCCAAAAGGAACTGACCCCGTCCGAGTGTTTTTTATGACGGGGTCTTGCGGCTTCGTACGTTTAAACCTTCGTTTGGAACCGCAGACCTCTCAAATAAGTTCTCCCAGCGTCTCCCCTGCTTTATTACCCCTGCCATTCTCGTAAAAAGGATGTCAATCCTTAATTACTTTCCCGGAAAGCCTCCACCTTGTATTGTTTGATTTGAAGGCAGAGCCTCTTTTAGTTTTTTTCCTCCCCAGAATACCGACTGTCGCGGTTGGAATGACCTTACGTTTGGTAAAGATTTTACTCTGTTGGGCCCGCTTTTGTTTTTTTTGATTAAGAAGCAAGTGTTCATTCCCATCTCTTCTACCCCCTCTTTTTTTTCTGAGAGATTAGGCTAAACCCCCCACTCCGGCCGTTCCCCCCCTGTTTCAATGGGGTGACCCTGTAAAAGGAAGGACCCTTTCCATCACTAACCTCATTCTTCTCCCTAGGAGGCTGAAGGACCTTCCCCTAAATACGCGACCCCCGCTCGCCGGCAACCCACAAACTATGATCCTTTTTAATCTATTTAAATCTATCATGTTTCCCGGCCTCCTCTTCCTTCAGGAACCGGAATAACTTCCGGGAATGGAATGCTCCCAAATGTCTTTTTTACTTTTTCATCCCAACGAAGCCCTTTTCCGCCGGTCCCCCCCCTTCCCCTCCCCCTGCATCCACTGGCAGCTCCCCCATTCTCAGTTTTTTTCTTCACCCCGCACCTTCTTCGCGTAAGCGCAATCAATTGGATCTTCCCTTCCCGCGTCCTTCTTTTTCCCACTGCCACACGATTGATTGCCGCCCCCTTTTTTTAGGGATGATTGACAGAATTTTTTTTATGTGTTCACACCTCCAAATCCTTTGTTCAAAAAGGCCACCTTTTTCCCCCATTCGGGCCACGCTCTCCCCCCTTGTCCCCACCGGAATCACCCCCCCCACAAAATATAGAGCATCTTCTAAAAATTCTTCAACTAAATCGTCCCCCCCTCCGGGCCCCTTTTCTCTCCGCGTGCATGAACACCTTCCATAAGCCACCGCCCCCCCCCCTTTTCCCCCCGTTCAGCCCCCCCCACGCAAATACATAACTTTTTTTGGTTTCTTCCGCACCCTGTACTTTTCCGTTCACGAATTTTCCGGGTGCAAGCCACATACCTCCCCTTTTCCTCTAAGAATACGTCACACCTCTTTCACCTGCGTACGAGGTAAACTCGAGGAACAAATACTACTCCTTCTCCCAATCCCTTAAAAGAAAGAGAGAGCCCCCCCTCAGCATCACGTTCTTTTGGTATAGGAAACACATTTCCCCTCCCGAATTTCTTCATAAGACTTTTTTTTCTACTTTGAGCAACTTCACGTTGTTTCCAGATCCCCATACCCCAACCTTTTTCCTTCCGAAATAACCCCCAAGTAGGCGTAGTCCACTACCACACTCTATTAGATTATTATAGTTTTTCCCTCATCCCCACGACCTTGACTTTTAAAGTGAAGTTCACACATCCACACCCCCCTAGTCACGAGAGCAGAGCTTCCCTGACCTTCTAAGTGTGGACTTCGCCTTGAGTACATGTATAGAGACACTTGCTCCTTCTTAGTGTCAACATTTCCCCCCTCTCCCACAATTCCCCCAGGACTCGTGGAGCCCAATCGTGTCTCTTTCCCCACCCCGACGCGAGCCGCAGATCGCAAATCCTTGCCATCCCCCTTTTCCACCAAGAAAGCCCTTTTTCGCCCGGGAATTCCATTCTTTTCCGGCCGCAAAATGCCGCAACCACCACCCCCCCCCACTCCACCCCTCCCCTTCCTAAAGAGCCTTTCCCATGGCAAATTCCCACCCCCCCCCCCCACCCACACCCCCCCCCCCCCCCCACCCCCCCCCCCCCCACCCCCCCCCCCCCCCCCCCCCCCCCCCCCCCCCCCCCCCCCCCCCCCCCCCCCCCCCCCCCCCCCCCACCTTTCTCAAATCCGGTGCGTCCGCTTTTCCTCCCCATTCATCTGGTGGTTTATGACCCGTGAATCTTTTCGTTCTGCCCCTCAAAAACCTTTCAAATTTCCCGTGTCCCTCGGCCTCTCTCTTGTCCCACTCTGACCTGAAAGCTTCCATTCCCGGTACTTCTCTGATTCCCAAAAGCTTTTTTAGCAAGGGGGTGTTAATTGTTTTGGTTTTCCCTCTGACCGTCGTGCCTCAAAGCCTTCCCCCTCGCGGTTTCCCCCCACCCCTTTCCTATTCCACCTGCCTCCCCTGTTAGCCCTTCCCCCCGTCACAGGAGACGCCTCTCTGAACTCTCCGTTCTACAATAAGGCCCCGCTCCCAAAAGCGGGAAAGCTTTGCAATGTTTAACCTGCCTCAGTAAGTACCCCATGAGATAGTTCCTCTTTTGCGCCGTATGACAGTGCCCCGGTATATGGCTAAGACTTCCTTAACTTGCCCTTCTCCTTTCTGAAACTGCCGCTCGTGGTTCGAAGTGGTTCAGCGGGTTACCCTCCCCTTTTCCTCCTTATTTGATTTTCTTCCCTCCTCTTAGAGCGGATTAACTCTCTTGTCGCACCCTCACCGCTTGACATTAGGTTTCAAACCTCTAAGGTGCCCTCAAAAAACCCCTTAACCGTATTGAGGTCCGTTGATATTAAACCTTCCGCCCATGCCCGCTAGAACCTTAAACTTTGATTATTCCGGGAAAACGTCTCCGATACAAAGTTTTTTAGGTTCCCACCTCGAATGCCCCCTCGCATTTTTTGTCGTTCTTCACGCGGAATGTATCACTTTTGAAGCCGTCGCTTTTCCCCTCCTTGAAGAATATATCCCCCTGTGTTGTTGTTGAGAGATCTTTATGAACCCGGCTCCTCTAGGAGTCCCTTTCGACTGGCTTATACCCCGCATACCGATAACGACCCGTTCGACCGTCTCTTCTTCGCGGTCATCATGGGGACCTTTTCGGAGTGGAAGACCTTAGTTGCCTCCCCCCTTGGGACAAAAGTTTACGTACGCTTTTTTTCCCGGTTGTTTTTTTATTCGCCCTTCCGTGCTGGGGACGAGCTAATACCGTATTTGTCCTTTTACCACCGTCCCTTTTGGAAAACCGAATGTCCCCCCCGGTTTTGATGTGCGCCTGCAGGATACGATTTTGAAGCTTCCCTTTAGGATAAACCTTCCTTCGCGCCCAGGCGCTCATAGAGGCATTCCTTGAATCCTCCCGGAACGCCTCCCTTCCTTTTCCTTCTTACCAGATATTTGGAATAATCCGCACCTTTTTTTTGCGGCGGGGCATTGTTCTTTAGCCTTGACGTGACGCCGGTTGCAAAATTTCCTCTTTTGCAAAAGGAGTTTTCTGTGCGCCGGCCCTTGATCCCTTTTTCCGTGTGAAACGTGGAGGTGACGTTCTCCCTCCCGGGGTGGCAAGTGGCATTTTTGAACCGCGAGGGAAAGCTGAAGTTGAGGCCTCCGTTCAAGTAAACTCCGTCGGGCCCATTACGGTGTCTCCATTGCACGAAACAGGAGCTTTTTCCCTGTATTTTGTGTGGCGCGATTCTCTTTGAAAAAGGGGGACACGACCTATGGTATTCGCCCCCTTTCCTTGAAGCGAAAAAAATGGTTTTTTCCTTTACTTTCCAATCACGAAAGAGCCCTCCCGATGATCGGCGCTTTCTTGCAGCAGGAATTGGATTCTTCTTCCCTCTGAGGAAGGGCTTAGGGCTGGAATGGGGATTTCGGCATGACGTTTCTTGGATGCCAGGGTCTTATGTAGCAGCAAGGGTTTCTTTTCTGACCACAGTGCGAGCTTTGCTGCGCTGGCGAGGTTTAGCGAACCGCTTTTCTTCTTTTTTCGACAACCATCCCCCTTTTTTAGTTTGGGGCGGCACCCCTCCGTGACACGCGCATTTCATGGAACTTCTCCCCCACGGCGGAAGGGCCTTTCCCTTTTCCGCGGTGGATGGCGAATTTCTTTCTGTTGAATCGGCTTTTTCATTGAAAAAGCTGCGAGATCCGGACTTTCCCCCCTTCATCGCAACGACTTTTCAGCCTATGGTTAGCGGAAGCGTCTTTTTCGGAGGAGGTTTCAGGACCCCTTTTCCCTTGGAGAAATTTTCTCTTATTACGGAGCATTCGGGGCGTCTCCATCGGATTTTTCCCCCCAGCGGACGGGTCCTTCTTTTAGTACTTTACCTTTCGGGGAAGGGACGGAGGAAGGGATGCACCTTTCCGATTGGACAATCTTCCTTATTGTGCGCGATGTTTTTCCTAAGCAGGGACATCATTTGTTTGAAGTTATTAGGACTCCCCCCAGAAAACCGTTTTCTTTTTACCGAACTTTTGCCTTTCCCGGCAAATTCTTTACGATCCCGTACATGTCTCTTCTGCGTTCAAGGATGTGGCTGGGTTCTGTTCGGTGGCGTATCGGACTTCCCTTTTGTTGGGCTTGCACCCCTTTTTTTCCAGACTTTTTTCTTTTTCTTTTGTGATCCGAATGACCTCCTATGGCTTCTTTTTTTCACGTTGAGGCGGTGGACTCGAGTTGACCGATCCCCCATCCTTTTGAAAACAGGGGCGGGTTCTTTTTGCTCCTTGGTTACAACAGCGGCAATCATAAACTACCTGGCCCTTTTTGATTCCCCTTTTTTCTGTGCGCGCACACGCTTTCCCGGTTCAAAATCTTTTTTTGGTTTGCGCTAGACGAGCGTTTCGTTTACGATACAAAAAGGCGCTCCGATGCACTATTTTCTGTGACGGCAGAGGAAGGTTCCCCTTGAGAACGCGGCGTCTTTTCCCGAAGATTCGGGAAAATTACTTCCCTTACTTTACCGGCTTTCTTATTCCCCTCAACTTTTGTTGTTCCACTTTAAAGATGAAAAGTATCCCCTCAAGCGGGCTCCTTCCCCTAGATTAGGGGCGAGGTCTGTGAACTTTCAGCTGCCTCTTCTGACTATCGGGTTGTTCTGGACTTGAGGGAAGTAGCCTTTCCCGGTATTTTGTGCGCGCATGATTTCTTTCGGATGGGGGAACGAGCCCTTTTCCTCTCTCTTTACTCCTTTTTTGTTTCTCGCTTAAACTCTCCGTCAAACACATCCCCCTTTTTCTCAAACCCCTTTTCTTGAACCCCTTTTTTCTTCCCGCGACTCAATCAAGTCCCCTTTTCATGATAAAGCGGATTTTAGAGGCTCCTCCAGACTCCGGCCCCGCCCTCCCCCCTTTTTTGGAAAAGAAGCACTTCGGTTTTCCCGTCAAAAGTCTTTTTCTTGTTTGAAGACGAACGAGGGCCGTCCCCTGAAAGTCTAACCTCCTTCCCCTGTGTCCTGTTTCGCTCGCCTTATGTAACTTATCAAAGACGCCTTTTAATCCACGTTAAGAGGCCCTTTTCCCAATTGTCTCAATGGCATCCTTTAAAAATTATCTTTTTACAACCGTCTCCTGGTCAAGCTCGCGTTCTTTTTTCCGAAAATAGCGTTGAACGTCTCCCCGACCTTCTCGTGGAGCTCTTCCCCACAAAGAGATTTGATTCCCGTAAGGTAGGGCCGACAGAATTGGATTGCCCGGACGCGCCCAACTCTGCCCAGTGTTCAATACAGATTTTCCAAAGATATCCCTTTCATCACTTTTCAACCCCCCAAAGATACGAGAAATTCATAATTCCATATTCAAAAATAGTTTCTCGAAAACCCCCCCCCCAGGTAACTTCTTTTTCCGAGAGGAATGAACCCCCCTCAGGTCCTAATACCAAAGAATGAATAGCGTGCTCCCCCCCTCAAATAAGTGATTTAATACATAAGGAACCGTCCTCCCGAACCGCCTACTGGAAGGGTACACTCCCAATTACAAGAGAGTCCCTCCTTTTAAAGCCACCCTTAAAAGGTTTGATTTCTAAACGTAAGGACCTCTCTTTAAGGCAGTTTTTTCCTTGGGGTTCTCGTTTAAAACCAAAATAGCGTCGCACAACTCCTTCCTTAGGAACTCTTCTAAAATCCCCGCCCGCGCTGTTTTTTCTCTCCGTCATCACGGAACCCCTGAAAAATCCAATCCTAACGCGGTTTCCACCTCCGCTTTTTCTCCCCACCTGGTTTCCCGCATATGTGGCCCTTTTCTCCAATTCGCTTCCGCATAACCCTTCGGCGAAAAAATCATAAAAAACCTTTAGGGGGCGATTTTCTTCCCACTGAATTACCCGCGGCCTCCCCCCGCCTCCCTTGACGAGGAACCCCCTACAAATAGTCCGAGCTTCGATTTTCACCCGTTCCGCCAGTGCTGTAAAGGTAGCCCCAAGCTGCCCCTCGTGTCTTTCTCTGTTGAAGACATACCTAAGGCTCTTTTCGATCCACTTTAATCGGTGTTTCGCGAAAAAAGGACTCTCGCAACAGTGTCGGAATCGCCCTTCCCCCTTCTGCCCCTCCCCTCTTCACGCGGTAATAATTTTTGAAATGCCCCATCCCCCAATTCCCGCACCGCCCCCCCTTAAACGTGCAACAACTTCTCCTGATTTCGGCTCTCCCCTTTTTTTGGTTTCTGAAACCCCTGATGGCCATTAACCAACACTTTGTACGTTCCACAGTGAGAATACACAGCTTTTTTCCACGTTGCCCCCTCCCTCGCGCAACCAAACAAACAAGGGTAAGGGATAATGCCCCGGCCCGGTTTCGGAAAGGTCTTTTTCTCATTCGAGATAGCGCCCGCCCTTTCTCTCAGTCAGTTTTGTGTCCCTCTTCAACACATGCGAAACTACCCCCTTTTGCTGTTATAGCCGGCACCTCCCCCCCCCCCCCTTTCCCCCTCGAAGAGATAGACTCTTCCCTCCACGGCACCGCAGTGTGCAAACCCTTCCCAGTCATGTGCAACTGGCTCCGTAAAATTTCTGATAAATGCGGCCGTGGCGCTTTCCAGTTGCGGATTTTCTATGGAAGCCCTGCTTCCTTCCATCCTTTTTAAGGGGTATTGCAGGATTTAGGATGCCCGTCGAGATTTTTTTCGAAGGCGGGAGACCCCGATCTTGCAGCCTGGGGATGACGAAGGGGTCCCGGCCGGAAAGCTGAAGAGAGGCGCCCCGTTTACCCCCGCTTTTTCAACAGAATTCCAAGGTTAAAATTATACGGCCCCCAAAAACCCCCCGGGATGAACCCTTGTGATAGTCCCATCTTGATAAACCCTATTTCTTCGCCCTTCCCTTTTTCCCTGGAACTCTTTCTAAACGTCTTCCCTACTGTCGACCGACACCCCTTACCGACGAAGCGACCCCCACTCTATACGTGTCTTAGTAGGCCCCTTTGGGAAACCTCGCTATAAGTGCCCGCTTTCCCGCGCCAGGCAGGGGC
>Ga0179593_1678759_pt1 | contig 13294 bp, 10 predicted proteins | sample CZODoug2_1_08_16_FD_185931 | JGI IMG/M metagenome (GOLD analysis project Ga0179593, IMG submission 185931) | Vadose zone soil fungal communities from Angelo Coast Range Reserve, California, USA - CZODoug2_1_08_16fungal (PacBio error correction) | ecosystem: Environmental > Terrestrial > Soil >... | reverse complement strand
GCGGCTCCTCTACCCCTTTACGTACTCCAGACGGCTCCACTCCCCACAATTCTGGCGAACTGCTGGCCGAGGTCTAGCCTCTGCCAGTCGGAAGGACCGGGTTCGAGGTTCCTCCGGGCCTGACGACACTCTTAGGACTTATGCCTCTGCCTGTTTCCGCTGTGTGTTTGGTGGTCGCCCCTGAGTTACTCCCGCTTGGGAAAGCGACGCGCGGGCCGTGCTTGCCTCCCCCCAGACTGTGCCACTTCGGTAGGTCCACGGAACGGAAGCTTACGCGGCAGTTCATCAGGTGTCATTTGCCCCTTTGCGCACTCCGCCCACGCTCTCCTCTTCGTCCGCTTGGATAAACTTTTTCTAGCGGGGACCGAAAATTGCGTACGCCCCCCTGGAGGGTGTTTGCGTGGTCCCACCCCTGTCATTTTTTCTGTTCCTTCATCTGGACTGCGGCGGTCGTCCCGTTCGGTAAAGGCCGCCACCATTTCGAAGACGATGCGCTTCCGAATTCGAATGCCCTGGCGGATATTTTTTCCCGGCTGCTTTCACGTGTTTCCCAAGCTTCTCTTTAGGTTCTGCCAGCTTCGCCGAGGTTATTTGAAACATTGGTACTCTCGGGTCGTAGCGGCGTTGTGATTTTCTTCCAGTCCCCCGGGGAAACCCAGTTGACTAGTGTGAATGCTGTGACTAGAACAGTCCCAAACAGCATTTTCAGATTCCCCAACCATGCTCCAAGTCACGTGTACGTCCGCTTTGAAAGGTTAGTAGCCCCCCGAAACTCCCACCCTCCTACTTTTAGCCTCCAACGTGTTAAATAGTTGCTCTCACTCGGCTCCGATTTCCCCCCCCCCTCGTGTCTCCCACCATTTCCCTATCCTGTGCCCCCTCCCGGCGTATCATACTTACCTATCATTAGAATCTTTTCAGATCATCGGCTTTTTAGAAACGGGTGAGCTGGCCTGTCCATTTTTTTTACGACCGCAGCCTTCGTCCGGATTCCCCTGCACATAGCTGGCCCCTTGCTTTTTTTTGACCTTCCAAAACGCCGCGATTTTGCGATTTAACCGACGGGACCCAACGGCTCATCTTCTCCCCTGAATCTTAAGAGGAGTATTAATTCTCTTTTCGGCCAGGAACACGAACCCCCCCCGTTCCAACCCGGCTCCCTGTACCCTACCTGGCCGCGAGACACGAGTTAGAACTTTTAGTACACGGCGCTATCCCGCACGGCCGGTCTTGGTTTTTTTCTTTGGCGAAGCCGTGACTCTAGTTACTTGGTCCTTCCCCTACAACGTTTGGAGGAAGCTGGGGGAGAGGTAGAAAAAAAAGGCTTATACACAGATCACCTGACTCTCTTGTCAGAGGCTAGGGAACCGTCCCGAGTTCACAAGCGGGGAGTTTTGCGCCCTCCATCATTCGAAAAGAGAACCCCCGCGTCCCTGCAAGGAGCGAAAGTTAGACCGGAAGTTCAATTTTTCTCTCGGAGACGCTTGGGTGGAAGTCTTACTGGAGAATCAATTCTCTTAATAGTACTCCCTTGAATTTCGAAGCTGCCACTCCAGCATGTTATATAGCTGACCCTTCTGAGGGAATTTTGTCCCCCGAGCCGTTCCATCCGTCCGCCTCTTTGGGCGCCGTCAGATCCATCGGGACGTCTAAATAAGCTCCTACTCGCGCGAAAAGCGGCCCCAAGATCCTGCGAAGAGACTCTTATGTGTCGGCTTTTTCCCCCTCAACGACTCCCCGCGCCGGCCTTTTTGTTAAGTTTTGAAAGGCCAACCAAGCCGTACCAGAGAGAAAGGCCTTTTTGGAAAAAACCCGGAATGTAAGGTGCCCCCCTCTTATGTTCCCCCTGAGATGGTCGTTCTCGTTAGACCCTCTTTCTAAGAAATAACTCCCGCAACACACGAAGTACCTTGAACGGCTACGGAGCCGCCTCATTTGTTTGGGTTTTTCCCTGTGTCGGAGAAATTCATGCGGCCGCTTCCAATCAACTGTTGCTCAAGTCCCCGGGCCCCGCGTCACACCTTTCATTTTGACGCTGTGGTCTAAAGATGTCCCCCTCCCAGAAGAACTTCCCCCCTCAGATCCCGGGCTATGTCGCAGGCTTTTTCCTTTCTGTTCCTCGGGCGGCGATTCCAGTCTTAGACAGTTTCCCCACTGCGCTTCGGCGCATCAGCTCCGCTCGTTTCCTCACAGTGATTAGTCTTCTCCGGGCCTCCGACCTGCTGGTTTCCGCTTTCCGGCTTCTCCCCCCCTCACACCGTCTACCGCCCAGATCGTCGGCACCGCGCGGCCTTCTTCTTTCCGCATTGTTTGTCCTTACTTTTACCCCCGTAGTTTAGTACGAGCTTCAGGTGCTTTCCTAGACTAAACGTGATGTGTGCTTGCACCGACGGGCTTTCTTCTCCCCCCTCTCCCTGACCGGCCCAATAAAAGTTCGGTTTTTTCTCGGGCGAATGAACTTGGGCTTTGACCTTTTTTTCTTATCCAAGCCTCCCAGACAGGCTTGCACTTCGCGGCGCACCCAAAGGGTCACTATCCGCTGTACCACGAGTCACCATCGAGGATTATTTTTCCCTCTTTTAACCGGAAATTGACGGGCCCCTTCCTCCCCCTTTGAGAAGGCAGACTGATCATGTCCGTTTTTCTCGAGCCGTATCCGGACAACTTTTGGCGCCTTGGCCCGTCCTCCCGCAATCCCGCGTTGCTGCACCTTTTTTTCTGCATGACCAGCTGTCTCTCGTTCCCCCACTGATACTGTTTTCTTTGTCCTTGAACCGAGGGACTTTGGAATCCCGGTATTCCTTTCTACCAGCGCCTTGAGTCAGGTCTCGGGAATCGCCGCACACGTGGCGGGGTCCCCTCTCCAGTGGATTTTTTATTTTTTCCAGTTATTTACACTAGCGATGCCGCAAACTGTCGCCCTGTCTCTCCCTTTTTTTGGTTTTCCCGACGCGATCTCGGTAGTCCCTTTTTTCTCATAGGAGTAGACCTTTTTAGCGGACTTTCCCCTAGTTTTCGGGAGTAATGTCGTTCGTGCACGTCTGTGGTTTCCTCAGATTACCCGCATGCGGCCCGGGGCCTCGGCATTCCACACTTTTTCTGCGGCATCCTCGCGTGCGCGATTAGCCCCTTTTCTCCCTTTTGTCCCGGATGCTTGTAGGTTTCCTTAAACATGCGATCAGCTTACGATCCGGGGACGGTAGGTCCCCCCTCCCCCCTACCCCAGGAGGCCGGGCTGCCCAGCCCGACGAGGGGCCTCCCTCTCCCCCCTTTCAATGAAAAAATCTTTGCCTCGGTCCTCTTTTTCTTGCTAGTCCCCGCGGAGAGGCTGGTGGTTCCGTGGCCTCCTCTCCTTTTAACCTTGCAGGGTTTATAGGAAGCTTTGCCGTTTGTCTCATTTGGGTTCGTGGCCATCCTGCGTTCCCTTCTCCCCCTGACACCCGCAGTCGGCCACCCCTCCCACCTGACCCAGCCTTTTGATCCCTGGTCTGGTTTTTTGTTGGGTGGCGCGGGGTGCCTCGCGCGTGCGTCCCCGGGCCGCCCCGTTTTTTTAGGACTGGAAACGCCTTCTGATCTTTCGGTTTTCGTTGATAGGCGCCCGGCTCCCATGGCGATGGTTTTTTGACAAAGCCCCTTAAGTCTCCCCACCGCCACGAGGCGCCCTGCATTGAAGAACGCCCTGTCTCCTCGTCTACCCGGTTCACGCCAGTTTTCCCCCACCTTTGTCCGTCTACGCGCAGCTCGTCCTGGTTTCATTTTATCTCGCGACGCTTTCAGACACGGTCTCTCCCCTCTTCCAGCGAAGAGAGGGCTTGTCCCAAGGCTACCGCGGATGTGACAACCCCCAGATTCTACTTTTTCTTTTTTGGTTCGCGTAGGCCCTACTTAGCGTGTTTCGGTACCTCAAGTCCCCCTCTTCCAGACAGTGGTTCGTACGCTTCTCGAGTTGACCTTCCCCCCGGGCGCCGTTTGTTCCGTCCGATTCAGCGAGCGTCTAGCTTGATTCGGAGGGGTGCCAGCCCCCCCTGCTCACTTTTTGGCCTTATCGCGCTCTGGTGTGGACGGCTTAACCCCCCCCCCTAGGCGCCGCCCGCTGCGGGTCACTAACTACGCGGTTCCCGCCTTCGGCCGCCCTCTTCGGCCCGTTCCGGCTGTCCCGGCCGACGCGGCTTAGCAGCCGAACGAGGATTTCCGCTCTCCCGCGCTTCTCGCCTTTTACCCCCCTTCGTCCCGAGACGTCTGGAGATGGAGGTTCTCTTTTGGGCCCACGTGCCTCCCGTCACTCTCAGCCGCCATTTCGCGGAGCCCGGTACCGGGCCGGCCGTTCTCCGCCTTTTTTCGCGAGTCCCCGCATGTCGGAACTTCCAATTGGCCCGGTTTCCCCTTTTTTGTGTGATCGGATTAAGCGGGCTCCTTGGGTGCGACCAGGGCGGGTCGAGCATCGCCGGCCGTTCTTCTTCTGTCCGTCACGGTCAGGCCGGGCCGCTTCGATTCTGGCGTTTTCCCGTCCTTGACCACCTTGACGGGAGACCGCCCAATCGCCCGACGCGCGGACGAATTGGGTGATGGTTTGCCCGTCTGACTTTTTTCCCGTATTGCTTCGGCGGTCCTACCCCTCTTCGGCCAGGTGGACCTGAACTTTTCCTTTCCTGGGACCATTGTCTTGTCCGTCGGGTTCTCGGCCAGCTCTTGCGCCGAGGTCGGTGAACTCTCCCCTTTCTACTTAGTGCGACGCCTGACGACCAATTCACTCGACTCTTTTTTTTCCCCACTCTCCCTTCCCCTTCTGATTGGACCTTCGCCGACGGCACGGTTTACCCCGCCGTTCGTCTTCGCGTTAGAGACTCCCTTTGGTCTTCTTGCGACGGTTCGGTGACCCTCCAAGCTTTCCTTGCCCAGGTCCGCCAGCGTCCCCCGGCAGGACGGCGGTTTCATTCCCTCCCTCCCCCGGCGTATCAGGCCCAGAGCAGATATGCTCTCGGACGGGGTTTTAGATCCCGATTTCTCCCCCCCCGAAGTGAGATGTCCCCCCCCTGGTTGATCCTGACCCGATAGAGTACAGTTGAAGTTTACCAGCACGGCCGTTCCCCGGTCTGACCCTCCTCGCAGTCCTCAGCGGCAGCGGAGCCTCGGCGTGGTTGAGTCTGCTCCTGGCAGTTCCAGCGCGCTTATCCCTTCTCGCGCTATAACCCTTCTCACCCCCCCTGGCAGCGGCGATCAGGCGGCGTTCAAGGGTTTCTTTCGTCCGATTGACCCCATACAGGAATCGCAGCTGCTACGATCCCCCCCCATGACCAGGTAGACTCACCGCGTGTCTTTTTCTCGATGGTCGGCTGGGTTGGCTTGTACTTCTCCCTTTTTCCCAGGTACATGGCCACGAAAGACTCTTCCTACCAGCGGCCGTCCGGGCCCGTTCCGTTGCCCACCCGTCTGAGTTACCGCGAAAAAGGCAATGGCCGTCTTTTTTTTAACCCCCCCGACTCCGACTTGTGATGGTCCTTCTGAAGTCTGTCCTTGCCCCGTTTCTTAGGTTTTCCTCGCCGCCCTCGAGGGCTGCTAACTTTTCCGTCCAGTGATAGCACTGTTCTGTCCCTCCCCGAAGATCTGCAAAGTCGAACGCAATACCCCTGCCTATCGTCCCGAGATGGCCTTTAATATTCCCCAATGCCGCGGCGACCGTGGTCAGTGAATTGTAAGCGAGGAAATGCCGGCCTCGTGCAACCCTTTTTTCTTCCATGGGACTTGAGAACAACGAGTAGCTTGGTCCCTCCTCCCCATGAAGTCGCACGCCCCTCCGAGTGAGTCCGCGCCGAGCCCCCTCCCTTTACTCTTCGCCAGGTTGGAGGAAGCCTCGGAGGGATTTCCCCCCACCTCCTTTAAACCAAGGATAGTGCTTACAATCCGTAAGGTGTTTGCGGAGCCCTCCTCTCCGCCCCTTTCCTCTCTAGGGATCTCCTCCACAGTGGCGCAGTGCAGGATTTCTTCCTCTTTTCACCAACGACCCCTAGCTTTGCTCCTAGCGCGCAAAGCGGCTCTGCCTTTGAATCCCCCCTATTGCGCACCCATCGTGCAATGGATTGCAGGATTTGCTTCGGTCTCCCAGTGTCCGCGGTATGAGCAAAACGGAAAGGTGGCGGATGCAGGCGGGCCTCCTGCTTAGAGTTCTTCAGGAAGCGGAAATTTTAGTCTAGAATCCTTGTGTTTTGTGTTCCCTGGATGAGTACTCCCAGTTTGGTGTTACGCTGCTTACCTCCCTGGTTTGGTGCGTAGGGATTCCATCCGACTCCAGGTCACAAGCAGGCTTCAGCCCCAGTCGGACGACGCTTTTTTTTTAGTTTCCCGTCTTGGGAGTTGACGCAGCCCCGTCCCCGGTGCCCTCCCTGCGCAGCCGTTGTCTTTCCAGCCAATTTTGGCTTCCTTTCGCGACTCGCCTGTACATTCGTCCCCGGCGTAAGCAAAACACCCCCCCCCACCAACCCCCCCCAAAACCCCCCCCCCCCCCACAATCAACAAAAAACCCCCCCCACCCCACAAACAACCCCCCCCAACAAAACCAAAAAACCCCCCCTTCCCCTGGCTTTGACCTTTTCTGTGCTAAGGAGATGAGGTAGAAGGGTTTTGTACCCTTTTTAGGTCCGGTCGAGTCTCGGGCCCGCGGGCATACGGATTTTCGAGCCCCGGTTCTCCCAATTCCCCTTTTAGGGGAAAACTCTGAAGGAGCGCCTGATGCGTCACGCCGACTCGCTCGTTGCCACGCTTCGATCGAAATGGAAGCTGATAAACCTAGCGCCCGCAGAAAGAAGATTCGCTCTCCTACCCTTTCGCACCCCCCAGAGCCCCGCGGCTCGTGTTACCCCTTCCTGGCGGTTTTTAATGCCAACACATCGGAGAATGCCGTACATTATCCTGGCCAGGCGCTGATCTCCAAAGTTTTATCGTTCCTTCAGATTGCATTTCTCAATGGACATCGCCCCCCGCCCCAAGTTCAGACCTCGGGGTCACGTTCCCTTTTCTGTTTTGCGGGGTCGGTGTTAGGCCTAGTTTTCTATTTCAAGGAACTAGCACTGCCAGCAATTGCTGACAGGGGACGTTCCCCCTCCCCCTCTTTGGCGGTCTCGGCCTGGGAGAGGATTGATTCTTCCCCTTTGGTGGCAGGGCCCCGGCTACTTTTGCAGTCCGCAGGCGTCAGCGTTTTAGGCGTGTCCCCTGCCCCCTGATCACCTTTCATTTCGTCCCGGTCGAGGCTTGCCGCCCCTTCTGCGGTAGCTCGGAACGTCGGCTCTCCCGTTATCTCCCTTCCCCTGGCCACCTGGCTGGGAAGAGTTTTTTGGGCTTGGGGAAAAAAGTGAAACTCTTTACGTTGGGCGTCTCGGAGACACTTCGACATGCCCCGGGACGTCCTCCCGACGGCAGGACATTTCCCCGGCATTGTAACCGTCTGTCGTTCGGAAGGGTAGAGCCCTTTCCTTTCCCCGGCACAGGCTAGTTGTGAATTCCTACTGCCCTACGTGGGAGCGTCGGACAGCATCTCAACTCCCCTCATTTTTGGTCTTTGGGTAGAAATCGCTTTACGCACGTTTTTTGAACGTCCGCGGCCCCCCGTCGTAGCCGGATTTCGCACCCCCTGACCACCCTGCTCGTCTTTCTGTTGAAGAAAGAGGTTTCGCTCTTTTAGGTGTCGTGTCCCCGGTTGAGCAGGGGAATTTCGATAAAGTTTTTTTTTTTTCCAAAGTCTAGAACTCTCTTTTAGTAAGAGGGTTGTTGGCAATCCCAGGGCGTGTAACTCCCCCCTAGTTGGTCTTCCCCCTTCCCCTGTAAGCTCATGTTGCCCTTCCCTTGCTCCTTTTTCCAGGTTTCAGCATCCCCCCCCCCGTCGCACTCCGAGGCGCAGCGCGGCACTGCTTTTTCGTTCCTCTGACTTTCGGCGAAGTTCATGGCAAAAGTTAGAGGAATTTTTCTTTGCCATCGCCTTATTCCGAGCTTTTGGCCACACTTTTGTCGCGCGGTCTTGTTTAGGGGTCTCTCCCGTCCCAGGAAAAGCGCTTTTGTTTCCTGACGTGTCTGTGGTGACTCAAGTTTCAAAACCCTCCTTGTGAGCATCCTCCCTGGCAACTCCGTGGGGAGAGTAACCCTCTGACACTTGTTCTTTTTTCGCCCCCCCGTACTGACCCCCGCGACCCAACTTGTGATTTCCCCATAGATCCTAGCCTCTCTGAAAACCCTTCCCCATTTTAGATCAACCTTTGGCAGGCCCCCCCTTACCCCGTGACCTATATTCCCCTTCGTAATGTTCTCTTCGACTCTCTCGGCTGGTTTATTTCTTCCCTCAGCCATGGACGAAAGACTCTCATCCTGCGCCAGTCCATCTTCTCTGAACATGGAGTAGGGCCAAATAGTTTCCACCTCCCTTTTGTTACTTAACCCTTTTCCCCTCTGCATAAGGTGATACCTTAGGCTTTTCGCTTCTGTTACGTGCGGCCGGGCTCAATTCCCCTATTTTTGCAAATCCCCTGGCGCGAGTTTTGAACACTCGTCAGCCCTTCTGCGCTCTTTGAAGAACCAGTTTTCCCCGGTTGGGCCGGCCCCCGGCTACCTCCTCGCTCGTCCCCTCAATTGTCCGCTGTTCGATTGTTGGCCGCCACAACGAGACCACTCGTCCCCCGGCTTCAGTTCTTTGCTCCTTCCCCTCGTCCCCGTACGGTTTCGTTCCCCTGAATTAACTTGAACACTTTTTTTTTTTTTTTCCCTCCTGACTCGCGAGTCTGGTTTCAGGACGTAGTAACGCCGCTACGACTGGTGTTCTTTATATTTAGCAGTCCTTCGCTTTCAGTAATATTTCCTTTCTTTTTTCACCGGTAGCAGCCACTGCAGCGGCTATCTGGTGTAAATGTTCCTTCCTCTCCCGAGAAAGAGACCTCTTCATCCAGTCCGCGCGTTTTCTTGCGATCAACGATTACGACGGGGCCTAAGCGCTCACACCCCTTAAAGGCGCCGCTCGAGGAGAGAACTGGCTCCGGATTTTTTCTTCGGCTAAAGCCAGTGCGGCGTACTGTCCTGCGCGTTTCCCGGACCCGCCGCACCGGCCTTCTAAATTTCAAAGGAATAGACCCCCTGGAGGTGCCAGCAATATTTCTGGATTAAAAGGAGCTGGTAGCCCGTTAACCCTTAGCCCCTTCCGACCCGCTAATACAGAAACGCCCCGTGGTCTCCCCCGATACCGTTCCGGCTCTGTGGATTTTTGTTGTGAAATGATGCGGCATAACGGCCTGCGCCAAAAAGTTTGGAGTTAGAAGCCGGGCGCCCCTTAAGGCTCTCCTAGTTGGGCATCCCTATTCGCGGACCACGCATTTCCCCCCCAGGACCGAGCGGGCGCTTCTTGCCCTCTTGCCCGACTTTCCTTGAAATGCGTTTGATTTTGGCGCAGATTTTTTCTTATTGGCAGGTGAAATCGCCGATGAGGAGCCTACTTCCTGCATTGAGGTGCCTTCACCGGAATGGTCAGCGGAGTCCCTTTCCCCTTGCCCGCATTTATGTCCTCTCATCTTTGCCGCTCACCCTTGCCCCCGAACAAAGTGCTCTCCCCTCGACTTTCCCGCACCGCGCCTTCCTTTCGCTAAGTTTGCGGTCCTTTTCGCGTACGTCTCCGGAAGCCTTGCTTCCCTTTTCGCCCCCTTGCCTTTTGCTGGGCCCCGGGACCAGGTGTCTCCCCTTTGAATTCCCCAAGGAGTCGCTTCCTTGCGCTGGTCTCACCGTGTTTGGACTCCTTTTAGTTACCAAAAGTCAAAAGACTGCTTGACCTTCTCTCCGAAAGGAGAAAAAACCGGAACAACGCGATAACTTTCAAAAGTTAGATAGAGAGGAGTACTAGGTTCCCCCCTGCAGAACGTGGTCTTTTCGATCCCCCTATGTGCAGACGGAACTCCACTTTCCCCCTTCTATTTGATCGACGTATAAGACACTGCGGCATGTACCCCCCGGCCTTGCCCTCTCCCGCCGCCCTCCCGATGTTGCCTTCGGCTTCCTCCGTGCAGTATGAAAAGATTGCGCGCTCTTTCAAAATGATTTTTTTGCCTTCCCCTCTTAAAAGGTTTAGGAATCCGGCCGGTCTTCATTCTCATGGTCAAAGCTGAATGAGGTGGTCTAGTGTCCCCTCCTGTCCCCAACTGATTTGGAAGAACGATCCCCCTTTGGTTCCTTCTTTATTCTTTTCCTGTCCCCAAACACATGTCATTCTATTTTCCAAATGTATTGTTCTCTTACTCAGCTTCTCTTTCCTCCTCCCAATTCATAGGCTGTTCAAGGTTTTCGGACCTTTAAATGGTCTTCCCAAGAGTTATTTACGCCCTCGTAATTACTCGGCCTTTTGACCGTCCCTTTTTCTTCCCGGAAAAAAAACCTTTCTCGAGGGCGTGATTCTTCCTTATTTGTTTTCCCCCTTTTCCTATTTCCGAGAAGGTCCCAAGTTTCTTTTCTCTCTTGGAGTACGCAGGGGATATAGACCCTCGACACTTTTTCAGTTTGCTTTCCGTCTTGGGGTTGGCCCCAGTAAAGCTTTAAAACATCTGAATCTGTCTTGATTCTTTCGTCCGCGGCCATGGTCCGATTTTTTTTTTTCTCTTTGGGCTACTGATGGAAATGGGAGGGTTTCTCACGTAAGGGTTTTTCCCTTGTTGCTTGGTTCTAGGGCGGGTTAGTTTTGATACCATTGCCGAGGTAACGGCCAAACCGAAATTAACCCATAGAAAATTCCTGATTACTAGTACAAAGAATAGGATACTCGGGGGTCCGTCTGCTTGCTTCTTTATTTTGCCTGGAGTGAGGCTCCTTCACCCTGAAGCCTTCTAGCCCCTATCCGGCTTTTTGTTGATAGGCGCATCATGAGATCTGACGCTTCCCTTCCAGCGGTATTCCCGTCAAACTCACGAGGCGCCGCTTTCCCCGCACTCACTTTAATTCTACCCCAGGTTCAGGAGATCGTTTCTGTTCACTTATTTCCCTCGTATGCCCGTCTTTTCATACTTTGCCATAGGGCATATTAGAGCCTTTTTTTTTTTCCTCACCCCCCCCGCGCCACGTGAGATGTCACGAGTCTTGGCTTTTCCCCCTTCAACCCCGCCGGCCGGTCTTTCTTTTCCTTTTTCCCACTACTTCGCTTTTTTGCTTCGCCCTTTCTTTTTCCGCCCGTCCCGGTCAGTCGCTCGGCGATATGTTCCCCTCTCTTTTTCTCTCGCTTTATCGGAGAGGTCAGCGCGGATAGCGGCCCCCTTGTCGCGTTACTCTCCGAGTTCCGGTGGGCGGCTATGCCTTTTTTTTTTTTTGCTCTAAACGCTCGGGCTAGCGTTTTGCACTCCCCGTCCCATTCCTCTGGTCCCCCCAGCCCTCGGCGGCCTTCGTCTCCCTGTTTCTCCCTCCGACTTTATAAGGCCCTCTGACAGAGATCACCCATCTTCCGGCCAGGCGATGGATAAACTCGGCGTAATTTTTTTTTCAACCTTTTTTTTAACCCTTCTAGCAGAATTTTATCGAGGCTTGAGGCTTTTCGTCTTCCTGTTTTCCCGCCCCGGCTCTTTCCCTCCCTGGTCACTTCCCGTCCGGCTGTGGGGCCATACTTGTTGTTTTTCGGAGATGACTAGCCTTGCTTTGCCCTTGCGGTTGCTCTCTCTCCTGCGGCTGCCTGGCCGGTTTCCTTTCCTCCGAGATTTCCTTTCGGCGCCGTCCAGGTACTTTTTTTTTACGCGTTTAGCCGCAATCAGGACGGCGAGGACCGATCTTTTTTTGTTTTTCTTGTTCTTGCATCTTTCTTTCCCTTTCGTTTTCCTCCGCTTCCCGGGACGACGGTCCACGGGCCTGAGTTTTTGACTTCCCTCTAGTCCGATTAGTGTAGCCATTAGAGGCGGCTACGCTTGTTTGACCTTTTTTACCCCAGCTCCCCTCTCTTGCCCCCTGACTTCGACCGAGGTGCCGGACCCCTTCCTCTTTTTCTCCTCCTCTTGTAACTAGTCTCTTAAGGCCCCGGCACGAAGTGGTGCCAGGTCATTCGAGCGTCTGGCGAGCTCAGCTTCCTCTCCTTTGCTTTCCACTCCCCCCCTCCTCAGTAGTGGGCAGAGGGAAAGGTATGCATTTTTTTCAGGCTTTTGCGGGTCACCCCTCCCCCTCTGGTCTAGGGTGCCTAATCCGCGATTCCTTACCTAGGGGCTCAGAAGGTAGGCACTCGTATGATTAGCATTTCCCCATAGTCCGCCCTAGATCGATCCCTCTGTTCATCCAAGGTCCTTTCCCACCGGTTCGAAGATGAACCCCCTTGGCGCTTCGCGTTTGGCTTTTTAGCGGTTGCTGTTTCAGAACTCTCACCTCTTTCCGGATTCCCTGATATCTATACCACCCTTCACCTCCCCGTGCCTCTTCCCTTTTCCCTTCGTTCAACTTTCCCCCTAAGCGAGCCTCTCGTCCGGCCCATCGCCAGTCCTCTCCGAGACCTTTCCCAAAAATTTCCTTGGTAGAGATCCCTGTTGGTCTGGCTCTTTTTACTTTTTCTTTTACCTCCCGTCACGGTAAATGGCCACTACCCCCTCCTTCCAGAATTCCCTCGGCAGTACGTCCCATTTCAAAGTTCTTCACCTTAACTTTCTGTTTCGACCCTCTCATCCGAAGCCCCGATTGTTTCTTTTTCCGGGAATGTCTCCTTCGTTTTTTGCTTTACCTGAAGGCTTTCTTTCCCCTTCCCGAAAGGTCACATACTCGTCTGACTTTTCATTACGGATCGAATCTTTTCTTTGACAAGCATGACCTACGTTCTTTCACGAAGGACTCTTCTGTCGATTCTGTTTTTTGTAAATGACCAGAACCCTCGGCTTGCAGTGGGAAGCGTTCGCACGTTTGTCCATTTGACATGGTCCTTGCTACCCGACTTGCGCCCCCTGGTCGACTTTAAGTATTACTCGACCGCTCAGTTTCTTCGCCAGCACCTGCCCTTTGGAAATCGGCAGCATAACGTTTTTCTTTAGCTAGTGGAAATCACGGCCTTTAACAATCTGGACAGTTACCACCTCCCCGTTTTTCGGCGCCGAAGACTGATCGAAGGAAGGGGACTGCACACTTCCGCTGATTATCCGTCCCTGGGTAACTTCTCCCCAATGACCCCTTAGCCTTTCCTGCGGACGAGTCATTTTTTGCAAGGAAGGACTAGCCGCGGTGCCTTCCATCTTTTCCGAAGTCCCCAGTCGCGGTGGGTCCAAAGTGCGCGTATTTTGTCCGGATACGGCGTCTCTCTACAGTTCTTCGGTTTGACTGAGCC
>Ga0179593_1715349_pt1 | contig 13295 bp, 16 predicted proteins | sample CZODoug2_1_08_16_FD_185931 | JGI IMG/M metagenome (GOLD analysis project Ga0179593, IMG submission 185931) | Vadose zone soil fungal communities from Angelo Coast Range Reserve, California, USA - CZODoug2_1_08_16fungal (PacBio error correction) | ecosystem: Environmental > Terrestrial > Soil >... | reverse complement strand
CTTGTCCCTTGCCGCGTCCTCCGACGCCCCGTCTTTACTCGGTTCCTCGCCTGCTTTCATGACCCCGAATACGGCGTCTGACCTTTTTTTTGTTTTTTTTCCCAATGCTGCTTCACTTGGGGCACTTTCCTTCGCGATGTCTTTTTTTTGCACAGGTAGCCCGTAACTGCCTCCCCCAGAATCCGGATTCTCGCAGAAACTGTCCCCCCCGTTGTAACTTCCTTTGCTATTTTTCACGCCAGTTGCGGGTTTCTTCACAACAAAAACGTTCGAAGTGTTTTTTTTAAACCCTTTTTGGCTCCCCCCCCATTTGGTTTCTCCTGCAAATTTTTTGTGCCCCCGTCCGCCCAATAAATGTGTTTTCCATCGGGGCTTTTCTTTGTATGTGCCCTCATGGCTTTCCTCTCGTAGGCGCCTATCAATGACAACCTTCAACACCCCCTCCAACCTTTCTTTGGGCCTCTAACGGATACAATCCTAAACCTCCCCCCCATTGTCGTCCCCCCCCCACCATGTGATCCGTGGGCGACGTACCCCTCGCCCCTTCTTTTCTTGATGTTGACAGTTTTTTTTTAAAGAAGTTTGTCCCCTCCTGTTTTCACTGTCCTGGCCCATCCCCTTGACCCCCCCATTTTTGTTTGAGTTTTATGTTGGTCGGTTCCTTTTTTTCCTCTTGCGTCCCCTCTTTTTTGCGTCTTTTCCTTCACATGGGACGTTCCTTTTTTACCTGGGCGTTACCACCCTCCTCACATCTCCCGCTAATTTCCTTTAGAGCAACAGCTGGAAATGACCTTCGTTCTTTCCCCAGCGTTTCTTTTACCGCATGAGTCCCGGGGGCGGAGTCCTCGTGTCCAGGGTGCTCTCTTGCCCCCTGTGTGCACTGGGGCACTCATTCAAAATTTCTCCCACCCTTTCCCCTATCTTTTCGGGAATTTTTTTTTTTCTTGTGTCTCCCCTTTTCTACCCTTTTGCGGTTGGCCTTTCTTCTCCTGAGTTTTCTGGGTGAGACGTTTTTCGCCTTTTCTTTTTTCCCACTCCCCCCGCAAACGGGTTGTAAAGCGGTCTCTTTAGCTTTTCTTTTTCCCCTGTCGGCCTTTTCCAAATTTTGCGAAAGTGCTAAAGCGTTCGTCCCCCCTTTCTCGCCCTGGTGGGCCTATAGTTTTCCACCCCCTTGCCTAAACGTTTTTGGATTGGTAAAACGCAAAACGTTTTTTTCCTTTTTTGGTCCGCTTGCTCGTTTGTCCCCTTTTTTCGGCGTTGTTCACGTACCCCTTATTCTTCCTCCTTTTTTTTTCCCAAAGTCGCGAGCGCGCCTTTTTTCTCCTTTATTTCCCCTGTCTTTTTTTTTCCGGATTTTTCTACAAAACTCAAGCTTTTTTTCCACAATTGTCCTCCCATCGAGGATACAAGTTCCCTTTTTTTCTCAACTTTGAATGTCTTTCCCACTTGTAAAACACTATTTTACTCGCTCCAGGCCCTTTTATTTTACCGACTTTTCCCCTGATTGTGTTTCGAAAACGTTTCCTTCCCCCTTTCCCCTTGGCCCTGATTCCTCCCTGGTCACGTGAGTTTTCCTGCGCTCCGTTTGGTTGAGCGGTTTCTTTTGGTTTCACCCCCCTTTTTGAAAGGCCCCCAGACCACGATCTTTGCCTGATAACTGCTGTTATTTCCCCCACCCTGTTGGGGTCCCTTTGTGACATTTTTTTTCCGTTACCTACCTGGAAAGCTTTTTTTTTTTTCAACCCCCCTTAAAGTCCTTTTATTTGTCTCCCCATTACTTTTCTGGCTACCCTCCCCTCCTTGAACCTTCCCAGAGCGCGACACCTTTCCTTTTCCCCCGACCAGATGCCCTGCTGAGGGAGTTTTCATCCGTTCACAATGACCCCTTTTCTCCGATCTTTTTTTTTTTTTTCCTTCATGGTTCGTGGATTTGTCAGGCCTTCTCTTTTTCTTTCAGGTGTTTTTTTTTCGAGATACTCCGCACCTCTTGAAACGATTAAAAACCCCTAAGGGCCCCCCTAAAATATGAATTAGCCTTCTTGGGTCTTTTTTTCCTTTCCTTTTTACTCCGGCCAGGTCCTATTGATGTTTGCCAGCGGGACCCTTCTTACGTTGGTTATTCTCTATTTTCCACCTCTTGCATTTAAGATTTTTTTTTCCCCCCCTTCTCCCGTTTTCCTTTTTAGAACGCATGAAATCCCTGTAAGGCACCCCCCCCAGGCATCCCACCCCAAATCTTTTCTTTAGTTTAATTCAACGCCTCCACGCCGCCTTGACACACTACAGAAGATGGACCCCTTTTGGTCTACCAAGTTGTGTGCTCCCCGCTTACCGACTGGTTTTTTAAAATTTTTTTGCAGGGAACAGCCCCCTCCCCCCCCTTTTCTACCCCCCCCCGCAACCCTGAAAAAAAGCCCCACTTTCTCTTTTAAGTTTTTGCACCCCTTTTATATTTTTTTTTCCCCCCCCAGGGGGAACTTTTTCCCTCACTTTGGACCTCCCCCCCAGGGTCCCCCGGCAGGTTTTTGAATTGGCTTCTGCCCCCTTTGGTGTTTAATGGCCCAAGAAGTCCCCCCATCCCCCTTTCTTGACACCCAAGACTCCTGAGAGCCCGATTTTTCTTTCCCCCCGTTTTCCCCCCCAAGGCTTTTTGTTGGTTCCCTGATTTCCAGGTCCTTCTCCTTTAGACACTCTCGCCAATGGGTGCTTTTTTTTCTTTTGACTTATTTCTCACGGCCCCCTTTTTTTCCCCACCTTGTTCCGTCCACCCGTGTCTCCCCCCGCTCCCCACCGGCCCACCTAAAAAACCCCTTTTGCCAATCCCCCCCACCCTGGGTCATGCTTAGTGTTTGGGCCCTTGCGTTTGTATTTTTTTTTTCCAACTGTCCCCACCATTGTCTCCCTCTTAACCCCTTCGTTCATTCGAGTATTCTTTTTCCTACCTTTGTATTTGCACTCCCTTCAATAACCCCCCCCCCAGATTCTCCGGCGTTTGTCCCTGAACGAGTTTCACCCACCCCCCCCGCGTTTTACCAGTCCGTCTCCCCCATTTTCCACCCCTCCTGGTTAATCCAGCCCGCCAGACTGGTCTTTTTCTTCCATACAACCAAGAATTCTTGCCACTTTTTTGTGACTCATTGTGGAATGACCCCTTTTTAGATTTCATTCCCCCCCTTGTTCCGCCCCCCTGTTCCCAATCTTTCTTCGCTTTTTTTATTACCCCCGATGGATCTCACTTACTTGATCCTTTTTATCATTCCGGCTCTCCTTTCGGATTCTTTTTTCGGCTTGTACTTGTCCGCTACCCATTTCCGCATCTCCTTCGCTTTTCATTTTCCGCGGCTCGCCAGGCCTTAATTTTTTTTCCCCCTTTTTTCCCCCTACCCCCATTTTTTTCTTTTCTTGGAGATTGGGCGGTATGGTTGTACCCCCCTTCTATTTTTCCCTTTTATGCTGACTTTTCACCCCCCCCCTATAAACTTTCCTCGACCTTTTTCCAATCCTTTCCAGTTTACCTCTTTTCAGAGAACACATTGGTGCCAGCTTTTTTCACCCCCCCCCACACCCATGGCGTCAGTAAAGTTTTCCCATATTTGGTTAGCTGGGTTTTTCGCGCCAGTTGCCCTTTTTGCTTTTTTTCTTGGAAATTTTTTGCGGTTTTTTCCTTCTTCTTGCCTTTTCCTGTTCCAATCGCCCTTTCACAATCTCCTTTGCCTGCTTTGTTTTTTTCACGTGGGCCTTTTCAAAAAAAGTTGCCTACTTGTTAATTTTTTCCGTTTTCAAAAACAAAGCCCCCTTTTTTTTTCTTTACCTGTTATTTTTTGTTTTTTTCCCCCACCATTACGCCCCCCAGAGCTCATTAAGAAGGTCACGTTTTCTTTTTTTTCTTTGTTTTCTCTCGACATACTTTTTGCTCAAGGCACCGACCACTTAATTTCTCTGTTCCTCCCCCCAAAGTCCAGATTGAGTTTCTGGATCATGGGTCCCTTTCTCCCTAATTTTGTGACCGGATTTCCCTTTTCTTTCCTTCCCTTCCCCCTGACCCTTTTTTCAGCATGGAATTACTGCTCAGCTTGACCCCCCAAGCCCCCCTTTTCGATTTTCCTCACCCTTGTGTTTCACCCCTCAATTCAGTGCTGTCCTTTGGGCACCCCCCCCCCCCCCCCTATTTTTTTTCCCGCACCCTTTGGCTCTGCCCTCGGGGATATTTCCGGAACTTTTTTACGTTTCTTTTTTTTTGAAGGACCCCACTGGTTCCCCCCGCCATCCTCCTTTTTTAAAATCCTCACGCCCTTTGCACAGGGGTCGTTGTCCTCATCCGAGTTGTCTCCCTCCGACTCTTCCCCCGTGATTACGCCCTTCGCTTATCCTAAAGTTTTCTTTTGTCTTTTGGCTTCGGCCATGTTACCTCTTTCATACACAGTCCTAAGTCCCCCCCCTTATTTCCTGCACCCGTTCTCCCCCCCCCCCCTGTGCGCCGGCCAACGCCCCCTTTTTTTTGTCCCCCTCGTTTGGGCAGACAGTCAGAACACTCCTCTTTTTTCCTTCGCCAAGCCCCCCCCCCCACCCAACCCCCCGTCCCTAATGACTAGGCCTTTTCCTTTTTCACTTTCAGGCCCCCCCCCCCCTCAACTCCACCCACAAAGGGGCCACCCTTGCTTTTTTGATTTTTGATCCGTTCTGTTTTTGCTTTGTTCGAGTCTGAAACACGTCCGGGATGCCACTTCTTTCCCTTCCCCCACCCAGAAAACAGAAAAGCAACCCCTTGGGCAGGACCAGCAAGAAATTTAGTGTTCTGTAAACTACTCCGACCAAACCCCTTTCAAGAGTTTTTCCTTTGTTGTCATTGACTACTTTCGTTAGTGAGGGCTAACTGCCTTTTTTTTCCCTTATCTTTTTTTTCATTCCCCCCTTGGGAATTTTTTGATCTTTCTTTTAAACCTAAATTCCTGTGGCCCTACCCCCCATGGCCCCAAAGTAATCTTGTGTAGTGCTTTTCCCCCTTTTTGCTTCACGGCCCCCTCCAAACTCCCCTTGACCCCGTGAGTGTTCCCCTGCCATTTCCCTCCTTGTTTTTACTGGTTCGATTCGGACGCCCCTTCTTTTCCGTTCTTTGCGCCCCTGGCGGAGTTTTCCCCGCCCCGTGAACCCTCTCCCCATTTTGTCTCTCTTTTTCTTTCTTAACTTCCCCTTTTTCAACTGTCTCGGGTACAACCTGCTCATCCCCTTTTTTTTTTTTTGATTCTTTTCTTCCTTTCCAGTACAATTCCTTCTTGGATCAATTCCCTTCGCTGATTTTCCCCACTGCCGTCCCTGAGTTTCCATTCTGGGCTAAATTGCTGGAAGTTTTGCGCACCAATATTCCTTTTGGGTTCTCGCCCCCTCCCCCCTGCGCATAACTAGCCTAGTCCTTTCAAACCCGTTTAAATCCCCCTTCTACTGAATCGGAACCCCCAATTTCCCTTGTGGCTTTCCTTGCATACTCCCTTTTCTGGTAAGGTCGGTTCCGCCAATTTCCCTCAGTTTTTTTCCCCTTTTTGATGGTAAAATACAGTACTGTAGGTACGCAAATGGCCTCAACTCTTCCTTCCCCCCCCCTGTCCCACCTTACGTCCCCCCTACCCGGCGCGACCTTTTCCTTCATTCCGCCTGACTTTGGCCTTTCCTGAAACTTTTTTCTCATACCCCCCCTTTTTTTTTTTTCAATCGCATCCCGGCTTTTATAACAGTCCCACCCTTTTTTTCAATAGTATCCCAGATTCACCCGTCGCACTTCCTTTTCTCTCTTTTGTGTTGAGAGTCTTGCAGGACGGGTGATCTCTCTTCCTTTTTAGGCCCTATTTCATTCCCTTACCACCCACCATGCGCCTTCCCCCTTGATTTTAGGAGCTATTTTTTTACCAATGGGCACCCCCACCGTGGACGGTCAATTGCGGATCTGTGCCTTTTCCCCCCCTTGTTCCTTGGTTCTTTTCCAAGAGTTTGTAGGCTTTTCTTATTCTTTTCCCCTCCACTTTCATGTTATTTCCCCACTTTACAACATACTTGCGTTTTACTCGCAACACCCTTTCCCCTTTTTTTTGGCCCCTTTTTTTTTCAATCTTATCCCCCATAGTTGTCCCAACACACCTCCAAACTTTTTCCCCGGTGTTCTTCCTATGCCTTTTTCCCCTCCCATGCCTTTTTTTTTTTTAGAAGGGTTGTTGCTGGCGATTTTTTTTTTTTCTTTTAATTCCTTTGCGCGGTCTCTTCCCCCTGAACCCAGCCAAAAATTTTGGCTTTTCCAGCCCAATGCGCGCGAAGTCCTCGTTTTTTTTTGGTTGACTTTCTTTATGTGTCTCTCAGCTTACCTCAAGGGCCCCCTCAACCCCCTATGTTTGTGCCGCATGAAAATATGCTTTTTTTAGGCCGATACTTTTTCCCCCCCCGTCACGATTCATTTTTTGGACTCGCATTTTATGTGTGGTACGTTTTTGTCAGAATTACCCCTCGGGCTCCCAGGACACGACGGAAAATAAAATTTTCCCACAGGGGCTGCAGTAAACTTTCAACCTTCTTTGTCGGCATCATCCCTCCCCCGGCGGCCACTCCTTGTTGATGTAAGTTTTTGCGGGGACCCGCTCCTTTTTTTTTTTTTGCAGTGATGCTTTTAGGAACCCCCTTGAAATTTCAACGAACATCAATCGTTTTGCCCTCCCCTCATCTCAGAAATTGAGGGTACGCGCCCCACCTTCCCTCCACTTTTTTTCCCATCCCAAGTTTCCTTTTTTTGACCGATTCACTACCCACACCCCCATCTTCCTTTAGCAACGTACTTCTTCAAGTCAATTTTCCCTCTCTTTTTTGGAGGTTCGGCAGCATTTGTACCCCTCCCCCACGACTCTCAAAGAATCCCCTACCTTTCGTCATTCTTCGAACTTCACAGTCCGCGCCCCCCCTCCCCACCGGAAGGGGGTGTCTTGTTGTTGCGTTTTTGTTGGCTTTTTTTTTCACACCGTTGGGTTGGCTTTATACCTTTTTTTAAGAGTTTTTTTTGCTTGTTCTCAACCCCCCAACCTGCCCAGTACCTTTTTTTCTCGGGCCGATGGTCCTGTTGTTTTTTTTTTTCGGTTTTGGTTTGAGTCTTGTTTTCCCATTTTTAAGGTCGTCCATTTTTTTTGTTCTTCTTTCTGTCTCTCCCCCCGGTGTCTCCCCTTCTGCTTTAAACGCACCCAAGTTTCACAGATTTTTGATTCCCCTTTTTGTTCTTTTCTGTCTTTCGTAGAACTCTCCCCCCTTCGTTTTTAATTAGGCCGCTTTTTTCCCCCCCGAAGTGGTAAGGTTCTTTGAGTTCCCCTATGTTGATGTGGTTGCTTACCCCCCTGATCTTTTCACCGTGTTATCCCCTCGGACCAGGCGACGTGGGCCTTTCCCACTTTCTCTTTTGCCCCTCCCTTCGTTGTAATCTTTTTTTTTCCTTTCGGGAGTGAGGTTGACAAACTTCGTATTTCCCCTCCTGATTGCCGAGACGAAGATTGCAGGCCGTGTCCCATTTCTAGGCTCCCTGCTGCGGACTCCCCCCCCCTTAGGTCTTGCTGAGTTCCCCCCTTGCAAACCTTATTCGCACAGCTTTCACTCGCCCCTCCCTTTTTTTTCTTTCCAGGAGTTATTCGATTGTCCCTTCTCAGCCTTTGTCCCCGTGACCCCCTTTTTCATTCCTTTTCAGATTGAAAGAAGTTGGCTTTCTCAACCCCCCCCCCCCCCCCCCCCAACACCCAGGCCGAACGACTTCTTTAGTTTTGGGGGCCCTAACCGAGAAAGGGAACATGTAGGTCTCGCCGTGAGCTTTTTTTTAGGTTTTTTTTGAAAAAGGGGGATGGCGCCCCCTTGTTTAGAACCCAAAGATGGTCGCTTGGGGATTTTCTGGGATGGTGTTTTTGCGACTGTTTTCCTCCCTCGTAATGACGCTTTCGACCTGACCTCTTTCCCCCCCCCACTTTCCGTTTTGGATTTCCCCAAGTCTCCCCCCCCCCACTTAACCAACAACTATTTTTTCCCCGGTACTGCTGGGTGCCGCGGAAAAGTTTGATCCGTTTGAGCGTACCTATTTCCGTATTTTGAGCTTTTTTTTCTCCCCCTTGGCCCAGTTTCCCAGGTACACGCTCATCCACCCTTTGGTTTTTTCCCGTATTTTTCAATAAGTGAAGACTGCCAAAATTTTTGGTGTATTCCCATTTTTTTTTTTTCCCTCTGCAAATTTTCTACTTTGTGATTTGCCTCCTTTATTACTTACTGTTACGTGGTGCTTTCTGTTCCGGAACCTTCCTGTTGTTTCAACCGGCCCCCCCCCCCAGACTTGCTCTCCTGTCGGTTTAAATCCTCACCCTGCTCTGTCTCGTCCCTTCGTTTTTTGACCCCTCCATTCTTTTTGCTCCTTTGTTGTTGCAACTGCCCGGTTTTTCCATCCAGGTATCGGGATACTTCCACACACCCCTCCCAACACTCTTTTGCCCCATCTGGATCCTTTCCCTTTTTCCCGTTGGGACCCCCTTGGTCGCGTTGTTTGGCATGCGTCTCGTCGTTTCTTTGTGAGGTTTTACTGGCATTTCTCTTTTTTTTTTCATGGTTCTCGCACTCCCCCCGACCTGTAAGCTGAGGATGGGTCCGTTTTGCCCCTCTTTTGTTTCTTTTCGACAATTCCCCCATTTGGTATTTCCGGATTTTTTTTTGCTAAGGCTTTTCGTGCCACTTTTACTTTTCCTGGCCTTTTTTTTTCTCCCCGATTTGTCCCCCCCCGAGTTTTTTTGCCATTGGGCAACACGCACACATGGGTTGTCTTTTTTTTGGTGATTTTTTTTTCTTTCCTTTTTCCGGTGGTCCCCGGAATTTCTTAATTTCGTTAACCTCGAGACCGTCCGCATTTTCTTCAATTGCAGCTTCTTTCCTCCCACTTTCGCCTCTCCCTTGGCTCCCTGCAACACCCCTACCCCCCCAAGGTCGGTTTTCCCCACCCTCTCGACCCTCTTATCAGGTGGGGCCTTTAGTAACCTCCTTTTGCTTTTCTTTTTCACCCCCGCCCGTTCCCTCTTTTCATTAACCCACCCAGGGTTCCTCCCTGGGCTTCTCCGCAGGATTTGAGTTTTTTTCCACGTTCCACCTCCTTCCTTTGAGCGTCTTGGAAGCTTGTTAGCTTTTGCCCAAACCAACCGCGGTGAGTGCCTTCTGTCTTTTTTTTTTTTTTTTGTTTTAACCTTGGCAAGGTCCCCTCAACCAACACCGATTGTGTAAGCTCCCCTTCCTTTTATTTTTGCGGGACAGATTCTGTTAGATTTTGTCCCCCTTTCTTTTTTTGTACTCCCTTTCCTTGTGCCTTTTTGTTTTTTCACCGATTTTTTGATCCTCCAGGGTCTGCGCTTACGAATTGCCTGTTTTTTTTTTTTTGTACCTCGGTAACATCGTAAACTCCCCTTTTCCCAGTTTTCTCCCACCTTGTTTTCCCCAAGATGACATGGGCGAGGGCCGTCATTGTCAACTCCCATACGCCTTACTCTTCATTGTTTATGGGCTTGGTTCTTCTTCGTGGATTTTCAGGCGGGGCAGATTACTCATTTCCCCCTTTCATCCATGTTTTTTGCAGCGAGTGGACTTTTTGAAACTTCAACGTCTTTTTTTTTGCCCCACTCCGAACCTTTGGCCCCCAAGCAACTCTTTTTCGGTCTTTTTTATTGGGGGGAAGTTCGGTCTTCTTTCCCTCTCCAAGGCTCTTGATTTCGTCCCGTTTCCCTTGTTTGTTTCTGGAGCCTCTTTCCTTTTTCACCGATGTCCCTCCGCCCATTTTTAATGGTGAATATGTTTGCCGTGTACCCCCCTCCACCCCCCCACCCCCTAAAGTTGTTTTCTCACTTTACCGAGTTCTACTGGAATCTGTATCCTGTTTGTCCCCCCCCAGTTTGAGAGCTTTTTCACTCGTTTTGCCCTTTTTTGCCCACTGGTCTTCCGACATGCCCCAGCCTGCTCCCCCCTTGCCCCAATGAAAACCCTCCCAACCTTTTTTTTTCCCCCTCTTCATGGTGCCCCCCTTTCTCTTTTGCAATTAAAAATCACACCTTGCTGACTCGGGTTTTTTTTAGGGTCCCGGCCCTTTCTTTGTTTTTTTTCCCGCCCCTCCCAGTCTTGGTTTCCATCCCCCACAGAAGTAGGCAACTTCGGTGTTTTTCCTCAAGCGTTTTCCAGCCCTCCTGTTCGAGACGTTTTTTTTTTTTTCCAACGCTTATGTTGGTTTTTTTTTTTACGCTACCCTTTTCCCGTCGTACTACCCCATACTTGCAATGCCCTCGTTGACTGTATACTCGGTTTCACCCTGACTCATCCTCCCCTTAATACCTCCCTTCTCTTTGAAATTCTACCCCCCTGGACCCCCCTTTTTGCGTACATAACACCGGTCTGCTAGTCCCCCCCCCCCCTATGGTTTTCGGATTTTCCACCGTTCCACAGTAAAATGGGGCTTAGCCAGCCCTCTTTTAGTCCTTTTCCTATTATTTCCTTGATTACCTCCGGAGCACTTCTCCTACTTCCATTCTTCTTTTGTCTGGTGCCAATGAGGGTAAACACCCCCTGCCCCCACCGAAACAGCTCATGACCCAGTTTTTAATACGCCTTTCCCCACCACACGCTCCCCACTTATACAAACCTTTCCCGAACCTGAACCAAAGACACAGATTTTGCCCCCCCCTGACTGGGTGCTCTTTTTCTTTGCTTTCCCCTCCCCCTTACCTCCTGTTTATAAAAATTCTTCTTGTATTTGCCCCCTCCATGGCGGAATTTTTCCACCTGATTCTTTCTTACGCACTTAAGTTAATCCTCTTTTTAGGGGCGTGCCCTGATCTTAGTTTCGAGGTTTGTCTCCCTCTCTTCCCCCCCCCAACCGTAGACAGTTAAATCCCACCCCAGTGCTCCAGGTCCCTGTCCCTTTCTCCAGGACCCCTCCTTTTTTCCCACCAAGACGCACCAACCTTCATTTGTTCAGTGCAGTTTTTACTGATGTCGTTTTGCGTTTTCTTGTACCCTTTTAAATCCCCTCCTTCATGATGTCTTTTTTCCTTCCCTTTTCCCACATCTCCAAGCGCCCGAAGGCCCACATAGCCAACTTCTTTTTCCGATTCTTTCCAGATCACTTTGCCCCCCCCTTTTGCTAAGTAGTTAGATTATCCGGTGACTATTTTTTTTCTGGTGGATTGGTTATCCCAGTAGTTGAGAGGAACCAGGTTGGCTCTTTGGTCCAGGTAGGTTTTTGAATTGCGGTCTTCTGTTTTTTTCCGGTCGTTTTTGGGTCCTCCTCTGGCCAACGCGTACAGCCCGTGGCCCCCCTTTTACTGCCCCCGTTGTTCCCCGTCTTGGTCCCTCACCATGCGCTACATCCCCCTGTATCGTTGAGGTTTCCCCTCATGCCTTCGCGTTCCCTTTTTTTTTTTTTCTGCCCCATCACTCTCCCTTCCCTCTCCCCTCGGACTCTTTTCTTTTTCGGTTTTGTCTCTCGTATCCCGCCTTTCGGGCCCCTCTTCCTTCACAACTTTTTTCTGCTCTTCTCACCCTCGTCCCCTCAAGTAAAGCTCATGGGAATTTTTCCCGACGCTTTTAGCCTTCGCGCTCCTGCCGGACCGCTCTGCTCGCTTACCCCATGGCGTTTTCAACTCGCTTACAGCTTTCGCTCCACTCTTTTTTTTTGCTTCCTTTCAGATTTGGGTCCCCCCCCGCGTCCCCCTTTACTTGCCACGCGGCTTTCTAAACTTCCTTCTTTGTGCTTCTCCCTGGAACTTTCCTCTTAAGGCAGGACAACCATCGCAGAAGTTTTTAGTTTTCCCCTTTTGCCCACTCCTTTTCCTTTGCCCCCCCCCAGTCTTGGGATTTCCCTCCCGCCCTCCTTTTTACGTAGGAAAGTTCCTTTCCTCCCTTTTTTTTTTTGGTTTGAAGTATTCAAATTCCCTGTTTTGGACCAATGTCTTTTTAGAATATTTTCTTCTGATCCCCCCGGCTCCCCCCAGTACTGACTGACTCCACCCCATGGCCCCTTCCTGGACCCCCCGCAAACTGCTGCCCTTTCCCCCAACCTTAGTCGGAGCATTTTGGTCGCTCCTTTTTCTGTTTTCGCTCGTAAACAGTAAAGACCCCATCAGCACCTCCTAATCCCCCTTTCCTCCCCCAACGGCCACCCCCCCCCGGTGTGCTTTGTTTTTTGAGCGGAGGTCTGCTCGCTATTCCCTTTAGTATCTTTTTCAAAGACTAGAAAACGGGAGTGGGAGGTTACCCCAGTCCTCCGACTCCATTCTTTTTTTTTGCCCCTTTTTCGAGAAGCCCCTTCTTTTTCTGTATACCCCGCGTTGGGTTCGTGCCCACGGTCTTACTGGCCTGTTGCGTTTTGTGATTTTCTTTCTTTTTTGGTCGGCATGCCCTTCTTATGTAGCAGGCAAAGTATTACTTTTATTTCTTTTTATGTTTGTCTGTCCCCCTTTTTGTGCCTTCCCCCCCCTTTCGCATCAGCTCCCAAAAAACTTTGGCGGTCCCCTATTTTCTCCAAGACCTTGATGTCGCGTTTTATCTGACAGCCCCGGATTCCGCGCTTACCGTCGTTTTTTTTACTTTTCCCTGGTTTTTTCGCCAAAGTCCCATTTCTCACCCAGTTGGCAGGTTTGTGAGGTGCTCCTTCTGGTCATGCTCTTAAAAACCTGGCCCATTCGACCCCACTTCCTTTCCTTTCTTCCGTAGCACCCCAACCTTATGGGATCCCCTCCCCCAGGATTCCCCACATACTTTGCCGTCCCCCCCCAACACCGCTTCCACTCTGATCACTTTTTAGCGGCTTAAAAAAGTTTTTTTTTCCCCCTTGACTGTTTCCCCCGCTCCCCCCCCACATTTCTGTTTTTTTTCTTACCGCTGCAATTCCAAATTTTCCCCGCCTCGACCTCACAAACCTTTTCTTCCACTTCGACCGTCCTCGTAACTCTGTCAGTGGGATTTTTTGACTATGTGGAAAAATTTTGACTTGTCTCGTCACGAACCCTTTTTGATACTCAATTTTTTTTTACCCAAGTGCTGGCAAAACACCCCCCCCCCCTTTTACTTCCCTCACCCCCTTTCCCCTATTCCCCGGCTCCCTTCATGACTCATTTCCCTATTTGAGGTTTCCTTTTTTCCTTCTCACCCTGTGACGGCCGTGCTTGGGACGTGTTGCGGGTAAGCGCCCCAAAATTTTTTTCCTTCTCCCCAATTCCAATTCCGTCTTCCCCTTCTCTCTCTTTTTGTTCTCACCGTTCTTGCTA
>Ga0179593_1514305_pt1 | contig 13295 bp, 15 predicted proteins | sample CZODoug2_1_08_16_FD_185931 | JGI IMG/M metagenome (GOLD analysis project Ga0179593, IMG submission 185931) | Vadose zone soil fungal communities from Angelo Coast Range Reserve, California, USA - CZODoug2_1_08_16fungal (PacBio error correction) | ecosystem: Environmental > Terrestrial > Soil >... | reverse complement strand
ACAACTATCTTCCATAGAACCGCATAGCGCCCCAGCCTCCTTCTCCCTCTTTTCTCATCAAAGGGCGTTCGTACCCCCGCACCGCTCCCCCTGTGCTCCACCACATAGGTGGCTGCATTGCCTCCCCTCTCGCGGCTGCTCAACATCGCTCCATCTTTTTTCTTCCCCTCTACCGCCACCCCCCCCCCAGCAGTCCTCTTTTCTTTTCGGATGACGGACGATCGGGACTCTCCGTTGGGCCGTAGTCCGCCCCCCCAAATCATTTCTCTCGTTATATGCCAAAACTATGACGACTTTCCCTCTCCGTGTCAGATCCCGGTAGAAGGGAGCTTTCTTCTTTGAGGGCCCGTCTTTTCTCCGAGTTCCAACTTATCCCGTCTCTCGAGTAAAACCCCGCTTTATTTTTTTCGTTTGAAAAGCGGTGAGTCTGGAGTATCCTCCGGCGTGGTCACAATTTCGTCTCCCCCTTTAGCTCCTACCCTGGGACTGCGACTTCTTGGCCCCCGGCGTCTTCTCACCCTTCCCCTCCCTCTGTCAGGTTTAAGAACTACAATGGCATTTTTTCTCCCGAGCTCGGGGGATTTCCCCATTTGACTCTCCCCTCCTCTCTCGAGAAGATGTGAGCCCCTAGCTCTTACGTATTGATCCACGGCCTCCGACACCCCGGTCTTGGCCATTTTCCTACTCTGAGCAGCTCTTCTTGGGTCGTCGGGGGTTCCCCCTTTCCAATTAGAAAGTCTTACACCTTTCCCGCTTGCGCCTCACATGCGGCTGCACGTGAATTCTCGCTCCGAGGAAAGGGGTCCTTTTCGGTTTTCCGAATGTCTTTTCCCTCTTTCCAAAACTTCCCAACCTTTCCTTTTTTTCATAGGAAGAATGTTCGTTCAACCCCTTCTACTCCTGAGATCATCGCGTCGCTTCCGCTTTGTTCTTCTGATAGGGCAGAAATGTTCCCTATAAGATTGCACCAGCGTCCCAGTTTTTCGAATTCCCCGTCCCTCGCCCGCATTTGGGTCGCCGTGAAAGCAGTCAGCTCCGATTCCCCGGATTTCTTCGGGGTTGCCGCGTCCCTCCCCCTTCCTCACTCAAATTAACCCAGTTTCCCAAAAATGGAGATCCCACCCCCCTTCCGTTCCCTAGCATCTGCCGTTCTTTTTTAGCGGCCGCAAATGTTGTCTTTTCTAGTGATTTTCGCCCTTTCTTCCGGTAGCTGCCCCCGGCCTTTGCAATTAACAGAACGATTAAGCTCTTCCTCCTTATATCCCCCCGATTCGAAGAAATATGCCTATTCCTCCCGATTTCCGATTCTACGCTAAGTCCTTTTGGTCCTCCATGCCCAAGAACTAAGTCCCTTCCTCGGGAACAGGAACGGCACCCCTCCCCGTGTCGTTTTCCCCCTTTTTTGGCGCTGAATTCAGTTCCCCAAGCCTCTAACGCGCGTTCCGTCCTCTTATATTAGTATCCCCCCCTCGTTTTTTTTTTCGAAGAAAAGTGTTCCCTTGCTTTTTCCCTTCTAGGGCCCAGACGACGAAGCCACGCTGCCTTAATTTTCATCTCTATCTTTTCTCCTTTTTTTATCTTTCGCCTCTCGTCCCTTTCCCAGCTTTGGAACATGCTTTTAGCTTCCGTCCTAGATGCAACGTTCTTTTCCCTGATCCAAGCCCTAAGTCTTTTGTATCTCTGTTCCTAAGTCTCTTCCCTGGGGACGCGTTAGGTGCGGCTTTTCTCTGAGACCTCTTCAGGCAGCGCCTTGATTTAGACCGTTGGTGTAGGGCTGTTCCTCTTCCATTCGGTCTTATTTATTTTCTGAGGAAGTAGTATGAGTCGTTCTGACGAGGCAAGCGGTCGACTCCTCTTATGCTTCTTGGCCTTTCCTTTATTCTCGTTTTTTCCAGTCTTGTTTTCTTTTTACGTGCGGGTGCGCTACCGGTTCTTTTTTGGCTAACCCGAACGCACTTCTCTGCAGGTTTCCTTCTTTGGGCTGACCAACACCTCATCCCTCCAGTCATTCAGAGGCTCATTTTTCCCCCGAGTTTTAGAGACCCATTTTTTAGATCAGATGTGGCCGTTTTTCCCTTTTCTTAGGCGCGCGGATCCCTTTATCCTCGCATGGCAAAGCTTGTTTCCGGTTTTATTCCCTTGTTCCGATGTCGTCATCTTTCCCCACTAGCGGCGCTGGGTTCTTCGGTATTCCCGCCCTCCCACTCACTTCTCCCCCCTTGCTACATCTTTTTTCTGAAGGGATTTCTCCTCCTCAGCAGAAAAAAGTTTGCTCTCCGAAACCTCTCTCTTTTGGGGCTGATCTCCCTTCCTTAAACTTCTTCCCTATAGTCCCCCTCGTAGTGTCCAGTCTTTTCCCCAACCCCTTTTCTTTCCTTGCAGCGCATTTTTCTCTCACCCCCTCGGTCGAAGATTCGCTTTTTCTTTCCTGTTAAGTAGATACCCTTCCCTACGCACGTCCTCTTTTCCCCCCGTGTGTTGAGGGCAGGTGTTCCCCCCTCGGATGAGGATCAACCATCCCACGTGAAGGCGATAGTACCCTCTGACTATCACTTTTCTTTTCGTCTCCCATCCCTGAAAGCACCCGATTATCGTTTGGCCCTGAGTTATTACGGCCTTTCGCTTCAGATTTGCCCTTGAGAAGACGTTTTCCCCTCCTCCTTCGATTTCGCCGACTTCCCCCCGGATGAGATCCAGATTTTTTCGTCCGAAATGGGGACCACGATTTTCGGTCAAGACGTCTTTCCTCCCCGCACTGAGGCATAGAGTTACCCCCCATTTTTCTTGATACTCCGTGGACGCGCACCTGCCCCTTATCGTTCAACGATATTACCTTCCCGGTCTCCTTTGTATCGGTTTCCCGGCATTCTCTCTTTTCCTGGTGAATAAGTCTGACGAAGTTTTGTTTTTTTGAAGGGTTTCGGACCGTTCCTCTTCCTTCCTGCATAGTCCCGATCGGTCTTTCTCCCCTTTTCACATGCTGAAATTAACTTCTTTTTTTTTTTTCCGGCTGGCTTTGGGCACGGGAACGCTTGCCCTCTCCTTCGAGTCTTTCCTTTTACCGGTTTCTGTTCCCCTCCCCTATTGTTGAACAACCCCACTTAGAGGATATTTTTCGGTCTCCCTTTATATGTCGAGATCAAATTGTGTGCTTTTGTATTTTTTCCTTCTATTTATGTCGTTTTTTCTCCTTTTCTTTTCTACTACTCCGTGTTTTTTTGAGTCTTTTTTCCCACCGATTGCCACTACTTCATGAGATCTAGAATTCCACCCCTGACGCTCCCGCCAGCCCTCATATTTTGCTCTCGCATATTTCTTTTAGTTACCCGACAAAGATTCTTTTCTTTTTTTTCTTTTTTTTTCTTTTTTTTTTTCTTCCGATGTGCGTTCAACCACATAGTGTCTTCCTCCTGGCCGGCCCGGTCTAACGTCGGCTTTTTTTCTTTTCTTCCCCTGGTCCCCCCCTCCCACCTTCCTCCCTACCCGGTGACCGTCAAAGACACCCACCCTCCTTTAATGCAGCCTTATGTGAAGGGTTTTTGCCGATGGGAGTGAATGCTTTTTTCGTACTACCCCTCACAACCCCTGCCCTTTTTCTCCCCTCTTTCCACCCAAGTTGCTGCCATTCCCCTCGAATTGCAGCCCTTCTCGCTTTAAGGTACGAGTTGCGATCCACAAATTAGAGTCTTTCTTTTTCCCCCACGTCTCTTCTCTCCCTATTGTGAACGAGGCTCGTTGCCTTTTTTTTCCTTTTGCCCTTTTTTTTCTTTTTCCTCGACCGAAAGCGCAGGCGAGGCTTTGTAGATGAAACTGAATGGGCGACTCCCTCAGATTCTTCGGAGGTATGGGTCGTTTCTCTCCCATCTCCTCCAGCCAAGCTGCCGGGGTTTAGCCCCTTTTTTTTTTCCCAACCGGATGTCACGATTTCTTAATTCTTTTTGGTTCTTGTCAATCCCGAAACGCAGTTATAGTCCGATTCCTTTCACCGACGCGTTTCAAGTATGACGTTCTCCCGCCTACAAGGTCCTTGTACTCCCCCAACTGAAATCTTCTCTTTAGTTTTGTTTTCTACCCCCCTTCCCTTCCGCAATTAAAGGTTCCCTCTTCCATCGGTCCAAACAATGTAAACTGTTTTTTTTCCCGCTAGAGAAAGGGGTCCTTCCAGACGGTTCCCATTCCCCCATGTTTCCCCCCATCTCTTTTTTGGATTCTTCTTTAAATTTTTGACCCCCCCTTAGCGCTCCCCTGCAGATCATCGCTTATTTTTTCCCGTCAGGTTCTGCTTAGAGATATTTCCGCCCGAAAGCTTTTTTTCCGACTGCACCCTCGCCCTAAGCTTGTTTGACTCATGACCCCTTCCCGCCGCGCCTTTTTCCACGCGTGGAAAGCAGTCATCTTTTTTCCCTTGTTTCTTCTTGTGGACCCCCCCCTTCGTACCGATCACTCAACCTCTGAGTTCCACATTGGCGCGAGAACGCTTTCTCTGACCATCTCATCTTGGTTTCTCTTGTGGGTCTCGCCTCAATCGGTGAACATTCTCCTTTTTTTTGCTTTTCGCAGCTCGTCCGGTAGCGCACCCTCTGATGCAGAACTCTTTGAAATCTCCTCCTTGTTTCCCCTCTCAAGGAACCCTCCATCCTCCTCCAGAAGGTCGAACGCCCTTAACGAGTATCTGACAGACTCAGCCTTGGTTCTCTTCTTCCTACCGATAATCCTCATTTGCCTCGTCCTCCATCCTTTTGAAACGGTTTCGGGGCGTTTTTTATCAGTCTGCCCCCTTCCGATCCCGCAGGCCTACGTCCCTTTTTCCTAGGAGTCTTCCCCCAGTATCCCCCCCGCCTTCCCTTTTTCTCCCTCCCGGAAGTGGCATCCCCTTGGGCATTCTGACGGTTTTCTTTTTAATTCCAGAACTGCTGACTTCTTTTTTTTCTCTTTTTTCTCCTCCGTTTTTGTTTTCTTTTCTTTCTGAAGATCTCCACCCATTCTTTTCCCGGTTTTTTTTTTCTGCGCGTCCCTGCCTTCTATGCTATGCCCTTGCTTTCCCGAATTCCTTCCTCCCTCCCGACAGAGGTGTTATCTTTTTCCTTCACTGGAGAAGACGCCTTGATTTTTCCTCGATTTTTCTAATTGAGGAAGCGCTATACCCAGAAAAAGTTAGGGTCCGCTTTCCAAGGTTCTCTTCTTACTTACTCCTGTCTTTTTAACTGTAGTATGATGTAGGGCTTCTCACTAGCCTAACTAATGGAGCAAGTTTTTCTTCATCATTTGTGGACTTTTCTCTCCTTTCCCGGTCAAGGATATCCTCCCTGATGTAGTGCCTTTTTTCAGATGGGGTCTGTACCGGTCTTTGCCCGAAACCTAACTAGATCGCAGGTGAAACGCCTTCCTAAAACCACCCCAACTGCCATGCTTCGAGGCACTGAGCCTCTCGCTGTGTTACGGTTGTCAAGCTAATTGTTGATCCCCCTTTTCGATCTGGCTCCCCCCCTGATCTCAAGCCCCCTTTTTTTGCCAAAGCGACTGCTTTCCCGCCTCTGACCCAAAGGCCCTTCCCTGTTTTTCCTAGTCCCCTTCTGGCCTTTGTTTCGTTCCTTCTTTCGCCTAGCGCAACACTCCCCCCAAAATCTTTGACAGCGCTGATTACCGACTATGTTGGTCCCCTGACCCAGTAGTCCTTTTTCTGATTCCATCCCTTCTTTGGGTGGACATTGATGAACAGTCGCGCGCTTTTCAGGACCCCAATCGAGCGGAGATTGAAAAATTACCCTTTCCTCCTCAGGTGATTTCCCTCCCTTGCATTGTTCGGCTCTTGATTTTCCTTTCCTGTCTCCCCCCCTCCCGACGCTCCGGACATGAAGGTAACGGGTGAGGACTGGCTTTTTCTTTGTTTCTGATTATCCAGCCATTTCCCCCTCTCAATATTCAATCGCGTAGTGTTCCATCGGGGCGATCACTGCCGGTATGTTCAAGGAACATCCCTGGACTCCCCAAGGGGCCCTTTTTTTTTCCCCCAAGGAATTTTCTTCCCCTCTTTTGTTTTACGAATCCCGATCCTACGAACGTCGTCTTTTGACGCCTTTCGAGCTAAAAATGCCCTGTTATGAAATGGGACAATTTTCGTTTGAACGAGCTTTTCACCTACAGTCCTCCTTCCTCTCGTGCCTACAAAATCGCTCCTTTACGAGCTTAGCCCTATATGATTTGTCGCCCTTATATAAATTTTTCTTCCTTTTCGATATGCAGCTCTCCCTTTTGGCATTCTTAGTTAGTTGTCAGTAAATTGTTTTCTCGTCTGAAAATGTACGGTGTTGTGAGTGTTTCCCCCCCCCGGCAAGGACTCACTATCTAGCACCTTCCATGCTGACATTACAATGCTGTGTTTGTTCCCCTTTACCTCTGTGTCATGTGGCGGTATGCTCTTTCGGCGCGCGTCTTCGATTCCCTCGATGTTAGGAGGCTGGGCCTTTTCCTTTCCTCCGCCACCTGGATGGTGAAATCCACCTGAGTTTTGTCGAAGGGCCCTTATCGCGAGCACCTTTAGCTTCGCATGCGGTTCTTGATTGAACTTTGATCTTCATCTTGGTACTTCCTCTCTTTTTTCCCCCTACCGTTTTTGAGAGCCAAGATGCACTCCCCTCTTCATCGCAGTCCAGGAACGCTCCCCTCTGACACGAATATTGGATCTATGCTTATCCTCTTTTTCAACCCTCCTCATAGTTCTCTCCAATCTTTTCTCACCCGGTCCCCTCCGCCGTGTCGTCCCCCCTTTTCCACTCCGCGCGCAGCGGGTCCCACCCCCACCTGACCGTCACGACACACCGTTTTATGTTCCTTTCCTTCTGCCCCTTTTTGGGCCGATGCAGTCTTTCTAGTTTTTTTGTCGTCCGAAAACCCTTCAAACGTTTTTCTCCTTCCCCCAAGTTTTCCTCTTCCTTACAGCCTGCTCACTTCCATGCCTTTTCCCCCGTCTAAGAGCGGCGATCCACATCATATTTGCGGAATTCTTTTGCCCCCCTAGTATCGCGAACTTTTTCTCGCTTTTTTCATCGTGGCCACTCCTCTGACTCTCTGTGTCCCTCCCGTCGTCAGGATGTTCCCCTTTGGTTCCTTCCAGCATGTGGTTTTCGCTCGACCGCGTCACGCTTTCGGTAGGATACGGAGTTTTTTTTTCTCCATCTCCTCTACCGCTGCCTTCTGTCTTTCCCTTTTGATGCGTTCGGATCGTTTCTTTTCCTTTTGAAAATGCAGCTGATCGATCCTCCTCCGAGTGAGAAAAATTCCGCCCTGATCCACTTTTCCCCCTGCCTTCTCAGACCCCTTCATTGGCAAATCTCCTTTCCCCCTCCCCCCCTTCCAGGGCGATGAGTCGAGATTGGTCTACCTTTTCCGCGCCTTCAAGTTCGATCGACGCTCTTTAGGGTTTCACATGTTTTTTTTTTTTGCCAATTTTTTTCCCTCCTTTGTCCTATGGCCGGCCGGCCTTGCCCTTTTTCAAAAATGTCACCTAGTCTTCTTCCTAGTCCATAATTTGTTCGGACATCCTCCCTTCCTCTCCTCTCCTGTTTCCCTTTTCCCTTCCTTCGCGCTAGGGACGAACCGAATCTTCTATGGCGCCCCAAGGCGGCCGCTCTTGCCCTCAAGCATCTCTTGGGCTTTCAAACGCACGATCACTCCTCTTTGCTCTGCGATTCGGTCTTCTTTTGTGACCCGCGTCTCCGGCGAAACCCTTTCCCCTTTCGCTCCCCACATGCCCCGCGACTTCTCGTGCTTTTTGATGTTTGGCGCTTTTTCGCCAGCAATCGGTAACACCCCTAACCCTCTACCAATGAGATCTTAGTGCCCCTGATCGTCAGGTAGTCAACCAGAGGAGCAACAGCGCCCCTACGGCTATTGAGATTCTTCTCCCCTTCCCAAATGAAGAAAATGACGCCTCCATGACAGCGATGCCGATACGATCCGTTTACGACTCGGTGACTAAGAACCCCCCGCAGGAGGATTCCCGGACTACCTAAACCTTTCGTTCTTTTTTTATCTGCTTCCCCATGTCTCCAACCTAGACATGACTCCGTTTTTGTCACCAGGCCTCCTTTTCTACGTCACCAGCCTGTTTCTTTCTGGGGTGGCTATTACGTCGGCGCACGGTCCATCGAATAGTACTTCCCCTCTCGTTCTCCCTGCCTCTTCCCCCCGGCTGGAATTTATAGTGCATAAGCCATTCTCTTTCATCTACTCTTTGAGAGTTAAAGCTTAGCCGTGTACATACCGTTCTTGCGTCGCCCTCTTGCCCCTTTCATGTGCGGATTGCCAGTTCCCCCCCCCCATTCCTTTTTCCTCGCCCTTTTCCCCTACCGATTTCGCTAAGATTCTACTCTTTCAGGTACGCGATTGGTCCTTTCACCCTTTCCTTGGAGAATTGATTTCCCGCGTAACAAAAAGGAAAGACACCTGTGAAGTTACTCGTACTCTTCTTTTTTCTTAGTCACTGGGATGTAACTCTTCTATTTAGCTTTCCTTAATAGAGACTCCCGGCGCTGTTAGATAGCTCCTCCCCACTCTTGTGGATGGTCCGAAAGAGAAAGGATTCTTTATCTTTGCGTTTCTTTCCTTTCCCCCAGATGGAAGGGTTTCCCCTGTGTGCTGCTCACCTTTTGGAAAAGAACGCCTCGTCCTGTGCCCCCCTTGAGGCGCTTCGCCCCCCCCCCTCATCCAAAAAATGCCCTGTCCCTCTTCTTTCTCAAATTTTTGACCGTCAAGATTGCACCCATGTGTTCGTCATGGGAATGGTTGGAGGCCCGCTCCCACCCCCCTTCTCCCCAAGCGTCCTCTACTTCGGCCCCTGTTCACTTCTTTCTGCGCGTTGATGCACCATTCTTGAAGATGAGTCTTCATTCCTCTTCGCGCCTTGGGTTTTCGGTTCTTTTTTCTTTTCTGCCCTAGCGCGAACCCCTCCCGAAAATCCCCTCTCGTCTGATTCTTATGCAGGCCTGAGTAGGCCGTCCACCTTAGTGCCTATTCCCCCCCCTCCCTCTTGGGGGACATTTGTGCCTACCGTCCCTTCCGGCCGCCATGAGGGCCCCTGAGCGGTCGTTCCAAAACATTTTTTCCGAAGGTTGAGCGCAAGCTTTCCACTGATTTTTTTTTTTTTTTGGATGACTGGTCGCGGCCCACCCGACTCTCCTTTTCCTTCCAGGTGTCCAAGCTGCCTTCTTTTTGGATCTTTTCCCAGACTTATTCGTCTCAGGTAGCAAGGTCCCTCATCAGAAGAGCTTACGGTTTGCGTCGCAGGCTCTCCCACTTCTTTCGTTTCTGCATGTTCCCTTCCCCTCACCCTGGATTTTCCCTCTTTTTGCCAGAGTTTAAACCGGTTTTCTTATCAGTTGGCCTTTTGAGACTACTCCTTTTTTTTTTTCCCTTTTTCGGATCTTAGCCGTATTTTTCCTTTTAGATCTCAACATGCAGTTTCAGTCTCTGGTCCTCCGCCTGAGATTTGGTGATCCCTTTCTTTTTCAAACTCCGGCATCTCCGAGTGCTCACCCAGCGTTCGACTCCTTTTTTGCCCGCTTAATTAGCCCTCTATGATTTGTGCTCCTTGTAACGGATCGGAAAAGATAGTTCGGCTTCTTCGTAGTTGCCTAGTCTCTTTTTCCATCGTACTGTCAGTTGTGTGTTCTTCCCCCTTCGTCGAAAAGGATCCGCTCTATCGCGAAACTTCAAAACAATTCACTAAGGCTTAACTGACTTTTTTTTTTTTCGGCCGTTCCGGACGATTATATCTTTTCACCTGTTTTCGCGGACGTCCCCTCTTTTTAGGAGCAGGTCGGCTTTTCTCCCCTTACAGTTTTTTTCTCCCCCCTCTGGGATCTGTTTCGGGGACCTCTTCCTCGCCCTTTACTGCGATGATCAAAATCGTAGGCTTCTTTGCGTATTGATGAATTCTATGAATGAGTCTGCTCTCTTTGTCTCTTTCTCTCTCTTTCTACTCTCGTTTTTTTTTTTTTCTTCCTTTCCCCCAAGTCCACTACTTCCTGAGATACTAGCACCCTCCTCTCTCTGCAGTTTTTTCTTGCAAGCCTACAGTTTTGGTTCGCTTCTTACCGCAAAAGCTCTATTTCCCACCCCTAGGTTGCGCCTTCCTTTCCTGTCCTTCCCGGCTCGCCTCTCCGGCATCTGCGAGCAGCGCTTCACCCAGAGCTACCCTCCCCCCAGCTAAAGACCACAACCCCAATTATCTAGTGCGGTGTCGATCTTTTTTTTTTGACGAGAGCTTGCGCGGGGTCCGGTTCCCCCCCACCCGGACAGTTAACCCTCATTCTGCAAAAAATAGACTTTAATTTTGCGCTTGCTATCCCGGTGACTGTCCTTGTTTTTCCCCTTCCCCCTCATAGATTTTTTTCATCTGAGCTAACCTTCTTTTCCTACGTCCCTATTGGAGTAAACTAGGGCGTTGTCCCCGCGTCTGGGTCTACCAAGGTTTAGGTAACCCTTTCTTTGCTTACCGTTTACCTCTTTTCTCCTTTTTCCCCGCCCTTCTCAAATCATCCTTCTGGGCCCGAGTCGTCAAGGCCTACAAGATTGAAGGAGGTAGACCCCCCCCATGCTGTTCCTCTGAAGATACTTGTGAGTCTTTCCCCTGCAGCCTCCGGAATACGCACTTGCCCCCCCGCTCTGTGCGAAAAAGCCGGGTCTTTTCCTTTCTCCCCCCTCGTTGACTTAAATCTTGAATTTTTCTTGGCCCAGCTCCCTGGCCTCCCACCTCTTTTCTCCTCTTTTATGCTAGAGTTGTTAGGCCCTTACTCGCCTCCAATTCAAGTTAGATACAGAGCCCTCTCCACCCCTTGTTTTTTGCAAGATAGATGATTTAAATTCCCTCGCATTTCCTCACGTTCCCCCTCAAAATCACTAGATTATTTTCTTTGCACCCCCTTTGTTCGGAAAATCTCCTTCCCTTCAGATAATAGCTCTGTCTGTTTCTCCGCTGTTGCATCTTTTCTCCTATCAGGAGCACCCCGGTCGCGGCCGACTTCCGTCTCTGAATGCAAGACCGGCCTCACCTTTTTGGTCAATCTTTCCCCTATTTTGGTCTTCCGATCTTGCTTTTAGCCCGGTGGGAGCCCGCTCTCGATCACTCACTTCCCCCCAGCTTCCCCTTTCCCTTCTAACCCCCGAGGGACGGTATTATGTTCTCCTTGAATTTTTTTCTGGATGAGGTGTTGTCGTGCCGCAATCTGTGCAACCGATCTCTTCTCCTTGCTCTCGCCCGGTCTAAGGTTTCTCCATGCAGAGGATGCAGAACACCACATATGTTCGCTATGAAGACCTATTCCCCCCCCCTCTCTCACGCCTAGTTAGTTCCCTCTCAAGGCGCGGTAGAGCCCCACTCCGACGAAGGTCCCCTTGACTCACTCATACAGACCCTCACGCTTCTTTCTTCTTTTTTCCGTGCAACGTGTCGGGCCGTTTTTTTTTTTCCTTCCCCCTCCACCCATCGAAATGTCCGCAGACCGCCCCAGACGTCTCGTCTTATTCATCCCTCCGCGGTAATGCTGTAAGCACCGTTTTCCTTTCTTTTCCCCGGCTGAGGGCATCCGCCGCATCCCTCTTCTAATGACTCCTTCATATATCTATTTTAATTTGTTTTTTTTTTGAGTCTATGAAGATTAGTTCCCTATCCCTCGTCTTCCATCCTATCGCTTTCCATTTATGTATTGCCCACGGTGTAAAGCCCCCTTTTCCCGTCAGAAATTCCGTCCGAAGACGAGAATATTTTGGATTTTTAGTGTGCTGTGGACCTAGCTTTGTCGATTATTCGCGCGTCCCTGCGCTGATCCCCCAAGGCCGACCAACTTTCCTTTATCGGAATGTCATAGTCAAGTGTGCAGGAACCCTTTCTTTATGGTGGCGTAGCGCCGAATTTTTTCGGCGCCTATTTTGATTCCTCTCTCATATTGTGGACGCTCTCTTTGAACGGAGAAACAGGCTCCTTTTCTGTTCTGCATTCCTTTGTTTTTTGCTCCCGGACGACTGCGCCAAGAACACGGACTTGTTTTCACAGCTTCGGCCGCTGAAACTCCCCCCCCCCACAGATGAGATAAGTAAAATAACGTAAGAGCTCTTCTCTGTCGAGCCAAATTGTGAATACTTGGCCTTTTCCGTTAGCAGGTTCGGATCCCAAATCATCCCTTCCTAGACTCCCAGGAACCCTTCTCGGCCGTCTGACCCACTTTTCCTCTGCCTTCGCGTCATTTCCGCGCACTGCTTCCTGTTCGGTGAGCGTATTCTTCTCCTGAACTATCGACCCCTCCCTTGCCAAAAGCCCTTCTCTTTTCGTCTCTCGATGATCTCAGGACATGTGTTAAGACCCCCGTCCTCTTGATTCAAGACTCCCCTCTATTTTTTGCTCGAAGTCTGGCGTCCCTGCCTGCGCCTTGAGGACCCCTTTTCACTCACTCTCCTCGATTTTGCAACAAAAAATTTCGTGCCGCAGAGGTGACCCCCGTGATTTACACTTGACTTTTCTTTTCTTTCAATGGTCGCGAACCAAATCGCCTCCCCTTCCTTCTTTTCCTGTGCCAAAAGGCGGTTGAGCTTTGGCCAAGAATTTCTGGAATTCCCTTTTCCCCGTGAATCTGAGTAGGGGCGCAACTCCATGGGCCTACAATGAGTTTCTTGTTCACGGAAACTCCCCCCGATTTCGCCCTTCGGGACTCCATGGCCCTGCGTTTTTCCGGAATTTGGCTTCGAGATGGAGATGCCTCCTACTACGTCGGATTTCCGCCCCCTCGGTCGCTCCACATGCTTTTTCTTTTTTTTCCCCTGACCCCCATTTTTTTTTTTCCTCGCCTGCTTTTCTGGTAGAGGAAGTCCACTAATCCCTAAACGAGGAATCGTTTTATTTTCGCGATACTCGTGGGGGAGATGACCTCCCCCTTTCCTTTTCTTTCCGACAACGCTCTGACCCCTATTTGACTCTCTGAGTTGGCGGCATTATCAGTTCCTTTCACTTATCCGTAGCAATTTCCGTTTTTTCTTTTTCTTGACTCCTTGCCCCGCGCCTTCTCGTACCGATAGTCACTTAACATAATGCGGACCCCCAGCTTCTGGACGTACATGTTTTTTCTTGGGCAAGGGGGGACCGCTGGCGCGCGGATCTTCTCTCTGTTAGGTCTGCTTTAAGGGCGATGCTCCTCCCGCAACATCTTTGAACCTTACCATCTCCGGTACGAACTCGATATATTCGATCCTATGCTTTTTTTCTTGGTCTTCGCTATGCGGTATTTCTCTTTTCTCCATGAAGT
>Ga0179593_1620586_pt1 | contig 13296 bp, 17 predicted proteins | sample CZODoug2_1_08_16_FD_185931 | JGI IMG/M metagenome (GOLD analysis project Ga0179593, IMG submission 185931) | Vadose zone soil fungal communities from Angelo Coast Range Reserve, California, USA - CZODoug2_1_08_16fungal (PacBio error correction) | ecosystem: Environmental > Terrestrial > Soil >... | reverse complement strand
ACCCGGCCATGCAACGATTTTGCAACACCCTCGTCTGCCTTCGATTGTTATCCTCCCGCCTTCCCTTTTCCTGATCCTATTAGGCCGACCCTTTTCGCATCACCGAATTTGTCTTTCCGACCCTCTTTTCCTCGGACTCTTCTTGACGGAGTTTTCTCCAATTTCTTGTCAGTTTCCCTCTGTTTGACTTAGCCTTCGCGGTACCCTTCTCGGTTCCCCCCAAAGCACTACCTTTCCTCTCTTTTCCGTGCTTGATTTCTGCGTTTTTCGGAGATTCTTTTGTATTTCCCTCTCTTCTGGTCGCTTCCTACCCTCCCATGTCCGTGACCTCTATTGGAGCACATAATAGGTCCTTCTAGTGCCGGCGTCCGCGTCGTTGTTTCCGAGCCTTCTCCCTTTCCTCCCGAGGCTTTTTTTTTCCGTACACGGATTGTCCTTCTACTCCAGCTGCAGCTGGTAGCGTCTCTAGTGATCTTTCCCTCACCATCCTCCCTTTCCATAGGTTCTTTTCTCCACCCCCCGGCCTAAGGCCGCTGAGGAGAGAAATTCTTGCACCGAGCTTTAGATTATTCAGTTTAAAAGCTGTTATCACTCCCCTTCTGGTGCTCTTGAGGATTCCACGTAGATTCGCGAATATATGTTCAACTTTCCAAGGACCTCCCTTCCCTTGGCTTTCCCTTTTTTAGCCCGTGATTCCAGAATACCTTCGTGCTCTTTTTTGTTCATCGTAGATGGCGCCCCCTCTATGTGATCGGATTCTGGTTTTTTCCCCGCTTCTGTTTTTTGTTTTACCATCTGCAGTTTCAGTCCTCTTGCCCAATCTCTTTCCGCCCTTGTCCCGGGCATGGGACGGCGGACGTACGTTCTATTACCTTGGCACATCCGTTCTGCGCCCCTCCCCAGATTTGAGTAATATCCGCCCATCGGCAATCCCTTATTCTCTGCTTAGCTAGGTTTCTTTGCTCTCTCCTCCGCTGGTTTGCGTGCTTGCAGGCTCTTCCCCTTTCGGCCCCGAGCCCCCTAATTAAGAAGGCCAGATCATACCGTCATACCTATTGAATATTACTTATGATGTGCTGTTCCGGATTGCGTTTTCTTTCTCAGGGCTTCCTCTCAATTTTCTTTCCCGTCTTTGGATGAGATGTGAGGTCCTTTCCTCTCCGAATTTCGTTGCTGGCGGGTTTTGCGTGTAATCTTTCTTTTTCAAGCACTTTGTACTTCGTTTTTTCGCCATGGGAAGCTTTTCGTACAAACCTTTTTGCGGGGGTACTTCTTGCCGTCATTTTTCAGCACTTTTCCCCTTTCTCCCTTCCATGTCGATAGACGCCTGTGGTCCGCTCCCTATACAAGTTTCTCCACTCTAGACGTATTCTCGAATATTTTCTGTTTTCATTGGGCGTGCACGTGTTCATCCCTTCCTCTTTCCTGCGAACTTTCTCTCGCTGCGGCCACGTCTCCACGTCCGCTGGTTTTTTTTTTTAAAAGTTCTTTCCGCAATTTGTCTTCTGGGATGTTCCGGGTTGCCATGACCTGCCAGAAGCCGTCCCAGATTGTCTTTCGCCTCTTTCTCCTGGATTCGCCTCCTCTGCCCTGCCTTTCTTTGGCATCGAGAACAATACTTTGACCAAATCCGTTTTGATACGGGGGCTTTCAACCCCCGCTGTTCGACATACGAAGCGCCACTTTCCGCGACGGTCCCCCAACTCTCTTGACGCCCTCGCCCTCCGCCACTGACTCTCTTTCCTGCCCTCTCTCTTCTCGCGTTTTTCATTTCGGGTCGTTCCCCCGCAGACCTGGGCAGTCTGGCAATCTGCCCGGCCCCGATTGAAACAGAAGGCCTGTTCGGCGGACGTTATCGTGGTCCTTTTTTTCCATCGAGGCTGCAGTTCCAGAACCCATCATGACGGTTGATCCCCCACGGGTGTGCGGCGTTCAGCTCCTCCAGTTCTTTCGGTGCCCGTTTCGCGCCCTCCTCTTGTTCCTCCGACTACATTTTCCGGTATAGCATGTCATACTATGTCCCATCTTTTCTCATAGAATTCTCCCTAACATTCTCTCCCTGTCGACAGTAGATTTTCCCAGATATTTGAAGGACGTCCCTCCCTCTTCCGAGCCCGTCAGGATGGCTCAAGCCCTCCGATTCTTTTTGCAGTGATTTTTCTTTACTTTCCGTCTCTTGGATGTGGTGGGCGTTTTCTAGCGACCGCGGTCCCGGTAGATCGGCAATTTTGATCCTTGTAGGTGTCCTGCCGACTCCTTAATCCTCCCCGTTTGACCAAAGTCCTCATCTCCGCTCCTGAACCGTTTCGTGCCGATTCACAAATGTTTTCAGACCGGGCCGATGTATAGGCTACGGTGTGGCTTTCTAACTTTCCTTTACCGGATCTTTCACTCTCTTCATCGATCATGGGTGTTTCCTGGAACAATTGGCTACTCCTCTTTCCTTTTCAAAGTTCCCCCATATGCCGGCGGCCTTCTATGCCCTTTTCCTGATTACGGCGGTCGGGATGGGCAGATTTTTTTTCGATCCCCACCTGGCGTGCCTGAATCACGTGATTTAGTTCTCCTCTTTTTTTTATTCTCTGAGATCGGCGTCCGTTTCTCTCTTGCGGCGGCTTCTTTCCTTCTTTCAGGTCGCCCCCAGTGTGGATGCATGGCACCTCCAAGGAACGCCGCGTCGATTATCGGCCGCTTTTTTTTTTCCCCCTTGGAACTCCTTTTCCCTTCTTCTTCTCGCCTTGGCAGTTTTTGTCATCGCCGCAGAATGGCCGGTGATTGATCTTTCAAAAAAGTATGCTTCTGGAGTGCAATATCCTTCGGCCTCTTAATTGGTCTTTCATTTAACGAACCCCACCCTTTGGTTCGTGTGAGCGATGAGGAGTCACACTTTTCCTGGTGCCAAACTTTCGGTCGGATCGTAGGGCTCCCCGTGCAATGTCGTTTTCAAGACCCGAAAATTCCTCTAACACTTGCGCTACTCCCTGCTTTCCCACCCATAGTTCCGTTGGAAGTCAATGACCTTCTTCACTTCATTCTTTCCTCGGAAAACGACTCCTTTTTTTGGACGGCGTAGTTTTCGACCTTCTTCACAAAATACGGGTTCTCCTGTCGTCTCTTACTTTTTTTCCGTAGTTGTGCCTCTATTTATCTTGGAAGATGGCCTCCTCGGCCTCCTTTTTAAATCGTTCCTGGCTCTTTTTGCATTCCGTCTCGGCTCTCTGGAAGCTTGCTTTTTAGAAGTCTCTTTTTTCTTCGCCACCTCCGTCTCGCATTCTTTGCAGCAGGAAATCGATCCTGACCTTTCGATTCTTCCGTCCCCTTCTTTAGTGAACTCTGTTTTTCTTTCGGTTTTAGTTTTCTTGCCAATCCGGCCCGGTGTCTTTCGGTTTGATTCAATGCATTCGCTTTTGATGTATGTTTCTTTTTACGGACTTCCCCTTTGTTGCGAGGTCCAGTTCGCGTTTTTCCTTTTCGTGGATCCTTGTCTTTCGTAGGTGGTGGTCCCTTGAGTTTCCTGATGCCCGGATTTTTTTTCCTTTTTTGATTTTCCCGAGAGTCAGTCCTCCATGGGGGCGGGCTTCTCCCATCCAGTCTTTTCGTTAAGGAGGTTTTGACTTTTGATTGGGCTCTTTCAACAGACGTTAGTCTAGCGTCTTTCTTCCTCTCCTTTTCTCCTCACCCCTTGCTCTTTTTCGCTTTTAAACCCCCGTCTTACAGCTGTCTTTTCGGCGGGTTGCCTTGCTTTCTTTTTCCCTGTTCGCCGGCGCTTTCCTTTGATGCCCCCCTCCGGACTTGGCAAATGGAACACCCTTTCCACTCATTCATCCTTTTTCTCTTGAACTACTTCTCTTTGCGCTTTGGAATGCTTCCTTACCCGGCAGCCCGACTGTTTTTTCTTCGTCTTACTGTCTGAAACCTTAAGACAGTACCCCCCCTTTTTATTCAACTTGCTGCGACGGACTTCTGGCTATTTCCCCTCTATCCATTTGTCTCACTCCCCTTTTCTCTGGACCTCCCAGAAGCACCTTTTGCGACGAAATTCGGTCTTTCAAGATACTCAAGGTCTTTTTTTGAGGAGCTCCTTCTTTTCCGAACTAATCCTCGTCGTCACCCCTCCTCCACGAAAAGTCACTTTTCCCTGGAAGCGGTATGTGAAGCTTCTTTCTTTTATTTTTTTTTTTTTCCTATGCTTCCGATCACACCCAATTCTATTCTTCTCGTCGATACCAATTCCACCCTTAAGGTCTTGCGAAGCCTCCTTTTTCACTCCTTCTCTCCGAGCGCTCGGCTAAGCTCTCCTTGCTACCTTCCACTTTCCTGATTCCGACAACGGTCTCATTCCGGATTGATTGGGCAAGTCCCCTTCTATCCCCGTCACACTTGGTAGCCACCAACCATTGTTTCGTCTGAAAAAGATTGTTCGGCTGCTGTCGGGTTTCCGGTTTTTTTGACTTCCCCTATTGTCTTCGTTTGACCAGTATGATCTTTACATCGACATTTTTCTTTCCGGTGGCGTCCTCGGGTTGCTCCATATGTTTTTTTTCACATTCCTGTTCCCACTATTTATGGGCCCTTTTTTCTTGTATCACAACTTTTTCAGCCTTATCCTGAAAGACCTTTTTTTCAGTTGCTTTATGTTTTCAAGTTCTTTCTCGTAACCGGTTGAGCCGTGGTGGTTTCTCCCCCTCTTGGTGGTGTCCCCTTTTTGGTGCGGGCGCGCGTTCCATTAGCTTACGACGCTATATCTTTTAAGAATCACTATAAGGTTCCTCATCCACCAACTCCTCGCATGCCTTCCGCTGGATTCTTGTTATCCGCCGGCATGCATAGTCGTCTTACCGCTGAAGTTTTCCCCCCTTCCGGGAATCCCGGGCATTTTCTTATGTATTGGCTCCCGATGTCCTTTCCTTAGGAAACCCCCCGCTCCTTTTTCAAATCTTGATAGGCGGCCCGATTCACCCTTTATGGTTTGTTGGTCCTCTCCACGGGGCAGCGACTTTCCTTACGCCTCTCAGGCGTGTCCAGCGTCTCCTCCAATTGTCGACAATACGTCGTCGTATCTTTACCGAGTTTGAATCCGAGCAGGGCATCCTTTTCAAATTTGGCTCGGAAGTGCCGGTTGGTGAGACAGTGTAGGATTAATAGTCTTTATGCGCATAGTTTCTTTCCTTCTCCAATACTCATTTTCTATGTGATGATTTTCTCTATATATTTTATCCTTCCTCCTTTTTTGAGGGAGTTCTAGTTCAGAGCACCTTTCTTGACCCCGGACACCCCCTTTTCGTGCCACCGGCCCTTGGCATCTTGAGATAATCCTTCCCGGCCCCTATCCCGAGGGCCGTCCCTTTTTTCAGCCCTTATATTTATGCCCCCGACTAGGGAGCTACTGTCGTTTCTTTCGCTTTCTTTGTTTACGCAATTTTGAGCTTCGAGTCCGGGTCATTCCGCTTTTTTCGGCTCCTTCCCGGTGCTATGCTTGAACCCCTCCAAGAGGTGACGCCGATTTCGGATTTTTCATCTCTGAACGTTTCCCCCTTTGGCTTTTGAATCTTCCGTGGACGTCGACAAAGACAGTACAAATGCAGCTTTTATGCCTCTTTTGTCTTTTTCCCCTTGAGGTCCTCTTTCACCCTCGCCGCACGTGGGAATGAGGATGATAAGACGTCCCCCACATTCTCAGCATGGAGTTTTTGGGTCTTCCTTTTTGTATTGACTTCCACATGCGGCGCTTCTCTTTCCCCTTCGAGTGTAATTCCCCCTCCTTGACACGCTTCCTCTCACCATCGACCCCTTTTCCAATCCTGCCCCCCCCACCTCTTGCGGATTTCCCTTTCTATCTTCTTCCCCTTCCCCTTTTTTTCTTCATCGCTCCCCTCCGCGCAACTCTGCCATGATAAAAGCCACGTATTTCTCATCTCAATTTCTCTTTTTCAGTCTCAGTCCGCGGCGTGTTTTGCTGTTTCCTTTGTATCGATTTTCTCCCTTTTCAAATCTACTGGCGGCCAGTCGTTATACTTTTCCTCATAGACCTCTTTAGTAACGGCGACAGTCGCGTTCCCCCTTATTCTCCTCTCCCAAGGTTTTTTTTCTCCCCCGCGGAAGTCTTTCGGATGAACTTTCTGACGTATCATTTTGCACCTCCGAACCTTATCGTTTTCTCCGATAGTTCCTCTGGATGCGCTCTCTCCGGCGAAGTTCTTCTTCCACGGCGAGTGAGAAATAGATGCGACTTCGTTTTAACTCCTATGATCGTTTTTTTCGTGTTTTTATTCTTCGAGTCCCCAGGAAACTTTTTTGTGTTGTATGATGCGTTCTTTTTTTACTAGGCTTCCTGTTTCATTTTCCTCGTGATCCATTTTTCCACTCTTCCATATCAGTTTGGTTTCTTTAAGGTCTAGGTTAGGGACGACGGAGGCTTCTTTCCGCGCCTCCTCTATCTTTGGATTTGATTGCTTTAGTTTTCCTATTTTTTTCTCCCCGAATTCGTACCCCATCTTTTTCGTTTGTTTTTGGTTCCTGAAGTTTGTTAGTTTTTTTTGAGAAAATGTAGCATTTGTCGCTTTCGTTTTTTTCCGGTTCCCCCAACAGCACTTTTCTTTGCGGGGGTTTTCTTGGCAATTTTTTAAATCGGAACTTTTAGGGTCTGCCAGATATTTTTTTTTTCCCCCCTTCTTTATGACAGCGACATACAGTATCTTTCGCTATATGATTATCCTCCTGTTTGTCGTGTAAATGGGATCTAAGCTGGTACAGGTAACAAGTTTTCTTTTCGTGTCCCATGTCTAAGTCCCCTTGCTACACGTCTGGAGGCCACCTGGGGCCTTACTCACCTTTTTGAGGCATTTTTTTTTACCCCCCCTTTTGAGTTCTTTGAGTTGTCCTCCAGGTCGTGGCATCAGTCTGCCATGCAATGTCAAGGCCAGAAGCTTTCTTTGCTGTGCTGGTCTTTAAAAACTTCCTCAGCATCTGTTCTCGCCCGACTGTCCCCCAATGCCTTTTGCATGCGAAATCGCATACCTTCCGGGTTGGGGCATCTTCCCCAGTTTTTTTTTCCGACTTCCTTCAGCCTTTCCACCGGCGACTCTTCTCAAACGTCCCCCGCTCTTTACCAATGCTATCCGATCCATGTGCTTCTTTCTTGTTTCCCCTTATACACGTCCCTCCCCCTGCCGGCTTGTTCCCCCCCGCCACGAAGTCGGTTGTCTGTTTTTCTTCGTTTGTTCCTCTCAGTTCTGCTCTTTTCCTCCACCTTCATGACGGATCCCTTAAGCGAAGGGCTGCTTAGCGCCTTAGGGAACTGCATGGACGTCTTCCTGCGCTCCTTTGTTGCCTTTTTTTTTCTCGCACTTCTCTTGCTTCTATTTCCCCCCTTACAGTTTTTGTCCTCTTCCAACTGCCCGAACCTCGCATTCGTCGCTAGAGGATGCCTACAGACTCCCTTCTACAGACAGACTGTCCACACCAGCCACCGACGTAGTTCGCCCCCCCCACAGATCACATTGGCGATCTCTCACACAGATTTTTCCGTTCGCTCGTTTCTTTCAAGCACTCCTCGTTTTATGGGTCCCCTTCCTTTCTGACCCATTTTAAGGAATTTCCGGATCCGTTGGTGGGCGCGAGCCTTCTCGAGGCAGTTTTCTGCCTGTTTCTTTTTTCCCCCGAATTTTGCCTGCCCAACTTTGATTTCCTGCCGTATCCATGATTTAACGTTTTGTCTTTCCCCATGTGACGTCTCCAAAAACCTTTTTGCATGCCCCCCACAATAGTGCCTCTTCAGAATTCTTTGCAGTGCCACCTTTTTCGGCGACCGCCATTCGGGAGAAAGGACCCTCCCCGTACAGCATCTATCATGGCGATGCTGATTTTGATGGTCTCATTGTTTAATCTGCCGTTTTTCCTTTTCTTGAGCCGCCGGCGCTTTGGTCGTTGGACTCTTGAATTCCCCCTTTTGGCTGCCGCGCCTTTTCCCGGACTACGTCTTTTTCTACTTCTTTATCCTTCCCCTCGTTTTTTTGGATCCAGCCTGATCGGTCTTCGTCCGGGTCGATTTCGGCGGGCCGCTTGAAGTTTGATTTCCATGCCTTCGCCGGCTCCATCGCACCGTCTCTCTTCATTAGGTTTAACCTTGAAATCTGCCACCCTTCTTCCTCTCCCGAATGGCAGTTTTTTTTGAATCTTTTTTTCCGTTCCCCGCCTCCACACTCGGCCCCCCCTGTCACGCTCTTCTCCCCCCCCCTATTTTTGTAATTTCATTGCAAACGACAGTTAACGTGTTCGTTCGAGCTTCAGTTTGCCGGGCCACACGCTTTTTACGTCGGGCTTTCCTGATCCGGCCTGACACAGACCCCCTTGACACAAAGCCGGCTCCGCTTCCCTGGAGTCGCTATCCTACCCCATCCGTTATAAAGTTTTTCTTACCCAGGACCCCGATTTCTTACCTTGCGCGATCTTCTTCTCGTGTCTTCGGTTTTTCCTAGCGGATTCGTCGTCTGCAAAACCGGGCTTTCCGTCTCGGTCGACAGGTAGCCTTTTGTTTCTATGTTCATTGACAGCATTCTCCCCTTATTGGTCCATTTCTATATCCTAGTTTCCTAGGAGTCCCGAGCGTCCGCCTTTGGACGTTTCTCCTACTTTCCTCATTTTTGTCATGATTTTTTCCTGCAGCCAGTTCTTCTTGATGACACTTAGTCCCCTTTCTGGCGGCCGTCTCTCTCCGACGACTTTGTTTATCCGGTTGCGTATTTTCAAGTCTTTTTTCCTCCAACTCCTGCTCGTTTTCTTTTTCTTGGTCAGCTGTTCTTTTCTATCCCTGCATAGAATTTTCTTTTCCAGTTATGAGGGGGACAGTCGTTTCCGCATGACGCTTCTGGTCCCCACTTTTCTTTGTTTCCCCTCCGCCGTCTTCGGTTCGCCCCTCTTGGTCCAGCGAAGCATTTTTTTTTCTTCTGCTTTACATCCTGAGCTAAGGCGGCTTCTTCTTGCGATTCCCAGACCCTGTTCTCATTTTCTTTCCTTCGATGAGGCCCCGTTCTTTTTTTCCTCCCCAGCGCACCCTTTCGTTAGGACGCTTTTTTTTCCCCCGGCTCTTTTGAGGAGTTTTTGGTTTTTTTTTGCCCGTTTTTTTATATGTTTTCTGCCGCTCTCTCTTGGCGGCTTTGACCCTCACTGTGACGGGTGGGGCCCTGGAACATGCATCTAATACGCTGCTAATTCCTTTCGGGTCAGTCTTTTTCCAAACCCCCCCAACCCCCCCACCACCCCCCCACATGCGTCTATTGTTTCGGCGCCCGATAAGGTTGACTTCAGATTTCACCTGTTCCAGAACCCCCTCAACTTCGCCGGCCCTTTCGAACTCCTCTTTCCCCCAATATAATTTCCTTCTCCCTCCAATCTCCGGAACTCAACGCCTCAATGTGGGACGAAATTCGGCGTTCACTCGGTCAGAAAACTCTCTCAAGAGTTTTCTCCCTCCCCCTTTCCTACTCCGTCTTTCGTCAAATTTCCATCAATTTCCCCTTCCCCCTCGTTTCCCCCACTCTCTTTCAGCTGTATTTCTAGAAGCCTTCGTAGTTTTTTTTTCGGGCCGACAGCATCAGCATGCTCCCTCCTCATTCCTTTATTATTTGCACATATATTTCCAGCGATCCCATTGTTCCCCTCTTCGAATCTCATCTCCAGGTCTTTTCGGCTTCGCCGCTTTGCTAGTTTTTGTTTATATATTTTTTCTTCGGCTCCGACAATTTCCTTCGACTTGGGCAAAGATGCTCACCCTTGCAGAATCTGATTTACCCAAATACTTCTCCCTTGTGTGTCGCCCCCCATTGCCCCTTAGAGAGTCGTTGATTCCCACGGCCTTTTTATCATTCCTTCCCTTATGACACCTCTTCCTCTCCAGTTCTGTAAGGTTCTTGGTGCGATGAGACAGGTTGATTTCTCTTAGTCCCCCCCCCTTTTCTCGTTGGCTTTTCATCAACTCTTTTTCTTTCACAATGCTTCTTTTTTTTATCAGGCATCCTTTTCTGGTGTCTCGTGAGTCTCTGGAAGTGCAGGATATCGGCATCCGCGTTCTGTTTTTGTCTTTTCCCTATGGTGCTTTTTCCTTCCAATCTCCGTTTACGACCATCTTTTGATTCGCCTTACTCCCGCGCAGTTTATAGCGGACCATTTCGGCGATCCCACACCCCTTTTTTTTCAAGGCTTGTTTTTTTTTCCTACCAGCCGTCTTCTGCTCGGAGCGTTTTTTCCCCTGCTGACGTCCCTGTCAGGCGCTGTCCCTCGGAATTCGGAATTTTTGATGGATTATGGAAAGTCCCTCTTACATACAATGTCTCCCTTTTCCCCTAACCCACCCCCATTGAAACCCTGTCTATCGTTTCGTTTTTCCGTTTGCTATTCGGCAGATCTTTTCAAGCTGTCAGGCTATCTGGATTCAATGAGCTCAATTGGCTCCCCTCCCTATGTATTTCCAAGCTTCCCTCTTATCTTTGCCCCCTTGCAGGGTACCCTTTTTCTCTTGCCGCTCGTTGTGTCGAAAGGGCGGCCGGCTATCTCATCGCGATTGCAGTTTTTCTTTCAGCGACAGCTTTCTTCCCTTTTTGACCTATCGAGAGCTCTCTATTCCCCCTTCTCCCCTTTGGGTGTTGCGTCGAGATTGCAGAGTAAGAACGGCATCGAATTCTTTGGTTATTTCACCACCACTCCCCTGCAACCCTTTTTCGATCCGTCGTCCGTTCGGCCACAACTATCGGTAGGCCGCCATCTGACCCTGTGCCTCCGTTTCCTATCCCCCTTCATAACGCGCTTTTCGTTTAATCCCTTTCCGCTTCCCCTTCCTTCCGTCTAGCCTTCCCCTGCTGAGTCCTCGCTCGGAACCTTTACGAGTCCTCACCCTGTCTTTCGATCTTTTCTTTCGGCAGTTTCCCCTTCGAACTGCTCCTTTTTTCAATATCCTTGACATCGGTCGTACCCCGAAGACTAATCCTTCTTTTCTCGCTTTCTTCATCTTTTTCTCACTTTACTGAGAAGCTTTGTCCGGCGGATTAGACGCCCACAAGCTTTCCCGGCATGGTGTCAATGCGTTTTCCGATTTTTCCTATCTCTCCCCTTGCTGGTTAGCGTCTCAAACTTCTCGCGTAATCTGCGATTGAACGCGTTCACCCCCGGTCTGGACTTTCTCTTTCAACTTTTTTCCGCTGTCTCGCTCCTGCCCTTTGCCTCTTTCTCCCCGTCCTTCCAGCGTCACCCTTTTTAAAAAAGCTGAGACAAGGATTAGCCGCCCCCCTTTGATTATTATTTCTTCATTTTTCTTGCGACTTTCCAGCACCGCCTGTATCCCTTCCGGCTTTACAAGTTTACCTCGAGATCCGATTTCTTTCATACTCGTAACCGGTTTTTTTCTAGAACTCTCTTCTCCACTCGTTTTATCTCTCCCTTCCAATGTGGGTGCGAACCCCGCCTAGTCTTGTCTAGTTCGTCTTTTTTCCCTTCCTATTCGAACCTTTTTTTTCCTGGGACTGCGACGGACGATATCCCTTGCGCCCTCTGGCTTTCTCTGTCGGACGAAAGATTAAACGCCGGATTGCCAAGTACCCCCCTTCTCGCTTTCTAGGTGCTGCCCCCCTATAGATAATGAACCTTTTGTGCTGCGCATGCGTTCGGTCCGCCTTACTCATTCCATGCTGTCGCCCGCTCTCCTTTTTTCATATCCCTTTTTTAAGGCTTTGATGGATTGACGGCCTTGATTGTCTGAGGTAGATGGCTTCTCAAAGCTTTCCGTAGCCGTGTCTATTTGAGAGCGTAGGTCGTGCCTTCTCCCGGAATTTCGTCTTCTTTGGTTTCTCCCTTCCTTTTCGGTCTTCTAGGTTTCCCCCTCTTTCGTCGCTTCTCTTTTTTGCTTCGTAATCCCCCAGAAGTTGGTGCCGGGTACTCTTGGCCCCCCCCTACAGGAAATTTTTTCCTGATCTCGACGCCTTTTCCCCCCCCCCTTCGATTCTCTCCCCTTCAGAAAGTATTGCGTATTCTCGGTGTTTTTTGCTCCCTCGTCGCTTCGGTTATGGCCAAAGCTTCCCCGCTTAACTTTGTGCCGATTCTTTTCACTTTTTTTTACCTCCGCTGGCAAGCCTTTTTTTTACCCGTCCTGCTTATGCCACCTTGTTTGGATTTTGACCTTTCCCGATCAGCTTACAGCCTGCGTTTCCCCCAATTTTATCCTGTTTTTTGCTGTTTTTCCTTCTGCCCACTCCCTCCTATCAGTATTCTCCTTAAGATTCTGTCTTTCCTTCCCCCCCCCATGATCCTTGGCAATTCGGCACCTCCCTCCTGCCAAATCCGGGTGTGGTAAGGGTTCCCACCCGCCCCTGATTTGGTTCTGAGACGCTTGGCTCCCAGTCGACTTTTAAACCAACTGGCGACATGGAAGACCACACTTTTCCCAGCTTGGACCCTTACCTATCCGCCTTTGAACTTCAGGTTTCCGCGAAATTTTCCTTTTTTCGTGCAAGTTTATTCCCGATTTGGTTTAACCTGCTTCTGTCTGCGAGTCCTTTCTATCCTCTTCGTTTCTTTGTCACTAATATTGTTCTCGAGTTCTGCTGCAGAGAAACTCATCCTTCTAAGTTTCTTCTTTGCGCTGAGATTTTTTCGCCTCATCAAGCTTCTTCGTACTCCCCTGTCGCCCACCTCCGCTTTTTTTGCCGACCCCTCGCGTTTATATTCGCTTTCTTCGATCTTTTTGGGGCTGCCTCGGCGCGCCTGACTCGCATCCGCCTAAAACCTTTTCGATAGCCCGTTAGTTCTTCTTCCCTTCAAAGCCCCCCCTTTTCGAAGACCTCGGATTGCCGTCCCGAATTCAATGCGTTGCTCTGGTCCTGTGTGACGATTCCCTTCCTTTGTTTGTGGGTCTTTCCTCTAAATTCCTGGCCTGGTCGCAATTTTGAGTCCTTTCGGTGTCTTGCGTCTCCGTTCCCGACTCCCCTTTTCCGTTTTTCAACTTTTGGCCTCCGCTCCCCTTTCCCCCGGATCTGTCGTCTTGCATTCCCCCCATTCCTACAACAAAAATTTTTCGCTTGAATTTCGATCCTGAAACTTTCTACTTTTTTTTATCCCCCGTCCCCGCATATCTTTTTTTCTCTCAAGCTCACTTCCCCTTGATTGTGAATTTTTTTCAGAATGGGATGAAGATTTTCCCTAATCTGCAGGCTTGGCCCCCCCGCCCGCCTTCTGCTTCTGGGAAGCGTGGACGGTGCCTCCTTTTTTGGCCTTGTGCAAGCGGCAGCGAAGCCCTCTCAGAGACGCGAT
>Ga0179593_1595366_pt1 | contig 13296 bp, 11 predicted proteins | sample CZODoug2_1_08_16_FD_185931 | JGI IMG/M metagenome (GOLD analysis project Ga0179593, IMG submission 185931) | Vadose zone soil fungal communities from Angelo Coast Range Reserve, California, USA - CZODoug2_1_08_16fungal (PacBio error correction) | ecosystem: Environmental > Terrestrial > Soil >... | reverse complement strand
GTGGCATCTCAGCGGCCTTTTTTTCCCCCTTCTCTGCGTTTCTGCAAAAACGGGGGTGGCCTCCCGGGTCTTCGATTTCCATGGCTTGATCCTTGGGCTGGCAGGACGTTCCCACGCGGAGGGGGGGGACTCCCTCCCTCCCTTGCTTTTTTTGATGATTTTTTAAAGCTCTTCGACTGGGGCGCCTGTCACCAGTCTCTTTCCCCCCCATGCTTGCAAGCTCCCGACGCCATGGTAGTGGTTGCTCCGTCCTCTCACCCTTTCACATCTCTTTAAGCGCTCTTGGGTCAGTACGTTCCTTCCCCCGTGGATCGACGATTCCTTTTGTTCTTTCGTCGGAGTCCCCATGCGATACTAGTTTTTTCCGTTGCCTGTTGGACCCAGACTCTTTCTTTAGTCTTTTCTGCCTAGTTTCTGCGAGCGGACACGTTTTTCTTGTCATGGATAATTTCTTCCTTTTCATCTCTTTTTTCTGCCGCTTCCTTCCGCATCCTGGCGCAGCGCCCTCACGGGGTTCCCATAGGCCTTTTCCCCGCGCGGATCCGAGTAGTTGAATTGAGTCGTCTCGTCGGCGCTTTCCGACTTTTTTTTTTTCGCGCAAAGCCGAAGAATTGCCAATCCCTTTTTTTTCGACGCAGATATGCCTCCGAGTTGGTTTCAGGTTGACCCCCTATCCCTTTCTCTGGAGACGCAGCTACTTCCATCGACGCGAACCCCCCCCAGACGAGACCGAGACACCGGTTTTTCGGTTCCCTGGTTTTCGTTGGTTAACCGCGATCTAGGTTGATACGATTTTCCCGGCCCCCGAGTGTTCCTTTTTCTCACAGGCTTTCAGCCGCGATACGTTCTCGCCCTTTTTCATCCCCCCCCCTTCCTTTGTTTCCTCAGCTGAAGGACGAGAATCAGCCAGCTGTCAGGCTTTTTCGTCGTTCGTATCGTTCCGGCTTTTTATTTCATCTTTTTGATGATACGTTCGCTCACCCTTAGTTCTTTTAATCGAGCTGGCGCGTGAGATCCGTTCTCTCCATGTCCTTTTCACATGACACGTTATGTTTCCGAAGGCCAGTCTGCTCAGATGATCTGGTGTTCACGCCAAGTACCCGGGTTTTGTTGACTCTCTTTTAATATTCTCGTTCCTTGACGGAAGACAGGAGACTGATCCACTACTTCTTTGATTTTATGAACACGTGCGGCCTACAGCGGGAATTTAGGGCCTCCGACCTTTCCCCCCTGTTTTTCTTTGCTGATGGTGAAGGTTTTCACTTTCTCAATCGTACGGGGCGTAACGGTCCAACCTCGCGAACGCAACTAAAACACATTCTCGGAGTTTTTTCCGAAACGGCCGAAAGGTCAGTGACCTTTGTTCCCTTCGTCACACCTTGCCCTGCTGCGCAGTCTTCGCCCCCCCCTCCTCGGCGGTTTTTCGTTCTCCCGAGAAGGTCCCTTTTGTTTTTGTGGAGAGAGGATATGATTTTTATTTGGTGGTATACATCCTTTTCCTTTCCGACTTGCTTCTCCCTCCCTCTGCGAACAAAGGCGTTTGGTTAGATGACGAGTTTCCTCACTGTCTCCCCTTTCCTCGTTGGCCTTCTATGAGGGTCTTTGTGCTATCCGGGTTTCTGTTTCATCGTTTTCTGCTCCGATTATTCGTTATGACGAGCCGTCCCCTATATAGGATCGACTGGGTACGCTCATTTACCTTTCCCCTGATTCCTGGGCTTTCTAATTCTGCCTAGGCCCCCTCCTTTTACGCGACGGTGTTTGCCGGTCTTCCTGGTTTGGCGATGAAATCCGGCCTTCCGATCTTTAGCCGCGTTCCCTTCTCCTTCTTATCGACTGGCGTCTTTCTCTTGAGAATTTTTTTTTCTCGATAATCTTTCTCTGCTTCGCCGCGCCTGATCGAAATCTTGACGATTCAGGACGTCGAGGCAGCCAATTCTTGTCTCCTCATTTCTCCTTTCTTAAACTTTTTTTTCCTTTTTCCCCCTGTCGGACACTTCTTGGCCTGTAACCCTGGAGATCTTTTTTTGTCGGGTTGACTCAAGGCACCGGGTTTCTCGAATGGGTATGATGAGCTCTGCCCCCCTTCGCTACATACCTCTTATGTTATCGTATTGCCTTCCCACGATCGGTATAAAACTTTGACTCCTCCTCTTAGGTCTGACTCCTTGACGCACCCCGGATACATCCCCCCTTTTCTTTCTTAAGTTATTCCCCATCGCTTTCAAGACGACCGGCGCTCGGACCTTTTGATCTTTCCTTATCGGCATTCTTAGGGCGAGTCCGGAAGACCCTTTCTTCTCAGCTCTTTTTTTTTTTTATTTCCCTGTTCGGGAAGCATTCGTTTAACTCCCCGTGGAGCCCCCCTCCTCCCCGAGGCCGAGTACATATGTGCCCCCCGACTCGTTGTGACCTTTTTAGTTCCGCCGGCTGCAGATCCTATTTCTTGGAACACCTGCTCGCAATGAAGCTTAAATTGCGTGCCTTTTCCTCGGCCCCTTTCCCCTTCTTCAGCTCTACCCATCAGCTCGCGTTTTCAACAATTTCTCTCTCGCGCTCGCTTGCGAGCCCAGGTGATAGCCTGATGAGCAGACTACGGGCCGTCCTTTCACTATTTTTACTCAGTTTGTCACGCCCGGCGTGACATCTTTTTCTTCGTCTAACCCAACCTTTTTCGTAGTGTTTCGATGTCGATGTGAAGTAATGTACTTCCTTCCTGAGTACGTTTCTCTTGCATTGCTGTTCCTTTCTCTCCCCACCAGCCGGCTGGTCCTATTCCAGATCCTGGCGCTCCGAGGGATCGCATTCTCACATTCTGCCCCCTTCTCTTCCTCGCCACTTTTTTTTTGCCTTCTTTTTCTGGAGTAACCCCCAGTGAACCTTGTGAGATCCTGATCTCTATCTTACTCCTAAGTTTTTTTTTTTGCTCTCGAATCTTTCGCCCGGTATTGTGGTACTTCTCAGTTTCCCCACGGTGCCGAAGGGGTCGTCATCTATTCCTTACGGCAGATAAAGCGTTCTTCCATTTCGGGGGGTGGATCGCCTCCTAAGACGGGAGTGTTGGCATGTCCGACCTCGTATTCCCAGGACTCGACAGCCGTACGTAATGACACTCGCTTCCCCCCTACAAGAGGTAGTGGCTGTTCTCTCAGCTTTTTTCCAGTCAGGTTGACACTGATGGACGCCGGCAAGCCCGATGATGGACTTGATCTTATCCATGACTCAGCTTTGCCACGCAGTGAGAGCAAGTCGCTCTCCCCCTCCCTTGTTTTTGTTCTTAAGCTTTCCTTTTTTTTATCTTGCATCGTTCTCTTTCTGACGGTCTCTTTGAGCTTCGTTTCATTGTATCCTTGAAGGCGCGGCTGCGGAGGTTGTCGTCCTCTCGCCTTCCGAGAATTTTTTTGCGCAGCGCCCGAGAAGGGTTCTTTGTACCTTTGATGACTCTGTTTCGCTGCTAGAGTGTGTCTCTTCTGAGCTCTTCTTTCCTGATGCCCCACCTTTCTTCAGGACGCGCACCCGACTCCCGTCTTCGTTGGGAGCAGACTCGCAGAAGATGGAAGACTTTTGTTCTCTCTTCCCTCCTCCCTGCGACTCTGTCCCCGACGGCGATCGCTCTCGTCCTCCGCTTTCGACCCTATAAGCCAGGGAATTATCAGACCTCTTCCCGGTCAGTCGAGTCCTTCGCTGGATTCGCCTTTTTGGACCAGGCTCGCGTAAGGTCGGAGCATCACGGCAAAGTGCTTTTCCTCGATACGGTTTTCCCAGTTTGGCTTGATGGCAAGCCCGCGGTTCTTTTCCCAGATTTTCTTCCCTTCTGCCCTCTCTTGAAGATTTTGTTGTTGTTTTTTTTTGCACTTGAGGGCTATTGATGAAGAAGTTTCTCCGGAGGCATGTTTTCCGTATTTTTCGTCTTGGCGGTCTTGAGATCCGTTTGCGCTTGCCGTCCTTCCGATTGATCCTTACACCACCCTTTTTTTGTCCTTTCCGGCCTAGGAGGAGCGCAAGGCTCGCTTTTTTTTTCCTCGTACACCTTTCGGATCTTCTCGATCAGACTTCGATGCGGACCCGCTAGCCCATTATTGTTGGCCAGATCCTTTTCTTCCTTTCGTGCGGCGCCCCCGTAGAAGCGGTTTTTTCACCTCTTCTCCCCGTCGACTCTGTTTGATGCGGCATATGCGGTTACGATAATTTTGTCTTTTTTTTGAACGTCCCACAATCGCGTCGCCCCCACTGTTCCTTTCCACACACCCCTCTCGACCCCCCCCCTTTTAAGATCCCGAGTTCCGACCGAAAGGCGAAGCTCTTGATTGACCTCGTCTACCCCCTTTTTTTGCTTGGCGGAGCCTCACGGTCGCGTATCTCGGGACAGGAGTCTTGATTTAGGCCTATTTTTCCCATATCTGTGTTTCTGTAAGATCTGATTCTGTGGTCGTTTTTAATGGAGACACCTATTACCCCCCCTTTTTGCTTTCGACACGCCTCCATTGTTTTTTTTAACCTTTCACTAGCCTTCGCCGTTCGGCTAGATCTGACGCTCCTTTTGTGTGTTAGTATCACGTGTCTCTCGACGATTGTTGGACGTCCCCGTCTCTTTACTTGACTATCGTCAGTTTCTTTCCTTGAATAGACTTTCGGTCGCGATGTTCCTCAGCGCTGGGCGGTTTTTTTCCCCCATGGCTTTCCTCGCCGGATCCCAACAATCCTGGCTTCGATCTGTTGCAAGAGGATACAGTTTTCGATCAGCGCGGCTGGATAGTGAAATTTCGTGCCTCTCTCTATATTTTCTTTAAGCCTTTGTTCTCAAAGGGAAGACATTACGTCCCCCTTTTTGCACTGAAATATTTTTTTTTTTCCGACTGTCTCTTTACTCACTTCACGCCGCCGCACGATCGGCAAATGCTCTTCCGTACTGTCTTCTTGCACTCGCGGTGAGGCACGTACTTCTAATCGACGCGCGCCCCCCCGGCCAGAAGGCTACTTCTTTCGTGAAACTCGTCCGCGCTCAGCTTTTTTTGCTTTTCCCGTTTTTTTTTGGCATTGACGCTGAGAACCGGTCGCGCGTCGATTACAAAAACCCAAAACCCCTCTACTTTGTTCCGACTTCGCGCTTGCATTCCCCGATCGTATCACCCTTTCTTTCCCCCGCACCGTTCTCCTAATTCACGATTGAGACCGTCGTGTTCGTTTGAGATCACCTGCTTCGTTATTTTTTCGACCGCTTCGGAGTTCCCGAAAGTCGCCGAAGTAGGATTATTTTCCCACTTTACCAGCCTTTTTTTCAAGGACCACGGTCCGTCGATGGCTCTTCTTCTTGAACCGTCGGTGGACGGTGTCCGCGTCGACATCCTCGCACCCCGCTTTTATCCTGCAGCCCTCATCTCTGAACCCTTCTGCTGTGGCTCTGTCTCCCGATGCGTTCTTTTGGCTTTAAAAGATGATAGACGAAACCTCAGAGCAGGCGCGCCCTCTCTTACCCCGATTCCCCGCTTTTCTCACCCCCCGGAAGGAAACAACCCTCTTCCCGATACTTCAGCTCTCCATGTCGCGATCTCCTTCGAGGTGCCACCGGTCGTCTGGATGAGCAGACGCTCTCGCCCCTCTGACCCTCTGCGGCGTCCCCGGTGGTTTCCGGCAGTCATTCTTCACATCTCTTGGGTTTCTTCGTCGGGAGCTTGCCGATACTTGTTCTTCACGTTTTCGTCATGGAGCAGACCGTAGACTCTTTTCACATAATACCCCCTCCCAGACGCGGCGCACTTTGAAAAAGTCCTTCCTAGAGCGGGAGCAGTTGAGTGGAATTACCAGATTTTTTTGCTCCCCCGTGGCAGTCCAGCAAGGCGAGCAAGTTGTTTTTTTTTTTCTTTTTCCCTCCTTGTGTTGAGTATATGCACATTCCTTCTCGAACTCGTTCGGTTCTTTGGTACTGCCTTTGGTCAACTTCGTCCTTCGACTTCTACGTGTCCGTCTCTAGGGCGGGCGCACGGCCGGCTTATCAGCCGGTGTTATCTAGGGATGCCGTATGGCAACCCCAGATCTTCGGGAGAATGCATCCTCTCGACCCCCTTCCCTCCATCCCCGTGACACTCCCGCAAGACTCATGTTTTTAGACGATGCAGCGTCACTCCTCCCGGAGCACCCCCGACCCGTACTTTTTCTCTGCGACCTTTCCTGAGGATCACTTTGTGCGCATGCAGAGCAAATGTTATTTTTCTTTGCGGTTGACCGCCGCTTGAGCTGATGGGTATCTTCTTTTTCCCACTCTGACCGTTATTGTTTTGCTGCCTGTTACTTACTTTTTTTTGGCCTGGCGGAGTAGATAATCTCTTCGATTCCTTTGCTTGCCTCCGGGGGGGGTTCGCAAAGGAGATGACGATTGTTCCGCGTTTTCTGTTTTGAGGATGTACCGAGCGAGACCCAGAATGTTTCCGCATTTTATTTTCCAGGCTCCGAGTCTCTGCGATTTTTAGTGGTCTTGACGGATAGACGGTCTGCCCTTTAGAGCGGTTCAGGACCGAGAATACGACTTCCCCCTCTTTCCCTGAGATACGCGGTTCATGACCTCCGATTCTCTGATTTTTTTCTTGGTTCCCCCGACACGGCCTCCGCTTTACCGGCTTAGTCTTGCCTTTTTTACCGTTTTTTCGCTTGATACCGAGAGGCACAATCGGAGTGTCGGACTCCTTCTGTGTACGGCCTTGTGTTTCCAGACAAGTCCGCCGGCTTTCTTGAGGCATTCCCCAGTGCAAAGCGCCCCTCTTGAGGAGCACCCGTGAGTATTTTTCCGTTGTCTCTCTTTCGCGGGGCTTCGCTCAATAGCGAGACTTGGCTGCCCCCGTTCCGGTAAGTTTTTCTATGATGCGCGGCCGGCGGTGAGTCCGTTATCTCTTCAAGGAGCCGTGTCTTGCCCCCCTTGTGATGCTTTTGACTTTCCCCCTAGGTTCCGATTATGAGCGCGGGACCGGCTTTGGAGGCGGCCTCTTATCCCCAGCGCGATGCGCCACTGATAGTTCTTTACAAACGTTCTGTCCCTCTGTGACGATTCCGCCGTGCCCTTCCTGCACCAGAGGATGGAGGCCATCGGACTCCCTTCCTCTGGCAGAAGATGATTGATGGGACCTTCTGGAATAGGAATCTTGTTCTTCTTATTCACGGTTCCCTCCAACCCTCCGACCGCCACTTTTTTCTTCTCACACTCCCCCACTCTCGCTTTTTCGTCGAGCGAGGGTCGCCTCCCCCCCTTCCCCAAGTTATTTCCCTTTTCCTTGACTATCTAATTTTTTTTTCGCAGGCGGGTGAGCAGAAAACGATGCGTCTTTTTCAGCAGGATTTGTAGACGAAGAGTCCTCTCCCTCCCTACGTTTTTTTCTCTCTCCTTTTAGTGGTCTTAAACCTGGAGTTAACCTTTTCCGAACTTACGGCCCGCCTGCGACCCCAGGGAAGATTCTTGTTTAATCCCCCCCGTAACTTTTCTCTCTAGCAGTCTTCTAGCGCGAGTGGGCTTGTTGTGTATCGTCTCAGTTTTCAAGAGTGTTTTCCTCTGGCCGCTCTTTCTCCCGGTACTGCCTATGCAGTCGTACAATCAGGCATCTGTCTTTCCTTTTCTTTCCTAGCCCCGTTCGCATGAATTTTGGATCCAATCCTGGGGTATCGGGTGTTTCCAATTCTTTTTTTGCGTTTTTTTTTTTGATAGATGACTCTTCGGCCGCCAAGATCTGGTCTCCGTTTTTATCCTTGATCTGCGATTTCTTTGGCCCGAACTCTTGGTCGCGATCCTTCGTGATCCTCGCCTGCTACGAAGTTTCGCGACCGAATATCTGACTACTTCGGAAGCCACGGTGTTTCTTCACTCTTTTCTTTTCTCTTTCATGCGACCCGATAATAGTCTACTACGTGTTGACATCTTTTTTTGGCTCGCCGCGCCTCTTCTCGGGCTTTTTTCTCCCCGCTTCTTCTTTCTGATCTTGAGAACTTCTCCTCTACCAGGCGGTGTCGTCGGACAATCTCTGATGCTCCTCCCTCGTTTTTCCCGACGGTACGCCAGCTCACCTTTAGCGAATCCTTTAGCTTATCCCGTCTTCTCCGGGTCTTTTCTTCCTTTCCTTTTTCGCGTCTGATGCGACCGAGATCGGCCGTCTCTCGTTTTTTTTTGTTTTTTGCCTGAACGAGTTTTTCCCTTTTTCTTTTGTCAGGTCTCCCCGGTCGCCCCTTTCTTCTCGGCTTCCTGGAACAATCCTTTGTTGTCTCTTCTCGACCGCCCTACGATCTTTCGCCCAGTTGCCTCGTCTATGTTCCACGCCCCGTCTCTTGCGCCTCAGGGTCTTGGAAGATCTCGGAGGATCCTTCCCCCTCTGCTCTTAGACGCCTCGGCTCACAGCAGTGTGCCAGCGCGCCTTTTTTTCCTTTTTTTTTTTAAATTACCCTCCTTCAGCGGCGTGCAACCTCATCGTTCTTGGCGCTTTTCTCATGATCCGGCCGACGGTTAGAAGTCCTGACCCAGTTATTTTCACTGGATTTTTTCCATGCCGTCTACCATTCAGCCCCCGACCTCAGTCGTGCTTGTTGTCCCCTTCTTACGTTTCAGTCCTTTTTTTAGATTCTTTTGGCTCCCCCCGTCGTCTCTCTGTTCGAAAATAGGTTTCCCCGAAGGCCCCCTGCGTGAACTAACGGAAGGGAAGGCTCCTTTCAAGCCAACCTCATCTCCCCCCTCCATTTGCGTCCACTCTGCGAGTACCGCCCCCGGGCGAGCGTCTTTTCTGCCTGTTGTGTGCTCTTATGCGGAGCTTCGCGCTCGCACTGTTCCTTGTCCCCTTTTTTCTCGTTTTTCTCTTGCCGGGATTCGTTCTCCGGGAGTCCGGCCGTCCAGAGGCGCAAGTCCGTCTTTTTTGATTCCCCCATCAGCCTCTTGTAGGATGCCGAGTCTGCCGCTGTTCGCGCGTGTCTTTCAAGACCCTTGACGCCTTTTATAGACAATCACCCGTGACTGTTTCTTTCGGGCGTGGCTTGAGTAGCCGATGCAGCTTCACGCCGGGCCCGTTACGCTTCTGAGCTGCCTCCCCTGGGTCAGGACGACAGTAGTCGGCTCCATGAACGATCACTTGCTTCAGGCTCGCGTGCGGATAGCGAGCATAATAGGCTTCTTTTTTGGGTTATGACGTTTATCGTTGCTTTTAGTTTTTTTTTTTTACATTTTTTTTACTGTGTATCGCGTAATGTTGAGAGACTGAGGATTATTTTTTTTTTTTTAATCCAAGATCCCTGCGCATCCTTTTCGACAGCGCCCCTAAGGGTTCTTTGCACACCTTAGTCTCTGCGTTGGAATGGTTTCTCCCTTTTGTTGACTTTTCTTTGTTCCTTTTGTGAGATTTCTTTCACCGAATGCTTCCCTACTTATTTACTTTCCTCAAAGCGTAGCGACGTTGCTTGCCGTTTTCTTTTTGAGGAGCACTAGGTGTTTCCAGTATCCATTTGCTCCTTCCCCCCCGACGTGTGTCGCATCGCTGCTCTCTTCTCGACTATCCTACCTTTCTCTTTTTTCTTTCCCGGGTTTCAAGGAGTCGCGTCCCCCCCTTTCTTCGTTACCTTCGGTTATTTCCTCTCGTAGGAATACTTTTACGATACGGCCACGGTGTACGGTACCTCGCGATCGGTTCTTTTGATTCCCCTTACTCCCTCTTGATTGTTCCAAGCCCCAGTGAGCGCTGACGTAAGCCCAGCCTCGAATTCTTTTCTTTTAAATCGTAGTTCGACGCGTAGATTTTTCTGTCGGATGTGGGGGAGATCCCTTTTGATTTTTCTTTCCGGCTGTCACCTTTTTTGCTGCCTTCGAAGTTACGGGATTATTCTCTAGCTTTTGAGTTTTCCCGCGCCCGCGCTCGTCACGATGATCGCGCCCCAAACGAGTTCCTTTTTAGGCTTCTCTCTTGAGGAGAGGCAGTCCCAGATCGGTGAGGCGGCCCCCAATTCCCCAGCCTCCTCGTGAGCCGATTGGACGATTGCCACCTTTTTTTATTTTGCGCAGCGGCGCTTTTAATTTGACGTGCAGGAGGAAGCGCGAGCGACACGCCCGACAAAGGACGAGTTTCTTGACTTTGTCCGGGAGGCTCTTCCTTCATCGCGTCTCTTCAACGGTCAACTTTTCCCTTTCCGCATTCGTCCGAACACACAACGCCATCCTCCCCTCGGTTCCTATTGTGCACGTTCCCCTCTTCCTTAAAGGCCTACCCTTCGCATCCCCCTTGCCTGGGTTTCTTTGGGCGTTGATTCTTTTTTTTGTTTCGCGATGTCGAGCCAGGATTTTCGCCAGGATGTAGACGTCTGAGCCTCCTTTCCCTTCCTTTTTTCTTTTTCTGATTCGTTCTTCTGGCTTCAACTAATGTTTCAGACATCGCTTGATGGCTAAGCCGCTTCCACCCCCTTCACTGTCCTTAATTTTCCCCTCATTCGCCGTTCTTTTAACATCACAGATTTTTGTTTAGGTTCCCTTGAGTTTTTGTTTCCCGGTTTTCGTTCTGTTTTTCGTTCTTTGACACAAGCATCGTACCTACTATGCGAAGTTCAAAATCGCATTTTCCCGATTTGCTATCCCCTTCCTTCCTCTTTGGGAGGATTTGTTCGACCTGATCGGGCCCCCCTCAGTGTTACTCGATCGTTTTTTCTAATGTAGGCGCATCGGCGCGGTTTGGATCGATGACTATAGTCGTGCCTCGACTTTTCCCCCCCTTCTCATACCCTCTGACCGACAAATTATCCACGCCTATCGACATTCATCACGACGCGCCTGTTCGCGATACCGGCCAACGCGGCCGACCGCCCTTAACCTGTATCTTCCGCTGTGATCGCGCGAGTCTTTCCTTAATCGCACGCGATATTCAAACCCTCCCAGCTTAGATAACGTCTGTAGAGGAGATCTTTCCCTCTTTTCTAATCTTTCTAGGTCTTTTACCTTCAGGCGGATGGGATGTCGGCCTCAACGGAATCTTCTCCCCCCCCTGGACACACTCTCCTCTTTCCTTCCTCTATCGGTATAACCTTTCTTACGGTTCACGCATTTAGGCCCCCTTCCTCACCGCAGAACGTTCAGGTCTTTGTTTCTTTTCGGTTTTACACTTCGTGTCGATGCGCCCCGAGATCGGTCCGTCTCCTCCCCCGAGTCTATTCCCTTTTTTCCCTGGTTGGATCGTCGGCGAGTTTGGCCCGGCAATCCCCTCTTGTCGTTCTTGAGTCCTGGAACATCTTGAGAATTTTTTCCTTTCCCCCTCCCCATCGCCATAAACGATCTTCGCTGCACCCTTTTCCCGTCTTCCATTACCCAGAACCCGTCTTGTTTTTCTGCCCGAGGGCTGACGACTCCGAGATCAAGACCGACCCCTTTTCTCGGCAATGAGGGCTGCAGACAAACTTTGTTTTCCCGCGCTTGCTACCGGCCCGACCTCATCTTACACCCATCACGGCGGTCACCTTCCAAATCGCGATTCGCCTTCGAGACCCCCCCTTTGATCGTCATGGATGAGCGCTTTTTTTGGTCTTTTTTTCTCCCAAGCTCTTCGTAATCGTTTCACGGGTCCTCTTCCCTTTCGTCTACCCCCGACCCGACCTCTTTTTCTTTTTAGCTTGCAGGATGTACGGCGTAGCAGTCTTTTTCGCTTTCTGTAGACGAGCGTTCCCTCCTCTCTTCTTTCTTAGGCACAGAGTGACCGTCCCCCACGGGCGCCTGCTTTCCTGCAGTCTTCCATGGATCGACCCGCCGGCTGCCCCTTTGCGCCAAGCCTGAGGACTTTTTTCTCAATGCTTTCGCCATCTCCCGTTGCTTTTTTTCCGTACATCTAGCGTCGCAGTTCGGTGACTCCTATCTGGCGAACTTTAGCGGCGTGCTTATATGTACGTCGATCTTGTGATTTTGCCGTTTAGGTTCTTTCAGCAGCAGGGCGGTTGTAGGGATGCACGGACAAATATCCCTTTTCTGCTCCAGTCCAGATCCCGTTGACTGCCACTTTTTCGCCTACAAGCCGAGTGTCGTTTTTTTCCTGACTTTCTCTTTCTCCCCTCAGGCGATGCCGCTCTCCCTCCGCTAGTTTGTAAGTTACTTTTTTTTCACCCATCCTTTTTTACCTATCAACCTTTTTTGACAGGCGCGCGCCGAAGTTTTTTCTTCCCCCCTTTTTATGGGGCCCCATCGTTTCTTTTTTATGACTTTCCGGCGGAACGGCCTGTTTCTTGCCGCATGTCATGTTTTTTTCTTCGGGTGCTCTTGCCGCTTCGCGCCCAACGGGCTACAGCAGGTTGGGCCCATCTTTGAGATGACTTTTGCGCGTTTGTACAGGCTTTCTTTCCTATGATTCCTTCCATTACTATCTTGTCCCTTCGCGAAAGCTAGTTCGACGACCCTTTTTTTCCGAGCCCGCCCCTCGCAGAGTTACCTTTCTTCTCCTTGAATCTTGTCGGCGTTACGTTTTTCTACTGAGCCGTTAGTCTAGAAGAGAATATCTTCTTTATTTCCGAACAGTCCTCTCGGGCACGGTTTTTTTCAGATGTTAGTCGAAAGCGTGCGTTTCCTTCGTTTAATTTCACCCTCTTTTTGGACCAACTTCGCTCTTGTGTACGGCCCTCTCCTGTACCCTTTGCTCCTGACGTCTGTCCATCAGACACAGTCCGAGCCTTTTTTTTTTACCATCCGAGGCCTTTCTGTTTGGACGCGCCGATTTGTTTCAGGCCTCACTCGTCGTCGTGACGAGTTTTTAGCGCTGGTTTTTCATCCTTTTCCTTTTCGTTGATGACGCTCCGTCTTGCTTGACTGGACGTTGCAGATCGCCCTCTCGCCGTTTCGTGTGAGATCTTTTTTCGCCCAGCGCGTCTTCACTCTTCTCGTTACCCTGAGGTCTTCTTTTAGGTTCGTTAGGAGAGGCCAGGCTCATGCGGGTGAAACTTTACCATGGATCCGTAAATGAGTTCATCGATCCTACGCGCCGATGTCTCCGGATATGCAACCCCCTCTCACTTTTCTATAGTAAACACCCTCCGTGCGTTCCCTGCACTTCTTTTACTTCTTTCCCCCGCTCGAGTCCGATCAGTGCTGATTGGTCTCGCGGGCATTTATCCGTACGCCTTGTGGTCCTTTCTAAAGTCCCCATCGCTTAACGACCACCGGTCTTCGTACTCCCCCCCCCCACTCTCGGCCGGTCCGGCGGCTCCGAGGTAGCAGAACGAAACTTTAGGCCCCTTTCCCGTCTGTCATATATGTTGTTCGAAGGAGGTGTTAGCCGGCACAGGTTGCGATTTTTTTTCGCCAGGCCCACGAGA
>Ga0179593_1511251_pt1 | contig 13296 bp, 26 predicted proteins | sample CZODoug2_1_08_16_FD_185931 | JGI IMG/M metagenome (GOLD analysis project Ga0179593, IMG submission 185931) | Vadose zone soil fungal communities from Angelo Coast Range Reserve, California, USA - CZODoug2_1_08_16fungal (PacBio error correction) | ecosystem: Environmental > Terrestrial > Soil >... | reverse complement strand
AGAACGTTTGTGGACGGGGTGTGTTCAATCGGAAACCCCTCCCCCTGTTCCAGTTTCGTTTGTTCTATTCGGGTAGATCGAGCCCCGCTGCCATCTAGCGCTTTCTGTCTCAGTGCTTCCCCCTATCTTAACGCTAAACTCGCCTTCAGGGTATTTCCATCTAGAGGCCGGCAAAAATTTTTTTGATTTGCATGCCCAGTACTGGCGCCTTAGTTTCTGAGTATAAATTAACACGTTTCCCAACCGCCACTTCTCGTCTTTCGGTATCTGTGATCTTCCGATAGCGAGCCTCCCATTTGATGCGCCCAGCGGAACCCCCCTGTCCCCACCCTTTTTGGGTCTTTTTAAACGGAGACACGTTCCCTTTTTTTTTTTAGGTCTCCTTTTTCACATTAATGAGTTTGCTTTGCTTTTTTCCTTTTCCCCCCGCTATGCTTCTTTTTGGTGATTTCAAAGTTTTTTACTGGTTGGGGCTTTTCACCCTTCTGCCTTTGAGGGAGCACCTATTGTTTGTGGCTGGGCGCAATTGATGCTGTCATTTTTTTTCTTCCTTTTTCGCCCCCCGGAACTGTTATAAGGCGGATGTTTTCTTGTTTTTTTCTTTCCACCCCCCTTCTTTGGTGTTGGGGTTGCTGAATGACAGGTTATAGCACCCCCCCCTTGTTGCGCATTTTGCTGTTGGTTTTTGGCGATGTTGAATTCCCCACTCCCTTCCTGCCCCAAAACTGTTTTTCTTTTGAAACCCCCTCCCCCCCATTGGTTTTCTTTTGGTTATTTCAGGGGACATTAGAACAGGTCGTCCCTCTTTCTTTTCCCCCTGCCTTCGGTCACTCGATGTGTGTTCTTCCAATTTTTTAAACTTAAGTTGTGACACGCCTTTATTCTTTTGAACACTGGACCCGCTTGTGTCCCTGAAAATGGCCTTTCCCTTTTCCCCACCCCCCACCTTTCCTTTCTTCGCTCTATGCCCAAAAGTGGCCATGCCATGCGCTTTGAACCCTTTCCCCTCCCCCACGTCTGTTCAATGTCTTTTTTTCTTCTACCTGCCCCCCAATAAGCTTTTTTGGAGATATGTCTGGCAGATAAGGTTTTCAGTCTTGTGGTCCCCGAAAAGGTCCAGACATGGAAGTCCACCCCCCCCCCAAACTGTAAGCTTTCGTCCCCCTCTTCCCCCCACTACCATTCCTTACAGTTATCCCCCCCCCCCGACAAAGGCTGGATGGATCTTTGCTTTCCCAACCTTCTTGGTCTCCCCCCCACCATAACAAGTACAACTCGTATTTTTGTTTTGAACCCCCCTCCTGGCCCCTTGTCCTGTTGACAAGCCAACCCAACGATCCAAAATGGACCAGCCCGCCCCCCTGACTTTTTGTGCTGGTCCCTTTTCCATTCGGATTTCCGAAAACACCAAACTGAGTTTTTCTCTCCCGGCTGGTTTGTCACACCCCCTGAATTTTCCGGTGACTTCCTTTGCCCATTTTCCGTATAACAATAACCGATCCCCTTTTTTTTCCCCCGCCCCCCCCTTTTTTGTGCCTTATATCCGATCTCCCCCCAGGTGGTGGATCGACAACACCCCGTCTTCACTTCCCCCCCTCCCCCCCCCGGCTTCCAACCAACACTTCCCACCAAGTTTTATAATTTCATTGGCCTTAAACCCCCAACTTTCCATTATTACTTGCCTTTTTTTTGTCGTCTGTTTTTTTTTGGCGCTTCAGTTTTTCATATTTGCGGTCCTACCGTACGTGACCCCCCTTTTTCCCTGGCCACGTGCCTTTGTTCCAATCGACTTGGGTTTGACCCAGTTTTTTCCTTTTTGATAACTGGTTTTGCCCCTCCTGTCTCAACTGGTATGTTTTCCCCCTCCCGGAAAAAAACTGACCGGTGAAAAAACGTTTCTTTCCCTTTATTGGTTTTTTTCCCGAGCGTCCGCATGGACTAAGACCAGGCCACAACACAAGTGTTTTTTCATTCCTGTGGCGGCCCTTGCATTTTCTATTCAAGAGCAGCCGCCAATTGGTGGTTGGTTTTTTGTTGGGTTTTTCCCTCTAAAAACTGTGCGCCTAATGCCAGTTTTCCCCAAGTGAGCCACTTCTTTTTTTTTCTTCCGGCTGTAACTCTCCGAGGTCGGTGTCTTCAACCTTGGGCCCATGGACGTTTTACCCCCACAAAACCCCCCCCCACAAATTTTTCCGATGAGAACCCCATTCCCCCATGTGATTAGCCTTTTTTTTTCCTGTTCTGGCCGTTTTCCCTCACCCCGCTTCTTTACTTATAAGGCTGTCCCCCTCTTTGTCGTTGAAGTTCAGGCGCTTTCGCATACCATTTGCCTTTCATCTCCTATGTTTAATAAGAAATCGTTGTCCTTTTTTTCCTTTTGTTTCGATTGGATGCCTTCTTTCCCTTCCCGTTTTGGACCGCGGGTTTTGTCCAATTCACACCACGAAAGTATCAGATGAACCACCTTCCGAGGTTTTTTTTCTGTCATCCCCCCCGGATACCCCCCTGTGTTTGGAGGAGTATTTGGACTAGATCCCCACCTTTTTTCCGTCCCCTACCTGTTATTTTCACAATTTTTTGGACTTCCTTTTTTCCCCTTCGTTTAAGGTCCTCCCCCGCACCCGCGCGATTTTCCCGGAAGAAGGAAGTGAGTTCCGGCGTCTGTTCTGCATCTTTCCCGTTTTGAGAGTTGACCCCAACCGCTGTTTCTTGCGTTTGCAGTCGTCGTTTTCTCTTTCTGTTCGGCCAATCTGGGCCTCTGGTTGTTTATTTGATGTTTTTATTTTTTTTCGTTCTTATGCTGAGACGCTCTGATCCCCACTTCCCTTTAAATTGCCCCCTTCCGGGCCCGGGTGTCGGGAAACCGTTTCCCCACGGTTGTGCTCTTCCCTTCGTTTTTCCCCCCCCCTCTTTCCCCCCTTGCTGGCAACCAAGGCGGGCCTCCTCCGATTCTGGTTGGCGCTTTCCCCCCCAGAACATTTTTGTTCAGGCCTACCACAGACGACCCCCCAACTTCTCTAGGGGAAATTGATGTTAAGCATATCGAGGCACAATCAACGGCCAGATGTCTTTTTGTTTCCTTTTTTGTCCTTGCCTGTTCATGGGGAAAACCTTCAAACTGTCGGATTTTTTATGACTGGAATTATCGACTCCGTCAACCTTTGTCTTTGCCCTTTTTAACGCGGTGTCTACTTTTTTTTTTTAGATGGTCACCATTTTTCTTTCTTCCACGCTCCCTCCCCGGTGTTACAGTTTAACCAGGCCGGGTCCATATGCCCCACTTCCCCACCCTCTTTTGGTTTTTTTTTCAAATTAACAAGGTTTGTCCCGTCTCCCTTTCCCTGTGGTGCGGTTTCTTTCCTATGGTCCCCTCCTTTGGTTGGCTGTATTTTCCCCCCCCCTTTTTTCCCCCTCCCGGTGTATTCCTCCCACCCTCTGAACTCGCGTTTTCTTGATTTAGACAGGACCACTTCTTTGCCCTTTCCTCCCGCTTTTTTTTTCCTTTTGTACACGCCGTAGTTGTTCATATGTGTTTGACCCGAATTTCCCGTTTGGGGGGCGTTCCCATGTCTGTCCTTAGCGTTGAAGGCCGATATCCTCCCCACCATCTCATGCCCCTTCTTTTTTTTTTTTTTGGCAATCTTCCCCCAAGTCCCCCTTTCTGGAAAACTTTTCCTGGTAAGTTTTCCCACCCCCCCCCCTGCCAGCAGGTTGTCTTTTTCCTCGCTCCGAATGCGGCCCTTTTTGACCATTTCGTCATTTTTCTCCCCCTAGTCCAGTGGCTTCAAAGATTTTTTAAGGTCACAATTTTCCCTCCTTACCATTTCTTCAGGGAACAAGGCTGTCCCAAGACCGCTTGTCAGGCCTGTCCTATCTCCCCTGAACTACCCCCCCAATCCCCGCTTTTTTTTCTGGGATTTTTCCCTTTCGTCTTTTTTTGCATCCCTTGACTGGCTTGATCACATGCCAGAAAACTGGCGGGTTTTTTTTGTCCCCAATTTGGCCATACTGGCTTCCCCCCCCCCCGCCCCCCCAACCAACCGAACCCCCAGAAATGTCCACCCTTTCCCTCCTCTTCACCTTTTCGTCCTGCCCCATAACCAAGTCCCTTCCCGAATCGTAGTTCCCCCTTTTTTTTGGTTTGTTCTTTTCCCCGCCCCGTGTTTGAATGAAGTGACCGTTAACCGTATCTTATTTGTTGACGACACAGACTGATCCTCCTATTTTTCCCAAAAGAAACGTCCTTTTTATTATGGTTTTTTTATAATGTTGAGATTCAACTTTGGGACGTGTCTCGTTTATTTCCCCAACTCACCTGGCCTGGAACGTTTTTTTTTCCCATGTTTTACTCTTTTGGGGTTTGAGAACTATGGCCTTTTTACGCAACATTTTTTTTTTCCCCATTTGAACTGGAGTACCCCTCCTGGTCCCCTGGAGAGATCTTTTTCCTGAACCTTGCTTCTTCCCCTGCCCGGTAGGGGGCGTTTCTCCTAATTTTCCCCCCAAAAACCACACCCCAAAACACCACCAAAACACACCCCCCCCCCCACCCCCCCAAAAAAAGCAAAAACAAAACACCCAAACCCCCCCCAAACAAAAACAAAAAAAAAAAAAAAACAACCCCTTTATAGTCTTATTTTTTCCCCCCCTTGTTGTGAGCATTCCAGACCATCTAACTGGAATGTAAGTAATGAAAACGCGGGAAAGTTTAAGTTACGCGCCTCCGTCAAATTCCGCTACTCGGGCACTTTTTGGATGTCCCCTTCCAGGGGGGACACTGTCCCCTCCTGAAAATGGCCAAAGTTGCGTGTGTTCCCCCCCCAACATTCTTTGGCGCCCAATTCGAATCACCATTCCCCCAGTCTTTTTGTTTTCTTTCAATTCAGCCACCGTCACCAGTTGGCGTTTTTTTTTTTTTCTCCTGTGTCATCATCAAGGAGTTTGTTGGTCACTATTTATCTTCCTGGTTTTCTTTGCTGTACCCACTTTTACGGAGGCTTCACATTTCCTGTTCCGTGGTCTTGTGCTCCAACCCCCCTGGAAAACGCCCTTTTTCCCCCCCCTGAATGATTCCTTTCCCTTGTTGGTCTGGCGATAGTTTTTCTAGGCTGGAGGTTCCCTGGTGTTTTTACATTCTGGTCTTTTTTGTGCTTTCCCTCTTTCTTTTTGCACATTTTTAAAGTTGCAAGCGCTTGGTTGCGTGACTTGTTGCGTCATCCCCATCTTTGCCCAAACCGGGACGATTGCAAAACCCCCCTTTCCGCACAAAGAGTGTCTTTGTTTTTTTTTACTATTTCTTTAGATTAGACAGCCGGACATCCTCCCTTTCTTGTGTTCCCCGACCTTGAGTTCCGGTCTCTTTTTTTGGTGAATTCTCCATTTTGACCTTCGTGTCTGAGTTATGACTCCATTGGAATAGCTTGGTTTAAGAACCCTTTGTATGTTGTCCGGGCCCTTCCTTTTCCCCTTCTATGAAAAACCTCCTTTTTGTTGAACCCCTTTTTACAAACTTACCACACACGTTCTCCTCCTTTTTTTTTACTCTTGCGCGCCCACTCCCCTCCGGGTCTTAGTTCGGGGTGCATATCCCCGTTTTCCCGATTTAACTGTCCAGACATTCCCCGCCCCCAACATTTCTCTTAAACCAAAAACTGTTTTGGCCCCCCCTCCCTTCCCCCTTTCACAATGAAAACGGGCTGGATTCCCCAGTATTTTTCCGATCCTCCTTGACGTTGTCCTCACCCCCCTTCCTAAGTCCCAACCCTGAAATTTCCGAACCTCATACCCTGTGTCCTGATTTAGGCATTTTTCCCCTCCCACAACCTGCGCCAACCCAAACCACCAGTTCCCAACATTTTTTTTTTTCGTTCGTTGGCCTGGTCCGGTTCTTTTTGCGCCCTCCCCTTTTAAACACACCAACTTGAGTGTCTGTGGCCTTCCCCCCCTTGCTGGTTGCACCAACCAGTGAGTTTTCCGCGCTCCGATGTTTTTTCCCCCCCGTCTGGCCGTAATTTCCCGCAGTTGCCCACCGTCCCATTTGTTTCCGTTGCATCTCTTTCCTTCCCCCTTTTTGGTGAGACCCAATCGACTTTTCCCTTGTTCTCGAACACCCCTGGCTTTCCAAACACCCCCCCCAAAGTCCCATTTTCTTACTCGATTCTTGAAACAATTTCCCTGAATCCTTTTGTCGTCCTCTGTTTTTTGTTTTTCAATTCCCTGACTTTCTTGAAGAGTTTTGAAATCCCTCCGGCGGGTTTGCAAATCCATGTTGTTCATAAGGTCGATCCCCCTTTTTCCTTTTTGCCCACTGTCTCTCCCCCCCCCCTTGGGGTGTCCCCCCCGTCTCCCCGGAAAAAGAGGAGGACCCAACCTTTGTCCGTTTCTTTTTTTTTTTTTCTTTTGCTTGTCCGTTAGAGAATTTAAAGCCCCCCCTCCTCCCTTCCCCCCACACAGTTGCCGCTTTCACCGTCGCCCCTCGCTTCCCCCTTTGGCGTCTCCCCCTCCCACCACAGTGCGGCGGGTCTTGTTCCCCACGCAAACTTTTTTTTTCTTTCTGCAGAACTCCGGACGGCACATCCAGGAGGGACCTCAGTCGGTGGCGGCGGTTGCTGTTTCCCCCCCTTTCTTTTTTACCCCCAATTTCAGATTAGCTTTGAGAAGGGGGCTCCCCCCCCCTCCGTTAGTCCCCGATCCTGAAGACTTGAGGTTTTCTGCGCCAAACCGTGGTATTGGGGATGATATTGTGGAGTCTTTGTTTTGCGAGGAACATCGTTCGGGATTCCCTCTTTCTCCTCAGATTACCCTTTGAGAGAGTATCTTCGTTGCCATGGTTTTTCCCCCCCCCCCCGACGCCTTCCCCCGAAAGTCCCCCCTCTATCCCTCCTGCTTTTTTGCGTCATGAAAACGGCAGTCCAAGGCTTCGGTATGGGCCGATAATTTTTTTTTGAACCCCCTTTTATTATCGAGAAATTGTTCGTGACTCCTTGCAGGCGGTCACTCCCCTTTTTTTGGTTTTCGCCCTTGATCTTCTCTTTCTCTTTTCCCGAAGTGCCGTCCGGGTGTGGTCTCTCTTTTTTCCGCACAGTTGTCGCTTTTCATGTCAGCCTCTGTGCTTATATTGCGTGGTCTGTGTTTTTTTTTTTTTGTTTGTCGGTGCACCAGTTTTTTTTTGGGCCTTTGTCTTGTTTTTTTCTCTTTTATGAAGACGCTCCCCCTGGTTTTCCCAATACCAGTTTTCCCTTGTCTCCTTCCAGCCCCTGCTAGTTACCGTCTGACCCCCCCCCTTTTGGTTTCCAGAGGGTTTCAACTTTTTTTCACAACCCATTTTCTCATTTTCCCCCCCTTTTCCCCGCGCTTTCTGGGCACTTTAGGAGTCGAGTTCCGAGCAAAACCCCCGCCCCCTCCCCCCTTGAAAGGCTCCCCTTTACCCACAAACCTCGACAAAACCCTTTAATAAGGGACTTGATGTTAATTCCTTGCCCCACACGCCCCCCAAAAGTCCCTTTTTTGGTGGAAGGGTGTTTGTTTGTCAACTTTTGGGACCCATTTTTCCTCCCCTCGTTTTTTTCTCCCCACCCCCACTGGGGCAACTTGTCGTTTATCCTTTTAAATTTTTTTGTTTTCCCCAGTCAGTCTTACCCTTTTTGGCCCCGTTGGTCCTCGTTTTTTTTTTTTTCGCCAGCGTGAATCCACGGTGGGTGTTGATTCCCCAGGGAAAGGAAACTGACACTTTTTTCGGTCTCGCCCTCCTTGTCACTTTTTCCAGGAATCCCTCATGGTCTTTTCAGTGATGGTTAGTGTTTTTTTTCTGTTCCGGTTCACCTGGCTTCTCTTCCGGTCCTAATTCAATTCGAGTTGGCCAACTTCGTGATTTTCCCCCCACTCCGGTTTCCTGCTAACCTTTTGCTTTTGGCTTTTCTTTTTTCTAAAAGTGGTAATGGTTCTTTTTCATTTTTTTTCCCCGACCTTCGTTTTGTTTCGTTTCCATGTCTGACCTTCATTTTTCTTTTCCTGATTCTGTTCACCACATCCCATCCCCTTTCTTTAGCCCCTCCCCCCCCCTTTTTCGAGACGTGTAATTGGCATACCAGTAGGACCCAGCCAGACCAAGGGGCTTTGGTTTTCCTCCCTCTCTCCTGGGCGGCCCATGTATTCTTCCATTTTTCGCCATCCGATTTGCTTTTCTCAAAGTCTTCTCGCCCTTTGAAATTCCCTTTCTGTCATCCCCCCTCGAGTCCCTTTTTTCCCGAACAAAAGGCTGTCCCGAAGCTGTCTGCTGTATCATCTTTCCAATTTCCAACCCCCAACCCCGCTTTTTTTTTTTTGTCTTTTTTTTTTTCCCGTTTTTTTGCAGCCGGGGATGTTGGCTGCTCCCCTCCGCAAATTTCCCCCCCCGGGCAGGTTTTCAGCCTGCCACTTTTGCCCGGCCTCGCACCCCCCCCCCCCTTCCCTCATTTCACCACATGCCGGAGACTATGGCTTTTTTGCCCCATCCCACCTTCCTTTTTCCCTCCTCAGTTGGCAGCAGTTTCTGGTGTTTTCCCGTCCCCCAAGCCCTTTAGTTTCCAATTACCCGCCTTATACAAGTGGCCCCCCCAGGACGACACTTCAAGATAATCTCTTTTCAGGTTGGACCCCCTCCACCTCCCTTTTTCTTTTCTTTTGATGGTCACACAGATTGCTAGGCACCCCTGTTGGAAGTTTTTGTTACCCTTTTTCTTCCCCAATTGACCGCCTCTTCGCCCGGTTCTTTTTGGCTTCCCTCGAATTCCTTTTTTCAACCTTTTTTTGCCATTTTCTGACCTTTTGTCCCCATCTCTTGGGCCTCAATGGGCGATCTGAGTCTCTTGACTTTTTCGGCGGCACTTCCCTGTCGAGTTTTATTCTTTCCATATCTCTCTCTTTTCCTAATTTTCCCCTCCCCCTGTTTTGTTTTGTTGATTTTCTTCTTCCAACTGGGACCGGATCGACCTCCACGTCCGCCTTTTTGTCCCGCTTCGGTATCCGCTACCTCGTTTGCCGATCTTTGACTCAGGTTTTGGGACGCCTTTGAAATGCCCAAAAACTGTTGCGTGTAAAACATTCGATGCCAGCCGCTTTCCCTCCCCCGGTCACTTTTGAGGCTTCTTTTCTTTTATCCGGAGGTTACCCCTTCCCCACCAATTTTTGTTTGGTTTTTCCTTTTTTTGTCCCATCCATAACGGAGTTTCCGTTTCCATACTTTATTATTTGGTGTATCTGTCCCCTATACGGAGTGTTCCCCTTTTGGTCCTTTATCCCCCCTCACTTTTTTAGGGTGCGTGTTCTTTGGTTCTTTTCCCCCCCCCGCTAGGATGATTTTTTTTAGTCCCCCTGTTCTGGGCCTGTCTCCTTTTTAGTTTTTTTGAGTTTTCCTTTTTGTACATTCTGGTACTCTGTGGGTGCTGACCGGTTTTTGCAACATTTTTTTCAGTGTGCCGCCCTGGTTTGGATTGGCGATGTGATCTGCCACATTTTCCCCTTCGCCCCCCACCCCCTGGCCTTTGAAACAAATAAACAACTCCCCGCAACCCCTCGTGGTTTCTTTGTTTTTTTGGATCTCTTAGATTCCTTCAACATTTTCCCGGCGGCTTCCCAAGCAGGTTTCCCCCTTGTCGACCCCCCCCCTTTTCCCTTCCCCGTTCGCTCGTTTTTTAATTTCCCCTCTCGCCGGCAGACCTCCAAATTGGACTTTTCCATAAACGTCTTTTTTGCCCCTTTCCGCTCTATTGAAAAACCCCCCCAGTCTGGCGTTGAACTTGCCTTTCCCCTTACACATTCCCCCCTTCCCTTGCTTTTTGCCTCCTTTGCTACAGAAATTTCCCCTTTGTATGTGTGCTTCTCAGTCCTGTCTGGTTCCCTTTCTAGGGTATGAACATGAACGGCCCCCTTCGGTCGTTTTTCACCACCCTCTTTCATTACACCTCTTTTTCAATTGATGTGCTGTTCTTCCAGACGTTTCGATCTCCCCTTTCACTTGGTCTTTCACCTAAATTCCAAACTGTTTTCCCCAATTTTTTTTTCTCCTTGATGCCTCCCTTGAATTTTTCGCCTTTGGACCCTACCAGCCCAACCCCCTGCGCCCCCATCAATGTTCAACCCTATTCTATTCTTTTCTAGTCGGCCCCGGTACCTTTTTTACTTGCTCCCCCTCCCACCCCCTTGGTTAGTTTTTTTTCATTCCTTCCGCGGTTTGCTTCAAACCCTTTGGCATTTTCTGGCGTTCAGACGCTGTTGAACCCCAGTGTTTACCCTCAGACCACGCTGTTTCATGTGACCCCCACCTCAACTTTTTTGGCCTTTGACCCTCTTTCCTTTCACATTTTGGGTGATGACCAAAATCGTTTAATAATTTTTTACCATTCAAAGTGTTCCCCCCCAACAGTTCCCTTCCCTTTTTTTTTCCCCCCCCCCCCCAGGGTGCGATTTTGCTTGACCCCCCATTTCAATTCCCTCTGCCTCTTTTTGTCAGTGGGCTTTTTTTTGTTTTTTGCGTTTTTTTAACGGTTTGCTCCTGCCAGTTACACCCACTCTCGGGCGGGGGTACCCACTCTTTGACTTTTTTTTTTCCCACAGTTTTGAGCTTCGACCCCCCCGACTTTTTCCAAACTTTTTGGTTCAACTTTTCCTTTTTGAACTGGAATTTTTTTTTTTTTCGCGGTTATTTCTTTTGTTTTTTTTTTTTCCCCCCCTAGGAGTCTAGGGTCACCTTCCTTCTAACCACATTCCCACACCCCAGGGATTTCTTTGGTGCACCGAAAGGTTTTGCGGCCCTTACCCTGGATCGTTTTTACACCTGACCCACTGGTTGCGCCGCTCGCTCTTCGTGTCTGTCCCCCCCCTTTTTGCTTTTTTCCCACGGTGAGGATGTTTTTTGGAATTCCGCCGGACTTCCCAAGCTTTTCTTTTGACCCTCGTGCCGGCGGGGTCTGCGTAGTCCTTTTCCCCCCTTCCAGGACCCTTTCAAAAAAAAAAACCCCAATATAGGACAGGGATTTTGCCCCCCTTTCTCTTGTGTAGCCCCCCTACCCTCCCTCTTGTGCTGTTCTGGAGGACACCGATTTTTTTTGGTAAAGGATGGATTATTTTTGTTTTCCTTTCCTTTTTCATTGGTTCCGACCCCAATAGGAAGATTTTTACCTTAGTTTTTTCCTCATCTTTTTTTTTCTTTTTTTTTTTTTTTTCTTTTGTTGAGCCCGGCCGTGAGGTGTCTCCTCTTTCACTTCCCCCCCCCAAAGCCACTTCTTCCCCCTCTTTGATCCCCCAATTAGCTTTTTTTTTTTTCGTACGCAGAACAGGTCTTGACAGTTTTTTTTCCCCACCCTTGTTGGTCCTCAACCTTTTCTTCTTTGTCAATTTTTGTGCTCCTTTCCTGGCAGAAGGTTTCCTTCTCTTTACTTTTGCGCTGATGTTTCCTTGATTGTCGTCCTTTTTACCTGCCTTCCCTGCTTTGTGCACCCCATTTTGTCTCTTTACCCCCGCCTATGAGGAGATGATTAGTGCTGAGTTTCATGTGCACCTTTTTTGTTGTCCTGGTCTTTTTCTTAGCCGAGACTTTTCTCTCCCCAACTGGCCTTTTTGCACCCCTTGTTTCCAGTCGTTAGTTTCCCCTTATTCCCCCCCCCTTTGCGTGATCAGTCGGGTCCGTTTTTTCCCCCTATAAACCCTTTTTTCAACTGTGATTCCCTGAGCCCCTCTTTTTCCTTTGAACGTCGGGCTGCGTTACCCTTCCCCCCGAAGTCGCTTGGACCCCCACCACCTTATCCCCCATTTCTTTCTTCCCTTTTTAAATGTTTTAAAGATTCGGAGGTTGCCAACCCACTCTTTTCACCAAAGAAGTTTTCCCCTTTTGGGTTTTCCTTTTTTTGGTTTTCCCCTTTACTGGGAAAAACTTCCCAGTAATTTTTCGTCCCCACTTTTTTTTTCAAGTTTGATTCTATGCAGGGCACCACCCATTGTGCGGTTTTCCACTTGTCGTTTACGTTGGCTGTCTTCCCCACTCTTTGTGTCTCCCCCGTGGCAGCCCTCGGTGTTTTTTTCCGACTATGACCCTTACCTCCCCCTTTCGTGCGTCCCCAACCTTTCCCCCCGGCCCGTGCCGAGCAAATATTGAGGCGGGCTGGTCCAGATTGGCGTCCCCTTGTTGGGGCTTTTAGTTGTTCCACCAATTTTTTCCCCTATTCAGTTTTCCTCCCCCTAGTCCCCCCCTCGCTTTGGGACCTCTTTTTTTTTGAACACCCGGTCGATCTTTGAAACCTTCTTCTTGACATCCAGTCTTTTCCCCCCCCTTTGATCCCAAGTTCCCTGGTCTTTTGCATTTTCCCGAACAACGCCCCGGTTTTGTTTTTTTTCCCCCGTTGTTTTTTCCTTTTCTTTTTCCGACGCATGATATATTGGTTTCTCTCAATCCTCTTCGTCTGTCTTCCCCCCCTTCTTCACAAATCCCTCTCTCCACGTTAAGTTACCGTCAATGGTCAACCTTTGCAGCAGGTTTGGTCCCTGGATCTCCTTCCTTCTTCCGGATTCTTCTTCCATTTTTATTCCGTCCAACTGCTGGATTCCAGGCTCTCGTACGATTTTGTCCCCCCCCCCCCTTTTCCCTTCATTCACCATTTTCGTTTTTACCCTGAATTTATTTTAAAGGGAGACCCTGAGTCAGTCTACCCCATCTCCCCTTTTTCCCTAAATAACCAACCCAATCCCCTTTTTTTTTGTCTTTTTCTGTGGCTTTTATTTTCCTCGTCGTTTTGTTGTTCTCTTCTTTGTGGCTGATCCTCTGACAGACCACCCCCAGCATGGCTTTTCCGCTGGGCCACTGTTAACCCCGGCTTCAATCCCCCCAACCTCCATTTTCAGGGGTCAAAAATGACCTCCCGGTCACTATTCCTCCTGCCCCCCACCACTCCCCCCCAGTCAGGACCCTACCCTTAGGACAGAGTTTGTGCTCCCCGGCCACTCAGTTCCTTGAAGTCATGCCAAGTAATTCACTTTTTTTGCCAGCAAACGGTTCCCCAGATCTTACCTCCTCTTTAACCTCCCCCCTCCCCCCCTTATTCTTGCTTGACCCACTCTGAGTGCCCCGAATTCTTACCCTACCCAAAGACCCGCCTTTTTTTGTTCCGGGTGATGTTAGCTCTGGGGGCCAAGAATTTTTTAGACACCCTTTTTTTTTCCCAAATTTTTTCACAAAGGACTTCTAGTCTTCCTCCCCTTGGCGATGTAGCGTCTTCTTGCCTTTTTCTTTACCGGGAACGGGGGGCCGGTTTTTTGCTCCCGTCC
>Ga0179593_1409218_pt1 | contig 13296 bp, 18 predicted proteins | sample CZODoug2_1_08_16_FD_185931 | JGI IMG/M metagenome (GOLD analysis project Ga0179593, IMG submission 185931) | Vadose zone soil fungal communities from Angelo Coast Range Reserve, California, USA - CZODoug2_1_08_16fungal (PacBio error correction) | ecosystem: Environmental > Terrestrial > Soil >... | reverse complement strand
TGGTTCCCTTTCCCTGATCCCCTACAGCCACGTCCTTTTTAAGACCCAAAGGCCACTTTTGTCGAAAGGATTGTGTAATTTATCCTCCTTATACAGACCCTTTCTTCTTAGGGACCTGCTGGTCTTTGTTGAGTCTCCCCTCACATTTGTCCAGAACTCCATTCTCAGAACAATATCTTCTCTCCTCCTCCCCTCACAAATTAGACCAATAATCCCACCCTTTCCCTTTGATGCAGCTACTTATAAATTTTTTCATTTAATCAGTCCATTGTGTCGTGCGGTCCGGGTTTCTTTCGCTTTTTCTCACCTTCAGTTTGTTTTTTTCCCAAATTCTCCAGTTTAATCACGCTTCCCCCACAAAACCTCCATATTTCCATTCAGGTCTGTAGTTCCTGTGTGCGATGTACTCCTTCCTCCCTTATTACACCCCTCTTCAGTTCTGAGACCAGATGCTCTTACATTGCGCTCTACCCCTACCTCAGTTCGCATGGTTGTGTGTGTTGACCATTCTTCCTTTTAAAAGGCGGGTTATCTGTGTGTTGTGTATGTCTCTTCTGTAAACCTTTTTTCTTTATGTGGTATTTCCCCCACAATCGAGAGTTTCCCCCCCAGACTTCATGGCTCTTCCTTTTCCCACTTTCCAACTACTCCTGCTGTTGCCACCACTTTTCGCGTTGGACTTTTTTTCATTCCCGTTTCCTTCCCCCGAATCCTCAAAACCCTTGTGCGAATTCCCGGGGTTTTTGTATCCCCTGACTCATTTGTGATCCTCTTCAATCCAAGTCCACAGCCCCCAAATCATAATTTTCCTTTTCTCGCCCCTGCCCGATATCTTTCCCCATGGAATTCTTGAAGAAGCTCCCTAAGAAGCCACTTTCCCGTGAGCAATTTTCTTTTCCCTTCCTTATTGACCGGTTATCCTTTTCCATTGCCTTTCGTTCCCCCCACACCCCAAACGGGTTCTTAGGGCAATTCTTCTCCGCTATACAGATCCCATGTCTTGTTTTCTTATGTTCAGAACTTTGTTTTCCTTCTCTAGTTTGTCCCCCCTTTTTTTACCACCCCCCCCTTTTTTGTTGAATATCCAGGAAGTTACTTTTGATTTCATTTTCCCTTATGTGCAGTGGCTGGTTTTTTCCCACACATTCCGGTCTCTGCGTTAGTAAGACCCCCTCCCACTTTTCTCTTCATTCCATCTCTCAAAGTTTCCTCTTGGTCCTTTTTCTTTTCCTCGTATTTATTCTGACCCGGCCTTCTATGCCCCTAGGAGAGGACATTTTGTTCCAGGACATTTTACCAAATCTATTGACATTTTCCCTAACCGTTCGTTTTTTCATCCTCAATAATGTCGTGCACTTTTACCCTTGCCTTTATAGAGTCATTTTTCGAAAATATATTTGATCCAATGTCCGTCATCCACGGATTTTCACCCTTATTACTCCTTTTCCCCTACCATCTTCCAATCAGTTTGACAGATTTTTGGTGACAGTTCCTTTCATTCCCCTCTTCAATATCCCATGGCCATGTGTTTGTTTTTACACAAGACACTGTCCACTTCAGTTTAATCCCCCGGTGTACCTCCCTAAAGGACCCTCCCGATCCTCCCGTGTATCTTGCCCCCCTCCCCTTCACCCCCCCCATTCCTGTTTTTTTTTCTTTCGGCATCCTATTTTCAGTCTGCGGTGTAGGGTTAAAGATGCAATCAACCTTTTTTTTTTATGCGTGGTCAAATTCAGTTCATGTCCTCATGCCTTTTTTTTAGCTCATCACCCCCCGCTTACCCCCCCTCCTCCCTTCTTTTCCCCCCCCCGATTACCGTCTTTCCTCAATGCGAGACTTCAATCAAATTTGTACCCTTCCCCTCCCTCAGGAGCTTCCCCTAGTCTACCCCCCTGCAAAAACTTGTTGCTCTCTTTTTTCCCCTTGAGAACCTTCCGCTTTGCAAGTGGTTTCGTTTAAGGTGTGATTTACTCTGTCTTCTTAATCATACTTTTTGGTTGTCTGTCAGATCACGCTATCCAACACCCCCCCCCCCCCTTTTAAACTCGGTGCTTTCACGTTTCCCACTAGTCCCCCTGGCCATTGATGTATTCATTTCTTGGCCTGGCCCTTCCTGTGCTTTGTTCAGTTCTGCTCGTACTCCCCTGGACCTAAAGGAAAGCTCGCGGGTTTTTTATTTGATCTTCCTCTTTTTGTACTGTCCTGCGTTTTTTTCCCTATAAACAAACAGGCTCGCCACGTCTTCTTGCACGATACCCCCACCCCCACTTTTCCTTCCTTAACCCTGCTCCCAGCTGCCTTATAAGATTGAGTTTGCCCCCTGACCCAAAAAATTTCCTTTTTTTTCCCCTAAATATCACGGGTCTTTCTTAAGGCCGTAGGCGTACCTGAACCTTTTTTCCAAGTTCCTTTTCCTTGTACCCAGTCCCAAGCCCACTGTCCCTGTCTGTTTTTTTCTTTGATGTCCCTCTGCATCTGCCAACCTATTGTCAGATGTTTCTTTTACGTCCTTCCGCTGTGCCCTGTACGTCCTCTTTGACTGAAGGTGAAGACTTAATTGATAGTCCTTCTTTTGTGTTTGACTTCTCCCATTAACCGCTTTCTGCATTCTTTTTCTCTTCCCCCTCCACTTTCTTTTTCTCCTTAGAGTTCTACCCTTTTTTCAAATGTTATTCTCACTGATGGTATCGAGACCATTAGCAGAAGATGACATTTCCCTCGCCCAAGTAGTTCATGTTACACAGCCCCTCAGACACTCTATACCACTTTCTTTTTGGTTCAGACCCCCGTGTGCGTTTAAAGGCCGCAACTTGGTTGCGCCACCACACCTACCCCCCATTATCCGGGGCACCCCTAATTTCCTCTGTGAACAACCCCTTACCAGCCTTTGTCCCCAATAGTTTATTTTCTCCCAAAGACCCTGTCTGTTTTCCACACCACTATATAGCCCACCCGGGGTACAACCCGCATATGAGAGCCTCACCTCCTTTGAGCCCCCCCAAAATTATTCTCCCCCTTTTCCCCCTGAACATGATACACTTTTTCCCATTCACACATTTTTCCCGGCTTTCTGTTGAGGATGCTGTCTTGATCTCATTTCCCTGATATTTCAAGCTTTTCTCTTTATCCCGAGAAACTATCTGTTGTACTGTGGTCTTTTGTTCTTCACCCCAATTTTTTATCCGGGTACGAAACAACGGTAGTGCATTTCTTTTGTTGCTTCCTTGGACGTTGACCACCGGTGCACTCCCCTTATCTACCTAGGCTTTTTTCCCACCGATAGGCTTATTGGACACCGGCCACTAACCCTATGTTGGCCCTGCATTTCCGAGGGTGTTTCGTATAATCCATTGTACACTTCATGTCCTCTTTCCTCGTTGCTCCCCACTCCCCCCACAAATCATTTTCTGTCAATGTGTCAATTGTTTCATTCGCCTTCTGTATGGGTTGATTATTTCTCCAATGATTCACACATCGCTGGTTCGTCGAGCTTGTTTAGCAAATTTGCTTAGATACGCACCCCACTATTTTGGATTTCTTTTTTTTTCTTTCGCGTATCTTTTCACTTGAGTCCCTTGTACCCCCATGAGCTGTTTCCTCCTGCCTTTCTTTCTCAAAGGAGTCCGACCCTATGCAAGTCCCAAGCCAATGTAGTCTTCCGACGTTGTATTATTTTGATATTTTTTTCGTTCCTTTTGTCCTCGGGTTTCTCCTTTTGTTTGACCATCTTTCCTCGAAGTACCTGGATTAGTTGCAGACCAGTTTTCAATCTACAGTTTTTTCCAGTGACCTAATGATTCTACTTGCATGTTTATCCAATTTTCTGTCTTATTCTTTTTCCCCCCCCAAGTGATTTCGGTTCCACCCAATTATCTTACCTTTTTCATAAGTGTTTGTGCCTAATGGACCTTATAACATCCACGGCCATCCACTTTGACTTTTTCGCCCCCACCGTTCGTGACCAGTAATATTCGCCCTAGAAGTCATGTTCCTCATCATCCTCCTTCCATTTTCTTGATATTTTTCCCTCTTTTTGGTTCTCCCTTCCATTCCCAGCTCGAGGCTCCTTTCCTCATTCCCCCCTTTCCCCCATTAGACTACTACAAGACCCCGTCACCTTATGGCTCATCCGCCTTATCATTTGTGTTTTTTTGTCGAGATGCGCTTTCCCTCAACATGGAGTCCTTTTGATTTTTTCCCCTTTTTGTTTTTTCTTCACTTTAAATCCTTCTTCCTCCCAAAAAAAAACGTTAGTATTTTGGATATGCCTCTCCCCGACATGATCATGCCTCCACCCCCTCCGCTCCATGTTCCCGATTGAGTATGGTTGAATCATATTTTGACTTCATCCCCCTACCCCCCACTCGTAGAAATTTGTTGACAATTTCTATCTGTTTCCAGGTATTGTAGTTTGGTGAGTGGTGTTTTATGTTACCTCTTTCGAGAGAAATAATTGGTCTTATACTTCACCATCTCTTGGTAGCCCGTTAACCAGACCCCCCTTTGCCTCCTTTTTTTGGACTTTTTACCATTATCTTTCCCTTCTCCATTGTCGGCTTTTCCTTTCCCCTGGTTGGGTTTGACCCCCGCTCTAAAACACTACCCGTTGGGTTCCACAAACGTTTGCACCCGAGTTCATTTTTTTGATCATCCATAAAATCAACACATCAATGTCTCTTCTCAGAGAGATAGACCCTTGGCCGCCATGTTTTCTTCCAGTTCCAGCAGTCCCTGCTCAACACTACTCCGTGTTTCTTATTTTTTAGTTACACTTCCTTTTAAGTTTATCCTGTCAACTTTGACAGTTTCCCCATTTTTTACCCTTCTCGATTTTTGCTCCCCCCGTCTTGTGTATATGGCCTACCACGTGTTTCCATATCCGAGTTTTGTCATACATTTCTTTTCACCCCTTATTTGTCCATCGACCTGATAATGTCACTTTTTCCCTCACATTGCGTGTGGCAGTGCTCAGGGCCCGTCCTTGTTGTTTTGGTCACCCCACTTTCTGATTAGGAGAACGTATCTCCTACAACACATCGGCAACCACTTTTAGTGTTAGTTTCCTTCTTTTCTACATAGTCCTGACCGTTGGGTCATCTTTCTCCCTCCAACTGGTGATTGAGAGCATCTTTTGAGAAGACGAGACTACCCAACTCTGCCCTAACCCTTTATTTTCCCATCTTCAAGTACTCCCCCCTTGTCCCCCCAAGTCAACTACACACGTCAACGATCTCGAACTCTTTCTCTTAGCCTCATTTTCCTTTCCTCTTCCACCCACCTTCCAGCGGTGCCCTCCCTAAGGAATAAATACACGCCCAAACCCCTCCTTGCCAATTGGTATGTACCACATTCCACGAATCCCTTCTACACCTTTTTACAAATATGCTTCCTTCTCCCGAGATGTTGGCCCCCCCCCTCAATTCGGTTGTCATCCTGTCTCCCATGTTTCGCTGAGAAGTGTTCCTTCTTCCTTTAACCCCCTTTGTTTTGTTAATACCTTTTTAATGTGTTTTGGTGGGGGTTTCTTATCTTTCTCACAAAAGTCTCCCACCCCTGCCTCCTCACTGCTTGACTTTTGTCCCAGTTTTTTATGTCAATCGTTTTCGGACTGTCCCCCCAGCACGTTCCCCAAGCACTCCATGTTAGGATTAATTCCCAAATCCCCTTCCCCCTTTGTTATTGTCCTTTGCCGACTTCCCTTGTCCTTGGTTACTGTGTCGTTTCCTCCCCCTTCCCATCCTTGGTTTTGCCTAGCGATATGAACCCCTTTCCTTTTCCCCCCCCCCCCCACGGGAAAAGCGTTGAGATCCCTAGCCTTGTTTACATTTATGTACCCTATTGCTTTGTTTTTCCTTGTACCTTGTGCTTTTTAATTATGAGCTGCGCACTACACCATGGTCAACCCCCTCTCCATGGGGATTTTTATTTTTTTTTCGAGTGTTTGTTTTTTTTTTGCGTGTGTGATGTTGCTGTGTTGTGTCTGTTTTTTCTTAATATATAACACACCGGCTCTTACCCCATTTAACGATTTTCCACAGAATAATGCCCTTTCTCTTTAACTTTCTCCAGCACGCTACTATTCCTCTTTTTTTCCCCCCGAACGACTGAGGTTCGGAGCAATATCTTTGCCGGAGTTCTTCTTTTTTTTACCTGGTATCCCTTGTCCCTCTTTTTCCCAATGCGGTTAGTGGTACCCGACACCCCCCATGGTTTTTCGCGTATTTTTACAATGCTGTTAACACCCTTTTTTTGGGTTTGGCTTGTGCACAAGTCTTGGGTTTGCAACGTGATCCATTTCCGTACTGATTGTCTGATCCGTGTATTTTATATTGTGAGCTCAACTTCACTTCTAACCCCCCCCCAACTTTTCCCTTTCTCCTTTGTGGGGTTTTTTACAGGTAATTATCGATGCGTTTTTCCCTTCTCTTAGCCAGAGCCCTTTTCGATAGCCTTGAGCCACTTTTACACACTTTCCCCTAAGACCCACCGACCTTTGGTTAGAGATTTGGATGTCTTTCCCTACGCAGAGGACCTGTTCCCCCCCCCCCCCCCTCCCCTCCGCCACCCAATAGGGTCCCAAACTGTTTTTGCAACAAGTTCTTCTAATTTGCTATCACCACTTTGCGTAGACCAGGCCTTTAGAACAACCCCCCCTTTATCGTAAAACCTTTTGTTTCTGCACTCAAGCCTGTCCTCTTTCTGTAGCTCCCGAATAGTCAAGACTTTGCGTTGTCCCCCCGCTCCTCATGTCCACACGGACTCCCAAATAATATTTGACCGTTGGTATTGATTGGGCGTACCCTTCCTTGATAAGTTCTCCCCATTGTGAACCCTGGCGTTTAGTTCGTCGTGTCCTGTTATCAATATGATGCCTGTTTTTTCCCCCCCCATCGATCAGGGATACGTCCCAGTTATATCCCCCCCCCCCCCCAACGGTATTTGGAGGATGGCGGGAGGACACTTTTTAAAATCTCCCTTGTGTGATTGGGTTTCAAAGCAGTCTCTGCTACTGGGACCCCCCAGTCCTTAAATGCATCCATGTTAAAGTTTCACTTCCCGAGAGGTAAGTACCCCCCCAACTTTCCCTTTTCGTCTCTACCGCTCCTGCGAACCACCCACATATTTCCCCTATCGTACCGGGTCACTACCATTTTTCACCCATCGAAGGATTTCTTATGATACCTCTAATGATCACACAGAGCTCCTCTCGGTGCGCCTTTGTGACTTTCCTTTTTTGAGACTCTTCTTACATCCCTCCAATGATGACTTATTTTTTTTCGGCTTAGATCCCCCTTTAGAAATTGTCTGAAACCCACCCCTTTCTCAATGTTTCTGAAAATCTTGAAGGGTTTTTTTTCCTCCAATTTTCTTTTTTCCCCTTTCATTCTCTAAGTCGTACGTGTTTTCTTGATTCTTCGTATAAGTGTGATCTTTTCGTGCTGATAATGAGGAATTGACCTCCTCCCTCTCTCTTGGTGACTGTGGCTTTGAGTTTCTGTAACCCCCTGAAATCCCTTTCACGCCCATGAAATTGTCCTTTGAGTCCCCCGCCCCGTTACATGCTCCCCGTGACCCTTATAAGTTTGTTCCTTCCCACAAGTCCCGTGGTGTCCTGTTTTATGCCTCGCCAACCCCAATCTCTCTTGTCCTGCTCTTTGTGGTTTAAGTCTTGTCCCCCCCCTGCGAACCTCCTCCTTGGCCACTTGGACCGTCTTCCCCGGAAAAGTTTTTTACATTGGATAGTCCCCTTTGGTCCTCCTCCTTAAAGTAGGATCTTTCCATTGTTTATTTTTTTCATTTTCCCCTCCTCCCATTTCGTTCGCATATTTTTACTGATGGACAATTCTCTTTTCCCCCTTACTCATCCCCTCGTACCAACGACCCAAGCAAGGAACCTTCTTGCGACTTCACCTACCTTTCCTCTTCCTTCCTTGTAGGATGGATATTCCTTTGCTCTTGAGATTTGCCCCTTCCGTCATTTTCTTTGGTCCCACCCCCTCACCGCTAGAGAGTTACTACCCCAAAACTCAAGTCCCCCTTTTTTTTCTGAGTGGAGAGAGAGCTTCAGCCCTGGCAACCCCCCCCCTTCCAGACTCCGAGACCAGCCTTTGAGCTTTTCCCATCTAAGTAAATACATACATGTGACTTTTTGTGACCCCTATTTTCCCGTACAACTATTTTTGTTCTCGATTTGTGGTTTTTTTGCGAACTCTTGATGTAATTTTCCCCCCCTGGGTATATACTTTTTCCCCCGCCCCCTATGAGAGTCCGTCCCCCGCCCTTATGGATGTCCTGGCTGTCCCATTAACTCTCTGCTTTCCCCCAATTCATGGGTATGAGCTGTTTTCAAACCGTCACGGACTCCCTTCCCAATACCGTGTTGACCTGAACCCCAAGTTTTTATACTTTAAGCGCCTTTTTGAGACTCTGAACAAGGAATTCCAGTCATCCCTTTTTCTCTTCCCACTACTGGTCTATCGATCATTCCACCCTTTCATGCCCTTAATCTCCTCGAATTATCAGCGTCCCCAAGACGAGGGGCTATTTTTGGTTTTGCCTTGTACTCTGGACTTGTTGACCTTTACCTGGTACCCCCCCAAGTGGTTGGGGAAAGCTGCTCTTCTCTTTTACACTTGCTCCCGGGGGCTGTGTCGTTATCCCCTTGACAGAGAATTCCATGCCCCTTCAGGGCCTCCCCCCCTGGGGGGTTTCACTATCAAATCTATACCTTTTTTTTTGATATTTTTCCCCTATTGCATTGGCAAGTTTTTGGGTTCCCCCCCCCCTTGTCTTTCGTAGGAAATAACCCTTTATCTCTACCAGACTGTCTTCCCCTTTGATTTTTGTTAGTTTCTGGTCTTCTTAGATTCATTGTGCATTTCTGCTACATGTCTGGATTCCCTGCGGCCCCCCACAAGCCTTTTCTAGCAGGATTTCCTCTACTTATTCGAAATAACCATTCTTTTCCCTAAAGTTTGAGCCAAAGTCGTGCCCACTCGTTTATCAGTACCTACCCAGCGCTCATCTTGACCTCCCCGAAGTCACATTCCTTCCCCATTTTCACATGCTGGAATTCTCCCCTACCTTACCCTATGGTGTGTCCCGTGGTTCTTTCCCTCCCTCTGCACACAACAGAGCCCCGGCGGGTGCAAGCCACCTTTCTCAACCGGTTACTCCAATTTCCCACACTACGCTACTGCCCCTTCTCTACCGTGTATATTGCGTTCACCCCTCCCCCCCCTCCTGAGTTTTTCTACTGGCTTGCTTCTTCTGGTAGGTTTTTTCAGGGTTTTTACCGCTCCCCATTGAAACAACCCGGTTATGCGGTTCCTATCGTTCCCTTCCGCTTTGTTCTTCTTTAAAGCCGTTATCCCAACCTATCCTCTTCACCACACGCCTTTGACCCCTTTTGTTCTTCCTAAAGCGAATGCCCCCTAGCCCCGTTACCCCCTTTTTCCCCCCCTAACCTGTTCGTCTGTGGACAATAGTCTCCCCTCACTTATTGTTAGGGTTCACTGAGAACTTCAGGCCCCCTTTTGGTCTTGTTTCTTCCTTTTATCTCTTTTTCCCCCCCCTCTTTTTGTTTTTTTGCGATCACCGAGGTATACCCCTCAGCCACCCACGGACCCCTCTTTTTCCCTTCCACTTCTTACAACTTATCCTTTCCCCTTTTTTCTTACTTTGGCCTCCCCCCTTTTCCTTTCTGCGCCTTTAGATACCACATTTGCTAATCTAGCTTTTTTTGAGAGGTTTTCTTGTGTTGTGATGTACTTGCTTCTCCCAGCTCGGTTTTTCCCGTTCTCTTTACTCTCCCCCACGTGCATGGCTGTTTAACAATGGTTTTCTTATGCTTATGTAAACCCCTAACCCTCGGTGTGAGTCGAGTTAGTTCGTCTTTGTCACTTTACTTTTTTTCTTCCCTTTTCCTCTTCCCCTTGTTGTCCGACAACCCACATGAGGCTCTTTCCTTTATCCATGTCCTCCCTTTCACCTTCTGCGATTTAGTGATTTCATTCCAGCATTGTGTCCCTGTTCTGATGCGTTGAATTGGGAAGATCGATCTCCCCCCTCCCGTTTTTAGTTGACTTCTCAACGCCTTTTCCCTCAACTCACTTAACCTCCACTTTTTTCTTTTCCTCAGTTGAGGTAGTTATCCCCTGCTTTTTTTTTCTATTCCTCCGCTTACATCGCTAAACCATCTTCTACATAAGAAACTAACCCCCCTTTGGTGATATGTTCTTTCCCCCTTCTGATTTAAAGCTTTTTCTTCCCCCACCCCCTCCGCACCACGATGGTTTCCCCCCCCAGTAGCGAGGGACCAGTTCTCCTTCTCATGCCATACACCCACCTTTTTTTCGTCGACCTCCTTATCTTTCTCCAATACTTGCCAACACCCTTTTTCCCCACTCAATAAGCGGCTCTCTCCCTAGAAGCTGCATCCCCCCCACCTTTGTTTTGACTACTCCCCATTCAACCCGTGTACATGTTAACTTTCTTTCTTTCCCCCACCTGATTACTAGTCTTTCTTTGCGTCTCGGATTAAGCTGACTTTCCTTTTGCACCTAGATTTACGCCCGTAGTTGCGCGATCTTTTGACAGGTGACCTCTTTATTGTTTACTGTGGATTGATTCTCTAACACACTGATTCGCACAAGGTTCTTGTTTTTTTTTTTTTTTTTTTTTTTTGTTTTTTTTTTTTTTTTTTTTTTTTTTTTTTTTTTTTTTTTGTTATCAAATTTGGTCGCTTTCCTTTACCAGTTTTTTACCTCCCACTAAGAGCCTTGGGCACTCCGGTATCTGTCATGGGGCCCTTTCTTCCCGTAAGGCCTGAACAATGGCGTGTTCCCGTTGACTTTCTTTTGCCTTCTCCTTCTTGTGCTGGTGCAAGCTGTTCCCCTCTCTCCCCAGCCCCCCCCCCTTCCCAATAAAAATCTCCTTGTTGGTCCCCATTTTGTCACACCCTCGTAGTTCGCGTATGAGTGATGAACCTACTTATTCCACCAGAGTTTTTCTTTTTCTTTGGAGCTTTTTTGTGATCTTTTTCTCCGAGATCCTCTTCCACCTCCTCAACCTGATTCCTTTTTCTTTGCTCTTAACGGACCCTTTTTTTTTCAACCATCAATGACTTGCCCCCCCCCCTGTTTAATTTCCCGATCTCATTTGGAGCCAGCACGCCGTGGTGCCTTGGGCATTTATACTTTACTTCGCTTCCCCACTGAATTTTCTTGATTATTTTGACGAGGGGATTCTGCTATGAATTATTGCTCGAAGTCTATTATGCGTGGGGTGCAGATCCCCCTCCTTTCCCTTAATCTCAAGACCTTTCTATAGTCGGTTGAACCATGACATTTCCACCGTTCTGCGTTTTCTTCTTTTTTTACCAAAGTCAAGTGAAGTTCTGAATTTCAAAACACTCCTTTTTTCCTCCTCCTCTTTGGTGTTGAGTCGTGCTTTTGTTTCGTGAAGTTCATTCCAGTGACATACTTTTCTGTAATGGACCTCTCTTTAGTCGATCATCTTGGGCATGTCCATTGCGTCTTCTTGAATCCTTCCTCTTGAATTTATTGTCTGGTTCTTCCCCTAATCCACATCTTCCGTCACGATTCGGAGCCCCCCCACATAGATCCTGTTTCACAATTAGGACCTTCCCTACAGAAAAATATTTTGATTTCTTCATTCTTAACTTTTCCCCTTTCTGTATTAAGGCAATTTTTTCAGGATGCTCCCCTTGGATCTGTTTGATTTTAAGTTTCCCCTTTTTTGATTTGTCCCAAATTTGTTTTAAACTAAGCTCCCGACAATCCCTAAACACCTCCCTTTTTCTTATGTGGAGAGTCAGCTCTCTCTCCGTTACTCCTACAATCAAGATCCGCCCGAGCATGCGTCCCCTTTGGGAATCATTTAGCTCTTTTTTATACCCCCCCTCACATAGTCGGGTTGACATTAGGTACCCTTCCCATTATTTTTCGTTGATGTTGTTTGATTGGAACTCGAGGAACTGTGTATTCCCTTCATTCCACTCGGCGATTTTCCCCTCTTCACCCGACCATTGCACTTTCCCCTGTTCTTCAACTTTCCATATATGCCCCCACCTGTGTTAACTCTGGTCCCGTCCAGAATCCTTTCACCAAGCCAGTTTGGTTCCCCTAACCCCGTGTTAGGCTTTAGTTCCTTTTTCAGATAGTCACACTCCACGCCATCAACTTCCTCTACTACCTTTTCCGCCGCGCGATATTTCACTTCCTTTAATCGAATATCTTACTATATCATCCACATTCGCGTACTTTTTTTTTCCCTTACTTATTTTTTTCTCATGTCCCCTGTTTACATTGTATTAGTCCCCCCCCCCACAGGGTTTTCTGGCATCTTCTATTTCCTTAGCTGTTCCTTACATTTGGGTGCTGTCGTTTTTTTTTAACCCTGTCTCTACAGTTTTCCCACGGGTCTTTTTGTAATATCCATGAGCTAGTCTCTTTTTTTTCTCCTCTTTTGCCCCCCCTTTTAAGTTTTCGTTCGAATGGTTTTTGCCACCTTTCCGGGCTCTGCGTTCTGATCCAAATCACTGATCCCAGTTCTCTCGTGTCTTAGTGTGGTCATTTTAGTTGTATCCTTTCTGCAAAGGTCATCTTAGGGCTCTACCCCATCCAGTTGATCATTCAGACTTACTCCTTTCCTTCCCTTTCTTTTTAAGAGTGAAGTTTCTTCCCTTTCAAAAGTTTCCACTCGTTTCCTCACCCCCAAATATTTACTCAGACTCATTCTCTTCCCCTCAATATCCACCATGATGGATCCTTCTTTCACACTCCCCTTATTAACCTAAGGTGTTCCAAGATTTACTGACTCACGCCCCCAGAACGGCTTGTTGTTTGGTACCCGACCTTTGCCTGTAATCATTCCAGTTTACCCAACATTTCCCCTAAAACTCAATGCATTCCCTCTCCTCTTTTTGGCGACTCACCTTTTCACCTTGTTTCGTTACCGCATCATTATTATTCCCAGCTGGATTTTGAAATATTGAATTTTTTGCTGCGTTGAATCCCGCATGTTCCCGCCTCGATTGTGATATCCTTCTGACCCCAACAGATATCCACAAAAAATCCCTCTCACACCCCCTCGTTATTTCCTTCCCCTTGTTTCCTTTTTATTTTCCTCACTTTCCTCCTCCTTGGCCAAAGTACTGCCCCGACAGGTAGGCTTCATTTCACCCCATGTAACACCCCTTTAACCCTTGATTTTTCCTTTACTACTTCAACTCTTTTCCCGTTTTTTGGTTTTGTCGTTAAGGTGGACTCCTGT
>Ga0179593_1385212_pt1 | contig 13296 bp, 10 predicted proteins | sample CZODoug2_1_08_16_FD_185931 | JGI IMG/M metagenome (GOLD analysis project Ga0179593, IMG submission 185931) | Vadose zone soil fungal communities from Angelo Coast Range Reserve, California, USA - CZODoug2_1_08_16fungal (PacBio error correction) | ecosystem: Environmental > Terrestrial > Soil >... | reverse complement strand
AACGGTTTGCCTCATTGCCATCACCGCAACAGAAGTGTGACGTGGCCCACCGTCTTACCTTTCTGCTTTTTCTCCCGAATTATTTTCTACACGCCACCCAATAAACCCTGACCCGATCACATTCTGTATATCTTTAGGGAGTTGGGTGCCCCCCGGCGTTAAAGCTAGCACCCGCCTGACGACTTTCCTAGGCACCCCGACCAGGAAGGCTCAGGCTTCCTTTATTTTTCCCCACAGAAGGCCTTTCGCGAGACGTTGACAACCCGCCCGTTACCCGGGCCCCAACCAAGGCAACGACGGTTGATTTGGATCCCCGTTTTATGATAGCGATCCCGATTTCCGATGGCCCGAATTCTGTCAGTGGCCGAGTCCTTTTTTTCCCTCGTACCGTTCAACCCCTTACCATAGGCAATCACTTGCTCCCCTATACATGCCTATTAGGGCTTTTTCTTTGAAGGGGGTGGGTATCCCCACTCCATAGTTAACTTTCCCCATTTTTTTTAACCCCACCCCCCATCGTTGAGGAATATCACCCTTCCCCTCATGAGGACTCGCTGTGAAGCTGCGGGCTTCCTTTCATGTCCCCCCTTTCCGAAGGCGGTGATGTCGAACCGTGAATTCCCACTATCCTCCGCATGTTCGGCAAGCTTCTCTGTCCAATTCCGATGTTCCAACCCTTCCGGAAGTCCCTCCCCTTCCGAAGCAGATCGGAAGATGAGGGTCCAGCATATGCGTATATTTCTAATCTTTTCGTACGAATCTAGTTGAGCCAGCTGCCACTTTGAACCCTCCCGATCCCTCGGTTGCCCCTTTCATAATATTCCCCCCTTTTTCATTTGGTAAATTTTTCTCCGAGATGAATTTTTTCTCGTAAATTCAGAGCCCCGTTGACGGTTGATATTGTCTTCCGGTGACTGCCACCCTCACGTTGCTTCTCCCCCTTCAACCGATTCCTTCTTGGTGATCCCCGTGCGCTGTATCGCTGAACCCGCTCACGTCTCTAGTCCGCCCCAAATCTCGCCGCACCCGACCCCCGAACCTTAGAAAGGTCCCCCTAAGTTAAGCGATAACCGTTTTCGCTTTACGATGCTGAGCCACCTGATCTGTGCCTCTGGGAGAATGTCTTCCCGCCTTATCAGATAAAGTTTCCCCCCCCCCGAAAGTCCGCGTCCCGCAGCATACCAGTGCATTCGAAGATGATCATTTCCGTTTCCAGTCCCCCCCTCTCTCTCCTGTGCAGTTATCGTGTTTCCTTTTTTCCAAAGTCGAGAATAAGGTGGCGCGCTTTTCGAACGACACCCCTGCCAATCATCGTGACAAACTTTCACCCGCAACGTCCGAAGTTTCTGGCCCGCAACGCCTCATCCGCCTTTGTACCCTTTACGGAATGCTTATATTTTGGAGCTATGACCCTATGGGTCTGCTTTTTTTTCCCCCCCTCGTCCAATCCGGTCGAGTTTCTTAAGACCCCGCCCTCCAGCAAATCACGCCTCAGGTTCACTCCCAGATTCACTCTTGTTCCTCTTACGGCGCGATTACCCTAACACTCATCCAGTCGCGATTTCCCTACTTTCCCGCTGGTGAAAAATCTCATCCCCTTTTGTATTCGAGGACATCTTCTTCTTCGTTTTGACTGACGCTCCACTAAACTAATCGTATTGCCTTTTCTCTTAACAAAGGTGGTCCTCTTTTAATCGTCCTTTGCTTTTAGTGGGGTTGAAGTTCTTTGTCCGCTCGCTCGACTTGCTTCCGACCTAGCAGCGCCTGATTTTTTTTTCTGTGTCTATGTATGCTGCTTTTTTCCTTTGCCCCCCGAACGCACGCCACGTATTTAGAACGCTTCACTCCGAAGTAAGATCCGATACATCTCTCAAACTCCCCCCCCACCAATTATCTCTCTCTTTTACTCTTGTTGTTGAGAGATCTCCTTTTGTCTTTCCTCTGATGAGTTTTTTTGACCTGTTGGGGATTCTTCCGTCTCGCCCCCTTTCCGACACTTCCCTGCCCGGGAGCTGTGCGAAGGTTTGATTTGCGTTCGGTGTCCAACCCCTCTCATCTCACGAGGGTCCCTTTCTATCAGTTTTCCCTTCTAATGGCGAGACGCCGTCAGTATCGCGCTGACTAAAAGTTACCACGAGCCTTTCTCCCTGTCCCGTCCCGAACACCCACTTTCTTTGGCCGAGTTGCCAGCCTAAGTCTTCCCAAGTAACGATATCTTTTACTGGCTTCAGTCCGTCCTTCTCGAATAAAGCTTTTCTCGTATACCCCTGCATTTTTTGATTTGTGTAAAACCCTGATTTAGGCCTGTAATCGCCCCTTTCCTTTCTTTTGAGCCCCGAGAACGGTAATGGAGGACGCCATTTCCTTTTGCCCCTTTACCCGGCGGTCAGATTTGCTTTGTTGTGTTGCGGGCACGTAAAGACCTGCTTTTGCGACCCTTTTGGTCTTCTATGTACCTCCCTAGGCAAAGGCACCACACTGCGTCATCCAACTTCCACCCTATTATCATGGTCGTTAACTGGCGTCTTGATAGGTCTTCCCGGTGGCAAGTGTCACCTCCCCACTACGTAGGTTGTTTCCCAATTCGATAAGAATTATCGTATGTTGTTCCTAATCCCCCTTTCCTCCCCCCTCTTTTCTATTGTTTTGACTGTGGATCCTTTTTTCTTTGATTCAATGAGGCTATTTTGGTCCCTCTCTGACAGGGGATCGGCCGACTGCCGCTCTTTCAGGATAGACCTATGCGGGATACTGATTGTGAATACGAGTCCTGTTCGTCCTCGTACTTTTCCAGAGTCCAGTTCCGTTTGTACTGTTTTATCGCCAATGGCTAAAAGTTTAATTTGGTGCCTTCTTTTCCCTATTTTCCACCGCAGTCACACCCCATTTGTTTTACGACTCGATCAGTCGGCCCGTTCTACGTCTAGTCCAGTTTACTCCAGAAGCCGGTTTCCCGTACTTCTCCACATAGCAGGCGCTGACTGTTCGTAGGTTCTTTTTTAGTCGATATTACGGACCCCGCAGTCGTATCGAGACCGGGGCCGGATCCGTCCCGCTTGGCACCCGATTTTCCTTTCTCCCGTGATGCGGTTTTTGAACCTCTCCTGCCTACGCCCCTCGTCCCAGAACGAAACGTATCTTGCCTCAGCGCCTCCTTTTCCCCCCCAGGGCAGCATTTTAGGTTTGTACCCGCTATTTGACGAACCGCAGCAAGCTTAAACCCTTTTCCTCTTTGAAGTTTTTTAGTTATGACTAGCCGTAGCATGACCTGAAAGGCACGCTTTCCCGATCCGCGGTTATAGGCCGCTTAATTTTCCTCAGGTTGACAAATTTCCTTTTCTTTCTTTTTCCTTCCACAACGCTTAGGCCCAGAACCCTCGTCGGTAACCCCCCCTGCAGCCTCTTAGAGGGCCTCCTTTTGATGACTTTTAAGATGACGTATTGGTCCCCCATCTTCCTTTCAGAACGCGAAAACGCCCCTTCCATCTTCCCCTCGTCAATGTCGCGCCTCCCTTTTCATCTTTCACTGGTTGGTTTAACTTGTGCTGCCTGGCCTCCTCTTTTCTTTGACCGTACGATCGCGAAAGTCTTTCCTAATTCATCCGGCATTGTTAAGGAGGCTTTCCAACATTCCCCCTTCCGTTCTGCGGTTGAAAGAGCACCCTCTCCCTACCAAACCTTCCCCTTGAAGGCGATGTCCAGGGTTTTTTTTTTTTGGTCTCCTCTAGTGATCAGCTATTCGCCACACATTCCATTCCCCTTTCCCCCCAGTCCGTTCAACTAGTAACCATGCGGTAGGTTATGGGCAAGTTCTGCTCCTTTCTATTACTCCGTTGGTTTCTTCTTTTATAACGGGTTTGGGGAGCCCCTTCCCCACCCCGACCCCCGGTGACTGGCACTGTCGAAACGCATTCCCCCTTTGTCCTCCAGTAGCTGATTTTTTTCTCCTATAGGGAGTCCCGCCCCCCCAACATACCTTCTTTCATCTTAGTGGTTTTCTTTTTGCGAGTGAAAACCCCTCGAGCCCCCGACTTCTTTCCTTTTTAGGCCCCTCAGCCCGTCATGCTATGACCCGTCTTTTAGCTTTCCCTACTAGATGGCATCAAGATCCTCCTCTTTTTCTCCCCCATTTTCAAACCCAATCTGGATGGCTGATGTCGCGCGACTTTTAGTCTCTCTTTTTTTTAGCCGGTTTGCTTAGGACTTCCTCTCTCCGAGGACGCTATAGCCGCTCCCCCCATGTCCCCCTTAAAAGGAGGCCTCGATTCCCCCCTTACGAATGGGTCCCCTTGTGTGCTGGGCCTGACATCTTTTGGTCCTCAATCCCATGAAATATTGTCCTCTAAGCCTCTTTTTTGAACCTGCGGTTTCTTCTTACTGCGGGAATGCCGCGGTTCATTGCTCTTGCTCGACGGCGTCCTAGCCATCAAAGATATTCGTCTTTTTTTCTCGTCCGGTTCGTGCAAATTCTTCGAAATTCTCTTTTCCCCGCGAGCCTGGTCTGTAGGGTTGACCAGCTGCGTCGTCACCCTCGATTCTCAGTTCGTCGTTTCCCCGCCCCAGAGACTCACTTTTGCACGTACTATTGCCGCCCATGTTCCCGCTGGCCGAATTCTTTCCCGGTTAACGGAAAGTTGTTCGCGACTGCTTTCCCGTTTTCTCCCACTCGGAAGGACCTCGTTTGAATTTAGAAGTTTCATCTTTTAGCTCTGTTTGGACTCCACCGGTTTTCTTCCCCCCCCCCCTCCTCAGTTTTGCTCGTCCAGTGAGAGACTGAAAAATTGAGAACGAAAATTTTGTGCGTTCTTCTTCCATTCGCCCGTCTGAAACTTTCTCTCCAGATGGCGATTCACACGCCTATAACTTTTTCCCCCCTCCCGGAGGCCCGTATACGATTTTTGGATTTAATAGTATACTATCCATCGACAATCGCCAGAGACAGAGTGTCTCCAGCGTCATTTCGTCGATCTCCCTGATTCTTTCCCCAAGCCAGCATCAGGTGCCCATTTTATGTATTCCATTTCCTTCCGCTCTCTGATCAGAGAAGTATCGTGATGGGGATGGGACCATCTTCTTTTTACTTGAGGGAACGACACCCCCTTTTAGAAACTTGAACAAAAAAAAAAACCCTTCCTTTGCCTTCCTTTCTCTTCCCCGACTAACTGACTTCGTTGTTGTTTTTACGATTGGATGACAGCCTTGTTGGATCTATGCCCTTATCTGTTCCTTATCCCCCCTCCTTGTAGTTCCAAATCCTTGACGTCTTCCTTTCCTAAGCAAGCATTGACGCCCGACTTGTCCCTCCTTTCCCCGACCTAACGATGCGTACATCCACCCCCCTTCTTCCTACTTCCTCCAACAACAGCAGTCTACCAGGCCAGGCACAATCAGATGTTGACCCCCCAAATCCCCCCCTTTCGTGATTCGAGCGAGCTTCGCTCCGTCCTCCATGACGCCCTTCCCCCTCTATCGTCTTGTGAAGCATTTCTGGAAACCCTTTCACGACGAAAGGCGTGTTCGAGTTTGCAAGCGCCCGTCTTGTTTCCTTGGTTTCGGCCGATATCTGACTTTGTTCCCTTAGTCCCTTTTTTATGATTCGTGGCGTGAGATGTGATTTTTCCTTCAGACGACGCCGACGCTTTTTCTGCCCGGCTTCCCTTCCCCCCCTTTTTTATAAGCTCTCTTTCAACTTTTTGAGGGTTCCCTTTCTCCTTATTTTTCTCCTCAGTACGTGTTTTGAGACCCGTTTGTGGGCGCCTCGCTGCCTGGCTAGAGCGTTCTCCTTGCTGACGGCAGGAAGTTTCCTTATTTGCGTTTCGGTTACCTCCCTTCCCCTTCTCACCCCGAAAGAAGCTCCCTCCTTTCCTCTTTTTTTCTCCGACTACTATGCTTTTCGCAATCCAACGTTCACCCCCCACTGAGAACGGGCGCTTGCCCGTTTCCCTTTTTTTCATTTCATGGGGCGCATTCTGCTTTTACCGTCCCTCTCTCTGTGTGATGGCGTCAGCCCTTCCCCCCAATTTTCTTTTTTTCCCTATTGTTCGCAACTTTACGGAGTGGTTTTTTGTTCAACAGACTGATTTCTTTTCATCTTTTCCCCGTGATTAGGTTGAGATAGCTAATCCTTTTCTTCCGTCCAGCGGGTAACTTCTGTTCCTTTTTCTTTTCCCTCCTTTGTCCCTTCTCTTCTTTTTTGCTGGAAGAAATCCAAGTTTGATTGCCGCCTCTTTGACCAGGACCAGGATAGCGGTCCCTCTCATCCACCCATTGCGTCTCCATACTGAAAGTCTGAATCATCCATTGAGGCGTGACGGGCCCAGTTTAGGTCGTGGTCAAGTCCCCGATACCCCTGTTGTACTCCCGAAATTCCCTTCCTTATTAGATTTTCCTCATCCCCCCTCCCCCCTGCTCGACATCCCTCTATTGGGATGACGGTACTCCCCATTGCACTGTTCTTTTTTCTTCCGACGTTCGGGCTCGAATTGCCCCTCTTCTCCCTTCAGGATCGATATTTCCTTTTTGCGAGATTGAATACCTGAATGTTGCTCAGCATTCAATTTGCCAGTTATAGTGAACGGTTTTCCTCTCCCCCTTGTAAAGTTTCAACGGTTTTTGAGACTCTTCTCGAGAACACCTTTCTTCGTTCCTTTTTCTCTCGAACACGTTCTAAGATTATCTGGGGAGGTTTCCTCCTTTGAGCTTGTTTCAGTCACCCCTCCCTCACCTTTATTTTCGAGGTTCTCTCCCCCCTTCGGTGTTTCTCTTTCCAAATTGCCTTTTTCTTTCCCCCCTTGGCGGCTTTACGAAAGGGGATGGACCTTTGCACCCGATGGGAGCGCAGAGCCTTACTCTCTCCCCGGACGACGGCGAACTCCCCAGGAACCCTCCCCTCCGGAATGTCGAGCAGTCTCCTCTCCTTTTTTTCTTCCCCGGTACGGACGCAGTGAATTGTTCCCTTGAATGTGTTGAACCTCCGCCAGCTGGCGAACATGCGGTTTTTGCCTCCCCTGGAATTCGAGCGTTTCTCCCCTCCTCCCTGACCGATTACGCATCGATCCCTCGATTTTTACTTTCCCCCTCAACTATCTTAGGATCGGAAGAAGGCACTTTTCCTTCTCTTGTGATAAACCACCTGCCTCCCCCACACCCAGAGGACACATTAGGATCTTTCTCTGTGTTGTTGCCTTAGGAGATAGGTCCACTTCAGTCTACGTTCGTGCTGAGTTAAAAATCGATCCGTTTTTTTCCCCTCCCATCTTTTTCCCAGCAGCAAAATCAGTGGCCTTTTGGCCCCTTTGTCATTATAGATAGCTGAAGATATCGGCCCCCCCTCTACACCCGATCACACACGATGCAGCCGGACACTTTCTTGAAGTCTTTCTTCTATGCAGGTCCATTTGTTCGTTGTTTTTCCTTTCACACTCCTCCCCCTTTTCCCCCCCGAGCTAGATATTGTTTCGCTATACCCAGGGTGATTTGTGGCGTGTCTTCCTTTGAGCTCTTTTGAGTCCCTTTGCTTTCACCTGATGATTGCACTCTCTGTTGTTTCGGATGGGGCCACTCTTGTTTAAGAGAGTTTTCTCTCTCTTTTCCTCCCCTCCCGATGCGAGAACCGGGTTCGCTCCGTCCCCCCCTCCAACCGCCGTTTCCCCCCCCTTTTTTCCCCCACATGTCCTTTCACGCATGACTTGTCTCCATTTCCGCTCTTTTCTGTCGACACCGCCACACCAAACTTTTCTTTTTCCGGCTTAAGGACTTTCCGTGGTGGTTGGGTGCGGTTCGTTGTTCCCCCTGCAGAAACGAATTATTGATTTCTGTCGGCCCATTCCCCCCCTTAGGCTCCGATTTTAGAGCTTTGCGTCTGATCTTTTACTTCATTTTCATCACCATCAACCTTCCCCCAGACTGGCGCGCCGTTTCTCTCTACGTTATGTGTTTTTTCTCCCCGGTTGGTTTTCCTTCCGACAGTTCGTCCGCTGTTCGATATAGCAGTTCCCGTCCTACTTACCTCCTGCTCCTCGCCCGACCACCTAAGGGCATCTTCGGTGTTGTGTGATGAAAGCGGGTGGTTTATCCCCCCTGTACTCCGTTGGAATGTCTTTAAGCACGATTTTTGAGGCAAAGTTTCTCCCCTCGATCTCGCGGACCCCCGCAGCAGAGATTTGCGAATTTCCTGCTGTTTCAACGAGCTTTTATAGAATATGAAGATATAGAATTTTCGCCAGCTTGCGTTGCCCTTCTTTCCCCCCGCTTTTCCCAAATGAACTGCAGTCCCCCCTTCCCGAGAGCCTGAGTATGCTCTTTTCTTTAGAGACCGTTTCCTTTTATTATGTGACTGAGTAGGCTTCGCCGTCTTTCATTCACAGGGGCCCTTCCCTTCTTCTTTCCCCCTTTTTCCCCTCTTAGAATATCCCCCCCTTCCTCGGAAATTTCTTCCCTTCGCGGTACTTGCTTTTCCCTACCCGCCTGCTATTTCGAAACCTTTTCTTTTGTTTTCTTTGTGTGCTCGGGCCCCCTCCCTTGAGGGTCTTCCAACCCCTAGATTTCTATTGACGTCTTTGAATCTGAAACGTTAGAACGACCTGATTCTCTTTTCCAACCATCGCAGCCCCATGCCCCACTGTGGAAACTTTATCAGGGCTCAAGGCAGGATACTGTTTTTTCCCCAGAGCTTTATAGATGCCGAGCCCCCCCTTTCTTCTCCCATAGTAGATAGGCAGCTTCCTTTTATATAAGGATTATCAGAGGAAGTAGGCCCCCCCCTCTTTCAGTGCAGAAAAGACGCCCAGTGACATATCTCGGATCATCCTTTCCCCTAAAATATGATTAGAGAAGTATCCGTTTCGGGTTCTTCCATTCCTGCCGGATCGAAGTCCCCCACCTTAGAGCAATATCGTTTTTGCCCCCCTTGACACTCACCGCCTTATAATGCACATCAAGCCTCATCCATAACGTTACCCTTTGTATTTGCGCTGTGGATTTCTCGAGTTACATCAGCTCGGGGTTATTTGAATACATTATTAACAAATCGGTCGATGGTCCCTCTTTTTTGTCCCAATTTTCCTCCGCAGGTCCCCCTAACCTCCGTTCACCTGGTCCTCCATACCAGTTCATTTCCCTTCCCCCTAATTCAATTGCGATTACATTGAAAAGACTTGGAACCAAAAACAACGTCAGTGACTAGGTTCGACAGACTTTATTTCGACTTCCCCCTAGGTCATGCTCCCCTTCCCCCCCTAAATACCGTAATTCCTGCTTAATCAACGACTAAGGGTTTAGCAGGTCATGAAAGCGTTCCCCGGGGTCTTCTTGGTGCGAGAATCTGCTTTTAGCTCATTAGGAGAATAGCTTATCCTTTTTTGAGATGTGATTTACGGACGACCCCTCCCTCCTCCCAGGGCTTTAATCCCTTCTCCCCCGTACTATCTTCTTCCCTCATTTACACCATTAAGCGAGGCAGCCCACTTTATTCTTCGTTTCCTTCCTCCTGTGTCCCTTTTCTTTTTGGTTCGCCTCTTCCCTGCTTTCTTTTACGTTTCTAATTTAAGGAGTACGCCGTGTTTGAAAGACCGTGCTGTGTTAGTCGTCCCTCCCTAACCGCGGCAAGATCCTCCCTCCTTGATCTTTGCGATCCCTAGTACATATACGCGCGGACCTAGAACCCCTCTTCTTTTAGGTACCCAACCCTTCGCTTTCTCCCTAAGCATTCTCCCTTTACATTCCCCTCTTTAGAGTTTCTTGGGATTTCCGCCTCAAAGCCTAAATAAGCTTTTCGCATCACTTTGTGTTTTTTTCAACAGCGATTGGCCCCTCTTCCCCCCTCTACCCTCGTTTTCGTCTCCACGGGTTAGTTAGACGAACGGTTATTCTTTTCTTTTACCTTTGCGTCAGCCTTCAGTTTTTTTTACGCCTTCGACAGGATTTTTCCCGCCCTCTTTTTGGACTCTTAGCGGTACCCTAAGTGCTCCCCTGCGCCCGCACCCCCAAAAGTCAACGAATCTTTCTGATACGGGCGCTGGTTTTGACGGTGGTGTTCAGCCTATATTAGCGACGTGTATTTCCGAACCCTTCCCTCAGGATTCGCCTCCTCTCCCCCCCCCTCTTTTCCTTTTTTCAGTCCAGTAGATCTTTGGAGGTGAGACTGATCATCGTCGCTTTGTCCTGCTAGTTTTGGGTCTGCGTCCTTTTCTTTCAGACGCTTTCGCTACTACATTCTGCGATGGCTCGATTAACAGTTCTCCGCCTAGTCCTTTCCCCTCTCAAGGGTGATCGCCCTTTTCTTCACGGTATGGGAGCGCTTCATTGTTGAACGCCGTCTTCAAGACTTTTTCCGTCAGCGATCAGCGTCCACGTTCCATCTCATTTTTTCCCGGTTCCTCAGGCGCCTGTATCTTTTTCCCCCTCCTTTACCCAATCTCACGTTTAAGCCGAGGTTCTCCTCTCTTTTTCTCCGGGCCCCCCTAACGAATGCTTTTTTAGCGAACTGCCCCGGTATGGTACATGGGTATCTCGGCCGCTTTGCCCCACTCCCTATTCCCCCGTGTCCCGTGATTTCCCCCGAAAAGACGCGCCTATCATAGTTCCACGAATGCCTGTTTCCTTTTATCTCCATAGGACCTCAGGATTGCCTTTTCCCTGGAAGCAGTTCATTGTCATGCCCCCTCACCCACGCAATCTTAAATTTTTTCTCTGGACTCCCTTTCTTTGCGGATCTTCGAGAGTTTCCGCCTCACTATTCCGCATCGTATTCTCCTCCCTCTGGGCTAGGTCATAACACGCAGCTTTTTTTTCTCCTCCCCCTTCTCTCTTGGAGTTTTAGTGGGATTCCCCCACCATTCTGACAGCACACCTATTTTCATCTTTACGTCATCTTTGACTTCTCGGCCCCTTTGCCAGGTTGGCCTGTAAGCGGCCCCCGCTCTCAGTATCGGCAGTGTCCTTCTTTCCCGCAGAAACCCTCCCCTTCTAACAATAGCTCATCATCGTTAGTACCGCAGAGCCGTTCCTTTTTCCTTTTTTATGGACGCTGGCGCCTAGATCGGCCCCCCGGCAATCTAGAGAGCTGACTCGGTGATACGGCCGTGTTCTATTCCATTAAACTCAGTCGTCGGCGTTTAACTACCCCTCCCCCCCTCCAGTATAGATAGATCCTTGAATGCGATTCCCCTTTTTCTTTTGGGGATTTTTCCTCCCTCCTCTCTATAAGATGCAGCCCGTCTGGCGGTTCCAGGACCTATTAACGTTTTTTTCTCTGTGAGGGTCACTTATGCTCCTCCCCGTATATCTCTATTGTTAATTAATAATACCTTGGGTTTCTCTAGACTTTTTGTGAGAGTCTCTCCCCCTTCACTATCCCCCCCAGAAGCATGAAAAGCAAAAGAAAAACGCCTCTCTCTTGCGACTTTTTTTTTCTCCCCCCCTTTTCCTTGGCAAAGACACCAGGGGCTTTTCCTCGATCTGATCTATGAGATGTTTGGAACGGCATACTCTCCACCCATTAACGTATAGCCCCCCCCACTTGTCAAATAGTTGTAATAATGTTACGCCTTTTTTAACTGAGTTGGAGTTGTGATAGTTTTTTTCGGTGTGAAATGCAACCCTCCCTTCTCTGACTGTTCAGTGGCCTTCGACCCCCTCTAACGTAAATTCGCGAGCCACTTCAGCTTTCCCCCCTTTATTTGAGCAAGGATCGGCTAACTGCCTCCTAGTATCACCATTCCCCAACTTCTCCAAATTATGTTTTGCTTCCTGTCGCCGCGTTAGATTTTAAGCCTTTTGCGCTCCGATCTTCATGTATCGACGATTACGTCCCCCGAGTTTCTATTTTGTCTCCCTTTACCTACTTTTTTGGGCTGGGCCTGCCCAGATTGTTCCACCAAGAATTCCCCCTTCTGACTTTGAACGCATGCGTTGATTTTGGACCCCCCGGATCGGCGGTTATCTTCTTTTTTTCCTCCTTGGCCTTTCATCATTGCAACGCCGACGGCTCTCTTTCTCTAAAGTTTCCTATAAGATTCTACCTGGTAGACTGCTGTGCGGTTCGTGCCTTAGCACAATGAACCTGATTCCTTACCCGAGTTATTCCCTTAGGGCTTCCTTTTGGATTGTCCCCTTCGACGAGGGCTTCGCCGTCCCTTTTTAAGGCATCAAGGCCACTCTGAGCCCCCCTTCTTTTGTTCAAGCGGCGTCTCCTTTCTTTCCCTTTTCCCCGGCCGGTCTCTATTTTCCTTTCCTCCCAAGCCCCTCAGCAAATCGAAAACGTTCGTCTTTGTTCTTTAGATATTGAGTGCCACCGTCGACTTGCTAAAGCTCGACGTTATCCGTGCGCTGATCCTTTTCCTGGTTCTTTTCCAGGGACCCTCCCTTTGTTCCTCGGAGGTAACATGCAAGCACGTTTCCCCCTTTACCAGAGGGCGAAACCCCTTTCCCCCCGATAAGGTGTCAAACTAGCGTCCCTCCCCCCCCCCCCCGATGAGCCCCTTCTCTTTCAAGTTTCAGGCTAGACATGAGCGTTCCTTCTCTTTTCAGACTTCAATCGTCGGACACCCTTCTTGCCTACAAGCATAGAATCACAGCCACCCCCTTTTCCCCCCCCGATGATTCCGTCAGCCCATTTCTTCGAGCAGTATCATGTGGAGAGGCCGAATCCTTAGATTTTTTTCGTGAACCCCCCCCTGACCCATTCAGCAATATTTTTTTTCTTGACCCCCCTTCCAAACAGTCCAAGACGTGCCCCGCCCGCGCCCCTCCTTTTTTTTTTTTGGACTTCTTTTCAATGTGCGGATTCTTTATTTTGGATGCTATGAATACTTTCCCCCCTTTGCTAATTTTCTTCCCTCCTTCTTCTGCAAAAACCGTCTGTTTCCCCTGAAATTAAGCAGCCAGCCCCCCTGATTTTTTTTTTACAGAACAGAAGTATATGTTTCCCCTCCCATCGCGTACTTCCTCCCACCTATATGTTTTCAGAATTAAACGAAAGGATTCCTTTGTTGAAACAACCCCCCCCCACCCGTTGAGTTTGTTCTTTTTCCTTTTCAGACTTACGGTTTAGCCACCCCCCCCAATATATCCTTTTTTCTTTGGCCCCTTCACGCCTCGTGGGGTAAGCCTTCAAGCGGCCGTTTGTGAAAGTTTTGCAGAGAGCCTTAGCTTCATGACTGTCGATTTATCAGGAGATGTTTTCGCTTCTGTGTTTGAGATTGTCTCCTGTTTTCCCCCTAAACTCCCAATTTTTTTTCACTTCCTTCGAACAAGTCCGATCTTTTTAATCTCCCCCCACTCAGAGAGCCGCCACCC
>Ga0179593_1315817_pt1 | contig 13296 bp, 11 predicted proteins | sample CZODoug2_1_08_16_FD_185931 | JGI IMG/M metagenome (GOLD analysis project Ga0179593, IMG submission 185931) | Vadose zone soil fungal communities from Angelo Coast Range Reserve, California, USA - CZODoug2_1_08_16fungal (PacBio error correction) | ecosystem: Environmental > Terrestrial > Soil >... | reverse complement strand
TTCCCCCCCCTATCCCCTTGAGGAAATTAGCCCTCCCAACGCGAGTTTGAATCCTCTTTTCCACGAAGCTCCATGTTCCCTCTCCCTACCAAGTGAGCCCGCTCGCACTCCTTCTTCAACCCCTCGTCGTGCCCCTCTACCTCCCTCTCGGTCTGGCCAGGCCCTTCCTCCCGCCTAATTTTAGGTCTCCCGCTTAGAGCGACATTTCCTTTGGAGCCTCTTCTCTTACCACTCTACGCTCTCAACCAGGCGACCCTAGCCCCTGGGTCCACGGCTCCTTTCCCCCCCAGGGAAGTCCACTTCACTCTTTCTCATACAGGTACAGTTCGCGGTCGCAAACTGTGCGTCGTTTCCCTGGTGATCTGGACTCTGTTTTGACGCTTTTTTTCTTTCCTTCCCGGTCGAAGCAGATCGCTCCCTTACTTCTCCCCGCCTTTCTTGTCAAACCTTTCCCCCAAGATTAATCGATGGGGAAGGCCCCTTTTCTTTTGATAGCACTTACGGAAGGAGGACACCCTCCGTTTACTCCCTTTCCGTTACCCCGCCCATCCAGTTTGTGTACCTTCACCTTCCCCCCTATCCCCTTCCCGTTAGTCCCCCCTTCGTTTTCTTTTCCCCCTTTATTTCGATGAATCGCCGTTTTTCCTCTGACGGAACCTAGTCGCACCCTTCTTTGATTAAGAGCTCTCATGCACGATTTCCCCCTTCCTTTTAATTATGGTAGAGTTGTATCCCGGTTATGTTTTAAGGTAGATTAAACGTTCGGGTTTCTTTCTTACACGGTTTTGCGAAATCTCGCTCCTATTTTTCTCCCCCGTAACGGTTGCAGTGCTAGACGCGTGCCGAGCATTTTCACCCATTGGTGTCCCGTTTTTATTTTGGTGTAATCAACAAAGGAGTATCCGTTGCCGACTCTCCCCTCTTTTAAAGACTTCTCTACCCACAGCAGGTAAAGTTCTGTGCCTTTCCTTCCATCTTTCCCCCTATGAGACCGTGTTCCTGTTTTTCAACTTAGTGAGAAATGCAGTTGGAAGCTTCGTCGTCTCCCCTCCCCCGCTGCTTTCACTCTCGGTGGGCCCTCCTCTAGAGCAAGGGCCCCCCTCTCTTCCCTTACGAGAGCTACGTTTCTTTTTCTGTCCCTTTCTGCAAGTAAGTTTTTCTGTTTACACCCCGGTTCCCCCTTTGTCCGCGAAGTCCCCGCGGGACTTTTTTCATCGGGTATATTCTGGTACGTCGCCGGTTTTTTCTTTCCGAGGTAATCGATCAGTCCTACGATTTAATTTATTTACTCCGATTCTGTTCGTCGTTCCCCGGTGGGCTGACTCTCCTTTTCTTCTAGAATCTCTTCCGAAACCTGTTTTTCCCCCCTTCTCGTTGCGATAATGTCCTGTTTTTCCAAGTACCTGCCTCGAGTGTTAGTTTCTGTCCGGACTACTCTCTCTTACGAAATAACTTTATTTCCCTTCCCGTCCCCCTGAAGAAGCAGGAGGTTCCATGGGCTTTCTCGGTTTTCTTTCCGACATTTTCCCTTTTTCATAATGGCGGAGGCTTCGGTTGGCCTCTTCGAAAGAAAAGTCCTCTTGGGCCTTTTTCGTTTGTCGATGAGAGACGTATCTTTCCGTCTTCGTTTCTTCCCCTCCTCCGCTTTGGTTTCTCTTTTCATCCAATTCGCTTCTTTGCCCTCTGCGCTGAGGTTAGCTCAGACGGACCACTTTTCCACCTTCGTTGGCCACCTGTCAGCTACCTTTCCCCCTCTCCCTATCCTCAACAGACCCGGTCTTTTATTTTTTTGGAAACTGATACAAACAGTCCTCCCTCGGTCATCTTTCCCAGTCGTGAATCCTATTTTTTATCCTCCTTTTTTGTGCTTTAGAGGCTTCGCGACCTCCCCCCCAATTAGTGAGGTTAATTATGACTCTTTTCCCTTCCCTCTACCGGCTGAGGATCTCTGTAGTCTCTGCATTTTCGATTTCCGGCTTGTTTTCACGCCCTCGAGGTTGCCGTGTTCGGACCGTCCTGCCGAAAGTGTACCCCCGAACTATCACTCTTGTCCGACTGTGATTAACGTCCCTCGCACCCCCCCTCCCCCCCCTCTCCCCCCCCACACTCTCACCCCTTCGCAGCGTCGGTAGACCCTGAAGACTCGCGCAGATCCCCGCCGCCTTCCTCTTCCTCCTCTCGTGAGGTCACGGGTTCCCCCAATCCCTCCCTTAGGCCTGTGGAAGGACGAACTTTCAACACACAACGATATCTGCCAGGAGGTGGAGTCGCTTGGTCAGTTCGGCGAAGAATTAACGTTCTTTTCCCTTTTTGTAACCGAGCGGTGCGTCCGGTCCCTAGTTCACTGCGAGGCCTTTCCTTTCCAGCAGAAAGGGGTCACTTATTACCATCTCCTTTTTCCTTTGACTGTGAAGAGATGGATCTGAATTCTCCAGACAGAGGTGTCCGTTCCCAATGATCGAGAAGTCCCCCCGTCGTAGTTGTTGTTTGGATCGCATCTTTCGTATTCTCCATAGACTTGATTGACTCCTTTTTTCCCCGGTCGAGGGTTCTTTCCTGCTTCTTACCTTCCTTTTTTCACCCGCGCCTTCGGTTGCTCCTCCCATTCATCCTATATCCGCACAGTCTGAGTTTTCTACCCTTTGCGCGATGATCAATTTCTCTCCAGTTCCTCCGCGTTTCCCCTGCTTTACGTTCCTCCCTTTTTTCCCGTCTGTAGAGAATGGCTTCTTATGCCTTTTCTCTTTCGTGCTCGACTCGTATTCTCCCTTCCCCCCTGCAGTCCTTTGACTTTTCTCCGATGGTAGGCGCCGGTGGCAGCCGATTTGTTTCTCTCCCTGGCACAAGACAAGTTGTCTTCTCTTTGTACATCTCTTTTCTAGGTTCCTTATTTCCCCGTCTGCGCTCTTATTCCGGCCTACATTGGAACCGGTGCCTCTCTTCTTCCCTACCATTGCTCTTTGACGAACGTTTTCCCTCCCCCTTGTTGTCCCTATGAAGAAACTTCTTTTTTTCCCTATTCCGCTTTCTTAAGTTCCGCGTAGCTCTTCTTCTCACGCCGTCAGCGTTTTTATCTTCTTCTGCTTAGGAGACGGTGTTTTACTTCTCGTTTTCGGTTCTCTCCCGAGCGATCCCGAATCGAAAAACCCAACCATTCCCTGACGCCTCACGTCTACTCATTCTTTTTACATTTCCTTTCGATCCCTGACCTGATGAGGAATCGTTTTGCCTACAGGAGTTCCGGGTTGCCTTGATTAGTTTCTTTCTCTCCAAGGAAGCGGACCTTTGCTTGTTTTCCCATTCTTACTTGAAGATTGTTTTTACTATGTCCCCCTCCCCCTAGTCATGTGCTTTCTCCCATTAGCGCTCGGCGTCTGACCCGCCTCCGCAACAGTTTCAGTAAGAAGGGAACTTTCACCGGGTTTTATTGACACGGCCTCCCCCTTCTTTCGAAAGTAGCAGCGAACTGAGTCTTATGCCTCTTCCCCTTTTCCGATGTATTCCAGGTAGTGTCCGTTTCCCCCTTTTCTCGGCTCATGTGATGCGCGTAGTCCGTGCTTCCCATGTCTTCATCGTTCCCCCCAATAGAACTTCTCTTAGTCCGTTTTCCTCTTCGCTGAAGCGAAGAGCGCTTGTTACATCAAAGTCTACTCTGTTCCTTGTTCTTTCTCTTTTTCTCCGTGCGTCTAAGATCTGTTCTGAGCCTCTCCCCCTCTCTTGTGTATTAGAAAGATCGACTTGTGTCGCTTCAGGTCCCCTTTTTTGCGTAAGAGGATGGTCCTTGATCCTCTTTTCTGGGTTTCGATCTCCTTTCTCCTCCTCCTTTTTGTTTTGTTCTAGCGATTGCTACCCGATCACTGTCCGGTAAGGAACACACTCCTCTTAGATTTTTCGCCGGAGTGCAGGATTTTTCTCTCTTTCTTAGTTGAGTCTTTTTCTCTACCGCTTCTCCCAAACCTCTTGATTTTACCGTTTTCTTCGACCACTCCCCTACAGATACAGTCTCGACAGTTTCTTTTCTGACTCCCGTCCCTCTGTAATTTCTTTCCTTCTTTGTCCGTTTGCCTATTCTAGTCCGCTTCTTTCCCTGCGTGAAACGCCGACGTCCTCAACCCGTCTACGTGGGTGAAGAGTCTACCTTTTACGCTTTTTCCCACGGAGCTTCCCGACCAAGATTCGGCCTTTTTGATTAAACTGTTGCGCAAATCCCTTTTATTTCCCCTTTTTTATCGCCCTGCTGCCCGGTCGACAGCGGATCTGAGCTGATAGCGTTTCTCTTCTAAATCGGTCTCCCCCTTGGAACGCGTGATGGTGATCGGGACGTTCTTGGACTCCTTACCTCCCCTCTGCCCTCCTGTGCCCACCCTTTATGGAGGATCTTCTTTGACTTTCCAATTACAAGCGTCTTTCCTTCCCTTTTTTTATCGAAAGTGGACTCCTTTGAGCTCTCTCTCTGTTTTTCTACACTGTCCTCTTACCACCCAGTAACAGCCTGTATCTCCCTGATGACCGGCGCTTCGTTTTTTCCTATCCGAGTAGGTCCCTCCTTCTGTCCCCATTTCTTCCCGTTTTTCCCAGCCTTCAAAGGGTTTAGTAGAATCGCCATTGGTTTTTTTAACGGTTCCATCTTAGGCAGGAATGTCTTCTCCCGATGTCCCGTCTCAGTCCTGTTTCCTTTGTTCCTGTTTCTCTCGAGCCAAAGTGGTCTGGGAATATTTCCCATATCCCCGTGCACCCTCGCCCTCATTGCTCCCCCCTCTTTTCATTCGATGTGCCCAGGTCGATACTAGTGAGTCGTCTTTACTCTTCTTAGACGAATTAGTGACCCAGCTTTGGCCCGCGTCGTCTTCGCCCCCCAATTTTGAGAAGCAAGAATGTGTCCCTTTGATCTTTCTCGACCTTGGGTCCCGTGTCCTCTCCGTACTTTTTCTTTCAGTGGCAGAGTTGCAAGGGTTCTGATTTCCACTTACGGTCCTCACGCTCCTCCCTCGGATGGTCTTCCTCGAGAGCCCAGGTTTAGGAGGTCTTCTATTCCTTCTACTCTCTCAAGGAGAGCAACATCCCTCCAGTTTCTCCCTTCTTTCCTTCTTCTGGACGTGATTTCGGCAGTCGGTTTTAGAGCAAACGAGCTTCCACTGCTCCACAAATCCTTTTTGCTTCCTTTCCCCCCTCTTTCATTGATTGGACGTTATGCTCTTTCCCCTGCCTCCCTTCCTTCACCTTCACCAATTTCCCTTGTTTCCTCCATCTACCCAGCGTCTGGAGGAAACCTATGGAAATCTGGGGATCGGTTTTCTTTTTTTCGGCCCAGTAGCAGTAACCGTTTAGACTTCTGAGGTCTTGGCCCTCCACTTTTCTTCAGTTTCAATCGGAGTTTTTTTGCCGCCTACGTCGCCGAGGTTTCCTTTTGCGCCCCTCGACTGCGTGGTTTGGTAGCGTCTGGTCGTCCCTTTCTCAGCTGAGGAGAGGTGCTTCTTTCCTCTCTTCCCCCTTTTTTACCTTTCCCCGGAAAACCTCGGAGTTTTTCAACACACGGCATTCACCGCGCCGAGACTCTGACCCCTTCCCGTTGTCTAGAGGTCTCGGCAAGTTAAACAGGTTCCCACTCGGTCTATCTTGCTTCCATCTAGACGAATCTCTTCTCTTCCCCCTTCGCGAATAACAAGAGATAGACGTTCTTCTTTTTTCCTGTTTCAGCTCGAGCGGGCGATGGATCGATGTCGTTCTTCCTTTTCTATTCCTTCTGTTTTAACCTCCCAGAGGTTTGCCGAAATTTTTCCCGTCTGCGCGCACAGTTTGACCCTGCTCAGAATCTCCAAGTTCTTACTGCTCCACCTTTGCAGCCGGCGAAACAGACGAATTTTTCTGCCGATACCCTTCTTGGGCGGAATCGACTTTCCCCCTTTCCTCGGCCAATTACGTTCTCCGCGCGCAGGTGTGACGGCGAACTTTCCCCCCCCTGACCTGTATTTTCTCCCTCGTGTCTTTCTCTTTTTTCCCCTTGCGTGAGAACCAAGTTAGCTTCTTTTTGTCTCGCTCTTTGTTTCCGCGCTGTTTTACATGTCGTTCCCGGACTCTTTCCAGTTATTCCTAGAAGCCTGTTACAGGGGTCCCGGCTCTCGGAGCTTTTGGCGTTCCCTCCTCAGGCTTTTTACTACCTGTTTCTTCGCCTCCCGCTTCCCCCACGACTCAGACGCGGACAAGCGCACTCTCTGTTCTGTCTTTTTTGCTATGCACTGTCTGTACTAACTTCCCGACCGCGGACGCGGCCGACTGATCTAATCGTGACAGGAACAGAATGCCTTTCTGCTCCCTTCCCCTTCGAACCCCGACTTTCATTGGAGGAGCTTTCCCACTTCCACTCGCGATCGTCGGAGCAGTTCCTATGACCTTTTTTTTTTTTTATTTTTTTTTTTTTTTTTTTTTCTTCCCCCTTTTATTTTTTTTTCTAACGGTGCGTCCTTTCTTCACATTGTTCTTAGTCCTCGTTGGTCGGCGACGATTCCGCGGCCCAACGTTGAGCTGAACTTCTTCCCGACTGAAGTCGTTTTCCTGCGGACTAAGTATTTCTCTGACATTTCCAGCAGTGAAAGTCTTTTCGTTGTAGTGTGGTGGCCCTAGCCGTTTCCCCGTCGTTCTGTGGCAATAAGCAAACTTTTTTGTGCTCTTGCCACCTTCTTTTCCAGTTTTACCCTCCTCCGTTCACCATGCCGGAATACCTCGTGGATCCGCGAATATACTTTCTGGCCGTGTGTTTCTGAGTTTAGCTTGAAAGTTGGCAGCGCGTGCCCCCCGTTGCAATGACCATCCTTCGTGATAGGTAGTAAAACGCGAGCCTTTGACCTCCTCATCAGACGTCCATCTCTGGCGTTTCCGGCCGACGGTGTTTTTCCGTTTTTGTATTGCGGTTGCTGAATTCCAGTCTTTTTGGCATCCCCTTCTCTCACTCCTCTACTGTAGTGTCTCTATGACGCCCGACCGAATTCCCCATTGGGACCCCGGTCGATCAGGCGTTTCCGTCGTGTCCTTCTAGTAGGCTCTAACTTTAGGATCCGACGGGTCCCCCAAGAGAGAGTTCCTAGTGTGTGTCCCTATTACTTTTCAGAATTAGGAGACAAATACTCCCCTCTCTAATCTTGGCAATTATAGGAGTGCAACCCGGTCATTTGTCTAACCTCTAGCAATTAAAGAGTGATAGTTCAGTGGAGTACCTGTTTTCTTTCCCCCTTTTTCTAAGTAGTTCACCTTTCTCTTGTTGATCAGTAGCTAAGTATTTCCCCTCTTTCTACTTGCGCATCTAAGCTGCGGGTACTCGTCCCCTCTCTCCGTTTACCTGAGTGGCAAGATCCTCATGAGGGACGGAGTCTCTTTTTTTGTCTTACAGCTTAGTTCTCCTCCTTGCATTCTCTTCAGAAAATGCTTCTATTTTCCTATCTGAATTGTTAACGAGCCCCTTAGTTTTTTGGGCCCATTAGTGCTTCTCCGTCATAGGGCCTGTTAGTTTCATACTATTCTCTTCTCCTTCCTCTTTTTTTTCTTTAGTAGACCTTCCCCCACTCCTTTTTTTCATTCCATAGCTTGCACAGGGGCCACTCTGGTTGACCGCTCGTTTTGCCACTGAACTGAGCGTGCTACTTCCAGCAGGCAGAGCGCTCTCCCCATTGTAGTTCGCGTTTCCCCGCTTCGTCGAACCCATCCCACTCCGATCGAGTTCCGATTGGCCTGATGCTGCTTCTTCTCTGCATTGATGGGAAACGATCCGCCGCTAGAGCATTTTGTCAGGGAAGAGTCCATCGCCCGTTACGATTCATCAACCAGGCGTCTTATAGAGCATTTTTGAAGTCCCTTTGGAGTTAAGATTCTTTAGCCACGCTTTGGACTCCTAGGATAATATCGGTGTCGTTAGCGTTCTCCACTGGCTCCGTAACCCCCGTTCGTAACGCTTCGACGCTTGCGTTTGCTGTCTTAATTGCAGACCCCTCTCATGGAGTCAGCGTTTCATTCTCGTCCCAACCTCTAGTTTCACTTTGAGCTGGCTTTCGTCGTCGTGATCGCCCCTTCTACCGGCCCCTTCCGTCGTCCCCCCAAGATCAAAGTAGGGTGCGATCTTTCCAGGACTAGTCTGTAGGCTCTGTGATAGTCAACGTGGAACATTCTTTTCCGTCCTCTTTGGCTTCGCAAACGGCTTTCTCGTTCCCCGCAACCCCCTGTGTTTTGCCTCGATTGTACACCAGATACGGCCTGGAGCTCGTTTGGTCCGCTCATCCTCTTCTTTCAGGTTGCATTCCAGGTGAAGTTTCTTTTCGCGGTTCTGTCGTAATCGCCGCAGGTTCTCCCATCGTCTCAACCGCGTCCACCTCGGACCAGGTGCTCGAAGGTTTTGCCGGAAGGTCAACCCCCTTTGGTAACTCTCCGGTTTGTTTTGCAAACTTTCCCTCTTACCTGTGATTTTTCCCCCCCATAGAACAAAGCTTTTTTCTCATAACTACGACCCGTATTCGACAAAAGCCGTCACCACTGATGGTCCCCGGCTGCGCATCCTCCGTCCCAGTTCCCGCCTTTCGCCTTCCGAGCCGCGTTGGCTGCGTCGCCTTTTTTTCTCCCGACCCTCTGCCGTAAGACGAGTAATTGCTACCTGTCAAGAGCACAGGGAAAATTAAGTCTACGACCTAGTGAGTCCTTTTTTTCCCTCAGCGTTCACGCAGGGTTTGTCTCCCACAGACATACCGACCGACCCCAGCTTGACAGTTTGCACGAGTATATTCAGTCCGTTCTTCTCTGGCCGTTTCTGACCTGTAGGTCTTCGTACAAACAGACCCCTCACAGCAGTTGAAGGATATATCTTTGACCCGGACTCGTCTTTTCGCTATCCGGGTGTGCCTCCCCCTTTGTACTATGTACTTCCCCTTTCAATTACAGGTGCTACTTTCCCCCTTTCCGTTGATTTTCTAAGTTTCGGGACTTTTTCGGGATATCGTAGAAACCGATTCTCCCCGAGACCACCAATGACCGTGTCTTCCGACCCACTGACCTCTCGAGGAGAAATGGCAGCTTTTTCTCGGGAGTTGGACGTCGCGTTCACGGCGCCTCTTCGGAGCCGCACCGACAACGTCGCGTCGCCGCTTCTTTTTCGTGTCTTCTGCGAAGAGGTAGGGCGCGCCGGTTTCTTCGGGTTTTTGGTGGAGTTTTTTCATCGTGTTGCGTTTGAAGCCTTGCGGTTCTCCGTTTTGACATATTTCGTCCCCCTCCGTGGCGCAGGCCCTTTCCCGGACGAGATCCGCCTACTCCGGTCTCGAGCGTTGCCCCGTCGACTAGTTTCTCTTTTGCAAGTTCGAGTCTTTTGCTCTTTCTGTTTGCTGAGTCGACTTCGCTGTGCACTTGAACAGATATAGGACCGAGTTTTGAGGTTGATAATGGGGAAACTGTTGCCCCCGTTTCCCCTATCTGTGAGTATCCTTTCGCGTCGGTCCGGTCCTCGCCGGTTGTTGTGAACGCCACGTAGCGGTTGGACGTTGTTCCCAGTGACGCCACCTCGGCGAGTTCCGGCTAAAGTCCCTCCTCGTTTTAGGCCGGCGCCCGCGCTGTCGAAGTTTTCAGTCGACCCGCGCTTACGAGTTCAGCGACGTGCGGTCCGAGTTTTTGGGGGGGTTGTTGTTTTTGGTGTTTTGTTTTGGGTGGCCCAATCGCCTCCGGACGGTTATGCAGCTGGAAACCCTACACCGGTACCCCTCAATATACCATGCTTCTTGGCGTCAGTGTGAGACCTGAACCCCCTGGTTTTGAAGGCTGTTTTGAGTCGCCGACGCTAATAGGCCGAGGCTCCTCTCTTAAGCCGAAGAAAGGTCCGTAGCGCCACTTTTTCTTGAGTCCGTGTCTTTTCCGGACAGGTGCTGCCTCTCTGTTCGACTCACCAGGATTTGTAACCCAAGCTCGATGCGGACAACGCCTTTTTCAAAACTCGTCTGTCGTTGGCCCCGTGTCTCCTGCTCCCTCGTTTCCCGGAAAGACCTGACGACCGGCGATCAGTCTCCCTGTCTGGTCCCTTTAGTTTTAGGTCTTGGCTTTTCCAGTTTTTACCGATAACCTTACCGCCTTGATCCTCCGCCCAAAGGACGGTAAACCCGAGAGTGACTATCTGTTTAGTATTCCACGATCGTTTCTCTTTTTCGATGATAATGAAGCTTATATAGTCAGTCCTTTGTTCAGGTATCCCGACTGCACGTCTGTCTTCGCCAGGCGGTCACAATCCGTCGTGAGGCAATGTTCCTGCCCCCGAGGATTGCGCTACCGGGTCACACTTTTTTGCGACATGATCGGCTAGTGGATGTCTCGTTTGTTCGCTTGTTTCGTCATCGGCCTCCCACACTTTGGCGTGATGATCAATTGTAACCTGTGAACTCTCTGGAACAGTCCTGGCCGCTGCACATGGGCCGACTGTGGAACCTGTTGAACTTTTTCCCGCTCTTCTGCCGACCTAGTTTTGTTTATAGAAACGTTTTCCTCCCCTACGGAAACCGTGAAGCAATTTCAGATCCCGGCGTTTAGGACGGTTGTGGCTTCCCCCCACCTGCTCCCCCCCGCCGACATCTCCGCTTTTTATCTCTGAGGGTCGGCCGGACTACCTGGTCCTAGCTTTTTTGCGGTTGCGAATAAGCTTGCGAGAGGCAAGATGACCTTTTCCCTTTCCTCCCCACGCATATTGTAAGCCGGTGACTTTCCCCTTGCTTAACGTTTTTTGGATTGTTGACCTGCTCATGCGTTCCAGGCAGTTTTAGTAGTAGGCTAGCGGTACTGTTTGAAGCGAATCTTTCCAGCCAGCGTTGCCAGATTTTTTTTTTTTTTTTTTTTTTTGCCCCTTGGTAACCTGTCTGCTTTAGCATTCCTCGACGGCTTTTCACCGATTCTAAGAAAGTCTCCGCAGCCTTGCCTATCTCTCACTCGGGCTGACTCCTACCTCTGTCTACCCGTTCGCAATGTGAGGATCGCTTGGATGGATTGCCCTTTCTAACATTACGAAGTTTTTCCCTTTAGCTGTCGCCCGGCGTTGAGACGCGTATGTCCTTTTTTTTCCCCGATGTCCCCCGTCCTACCTGACGAACGTTTCGGACCGTTCCACTTCCCTTGTAAGGATCGTCCCGACGTTCCCCCTCTCGACGCGGGTCCCTTTTTTTTTCTTGTCTGCGTATGTTGCACTACCGTCTTTCTGTTCCGGACGATCTTGCGGTTTAGCCCCTGCGGTCGACATAGCCGATAGTTCGTGCCCTTTTCTTGGACTCTTCCGGCCCGGCTCTATTTTTCTTGGTTGTCCCGCCTTATTTTTTGGGAACTCTTCTTTTCTTTCTATAACCCCTTTTGTTTTTTGAGTCTTTGATGATTTTAACACTCCTTACATTCCACCGTCAACTTCTACCGGCGGCCTTTTGCCCCTCCTTTTGCGCACATGGCATTTTCTTTTTTGCTCCTTCAGCGATCGGTATACTTCTCAGTGCTTTATCGCTAGTCCCCTTTTTGGACGCCGTCGCGCCCACCCCTTTGTCAACTAAGTTTTAAAGGGTCGAGTTCGGAGGCCCTCAGTGATGGCCCCGTCCCGCTTTTTACACATGTTCCTCCAGTGCTCTCGTCTGCAGAATAGGTCCCTCTTCCTTTTTGCAGATCCTCCTCCACGGGCACCGCCGAAGCCCAACTTTGTTTTACGTGTCCGTCGACTTGACGCTTCTCCAGTACGTTTCGGGAGAACTCTGTCACTTTTTTGGTTCCCACATGGGTGCCAACCTTTGATTATGCTACGTTTTCTTTCCTTGGCGTGGGGTTCTACGAGAGAATGGCTAGTCAGATCTCTTTGTGCCACCTTCCCCACCGTATATTCCCTGCTTGCTTTTTATTGGACACGGCCTCCCTCCCGTTTTCTCTCCCTTAATACCTCGGCCAAGCCTCGATCATGATCAGGTCACGATACGTTTTATTGCCTTATCGACTTCCCCCCGTTCCGCCCGTTCGTCATCTTTTCCCTTTTTTGTGATCTCCTGTGGTCAACTTTTCCCTAGGTTACGACTCCTCTTTGGGGCTGCAATTTCGCCCTCCGTAGTACCCAAAGTCAGTCTGCGCCCTCCGATACCGATGAAGGCTATTGTTGAGCTCGCGTTTCCTGACTTCACTCGCAGGCTTGTTCTTCCTTTTTGTCCTTGATTTTTTACTTGTATCCCTTTACGGTTCGTCACTACCTAACGAGTGGTCTCCTCTAGATTTATGTCTTCCCTTTTTTCCCCCCCGATGTCGTTCTTCTGTGATCGGACGTTCCGCGTTTTCCAGACGTGGAACTCTTCGTCCCGGTTTCTTTACAAGAGACAGTGGACTTTTACTTTCCCTTCCCCTCAAAACGGCTGCCCTACCTAGCTTCCTACGCAGTACGTCCCAACTCCCCCTGGTTCAGGTCTTCTTTAATTGGTTCAGCTCTCCTCCTTTTCTCAGTTGAATTACCGAAGTCTGCCAGATAGAGCTTTGCCGTTCGTCGTCGTCCCCCCGAGCGAGGACCGAGTCTTGACTCTCAGCGCCGCTAAACGGGAAAGGTCCTTGTTCAAGAAGAATCTTTTCTTCCCTTTCAGTTCTTTACCGATTTGAAGGGTTTTTCCCATATCCTTCTTTCCTTCCTCTGAATACCCTCCTTTAACTTCCTTGCGAGGAGATATGTTTCCTTTATGACGGTGTGTCTTTTCCCGCAAGTTTCATCGCCAGACAACCAGCCGTCGGCTGTTCTGCGCCACTCCCGACACACGTCGGCGGGCTCCATGTTTTCGATCATCGCGTACTTCCACCTTTCGTAAATCCTCGAGGCTGTCGCTACTGGACCCCGTTCTGGCCTGTCATCTCCTCGGTCTTAATTGAGTTGGTCCGTACTGACACCTGTTTTATCCCAATCAAATTTTTTCGCAGACAATTCCGCACAAGCGATGAGTCTCCCCCCGTGTCTATTAGTTCTGCCTGCAAGGTTCTCCCTAGGCGCCCGTGCTTCGGTATTGGCTTCGCCGTCCTGTTCAGTTTCTCCGGTCGGCGCTCGGGTGTTGCCTCCTGACTCTCCTACGTGTCGTCAGGGAGATTTCGCGCGACCGAGGTGGTTTAATCGGTCATTTGGCGATTTCGTTCTGCTTTTTCGCGCTACGTGTACACCCACTGTCTCCGGCAACATCGACGTTTGGTCACACCTCGGATCTAAACTTTCCACGACTCGATCCTTCTCCTTGACCAACCTGATTTCACACCCTTAATTTTCCCATCCATGTCTATCTTGTTTTCAGTCGC
>Ga0179593_1639788_pt1 | contig 13297 bp, 14 predicted proteins | sample CZODoug2_1_08_16_FD_185931 | JGI IMG/M metagenome (GOLD analysis project Ga0179593, IMG submission 185931) | Vadose zone soil fungal communities from Angelo Coast Range Reserve, California, USA - CZODoug2_1_08_16fungal (PacBio error correction) | ecosystem: Environmental > Terrestrial > Soil >... | reverse complement strand
CCTTTAACGGTCCGACTACGCCTCCCTTATACTTCTCGCAGGCTTCTCTTGCGGGCCCCTTTCCTCCTTCCCTTTCATGCTCTATTCTGCTTGTTGCGCGCCAGCGCGCTGTTTTTTTTCCCTCTCGGGATGAAATCTTTAAACACAAAGATTCCGCGGCGCCCTCGTTGGCGAACAACAACGAGTAGTCGTTCCTTCTCGCGGTCCCCCCTTTTTGTCTTCTTTAACCTACCACATACGCAGATGTGATCAGTTTTCTCCTCTCTCCCCTTCCCTGTGTCATTTCCCCTCCTCCTCGTTGTTGTTGTTTGCCTTTTCTGAATCAGTACAGGTAGGTGTCGAGCTTTCTTCGCCCACTGAGATTTTTTTCCTTTTCTATCCCGAGGCTTTGAACGAACTAGCGAGACCCTTGATCTCCCTTTTCCCTTTCGTTGTTGTACGACCTTTTTTGCGGAATCTTTTGTTCTTTTCAGGGCCTTCGGAGATTGCCTTTTTCCCTGTCCCAAACAGCGCTCCTTTTTCTCCCCCCCACGTTTTTCATAGCCCATTGTGGCGATGAGTTTACAGCCAATACTTTTTTCCATTGCCTGCGAGATCTTTTCTGCGTAGTCGGGCCCGGTACCCTTTTCTTTCAGAAACCTCCCAGGTGGGTCGTCCTCGGCGACTCCCTCCTTCGTTTTTATGCAGTTCGCCCCAAACAATGTCTTACTAATTTTCCCCTCCCCTTGAGAACTCCGTTCAGGGGCAGATTTCTTCCGAGGCGATCGCACGAGGGGGGTTTCAATGAAGCGTTTCTTTCGTTTTTGGAACCGAAATTTTATGCTGCGTATTGACTTCTCCTCCCGTTTACCGATACCCTCCCTCGAAGGCGTGAAATCACTTTTTCCTGATACTCCGCCCGCGCTGCCATTTGTCTTGTTTCCTGTAAAGCTGTTCTTCCTTTTACTATTTCCCAAATCAATGAGACCGTACGTAAAGGAATAACATATAGACTCCCCCCTGACACACTGAGAATTCATTTTCCCTGGCGAGAACGTTCATTTTTTTGTAGAGAATATAGGTGCGATAGAGGTGCTTCTTTTACCCTACAAATCCTCCCCTTCTTCTTCCTTTGTTCTGTAGGTCAGTTCCTTCTTTAGGTGGTCAAATTCCCCTCCTTCTCCCTGATAGCGGGGACCTTTCTGTTTCGTCCCCCCCTCGAGGGCGGACTTGACAAGTAGATTTCCAGATTTAGCAATGTCGTCACCCACTCATGACACTCCGCAGTGAGAATCCCTTTTCCTTCCGTGAGTTTCTTTCAATGAGGAAGCCTTTTTCTGTTCGGACGAGTCATGAAATATTTCCCCGATATGCTTTTTTCCCTTGATTGACCCCCCCCCCCCGGCCGCAAATCTTTTTTCCGGAGAAGATTTTTGTTTCCCATAAGTCATTGTAAACCTTTTCTTGTAAGTCCCCCTCTTTTCGTTTTGATAGTTGGCATATTTTTCCCAACATGATGACATTCCTTTCCCTTGCGTCCTACTCGCTCTTTTTTTCTTCAGGACTGAAAAGTCTAAGTCTTCCCCTTTTTTTACTTTCCGTCAAGCAGCCTTTGCGTCCCCACAAGCTTCTTCCTCAGTATAAATTCAACAACACTCGCCTCCCCCCCTTTCGCTTTGCTTCCTTAATGCTCCCCCCGTTTTCACTTGCCTCTCCGCCCCGAGGACTTTGTGCGGAAAAAGAAACGGTCACCTCTCCCCCCTTCACAAACAAGGGTCGTTTTCCTTTTCGGGTTAGACGCTATTTTGAAGGTCTCCGATGGAGGATCACGTGCTTAAATAGCCCTCCTTTTTGCAGTCTCGGTTGGCACACGCATCGAAAGATCCCCTTTCAAATTGTGTACGATCTCTTTTTCCCCGAGCCACTTGGCGTTTTTCTTTGAGAGGTTCCCGGTCACCTTTCTTTTACCTTTCCCTCTTTTGTACTTACGACGTAGAAGAAAGCCAATTTTTCTTTTTCCTTTGTCTGGTTTCTAGGTTGAAAACCCCCCACTTACGATCACGGAGAGTCAGACAAACCTCCCCTAGAGAATTTCACATTCTCTTACCTGTACCCAGTAAACATTTCTTTTCTCTAAGCTAGTGGACCCCCTCCTTGGAGATTGATTCCATGGATCCCCTCTCTCGATGTCCTTCTCGCCCCCTGGTGAGTTCCCGCTCCAGGAAAAAATTGTGGAACCCGTCCCTTCCCCCTCTTTTCTCTGAGTCCTTTTTCTTTTTCTTCGCGAATGGGTGACGAGTCCGCTCCTTTTTTTGCGTGGCCACCGAGATAGTTTATTTTCTTCCTAAGAGGCCCCACGGCCCCCCCCCGCTTTCGCACTCTACAAAAAACCCGTTTTCTTGTCCCCGGAACTGTCTTGTTTCTCACGAATAAGGCTCCGCGGGGGTTTTCAAAAGCTACTCGAGACTCTTTGATTTTTTCTCCTCCTTTCTCCTCCCCTCAAGCTTCTGGCAGGGAATTTCCAACTGCTCTTCTTCTTTTCGCGGTCCTATACCTTCCTTCCCAAAAAGCGTTCTATTTACGGGAGATTCTTCTATCTTTCTCCTACCCCTTTTTTTTTTTTTTTTCCGTATACTCCAGGGGATAGGAACCGGTTTTTTCTTCCCTTCTCGAACGGTCCCTATCATACTTCATCCATGGTGTGGAAGTCCCTGGCCTTCCATTTTTTTTCCCCCGTTTTGGTCCTCTCTTTCAATTCCGGGGGACGCAAGGTTTCTTCTTTTGAACCTTTCTTCTTTTTTGGATCGTGCCACCTGACCGTTCCTGTGACGAAAGACCTGACCCTTCGGACGAGACCGTGAAGTACTTTTCCATGGGACTCTAATCATCAAGATAGCCTTGTTTCCCCTTTTCTCTGATGAAGACGAATCCCCCCTTCCCGAGATCATTCGGGCGACCCTTCTCTCCCCGGAACTCCGCGAATCTATTCCCCCTAGTGAAACCCACCTTTTTTTTCCTGCCCTTCTGGCAGCGTCTGCCACCCTGGTAAAGGATCCTAGGTTTCTCTTTTTTCATATTCCCCAGGGTTTCCCCAACAATCGACAAGGTAGCATTTTTCACCCTTTTAAACCCCTTTCTCTCTTGTAGATTTAAGGAGGTTCCGCCTTGCCCCTCATCGCGATTGCTTTTCTTCCTACGTGAGGCGGTAAGTGTTCACATAGGTACATGGGATCTTCCCCAACCTTCCCCCCTGTTTTCGGGCACTCAGTAATGTGACACCCATTTCTGGAGACTTCCCTTTAAATCACCAAAAATTTGCCCGGAGGAACCTTCCTGACCTTCTTTTTTTTCACCTATCAAAAATTTAATACTATGGCTTCCCCGTGTTCCTCCGAGATTCCCCCGATGGCGGACCCGTGATCCTCCATCGATGTCCAAATAGAGGTTCCCCTCTCCTTTCTCTAAAGCCCGAAGTGTTGGAGTTTTTCGTTGCTCCGGGTCTTTTTCCCGCTGAGATGAAGGCGTTTTTCAATTGACCCTCGAACACTGGTTTTCATCCCACCTCCCTTTCCCCGTGCTTGGGGGGGACTTCTCTTTTCAGCGCTTTTAGGAGCAAAACCACTGCTTGGACGGAATTTCTCTCTGACGTCCTTCCTGTTTTTTCCGAAATTACGCTCCTTTGTCTCAGTTATTTACGTTCTCATGGTTTGATACCGCCCCCCTCCCCCGTCTTCCCCTGTTCCCCCTTTTCTGATTGTTCGTTGGGCAGGGACAAGACACTTTCTTGTCTGACAACTTTCTTTTCAAATCTCTCGCCGTTTCTTCATGGCTTCCTGTTTTGTTTTGTGTTAGGCTTCACCCTTTTCCCCCGCCATTGAATGGAATAGCCCCCCCGCCTCCCACTTCGATTTTTCCTTTCCCCCCGCGAACGAACTCTCCTGAAGGTTCAGGGATTCCGGCTCGACCCATTTCTTTCCATGCAGTTATGGAAAGGATTCCCTCCCTTCCGGCCCAAACTCCCCCCCCCTGCAACTCCTTGTTGTCCCGCGCGTCCCTCCTATTTGCATTTTGCCACTTTTTCCCGCTTGCAGACCTAAAGTTCTCGAGCTTGAGGCCGCAATTGCTGGTCTGTCCCCCTCCCCTTCCAGGACCTCCCTCTCCCCTCCCAGTCTAATCCAATGAGCACCCGTTCTGTGATGAGGATGGGATCGTTAGACCCACCTGTCTTTTTTTGGCTGTCTCTTTTTTTGGTTTGATTTCAGTAGGGCCAGGCCGTTTTTCCCCCCCTTTTTTCCGTGAGGTCACCTCTTCTAAACCTTTTCCGCCAGGGCCCAAGGCAAAGGTCTTGAGATGTGAGGAAAACAAAAAGTAGTGTCTTTTCCCCCTTTTTCCCTCCGTGGTATGAAGTCCTCCCTTGAAGGAGCGTCGCCGTTTTTCTAAACAAGTTCGGTTCCAGCGATTCCACAACATCATTGTCCCCCACAAGAATGTGTGCCCTCGTGCTCTTTCTCCCGTCCTGGTAGTCTTCCCCCCCTTCAATGGCTGTCGCATTTTTGCCTGCCTCCTGAGAGTAAGGACATTTTTTCCTTCAAGCCTCCCCCCCCCCGGGGCACTTTTTTCTTTTTCCCCCACCCCTGGTCTCCCATTTCCCGTAGGTCGCCCCCCTCGACGACCAAAGGTTAGGTCTTCCTGTCCTTTTTACCGGTCCGACTACTCCCTCTACTTTCCCCTTCCCCTGCTACGGAGCCCCTTTTTTTTTCACTTTATCAAGAATGCGATTAACTCCCCTTGTTCGACTGCTTGTGCGCGCCTCTCTCATGTTTGCCCCCCTTTCTCCCTTTCCCTATGCCACCTATGAAGCACAAGATTAAGTCCGGTTCCCCCCCCCCCCCCCAGTTTGTCGTCTCGAATATTAAATTTGGCCACCTCCCTTGGCTCGCGAGTTAGTTTCAGATATGGCCCTCCTTTACCCCCCTTATTACTCGTTTGGCAATACCTGTGACTGATACCTCTCCTTCCTTCCGTGGTTGTTTCTTTTTTTCCGTCACAGGTAGGTTTTGTTTGCGCTGAAGACAACCCCCTTTCTTTTACATCCTCTTCTTATTTTGTGTTGTCCCGATCCGAGAGCCAGGATACAGGTGTCCCCCTCTTCTATAGTTTTTTTCCCCTTCTTTAGCCTCCGCGGAATCTTTTTCTTCGGAGATTCCCTTCCCTTATCCCCTACCTCCTTTTTGGCGCAGCAACAAGGCAGTTTTCGTCCCTTCAAATTGTGATTTTAATCTTTCCTTTTTTTGTTTCCCGCCAAGGAATTTCCTTCTCTTATTCAGGACTGCTATTTTTTCGTAGGCGTCCCGTTTTCCCCCCTTTCAGAAAATCAAAGGGGGGTCGTAGCTCCCCTGACTGCGACTTCCTTTCTCTGCAGGTCGAAACAACAATTCCCCCGGAAGTTGCAGCTTCTCCCCTCCCCTTTTTTCGGACCTCTTTCTTTGCTTCAATAAGGAGATCGCAAGTTAGTTTCCCCTCTTTTTTGCAATGACTTTTTCCCCCAGTTCGCTGGAACCGAAACTCTGCGGAGAGCGACATCTTAAAGGAACCCCTTCGGGGTTTCTCCAGTCTTTTTCTCTTTTCCACCCGAATGCTGCCATTTGCCTTGGTCCTGGAGCCCCCTTATGGACTCTCTACGCTTTTTACTCACTTTTTCCTTTTCAGATAAACGTAATCAGGAGAACCCTCCCTCACGGACTAAAATTCCTCTTTTCCCCTGCGTCTTCATCATTGTTTCCTCCATTTAAGTTTTATTTTATGAAGAATAGTAGTAGCTCTAGTTTTTTCTTTCCCTTTTAATTGATATGTTGCCCTTTTTTTTCATTCGGCGAAGACTCGAGGATCTTGTCCTGCGCGGGAGCTCCCCCGCATTAGGGTTTTTTCATTCTCGCTAGGATGAGAGGCTGGGAACCAACTTTTTCCTGCAACCTTTTTTTCAGTGGAACAAGTCCGAGTTCATGGAGACACCTTCCTTCTTGATGTCCAGCGTCCTTGACCCCCTTCATTTGAGTAGTTCCGGTATATTAAACATGCCTTCCTCCCCCCAGTTGTAGGCTTTCTTCTTTCCTCACTAATTGAAACGCGTTCTATTCTGCGGGGTGCTTGCTCCCAAACACCCCCATTCCCCTTCCCCTTTCTTGTACCCTACGTCATTGTAAGACGGGCTTTTTTCTTGCACCCAGAGAATTGGGCAGTTGGATTTTACGTTTGGATCTTTCTCCATGTTCCCTTTCCCTCCCGGATCAGTGAGCAATTTCTGGATCCACTTTTTTCTTCAGAAGTATTCAGCTTTGACTACTCTCTTCCGGTCTTTTCGTCTTCCCCCCTGGCTTTTTTCTGACTAGTAACATTAAACACATCGCGCTGACATTCTTTTTCTTTTTTTGAGACAATGAGAAATTTTTTTCCCACCCTCCTTCAATCTCCGGCGAGGTTTTGTTGGAAAAAGAAAAGGTACACCCCGTGTGCGGTTTGCTCCTCCCTGGCTTTTTACGCTATAAGCTGCCGAGATGGAGGATCACTCCCCTTCTTCCCCCAAGTTGACATGATTTCTTTCTGGATGCACACGACGCCTTTTCCCCCTGGGAGGATTAAAGAGGGCGAGACCTCTCCCACTCCTTTCTCGTTCCCCTTCGGTTACAAAAGTATTTGTGATTCCGGACCCTCTTCTTCTTCTGCAAAGACGCCCTCGAAAGCCATTTGATAAGGTTGTGTCTGGATCGGGGCCCCCACTTAAGCTTTCCCTTCTCTTCCCTCCCCCTCTCATTAAACTGGGCTGCAAGATGAAAGTTTTTCCTCCCCCCTTCCCCATGCGGAAAGGGTTTCCTTCCCTTTCAAAATTGTTGCGATGACCCTTGACATATGGTACCCTCCTAGACTTTCCCGTTTTTCTTTTCCCCCTCTTTCTGAAAATTGGGTTAGCAGGATTCCTCCCCCCTCAATTATACAGCCTTCCTTCTCCCTCCTCCTTTCCTGACTAGTGAGTCGCCCTCCCTGTCGCATGGGTTTACGAGCCTTCCCCTGGTCTCAGTCGTTGATGAATTGAGATTTCCCCTTTAAGAAGTTTTTCTCCTTTCTCTTCGCCGATGCTCCTATACACAACCCCGGACCTTCTTCTTTCCCAGATCACTATAGTGCGAAGAGGGGTGGAGGTTACCCCAGCTACCTCAGATCCTCTTCTTTTGACGAAGCCATCCATACTCGGCCAACTTTCTTTTCAAGGACGTTTGGGCCAGTTCTTTTCCCTGGGGGGAAGTCTTTTCTTTTTTCCGGAACCGGTCCAGCCGTACAGCGGAGATTCTTATAAACGCTTTCCCCCTCCGTGTTTTGTTTTTTTTCCAATCATCCCGGTACGGAGCTAGTTCCCTGGTGTGCCGTCAGTGATCGACTAGGGACTCCTCTTCCCCTCCCCCTAGCCAAATGGACAGAAACTCTTTCTTTTTATCGTTTGACGATTTTTCCCTTTCGGGGGGGTACGAAAGTCTATGTAGATTTTGCTTTCCTATGTCTTTTCTTTCTTTCCCTGTTCGAGACACGAAACTGGTGCTTTCCGCATTTTCTCCTTTAAGCCGTAGGTGCGCTCTTCTCCTCTTCTTGACTCTTCAATTCATCACATTCCTTTCTCTGTCCCCCCCCACATGTCCTACTTCGGGCGACTCCCCCTTCCCCCTCTTCTTCCCTGGAGATCTTTTTTTTTTCTGCAACAATTTTCGGCTTCACCCAAATGGTTATTCGCATAACCTTGCCTCTCTACCATATTCAGGGTCCATCGCCAAGTCTCCCCTCCCTTCCTCGTCAATAACCTTTTTTTTTTCTGATCCGTGCCCTGCGGTTTGCCCCCCTCTCTTGAAATCCTTCTTTTTTTCCTAAGTTTTTTTCAACATAGCATGGCACCTCTTAGACCCCCGGCCCCTTTTTCTGGGAGACGTCGTAAGGTGTGTCACCCTTCTGGCCGCGCGAACTCTACGGTCTCCCAACCCTATTTCATATGACCTCAATGAGTGGTCTTTACGTCCCGACTCCACCTTTCCCCCCCGGATCTCGCTGAGGTGGCATCCGTCCAATCCCCGATGGCGAATTCAAGGCAGAATTCCCAATCTCTCCTTATTTTAGTTTCAGGGGAAACAGGGTTTGAGTTTTCTTCTTTTTTTTTCCCCCCTGCGTGCCATAGCCTTTTCCCCTTTTTTTTGGTGCCAATTCGGCCCCACTTGGAGCATTTCTCCCCCTTTCTCGCCAGAGTTTTTTTCCTCTTTAATTCTGTGTTTGTACGCACCAAACTGGCCTTTCCTTCGATCGTCGTCCCCTTTTTCCCCTCGAGGCTCTTTCATCCTACGATTGCTTCTACATCCTTTCCCTTTTTGTTCCCCCCGCAGACAGATGCCCAACTCCCCCTGTCCCAATCGTTTTTTTTCCCGGGACATAAACCTATCGGTCTGACAATGGACGTATTTTCTCTTGGCGTTCCTCTTTTTCCCTTTTAGGTGGCACCTTTTTTTTTTTCTTTCGGGGCGCGTTTCATTAGACTCGTCTAAAACCGCCTTTTACTCTCCCCTTCCCCTTTTAAGTTAGGTTCGAAAGCACGCTGCTTCCTCCCCCGAGTTGTGACGACCTTCTCCCCTCTTGAATGTCACTGCGCCAAACCCCCTGCAACTTCTTTTTTAAATTTCGAGAGAAGAAGATTGCCTTTCCCGATTCGCTTTCCCCTTCTTTCGAGATTCCTTTCTCTCCGATGGGGAGGTCTGTTCACCCCCTTTCCGGAATCCGCGATCCATCAACCCTTCCCCTTTCTTCTGTTCTAGGTGTGACCACCATGATGAAGTCCTCCCTTTCTCCTTCTCGATGTAGTCCGGTGACGTTCTCTTATGATGCCTTGATCTTCAGTAGTGCTCCTTTTTTAAACAGCTTTACAGGACTTCTCCCCCTTTACCCAACTCCCCAAGGGAAGAGAGGCGGTAGTAGAGTCTCCCCCAAAAAGTGACCCCTTCCCCGAATGTGGGATTAAGTACGGTGAGGTTTTGGAGCGCTCGCCGCCTCATTTCTCAATGGAGGAACAAACCCCCTTCTCCAAACCGAGTGAAATAGTGACGATTTTCCCGTCTTTAGAAGAAGTCCTTTATGAACGAAACCGGGCCTTCCTTTTTCTCCAATTGAGAAGGCATGCCTCTGGTAAGACCCCTAATAAACTTCCCTCTCCGCTTCGGTAGAAGGTGCCCGAAGAACCACATGGGGCTTTTCTCCCCCCCCCTGCTTTACCCCCTGTAAGGGCCCTCTTATACTTCTCGCAGGCTGGCTCAGGACGCCAATTCTGGGGGGCCATGAATGCCGATTAAATTTTCCTCTTGCTTCCTTGTCTGCCCGAAGAATGTTTTGCATTGGCTCCGTCTTTTCCTTTCCCCATCCTCGACCCCACAAGATTCCGCGGATCCCTCAAACTATCGTTTTCGACCCCCCCTTTTGGACCACTTGTCTCCTTTCTCGCTTCTTTCATTATCTGATTTAAATATGGCCGATTAAATTCCCCTTTGTCCTCAGTGTTCCCGTGGAATTGATTCATCTCTTTTCCTTTTTCCGTTTTGTGGTTGAGATCTCTATTTTCGAAACCCTTCTTTTCCTCTTCAGGTGCTAGAGAGGAGTGAACGAATCGCGCCTCCCTTACCCTATTCTATCTTTTCCCTTTTTTGAGCCTCGCGGACCCCATTTCCAGATTTCATCTGTCGGATTTTTCGTGGAGCCCAGTCCCCCCCCCCCCTCTGTTCAGTAGACAACAGCCCAAATGGGCGATTTAATTCCTTTTCATTGATGACGATGAGTTTCCTCCCTCTTTTTCCCCCAAGGGAGGCGAGAAGATAAGGCCTGTTTGGGACCGGTAAAAAGGCCTTTCCCCCTCCAAGGTGTGTTTCTTCGGCATCGCTCCTTATGCCTATCGTGGAGGCAGGGGAGAACCCCCCTTTCTTACTCAGGATTTTTTCCCCGGCGAACAGCCTTTCGGCCTCCGTTCATGGAAGAACAGGACTTCTTTGTCTCTACCCTTGTGACCATTGAGTAAAAAGTTTTCGAGGTTTTTTCCTCTTCTCTTTTCCCCCTAAACTTTTTATTTCTTTTTCCCCCCCCGGAACGTCAACGTACTTAATCCCACTTTCGCGAAGTCGTGAACGTCCTCCCTACGATCGATGCAATTTTTTTCCTCTCAACGGTTTCTCCCCTCCTTTTTACTCACGTCGGTCAGCTGCTGGCACTACTTTTCCCCCCAAACGTCATACGAGAACCGTACGGCACGGACCCTTTCCCAAAAAAGTTAACCCTCGCCCCTGCATCCTTTCCCGGCGCGACGGTTAATTGGCTCCTCTTTTTTCTTCTTTGTCCGCGGATTCTTCTTTTTTGACCAGACCTCCACCCCCCCCAATTCTTCAAGCTCGAGGACTCTTCTCTTAAGAGTCTGCTCTCCTTGTTTTTTTTTTTTTTCCCTTGCGGATGGACCCAAGGGATTTGGCAATTTAATTGGGCGCCTTTCACAAGTCCTTTCCCTCCCTCTGTCCCAATAGTAATCTTCTTTCTTCCCTTTTCCCTTCCGAATCCTTCCCCTTTTCCTCTTTTTCGCGCGTCTATTCCCCTGCGAAGCCTCAGTGGAGGCTGTTTCTTGAAAGCGCCCCCTGTTACTGCTGCCCCACAACAAAACAGTACGCCCCTCTCTGGAGTGCTTTCCCCTCCAGGCAGACCGGGCTATGCGGTCCCGGCCAACAGATTTCCCAGCCTGTGGTCCTTTTCTATTTTTTCGTTGGGCGGATCCAACATTATTCTTCTCTTTTCGCACTGCTCCTTCTCATTCAATGCAGGACTGAAAAGCTTCTTAAATCTCTTTGCCGTCCGTCCATCTCCGTTTTGGTCCCCCCCTCTCCCTGTTTTTGCGAGAGTTCTTTGCGAGCCACTCGCTTTGCTGGATGTGTCTTTCCCTCCCCCAAGTGGGCGGGAGGGTCAATTGTCTCGGCGATGGCCCCTCCTTGGTTTTCCCCCTTCTGAACAATACAAAAACGGGTCGGCTGGACTCCCTCTCTCCCGGGGACGTTTTTTTTTGCTCAGAGAGGGAGGATCACGTGCCCCCCCCCTCCCTCGTGGGAGGTGGAAGGATTTCCTCTCAGATCCAGATTCCTTCCTGTTTAGGTTGACGATCGAGAAAAGAAGGGAGCGGCCTCTTTTTCTGGTTGAAACCAACACACGGGGAACAACCCCCCCAGTTTTTGGGGGACCCAACCAACCACCATCCGGTCCTCTTGTTTCTCACGGAACTTCTCTTTTCCTTCCAGACGTTGTCAATTCCCCGCCCGAAAGCAATTTGAGTTTTTTTGATTTTTCTCCCGTCCTACCCCCACTGACCCCTCCTAGAGTCAGACAACAGGACCTTTTCCCTTCCTTCCAAGGGGCATCAAGTTTCCCCCTTTTCCAATTCAGCCATGCGGCCACTTGGGTCCCCTGACCTGCGGGTGAAACTGTACACCTTGCCATGTTCCCTTCTATCGCGTTTTCAAACCTTCTCGGAGACAAAGCCCCCCTTTGGCTTCCTCAATTGTGGCACACTCTTTCCGGAATCGCCGGATTCGTTCCTGACAGTGAGTAGAAAGAACTTCCGAATGGGTTTCCTTTTTTCATGAAACCGAGATCGTTGATGACTTTGGCTTTTCATCAGGGCTGCCTCTTTTCTCCTTCACTTCTCGTCGCGATGCGCCTTCTCCCGTTTTCTTTTCTTCGGCAACAGTCTAAGCCCCCTCCCTCCGTTCCAAAAGCTCCTAGAGTTTTTCCCCCCGTGATTTCCTCCTCCTTCGGCAAACTTGGTTTTCAGAAATTCCAAGCCTTTTGTCCTCCTCGGTCTGAAGTTTTGATCGTCTCTCTTTTTTTCCTATAATGTTTCCCTTTTCTATCCCGTTAAAGTTGCTGCTTTCAACCGCGATCTCTCTATTTAATCCTTTTTTGAGCTTAGATCTTTCACCCGGAAGTTTTAGGAACAGGTGTGCCTTTCCCCCCTACTTTTAGCTTCCCCTGATCAAATTAATTCATCCCGATTTGTGGACGCCTGGCCAGAAACCTGTTTTATTTATCGTTTGCCGCTATGCTTCCTTCCTTGGACGAAGTCTCGACCTTCCCCTCCCCCTTGCGTGTCTGCTGATCGTGATCCCTCACAAGGACCGTTTCCTTTGGCTCCCTTTTTGTATACGAAAGGGCTTCTTGTTGAGCGCCGTGGTTGCTTCTAGCATGCTTTCCCCCCCCAAACGATGATCCGGTTTTCCCCTTCTCCTGAAGAAGCGTCCCATGAGCCCCCCTTGATCACCAGGAACTCCGCGATGCTTTTTTCCTCCCTGTGCCACTTTTACCAATGAGTTCTTGTCTACGCTGAATTTTTGCGCATTAACCCGCGGTCCCCCCCTTTACAATATTCCCTGGTCCCCCTGTATCAAAGATTTTTCGCAGATTACCCCTGAGCCGCCTTTCCCCCCTTCGTTTTCCCGCCTTCTCTTTTCGGATTGCAATAGTCTTTTTTTCTGATCTTCCGTGTCTCTTTTGACATGGTGATCCCCTCCCCCTTCCACCTTGTGGCGAGTCGTCATTTTTTCCCGCGCCCTTCAAGCACCCAAAAAATTTTTTTTCCCCAAGAGCTGCCGAGACCATGATTTCTCGGTATTCCTTTGTGACCCACCTTTTCCCCGTGACGTGTCACCGCAGATCCTGAAACATCCTCTTTTTCTTTCAGCACGTATCCTCTCTTCAAAATAGCCTTTCTTCCCCCGTCCCCGGGCGATCTTCTTTTTTTTGAGTTTTTCTTTTCCCCCGGGTCTTTTCCAAGCGTGCCCATCGCCGGATTTTGTGGCCCTCCCCCATTGGAGCATTTCTCCCACCTGCCGATCGCGAGGTTTGAGTTAGCTTTCCACATTTCTTTGTTTTTTTGTTTTCAAAGGGGTGGACGGAAGCCCTCTCTTCCCTATTCTCAATTCGATGGCCTTTTTCAGTTCCTGCCCTTTCGTGGCGGATCCTCCTGGCATCATGTTGGATCCGCTCATGAAGCCCGATGCCCACCCAAGCGGTCTGGTCCTTTTTAAATAGCCGGTTGCTGACGTTCTTTGCCAAATCTCTCGCCGTATTCTTGATGGCGTCTCTTTTGCAAGTCCTTTTTTACCCCCCTTTCGATTTTCAATAGGGCTGACTCGTATCCCTTCTTTCCCCCTATGTTTCCCTCCACGAACTCCCGTTTTCCCGAAGCGTTCAGGGTGATGCGCACATTGGGCAG
>Ga0179593_1423624_pt1 | contig 13297 bp, 14 predicted proteins | sample CZODoug2_1_08_16_FD_185931 | JGI IMG/M metagenome (GOLD analysis project Ga0179593, IMG submission 185931) | Vadose zone soil fungal communities from Angelo Coast Range Reserve, California, USA - CZODoug2_1_08_16fungal (PacBio error correction) | ecosystem: Environmental > Terrestrial > Soil >... | reverse complement strand
CGGCTCCGCCTTCTTGCAGTATTAGAAAAAGGTTTACAGACGCCCCCCTTCCCCCCCTTTATTCTTTTGGCTGTTTTTCTATTCCCCACCTTAAAAGCCGTTACCCGAATTTTTTCGTAGACCGCTCTTTGAATGCTGCCGGGCCGCTCCCTCACTTTGCGCATCCTTTGCTCAAGAAGCCCCGACCCTCTGAACTCTCTCCGCTTTCTTCTTCTTATCTTTGAACGTGGCGTGGAATATTGTCCATTTTGCTGGCAGCTGTAGGCTTTGGGCCCCCCGCTTGGACACGAACTCGTATGAAGATAGTATAACGAGTTAAGCAGCCGGTGCGGCTCGTCTGTTCAAAAATCCCGCGTATGATACCCCACTTCAGTGGGCTAGGACACTGATTAGAATCTGCCAGGAAGAGACCCCCGTTCACGCCTGGCCCACAGATTTACCCCTCCCCTTTGGGACTTAGGCTTTTGTGACACCATGTCATTTTTCCCCTCCCAACCCCAAGCAATTAAGTAGAGAAGCAATCGTTCAAATCCCCCATACTTCTTTCTTTTCTCATTTTTTCAGGAAGGTGTCTGAGAACGCTTACCCTCCCCACCGGGATCTACCGGTCCTGGTAAAGACACTGAAGACATCCCCGATGTTTCCCTTTTATCCGACTGTGGCCCGTCCGTTTCTTCCGGCTGTTCCCGACTTTGATGATTCTTCCTGGGAGTTGTGATGCAGCGGATTGGTGTCCGCCTTCGTAGCGTTTTACCGCCCCCTGAGATCTTTCACGCTGTCCGTCGACGTAGAAAAGGGTTTTCTGTAAGGAGGAGTAGGCCTAGACCTCTCCTTTCCCCTCACCGTCTCCCGGTCAGACGTCTTCCTTGCCGAGTGCTGCACTGGGCGGCTTCCAGCCCCCTGGCCTTCTTTTTTCGTGAAGCCGTCCTAAGGCCTCCAATTTTTTTGTTTTAGTGTCTGCCATCGCAATGGCCGCATTTCCAAATCCTCCCTTCTCCTCGTCCGTCCCCTCTCTGCGTGACATCTCCTCCAAGCCCATTTGTCTGAAAATCGGTGATTAGTCTCAACTCCCCGTATCTTTTTCCCTCTTGCAGCATCCGTTTTAGTCCGCTCGATCTCCTCATGGTCCAAAATCGTGTCAGGTCTTCCTCCCTTATTGAGTGTTTTGGAGACCCTCCTTAATGCGTCCCGAGGTAGACAACGTCCTTTTGGGCGACTTCCTGGTTTGACCCCCCTGTCAGTCCACGCTTAGACAATGCCCCCCCTGAGTTGCCAGCTCCCCCCCCCCGTAATGGGACTTTTGATTACGGCGGCCCAGGCCCAGCAGTTATTGACTTTGGACCCATATTGCCCTCCCCCCTTTTCCCCCAACAAGTTGTACCGTCTAGTTAATTCTTGTCAGATTGGGTGAATGTCTTTCCCCTGGAGTATCTATAGTCCGACGCCATCGTGCTTATTCTGATTTCGATGCGGATGCGAGTCCTGCTCCCGGAGGAGTAATGGAGGCAGGGCCTCGGGCATGACGTATACCGACGGTCGCAGCCAACTCGACAGCAGTTTTCTGTACGTCATCGTCCGGACTCCCCCCTTTGCGCTGGAGCAGCCGTATTTTCCTTCAGGGCCACGGAACTTTTTCAAGCGCCCCCCTCTTGCTTGAGGACGAAAGCTTTATGACGTGATTCTTCCTTCTTCGCGCGGGACACCGCCTCGTTTCCCGCCATAGAGGGCGTAAAGGAAGTGAGCGTCCTGCGCAAAGAGGTTAGTTCTTCCCCTCGCTTTGCGTTGTCTTGTCCCCCTTCCTCCGATTTTAATAATTCTACCATTTCTTTTGGCCGGCGTCGTGGGTCCGCAATCAATGTTTTCCCTACAATCCCGTTAGGTCCCAATAGGGTTTTGACGCCAAGGACTAGAGCTTGTCCATTCCCCTTCCCGACTCTAAGCTCAGAAAGTCGAGATCCCTTCAACGCCACCACTCCGTGTCCCCAGTTTTAGTTGTAATCGCTTGACACTTGCCTACTCGTATGCGCATGTTGTTCCCAGAGAGGAACTCCTCCCCCTGACCTCTCCCTGATCGGTCGTCTCGTTATCGTCGTCTGGTGAGTTTTTTCGTCCGGGCGGTCGGGCCATCATGGCTTTCCGCTTGCTTGAAATACCAGCCTGAGACGCCGTTCCTCCCCCCGCTTTACCATGAAATCACTCCACGGACTGGACTTTGATAGTCTGTGACCCCTCACCAAGCATCTGAACGATCAGGGCAGATGCTCCCACCGAACATGATCACGCCCTTTAACGAGCGTCAATTTGTCCATCAGCAGGCGATAGTTAGCCCCGAAGCATTTCCCTTCACATATCCCTGCTTCCCCTTTTAGCTTGTTCGCGTATTAGACAATCATAAGGTGGACTTCCCCGCATCCCTGCCCCCCCTTGTCTCTTCCCGGTGTGACGTAGAGTTGAAACCTCGGTCTGTACTCTTTTCGTGTATACCTTCTTTTACCAAAGAGGTCTTTTTTTTTTTAAGTAGACGCCAGAATTCTGTTAGCGGATGTCTTGCCCCTCGGCTGCCCTGGCCAACGGAGAAGCCCTGTTGGTGCCTGTGGTACAATATTTTCCTTCTTCTTCTTGATCCTGCGGTTCGAACGTTCGACGGCGACGAACTACTTTTTTTTAGGCTGGACGCCACAGAATTTTCGTGATCGACTTGCTGCGTGGCCCTTCCCCCAGACGTGCATGTGTTTTTTTGGAGTCAAGTTTCTAGGGTGGTCAACACCGCTCCCGCCCCTTTGCCTTTTCCCTTCGAGCAAATCGTTTTTCCCGGGGGTCGCTCGCCCCGCTCCTTTTATTTTTTTTTTTTTTCTGACCCGCTTGACTTTCCTGCGGACCCTGACACGGTCCAAGTACACTCGGGATCTGCTGCTAAATGCCCTTAGAGTAGACCCCCCCCAACCCCCCACCCCCCCCCCACGGTAACCTACGTCACCCTTTCTCTACGTTCAGACGAGTTTCCAGTTGCAGAGATCATTAACCGGTGTCCAACTTTTTCCTGCCGTAGACACTTTTCTGCTGTACGCTTGCAGGGAGTGCCGTGTCTCGCCGATACTGAGAGGTCATCCCGAAGGCTCAGTAGCTTAGTGTATTCGACCGTTTTCTGATGTCAGGCGTTGGCCGTGACGAGTCCTTGCCGAAACAGGGTATTCCCACCCCCCCCCCCCCCCTTGTCCCCCCTCCCAGCCCCTAAGATAGTTTGGTTTGGCTTATTCTCTTTATCTTTTTTTGTGTTGGTGATCTTCAAGCCCCAACGAGCTTTGTAATGCTGTGTCTCGTTTTCTCCTACCCTCCTTTTGGTCCAGACGTAAAAATTTTTTTCACCCCTTGCCCCCGGACTCCCGTATCCTCATTCGTTTTTCCCAGCCGATTCTGTTCCGTCTGACACCGCGCAGGAATTCCGACGACCTCATTCCCCCAGTACCCTGACGTTGATCACGAGCTTTTCCCTGCCGATTCACTCGACAGGTTTGCATGATATTTGCATCCCCACTACCTGGCCCTTTGTAGCCGCGACTTGTACATTTGGGAACCGCGACTACCGCTATGGGCTGGAAGATTAGTTTAACGACAATGGTTGACTGCGTTCCCTAGGTGACGAAGATTGTCCCGCGCCCCTCCCTGTCGCCACCCCCTTCCCTTGTTATCCTAGAGGAAGACCCAACCGGCGCTCTTCCTTCCCCCCCCTCCCCTCCAGGATCCTCCCAGGTTAGCCGGACCGTCCCCTAGCCGTCTTTTATAACCCGTCCCAGGTCTCATACACCTAGCCAACCAGTATTCTTGTCCCCTCCTCCATGCGAACCTCGGCGACTCTACCACACGTGGTCCCACTCGCAAAACCCCGCGTCGATTTTTGACCCCCCCCATAGGGCAGCCTTACGTCACAACTAATAAAGACCTTCCGGGTCTATTCAGCCCACCAAACCAACCCTGCGGTGGGTGTTCCCTTCCCGTATTGTTTTTTTTTCAACAAGAGCCCCATCTGGAAATACGTGAGTGGAACGTGAAGTCACCCCCGGCTAATCGACTCTTGACGCTGAAGAGGTCGTCACCGTCGGCTTTGCGGTGCTTTCCTCCCCTAACTTCACCTTGAATACATAAGACATTCTGAGCTTGGACTGTTCATCTCCGCCTCCTGTGGTCTATATACTTATCTGGAATTCGCCCCTTACCTTTTATACCACCCGTTCACATTTGTCCTCTTCTTGCTCTCCCTTTTTTTCTGAGAGGCTTAGCAAGCGCACGAATCTTTTTTCCCGCACAGTAACTCCTCTTTTTGGGAGTTGATTTTCTTTGAATCTTTGTTTACTCCTTTGATGAATGATTGATCTTCCGGCCCTCTCCAGAATTCCAGGACTTGACCCCGAAAGGGATCCTTTTCTCCCAACCAGGCCCTTTTGATGACTATCCGCTCCCCCCGTCTTCTCCTTTCTCCTTTCCCGTTCCTTCTCCTTTCCGCGCTGTTTGAATTTGGCTATTCTTTTACGACTTGGAAGAGCTTACCCAAAACGGTTCAAGATGAGCCCTTCCCTTTTTTTGTCTTTTTTCTGCCCCTCCGTGACACCCTACGACGAATTGTCGTGCCTTTCCCACAGAATATTGTCCCTGGTCCCTTCCCCAACCCTCTTTTTCCTGTTTCTTGACATTTTTCCCCGTTACTCCCACGTGGCCAGACCACTGTCGCCGGTCGCGGAGATTAGTATCCCCCCCTCTGGTTCTCCCATGAGGCCCGTGACCTACTTCGTCAGAGGCCTCACCCTAACCGCTTGCGCGTCTTTTCTCACGCCGGTACGGCGCACATATATGTCGGCGTTCGGGATCCTGCGCTGATCTAGGAAGCTCATCCCCCTTTGTGAGTCTCACGCCGACCCCGCTTCTTTCAAGGGCCCGTTGGACATTTCACTCTTTGCACTGTCCCTTTGGTCATCTTTTCCCAAGGATGAGATCTAGTCACGGCTCTTCCTTAAGGATTGCCCTTACGTCCTGTCCCTCTCCCTTACTCCGGACGCTCCTCCCCCCCTTTGGCGGGCTCCTTTTCATGCGACTTCCGTCCGTCCTTTCAATGACCCTTTCTCCTCCCCTAAACGAACCCCGTTAGTCCTCTTCCCCCAAGAGGTCAAAGTAACTTAACAGTCTTTTTTTTTCCCCCAACAAATTGCACCGTGGACCTATTTCCATTTTCGAACTTCGGCCCGGTCGCGTCTTAGTACTCAATGCCCCATTACAATGAGTTGTTTCGTTTGGTACCCCCTCTGGAGGTTTGGTCTCATGACAGAAGGTACTTGCCTTTTTCCCCAGTCTCCCACCTTTCGTCGTGGTCGACCCCTTCCGTTTCTTCTAGGCGGGTCGCACCCCCACCCCACTCAGACGGGCGGCAGCATCCGAGTTTTACCCTTCCTTGCTTCTAAGGAACTGACGTTCGTGTCTCGACACCGCGATTCCACGCGTTCTTCTTTTTCTTTTTGCTTTTCTCCCCCCTCTAGCAAAACCTGTTCGCGGACAGAAAGCGTTTAGCCGAAAAATCGTCGATTCCACGAGCGGGATTTGTGAGGCCCGGTCCTCTTGTTTCCCCCCCGAGTCGCAAGCTGCGTTTTCAAGCAAGGACCTTTCGCCGACCCTGCCCCCCCCCCAGATGCAGTCTGGAAGCCATCACTTCTCTAACTTGAATAGCTCCCTTGTGGAGACCGCGACCGGGCCAATGAATGTTTTTTTCCTTCGAAGTCTGTTTCTCAGCCCGTTTATTCGCACAGTGAGCATCCGTAATGTCCAGCGGACGTGGCTTCTTGACTTTTCTGTCCCACCAAGCAAGACGGCGGCCCCCCCCCAGCGTGCTTCCCCTTCACTTACGGACCGTTCCTTCCCCTTTCCCCCCCAGCTGCTTGAAACAAGTCTCTAGTTTGCGTACACCAGTATCGGGTGATGCTCATCTTGGGACAACTTTCCATTTTTTGCAATTTATGCTTTCGGTGTCCCCGGTTCTCCCCGACGACAGTTCCCTTCCTGAAGAAATCAAGAGCAGTCTTCGTTTTACCTTAACCAGCCGGGGGCGGCAGATTTAGTTCCTTGGCGAATACTTCGGTTGACAGTTGCCGCCGCAGCTTCCCGATTCGATAACCGAGGTGTTCGTTGCGTCCGGCCAGACCAGCTCGCTGATCAAGGAGGTTTCTACCACTCCCGTTCCGCCTCTTATGGTTGTCCCTGAGAAACCAGTTCTAACGGGATGCTCTTTGAGATGACGGTATTTGCCTCGAGCCCCCTCCTGATTTGCCGTTTTTTTTCTCTTTCAACCCGGCGGCCAAATCCATCTCCGTTCCCCGACGTCTGATTTCTCTTATTGGATGCACTGCGCGTTCAAGCAACGACGGGAGGATGGCAAGTGGCGGTAGTCCTGCACAGGGCCCCTCATGCATTGGAGCGTTTTCTTTGAAGTCCCCAGTTGAGGGACCGGGGCGAGCTTCTAGTTCCCCCCAACTCACTTTGTTGCCGATTGCTTTCCTGCCTGGTTGACCATTGGTGACCCCCGAAGGAGGAGCCCATATATACTCCTCCATTCCTTTTTTGCTCTGAGCCCAGGGCTTCTCACTTTTGTAACATTCTCGACAAGGCGGGACCCTTACCATCGGCCCTGCCGCCATTTCCTCTTTCCCCCGGTCCTCCCTCAACCTGTTCTTTCAGATAAGGGCATGCGGCGCCGTTGCGAACAGACCGCCACTTTGGCTCCCCGTCCCCCCGACTCAATAACTAGATCTTCAGTTTTCATTCCTGACTTTGCCGCCCCTCTGAAGATCGCGCTGTCTTTTGCAGGTAGGACCCCGTTGGCGAACAGCTGCACCCATCCCCTCCATCTCCCGACATAAGGGCCTCGCCGGGGTTTGTCGAAACCCCTAAGGGAGGAGCTTCATCTTCCTTTTGTATTTCCACCGCTCCGCCCTTAAGCCGCCCGAGTCCCTTCCGACCCCTCGCAGCCCCCGCCCTTTTTCCTCTGGATTCCTTTGCGATTGAGGCGGGCCAACTGGTCCCCAAGCAGTATTCTCCAGGACCTTACGTTCTTGTCCTCCCCCTTTGAAAGGTCCATCGACCACATCGTTGAGCTTTAGGACCGTTTTCCGAACTGTTTCCCCTGCCCTAACATTGCACGCGGGAATATTAGATGAAGCAGCCCAGCTTTGGTGTAAGAACAGGGGACAGTTGTTATCACCGTTGTCCCCTTGTTTCAGCTTGCCTTGGACGGTGATTGTGTCCGTCCTTGCTCCCCCCTTTGAGTCCGCTCTTGTTTTTCAGACGTTTTTTTTTCTTTGGAACCTCAAGGGTCACGGTCCCGCTGGACGATTTTTCCGCCCTTCCTGAAAGGGCCTTCCCTGCGGTTCCTGTCTTCGGAATTTAGCTTTACTTCAGGTAAAGGTCTGCTGTCGCCTTTTTTTTTACTCGAGCCCCCTTTCTGGTTCGGCTCAATCTGGTCTTTCGTCCAGGTTTTTTTCCCTTTCATTATTGACAGCAGATGCATTTTTTAACAAATAGAATGGGCGTCCCAAATACCGCTCTCACCTCTTATTGCCCCTTGAGTGCCCTCCCTTTCACGCCGAATTATGAAATCGGCTCCTAGACCCCGTCGTCTCCCGCGTGGACCCTAGAGGAGCTAACGTGGGAATGCTCCCTAAGTCCTTGAAGCAGCCACCTCATGCCCGCTCCGATATTGTTGGTCCTTTATGAACGCATCTCTGTTCCTGCCCGTTCTGGCGACCACGGACATTTCCTTTTTGGGCACCATGGTCCTCCATCAGGAACTTCATGCTCGGAACCTGCACCCCCCCCTTCGTGACCCCAGCTCCCCCATCCCTTTTTGGAATGTGATTGATTGACCTAGGTCCGCCCGGGCCAGAAGGTCTTTTTACCTTAAGGTTTTTGGGGTGGTGGGTGTGACTTTCCCCCCCCCAAGTGTAACGTTCCTTTCCGTCTTTTTTCAGAGGGTGATAGTATTCGGTCTTCTCCTTCGGGTCTATTCCCTTCTTGCTTCTTCCCCCCGCCGGATCATGCGGATGAGTAACATCTCCGCGCGGATGACCTTGTCGGAAGGGTCGGTTGTCCTTTACTCCTCCACGTATTCCAGGGCACGAAATCTTTTACGACGAGGATTGCTTCTCCCACCTTCCTCTGTGACCATCCCAAGATGGAGTCAATGCCTCCATTTGGGCACACCGCCCCTTTACCCTTCGCCCCCCAGTATAGGCTTTAGAATTCCGCTGCCCACGAGGAAGTGATTCCATATCTTCTCTTTTTGATCCCTCATACCCTTCCCCCTAACTAGAGGCAGAAACCTTCTTTTTTTTTTTTTTCCGGAGTGAGACAGAGGCTTCCCTACTCGGTACTATTTCCTGAAGATTGAGAGTCAGGTTCCATTACGGATCATGACGATAAGTAGATAATTATCCCGATGTCTTACCGTCGTTTGTTCCCTCCTGTTTCCATTAACTTGGACAATTAAGCGAACTCCCCCGGCTGCGGGGTCCTTCCCCGACTCTGTTTCCAACCCATCCAGGCATTTACCCTTCATCGCTTCCTCTCAGTAGCGGTCAGCCCCCCCTGCCACCACAGCCCGTTGGGTATTTGACCTCCCCCTACAGCCTTGAAGAATAGAAAGACCCAGGCGAGGAATCAGCCCATCCTCCATGCTGACTTCGGTCACGTCTCTTCGTCCTTTCCCTCGGGTGACAGCGTCCCGTTCTGTCCTTCGGCTCGGTCGCACGGCGTCACAGCGTTAGCAGCTTTCGACACCACGATGCCGCCCCGAAATCACTCTCGGACTGACTTTGAGCGTCGTTCGCAACAAGCTCGCTCAGCCCCTCCCCCCGAGGTCTGAGGCGTTTACTTAACCTGATGATGTTCCTTCACCCTGAACGCGGAAAAGTTGCCCCCCCTCCTTGAGATCTCACAGCGACCTAACGAAATTATGAAGTTACCCCCCTTTATCAGTCTGTCTAGCTATCTTTTCCTTGTTTCTGGTATTATAACCTCCAGCCTAGAGTGGCTCACTTCTTCCAGCCCGGCCCAAGGTCGATGATCCTTGAATCTTGTCCACGCCGGCTATTTCAGATTTTAAGTTTGGTCTCCCTGTTACAACCCTCCGCCTGTTTGTTGTGGGGGTTTGTTTTGGGGTAGTCCTATATCCCCCTCTCCGTTGGAGTCTTCTTGGTGAAGAGGCTGTCCGATGGTCTTAGTCCGACTGGGTTGGTGAGTTGAACTGAAGTTTGAAAAACTTTCTTGCTTCCTTCGCGCTGGTCCTTCGGGTACTGGACCGGCTCCTCAATAGTTGAACGTCTTGGGATCGACAGCGTGCCCGGTTTGATCCCCCCCCCTCCTACTCGGATTGTGAAGTTCCGGACCACCTGGAGGATCACCTAGAGTGGTCAGGCCCACTTCGCGATATTTGGACAGGTACAAGTTTCAAGAGGGTAAGGGGCCGTCCTCGCGATGGAAGAGGACTCGTCTTAAAATAACGAGCAAGTCACTGTTGACTGACTGACGCCCTTCCCCCTCCCCCTTCTCGGCTGTTCCCTAATGCCCCCTATTACAAGGGAGACGCGACCCCCTTTGTTCAGTTGGACGCGGTATAATCCCCGGTTGCTGCCGGAAGAGCAGTCAATTCTTTTCCGGATTTGTTCCTTTCTCGTACGGTTAGTGCTCGGTAATCCTAGATTTCGTAGATGAGCTTCCCGCTTTCCTGATGGAAGGCCGTTCCTGTTCCCTCGTACAAGTCGGGGTCGGTCCCTCTTACCATTTCCCCCGCTCGTTGGTATGAATCTCTCTATTTTATAATGACCCAGTTGTTGTATTGCAGTTGAGCTCCCTCCCTCCAAACGATTTTTTTCAGTGATAGTTGTACAGAGAGCGCTACGTGACCCCGACTGGTACTTTCCCCTTGACCCCTGCCCTCCCTCCCGGCCAGACGGGACGCGGGTAATGAATTACAGCATCCCGAGCATTCTGTTGCCCCTGAGCAGGAATACGTCTACTCTTTCAAGCCGGACGCCTTGCACACTAGGAGGAACTGAGAGAAATGCGCAACCTCGACACCGGGTTTTCCCATTTCGGCGCTGAACTAGTTCGGCTCGCTTTTCCCCCGACAGGCGGGACTCCGTCCGCATCCGATGGCCTGGCAGAAGATCACTTGTCAGTTTGCTCACGTTTTTTTTTTTTTTTTTTTTGTTTTTGGGACTAACGTCCTCGGCGTCCAGCAGAGGCCCCTGAATTTCACAGTACATCCTCTCTCCTGGACCGAAACAAGTTCCCCTTCTTTCGTTTTGCCATGCCCAACCCGGACCTTTTTTTTGATCTCTTTTTGCGGCTGTCAACTCTACGTCGACCCCTGTATCGATCCCCCCCAGCGGACAACCATTCTTTCTTCGCCGTCCAGTCAAAGGGGGACCAGAAGTGTTACTACACACTGTTTGGAACCTCTTTGCCACCGTCACAACAAGTTGCCCGTACCCTCGGAAACTCGTCACCCATTAGACTCCACTAAGTAGGACGTCTTTCCTCCCCACCACCCCCACCCCTCGGAGGGTGTTCCCTCTTGTTAAACAAGTTTGAACCAGGTAACATTCTCCTGCTTTTCCCCCCCCTCGACTCCCCAGATTCATACGTCTCTTAAGGGCCGACACGTCGGTATGAAGTGCTAATCCTCACCCCGAATTCAATCCGCGCTCCCCCCCGACGCTTGATAAGGTGAATGCTATTTCCCGGGAGTATGACCCTCCATGCTGATGGTGCCACGGTCCTCCTCTTTCAATTGCGTTTTAAGAATTGTTTCTTTTCTTTTTGACGCTTTGGCACTGATATTTCGTTTGATCGCTCTGTTTTTCGTTTCAAGCGACGACTTCCAAGTCGGCGATTTGGTGATTTTTTGTTCCGCACTTTGTTGTGACACTGGCGTCCCTTTGACCTTCTCCTTTTGCAACCGCCTCCCGGCCCAGGTCCCACTGACCGCCATTTGGACGATACCCCAGGAGGTCTCCTATCCGTTCCGTCACTATCCTGATTGGACGTCTTAGACCAGTTTCCCTCGTCTTTTCTCCCATGTGTCTCCCCGGCTTAGGCAAGTGCATTTGTCAGTCCCAACAGTTCCCCGCTGGTCAGGTGCAGGTTTTTGGTTTGCCTCTACCCCCTTGCCCCGCTGACGCTATTTTTTTCGTCTTGCATTTACTTGCTAAACGTTCTCTTTCCCCTTTCCTTTCCCACCCCGAGGTCGGGACAATGCGCAGGAATGATGACCCGTTTATTCCCCTTTTCCTTCCGACTCCGGTTCCAGCGGCGAATGGTCTAATGCTCTACGGCGTTGACGTCTTGATCCCTCCTGTCCCCCTGCACGTCTTCCTCCCACTATACCTCGTTTCATCGGGCTCACGCCTTTCCTTTCCTTACTGCCCCGTTGCTGTATATGATGCTGCTCCCGACTAGTTTCTTTTTGAAGTCCTCCCGTCCTCCGATTGATTCCTGCTCAAACGATTACCTTGTGAAAGTTCCTTGGGTTCCCATTCCCCTTCCTTGCACTACCGAGGGGAGGTCATGCACAGATTGAGATCTCTCCCTTTCCCCTTTTGAGTTCTTGGCCTCCTTCGTAGCGTATTAATTTCCATCCTCGTCCTTCCTCCAAGGTCCGCCATCCCCCCCCAGCGTCGGGATAAATCCTCCCTTCCCCTAGTCGCCTTGAATCTAGGAAAGATCTTTCCCCTCCTACCTGAGCTTCTACCCCCCTCTCCCAAGGTACAATCCCCCCCCCCTTCACTCCCCCACTTTGAACCGTCTGTAATTTTCTGTAGACAAATGCGGGTCCTGTTCTCCGGAGTAATCCCAGCCCCCCATCCCCCAAGGCACGGGTGTGTTAGAGTTGGTTCAGGGGGAGTTTTGGTAGATCGAAGTATCTCTATTTTTCCCCCCCCACCATTCGAGAATTTGACCATCGGAGGTCTTTATGCTGTTTCGCAAGGCCCAACTCCCCTCCTTCATTCCTGCACCCCCTTTGAGGTGTCCGTGCGGCGATCTTGACCTTCCCTGACGGCCCTTTCAGCCTCCCCCTTGGACCGGCGACTTTGGAGTCAGCTATCAAAGTCTTTCCCCCTGATGCGGATAAAGTTCGTCCACGACCAATCTCCCCTATGAGGAGACGGAGAAGCGGGATTTGATTCCTCACGGCGATGTTTTCCCCTCGGGCGCCAGTCAGGTCAAGAAGGCCCGTACGACCGACGAAACGATGTCAAGTATGGAAGAAGCCCTTTTTCCTCTCACCAGCCTCGCTTTCCCGTGTTCAGCCGACCGCGACCTTCTTGAATGCGGCTATATTTTGACTACGCCCCCCCTGGCTTTTGGGTGGGGGGGGGGGGGGTTTGTTTGGGGGGGGCGCGCGAGGGGACTCCCAAGTTCGATCAGTCATAGTTCCGTCTTTGACGGGACTTCGGTTGACGTACGTCCCCCCCAAAACGATAAGAAGGCGGCAACACCAGCTTCTCTTACATGATTTTCCTCCCTTATTCCTTCGTTCACCTCTGGAACGTCTTGCCGGCCCCATTTGTTAACCGCGATTCCTTCTTCCGACCTCTTTTTCCGGTTTGGGGAAAAAAATGGAAGGGAGGGTGCGTTATAGTTCACCGTCATTCCTGATTCCTTGAAGATGAAGGTTTCTATGTTACCTTTTCCCCGCTGGGAGGAAAGCCGTTTCCTTCCTTCATTGTTCTTTTCCTCACGTCCGACTCAAGAACCGCTGACACACTTCATTGATGGAGGGAGTACGGGTCCGACCAGCCTCGCCCTTCCTCTTCGGTTAGCTTGTCCTCCCCCTTACAAATTAAGCCGCATACGGTTTTTTTGCCCGTTGTGCCAGAAACGGCTTTTTCTTGACCCGGGTTGTCTGCATATGACCCCCCCAGTTGATGTTGCCCCGGGTCCCCCCCCCTCCCCTGCTGCCTCTGGTGTTTTTTTTTTTTTCAGGCTCGAGTCTTCTTCCCGCGGCGAAAGCAACAATTTTGTAAATTCCCCCCTCCCTTCACAGTAAGGGAAGGGAAGATTTTCTTCCGTTTCGGGTTCAGTCAACGACGGCTGGCCCATCCCGGCTCTCCCTCCTCCTGCGCTTTTGTCTTAAGGACACCTGCGTGCAACTTATCTTGGACGAGGAAATAGCACCGTAAGCAGCTTTTTCCGAGGGGTCCGTCAGGGACCCACGTTCGTGTTTCGTACTGACTGGTGACCCCCTTCCTTGCGAGAA